>Ga0315295_10001535_pt1 | contig 19809 bp, 17 predicted proteins | sample YL17G14_0_MG_FD_204453 | JGI IMG/M metagenome (GOLD analysis project Ga0315295, IMG submission 204453) | Sediment microbial communities from Yellowstone Lake, YNP, Wyoming, USA - YL17G14_0 | ecosystem: Environmental > Aquatic > Freshwater > Lake > Sediment | place: USA: Wyoming | collected...
CTCAAGCACGTCCAATGGCGCAGATGAATTATGCCGAAGTTTGTGAGATGGCACATTTAGGTGCTAAGGTAGTACATCCCCGGGCAGTAGAGATTGCAATGGAAGGACGAGTTCCTTTACGGATTCGTTCGACCTTTTCAGATAATTTGGGAACACTGATCTCTGATGGAACTGCGATTGGTGAGATTGAGATCCGTAGTGATCGAGTTGTAACTGGACTGGCACATCTTTGCGAGATGGCTTTGGTAAAAATTAGCTCTACCGAAGATCTGAATCAAAATGGTTTGGTACTGAAAGTTTTTCAAATAATGGCGGAAGCAGGAATTAGTGTTGATATGATTCAAGCTTCGCCTTATCAGATTGGCTTTATTATCCAGGAAGAACTCAAAGAGAAAGCTGAGGAGATGTTGGCATCCTTGGCAGTTGTTGTCAAGATCGAGAAAGGTTTCGGTAAAGTAGCGATTGTGGGTTCGGGAATGCGTGGCGTTCCAGGTGTAATGGCACGAATGGTTAAAGGATTACAACAAGCAAATATTGCAATTTTTCATTCAACTGATTCTCATACAAATATTGCTTGTTTGATTCGACAAAGTGATATGTGTAGTGCTTTGCAAGCATTACATCTAGAATTTCAATTGGCATAGTGAGCAAAAAGGAGGCTAAGATAGTGAAATTTGGTTCAGTTTTGACAGCAATGGTGACTCCATTTGATCAAAATTTACAAGTTAATTATCATGCGGCACAAGAACTTGCATTAAAATTAATTGAATCAGGTTCAGATGGTTTAGTAGTTGCGGGTACTACTGGAGAATCACCAACTTTGAGTAAAAAAGAGAAATTGATGCTCTTTCAAGCAGTAGTTGAAGCAGTAGGAGGCAAGGCAACGGTAATTGCGGGGACTGGTAGTTATGATACTGCAGAAAGCTGTGAGTTAACTAAAGAAGCAGAAAAAACTGGGATTGATGGTGTGATGCTGGTAGCACCATACTATAATAAACCTTCACAAGAAGGTTTGTATCAACATTTTAAGACGGTGGCTGCGATAACTTCACTTCCTATAATTCTTTATAATATTCCAGGGCGAACTGGGGTCAATGTTTCGGTTGAAAATATGGTAAAATTAGCAGCATTACCAAATCTAGTGGCGATAAAAGAAGCTTCAGGAAATCTTAGTCAAGTAAGTGAGTTGTATGAGAAAGCTCCTAAAGAATTATTAATTTATAGTGGTGATGATGCATTAACCTTGCCAGTTTTAAGTGTCGGTGGTGTAGGAGTAATTAGTGTGGCAGCGCATTTGGTGGGGCGAAAGATTCAAGAGATGATTGCAGCATACCGTCATGGTGAGGTAGCAAAGGCGGCACAGCTCAATGCAGAGCTTGGGATGGTCAATCGAGCACTTTTTTTAACTACGAATCCAGTTATGGTTAAAACCGCTTGTAATCTACTTGGTTTTAAAGTAGGAGGATTACGTTTGCCTATGGTAGATGCTTCAGCAAGTGAGAGTGAAATAATGGTAGAGGTTTTACGAAATTTAGGTTTGCTATAATTAAAATTATAAAAGCTGCCTTCAATTATCAGTAAGGCAGCCTTTTCGATCAGTTAGCATAAAACTAATCAATTAAGTTTGAGATGAGGAGTGCTGCGAAAGATGCCAAGAATGAAAGATAATCAGCAGCCTGGTCAGGTTTTGTTGGACAAGATTAATAATCGAACCGCAGTCCTTGGTGTGATTGGTCTGGGCTATGTGGGGCTACCACTAGCAGTAGAGAAAGCTAAGGCTGGATACCAGGTGATCGGTTTTGATATTCAAGCGAAAAGAGTCGCGATGGTTAATCGTGGTGAGAATTATATTGGTGATGTGGTCTCAGAAGAATTATTAGATCTGGTAACCCAGGGAAAACTGTTGGCGACAACAGATTATGCAGAAATGGCAAAATTAGATGCGGTAGCGATCTGTGTTCCCACCCCACTCGATAAATATCAGCAACCAGATATCTCTTATGTAGTAAATTCTGCTGAAGCAATTGCTAAATGGTTGCATGCGGAAACTTTGGTGGTGCTAGAAAGTACCACGTATCCAGGTACGACAGAGGAAGTAGTCCAGCCGATTTTAGAAAAAACTGGATTGAAATGTGGGCGAGACTTCTTTTTGGCTTTTTCGCCTGAACGGATCGATCCAGGAAATCTCAAGTATCATACTAAAAATACTCCCAAAGTAGTCGGTGGTGTCACTCCGCGTTGTACGGAGATTGCAGCGTTACTTTATGAGAAGTTTTTGGAAGGGGAGATCTTTCGCGTTAGCAGTCCTAAAGTAGCCGAAATGGAGAAGATTTTGGAGAATACCTTTCGAAATATCAATATTGCTTTAGCCAATGAGATGGCGATTCTCTGTCATAAAATGAAGATTGACCTTTGGGAAGTAATTGAGGCAGCCAAGACCAAGCCGTATGGTTTTATGCCTTTTTATCCTGGACCTGGTCTGGGAGGACATTGTATTCCAATTGATCCTTTTTATCTGACTTGGAAGGCGCGTGAATACAATTATCATACTCGCTTGATTGAGATCGCAGGAGAGATTAATAATGGGATGCCAGAGTTTGTGTTAGAACGGATTACCAACTTGCTCAATCAATATGGTAAACCACTTAAAGGTGCAAAAATCTTGATGTTGGGACTAGCTTATAAAAAAGATATTGATGATCCGCGTGAATCGCCTGCTTTGAAGATTTTTAAATTATTACACGAACGTGAGGCAGAAGTAGTGGTGAATGACCCACATATCCCATCATATACTTCAGGGAATTTCTCAATAACTTCAACACCTTTGAGTCAAAGCTTAGTACATGAAGTTGATCTGGTATTGATCACCACTGATCATTCTGGTTACGATTATCAATGGCTGGCTGAACATGCAAAATTAATCTTTGATACGAAAAATGCCACCAAGGCAGTTGAAAAGCCTAAAGCAGAGATTGTACGTCTATAGTGGTGTCTGTTTATAAATAGCAAGGAGAAAGTAACGTGGTTAAATATGGAATTGCTTTAATTGGTTGTGGACGGATTGCGCCGAATCATGCCAAAAATATTGTAGAATTAGATCAATTAGAATTAAAAGTGGTCTGTGATCTTATCCCTGAACGAGCCGAAAAATTTAGTCAGTTATATGGTGGTGAAGTCAATCTTGATTATCGTCAAGTCTTGGCACGTTCAGATGTGAAAATTGTCACCATTGCTACTCCAAGTGGACTACATGCGGAGATTGGAATTGCGGCGGCTGAGGCTGGAAAACATGTGATTGTTGAGAAACCAATGGCACTGTCTTTGAGAGATGCTGACCGGTTGATTGCGGCTTGTGAACGAAATCATGTTTACTTAGGAGTTTGTCATCAAAATCGTTATAATTTAGTAGTGCGCAAATTGCGTGAAGCTTTGGAAACGGGACGTTTTGGAAAGCTTAGCCATGCGACAGCAGTGATTCGCTGGTATCGAGATCAAGCCTATTTTAATCAGGATAGTTGGCATGGTACGTGGGAGCATGATGGTGGGGTTTTGATGAATCAGTCGATTCATAATTTGGATCTTTTATTATGGATGATGGGACCAGTAGTTAAAGTTTATGGGCAGAGCAAAACACAACTGCGTCAGATTGAGGTTGAAGATCTTGGTTTGGGAATGTTGACTTTTGCAAATGGAGCACTTGGTTTAGTAGAAGCATCTTCAACCATCTATCCTAGTAATCTTGAAGAGACCTTGAATATCTTCGGTGAGAATGGTACAGTAGTATTGGGTGGAACTTCGATTAATAAAATCGAAACTTGGCGTTTTGCAGATGGTTTGGATGTTGAAGCAGAGATTATTCGAGAGATCGGAGAGACCCCACCTAATATATATGGTTTTGGACATCGAACTTTTTATGAAAGATTTTTGAATGCCATCAATCAACAGATCCCCTTTGAGATTTCTGGTAGTGAAGGACGGAAGGCATTGGAATTAATCTTAGCAATTTATCATTCGAGTTTGACTGGTTTGCCAATAACCTTACCATTACATGAGCAAGCACATTCTTTGTCCGAGTTAATGAAAATATCGTACCAAAAATGAGGAGTGAATCGTTTTGAGTTCAGCAATAATTTCTCGGGAAGCCAAGATCGCCCCAGATGTTGTGATTGGCGAATTTGTAGTGATTGAAGCTGGGGTGGAAATTGCTAGCGGTTGTCAGATTGGACATCATGTGGTGATCCATCAGGGAACAATTATCAAGGCAGATACAGTGATTAGTGATCATGCAGTCTTGGGGAAACAACCACAACTCGCAAAGACTAGTACGGTTATTGTGGGTAAATTATCGCCACTACAGCTTGGTAATGCTTGTCAGATCGGCGCAGGAACGATTCTTTATGCGGGCACAATGGTTGGTGATACATCAGTAATCGCAGATTTAGCAACCATACGTGAAAATTGTCAGATTGGAGCAGGCGTAGTGGTAGGACGTGGAGTAGCGGTTGAGAATAACACTACGATCGGAGATTATACCAAGATTCAAACGAACGCCTACATTACTGCTTATATGAAGTTAGAGGATCATGTCTTTGTGGCACCAATGGTGACCACGACTAATGATAATTATATGGGTCGGACGGAGAAACGTTTTGCCGCGAAAAAAGGACCAACTATTAAAAGAGGAGCTCGGGTTGGTGGAAATGCAATTTTGTTGCCTGGAGTGACGATTGGTGAAGAGAGTTTTGTGGCAGCGGGAGCGATTGTTACTAAAGATACACCAGCACATCAGGTGGTACGCGGGACACCAGCGAAACCAGTGCGTCCAGTGCCAAGTGAGGAACTTTTACCCGAATGAGCCAAGCAGTAAGATTACGTAATTTAATGGAAATTTTGGATCGGGTACACTTTAAATTCTGGTTTGAAAGATTAAATTTCAACTATCGTCTGTGGGGGATTGAGGAACGACAACGCCAGCTTAATCAGGTATCGTCACGTTATTTGGCAAAGGCTTTAGTCTTATTGGGAGCGCAGGTTGACTCGACAGCGACCATTAAGCCTGGATTGAAGCTTGATAATTCGGAAAATCTTGCCAAATTACAGATTGGCGCACGAGTTTATCTTGGTCCAGGAGTTTTTTTGGATCTGGCAGAAGGAATTAAACTCGGAGACGAGGTAGTAATTGCACCAGAGGCGATGATCTTAACCCATGGTGACGTAGGCGCAAGAATGTTAGCTGCTTATTTACCACGTCAAGCAGGAGCAGTAGTTTTAGGCAAAGGCTGTTGGATTGGAGCACGGGCGGTGATCTTGCCAGGAGTAATGGTGGGAGAGGGAGCAGTGGTAGGCGCAGGGGCAATAGTTACTGAGGATGTGCCTTCATTTACGGTGGTCGTTGGAGTACCAGCTCGCATGATTAGAAAAATTGAAACCAAAGGGCTTTGAGGTCTAAATTCAGATGAGTATTGCTACAAATAGTTTAAGAACGTATCTGTTTCGCTTTGGAAATGGATTTTTAGGTTTTTTAATTGGAATTTTGATTAGTCGCCTGCTAGGACCAACTGGAAAAGGTCAATATGGTTCAGTTTTTATTTATTACGCACTATATTTAAATATTTTCAGTAATCTGGGTGCGGCGATTACTTATCAAGTCTCTAAACAGCGTCAACCACCACGAAAGACTTTTTTAACTGCGACAGGTTATAGTCTCTTGATTGGTTTGGTGACGATACTGTTATTTGCGGGTTTGAATAACGTGGTTTCTTTTTTGCAAGTTAAATTTTTATGGTTCGTGGTCATCTTAGTTCCTTTTGTTTTAGTGTTAAATAATTTAAGTGGTTTATTTCAAGGGCTGAATCGGATCTTGGAATTGAACTGGTTAAGCCTACTATCTGGCTTAATTCAAACTTTATTGTTGGGAAGTTTTTATTTATATACTAGATTCACTCAGATTCAGCCAGAAGTATTTCAAGTTGTTTTAATCTGGTTTATTGGTCAAGTTATTACATTAACGCTGGGATTTATGATTGGAAAAGAGTTTTGGCAAAGACCACAGCATCAGGAGTTCAGTCTGCCATTATTAACGGCAATGTTGGGCTTTGGTTGGCAGATTAGTTTGAATAATATGATTGGCTATTTAAATTCACGAATTGACTCCTTGGTAGTACAGTGGTTACTGCCGGTGCAAAAGTTTGGGTTGTACTCAGTCTCAATAAATGGGGCAGAGATTCTTTGGTATGCTTCAGGAGCAATCGCGATCGCAATCTGTGCATACGTGGGAAATGCAGAAAAAGACCAGGCGGCAAGCTTAACTGCCAAAGCAGTAAGACATACCTTATTAATTAACACCCCAATTGCGGCAGTAATGTGGGCAGGAGCGTGGATCTTACCAGCAGTTTATGGAACACGTTTTACCGCTTCGATGGTACCATTTAAGACTTTATTGCCAGGAGTTTTGGCTTATAGTGTCGCAGGGATTTTTTCGACCTACTTCACGAATCAACTTGGCAAACCAAGAATTTCATTATTAGTAGCTTCATTTGCGTTATTGATTGATTTTATTGGATCGATCTGTTTAATTCCAAAAATCGGGATGATTGGTGGCGCAATTGCCAATTCTATTTCGTATCTAATGGCAGTAGGATTATTAGTAATACTTTTTTGCCGGGAAACTAAAATGAGTTTGTGGCAATTGTTGATGATTACCTCAGATGATATTGCAGACTACCAAATGTTGTGGCAAAATATTATGCGGTTTATTCGAAGAAGGAACGGGTGAGAAAATGTCTTTCCAAAGAAAGATTCGAGTTTTATTACTAGGCTATCCGTATTTTGTAAATCGTTTAGCTGAACTTGGGCGTGGTTCAGAATATATTTTTGAGATTGCGCCTCGTAATCGTTGGAAATTTTGGTGGGCATTATCTCGTGTGGATCTAGTCTATCAAATTGGAGGAGATCTGCGACCCAATCGTCTTTATCAGAGGATCTTTAAACTAAAGAAGAAATTGATCATGCATTGGGTGGGTTCGGATATTTTAGAGATGCAAACTTGGCAAGCGGCAGGAAACTCTTTTGCACTAGATTTACTATCCGAGGCAGTGCATTGGGCAGAAGTTAGTTGGACTGCCAAAGAACTAGGTGAATTAGGGGTTAATCCTAAAATTATTCCGTTAACTCCAACCAGCTTTCCAAGTGAACTTAAAGAATTACCAAAAGAATTTGTGGTTTTAACTTATCTGCCAGAAGGGAAAGAAGAATTTTATGGAGTCACGCAGATATTCAAATTAGCCAGCGCCTTTCCACAGGTGATCTTTTTAGCCGCTGCCACGCCAACTGCCAAACAAGCTGAAATTGCTTGGCCTGCGAATGTGATCCCGATTGGTTGGGTGGATCGAATGTCAGAATTATACTCTGAGGTAGTTTTGTTAATTAGATTGACCAAACATGATGGTCTGTCGTTTATGGTTTTAGAAGCTTTGGCTCAAGGGCGTTATGTTTTTTGGAGCTATCCTTTGGATGGAGTCGTGCAGATAATTGATGACGAAATGTTATTAATTAATTTTAATAAACTTTATCAAGATTTTTTGGAGAAAAAATTGACCTACAATCAAATTGGATATGAAACAGTTGCTGAATTTTATCGCCCCGAAATTGTTTGGCAGCAGATTCAGGCAGAGATTAAGTCAGTTTTATCGAGGTGAAGTAGTTTGCGACAGATTTTGATGATTATTTACTATTTTCCACCTTTAGGCGGGGCAGGTGTGCAGCGAACTGCTAAATTCGCCAAATATTTAGCCCAAGCGGGTTGGCAAGTACAGGTGATTACAGTAGAGCCGCCAGCTTTTGAAGTTCAAGATGCTTCTTTGGTGTCTGAGATTAGTAATGAGCAGATTATTGTACATCGAGTTGCTTACGAGATGCCTTGGCGTAAACTGGATCAGTTGCCTGGTGGCTGGCGTTTGCGGGCACTGATGGAAAAATATTTTCTTTTTCCAGATCGGATGTCTGCTTGGTTTGAACCAGCCTTGGCAAAGGCAGCGACCATCTGTGCCGCTCAGCCTGGAATTCCAATTTTCACAACTTCAGCTCCTTATACTGCCCATTTAATTGGGAGAGCGTTAAAACAGAAATATAAAATGCTATGGATCGCTGATTTTCGTGATGAATGGAGCGAAAATCCTTATTTGAAACTGCCAGCTTGGTTGTTAAAACGTCATCGCAGTGCTGAACGTGAAGTTTTGTTAGCAGCAGATGCAGTAATCTCAGTGACGAACAATATTACGCATGGTTTGCAAAGCTTAGTTCCTGAAACGCAGACCATCTTTCGTACCATTCCGAATGGTTTTGATCCAGAAGATTTGCAAGCGTTAACTGAATTTAAATTTAAGAATACAGACTGTTTTACGATTGCACATCTTGGAACGTTGAATGAAGCAAGAATGGGCTTGATTGAGCAGGTAATTAAGGGATTAATTCATTTAAAAGAGTCAGGGCAGATTCCCGCTTCCAAATTTCGGTTGCGTTTGGTGGGGAGTGGGATTCAGAAAAAGGTAGGGTTGCCAACATGGGTAGAATGGGGCGAGTACTTGCCACATCAGGAAGCATTAGCCATAATGGCGGCAAGCCAACTATTACTGCTAGCTGAACCTAATCCAGCAGCTTTTACTGGGAAAATCTTTGAATACCTGGGTTTGGGACATCCAATCTTGGGTCTAGTACATCCAGCTAGTCCAGCGGCAGCCTTGATTGATGAAGCTGAAGCGGGCTGGGTAGTAGGATTAACAGATTCAGGAGCATTAATCGAAAGAACGATACTGATAGTATATCAAGCGTGGGAAGAAGAAAAAACTATGATTAAGCCACGTTCGGAAGTAGTGGCACGATACAATCGTAAGCACCAAGCAGCAGAATTAATGACATTAATTGAAGAGGTAAGCAAAATTGACAGAGCATCCAAATAAAAAAGTTTTGATTATTGCTTATCATTACCCACCTTTGGCAGGGGCTGGAATGTTGAAAATTTTGCGTACCACGCGTTATTTAAATAAATACAATTGGCGACCTTGGGTTTTAACGGTAAAAAATCCAGAAAGCTATCATCGGGCTGAAAATCCAATTCCACCAGAGGTTAGTGTAAGACGAGCATGGCGAATTCCTGGGGGCAATTTACTTGCAAGAATTTTGCGACGTTTAGGGTTAGATGAGCGGTGGCTGATGTTGCCAGATCAACATGTTCTCTGGATTCCTGGGGCTTTTTTTTGTGGTCTTTATTTAATCTGGCGTAAAAAATTGGATTTGATCTATGTGACTGGACCACCATACTCAGCTTTATTGGTGGGAGTATTTTTGAAAAAATGCACTAAAAAGCCTTTGGTGGTAGAGATTCGTGATCCGTGGAGTTTTAATGGTGCACGTCAAAATTATCCTACCCCACTTCATCGAAAGTTAGATCTCGCTTGGGAACGACTAGTATTGCAAACGGCAGATCAGATTACTTGTATTTATAAGATTACACAACTTGGTTACCAACAGTTGTACCCATGGACGCAAGAGAAGTTGACTGTTTTTTATGATACGATTGATTTAGCAGATTTACCAACTCAGGTCGAAGCTTATTCGAAATTTACGTTGAGCTATTTAGGAACATTTTATCCACCATTTCAGAGTTTACGAGCTACTTTGGCAGCAATTCAGTTGTTGGTAAATCAACAACTAATTGACAGAGAGAAATTTTGTTTTAACTATGTAGGACCGACAGATTTTAGTTTTGAGCGATTTATTAAAGAGTTTGGGCTGGAGGCGTATGTAAAGCAGACTGGATATCTACCTTTGAAAGAAGCACAATTAGAAGTAGCTAAAAGTCAGATGTTACTTTTGTTGCTAGAATTTCCAACGATTAATACTAAGTTGTTTGATTACTTAGCGACTGGAAAAGCTATTTTAGCAGTAGTTCCTGAATGCGCAGAGTTAAATGAGCTTTTAGAAAAGTATGCAGATCAATTTTATCAAAATAATGATTGTGATCCCAAACGGATTGCCACGGAAATCTTGAGAGGATATCGTGATTTTTGTGAGGGTAAAATAATGATTCCCACCAAAGTAGTTAAATTTCGAGAAGAGATGCATATTGAAGTTGCGACTAAAGCATTAGGAGAGCTTTTTGATCGGATCTCTTCAGCAACGTAATTCAGAACTTTTATGAGTGGATTTTGATGGAAAGGTTCACTTTTTGACCAATCGTTAACACAAATCTGATGGATTGTGTTATAATGAGCCAGAGTTAACAGATTATTATCGATAATTTAGGAGTGATATTTTTCGGAAACCATGGATTGGTTGATTTTTTGGGAGAGATTAAATGACTAAAACGATCTGTTTTATTGCGGATGCCGCTAGTCCACATAGTAAAAAATGGGTAGAAATTTGTCAAGAATTAAATTGGAAACTAGTAGTGATTTCGCATTCTGCTGGGGAAATTAATGGAGCTACTGTAATCGTGCAATCTATGACTTTGTGGGGATTTCCCAAGTATTGTTGGAAAGTGCGACGTTTACTGCGTGAGTTGCAACCAGATCTCATCCATGCTCATCAGTTTGGGGTGCATGGTCTATATGCTTGGTTTGCCAATGTGGCGCCAATCGTCATCTCTGCGTGGGGTTCTGATATTCAGGTTAATCCAAAACGTTCCTTATTGTTACGGTGGTTAGTGAAATTTTTAATCAAAAAGGCAGTTTTTATTACTTCGGTGAATCATTTTATTACTAAGGAATTAATTCGGTTTGGTGCGAAACCCGAACAAATACTTACGTTTCCAATTGGGATCTCACGACAGCTTTATCAGCAATTGAGTGCTAAACCGATTGAAAATAAGACGGATTTAATTATCTGCTCCCCGCGTTTGCATGAACCTTTATATAATTTATCTGTTATTTTGGAGGCTTTTGCAAAAATTAGTAGTGAATTTCCAACGGTAGAATTGTGGATGTTGGGCGAAGGGAGTGAGACCTTAGCTCTGAAGGATTATGTTGCTACTCATCAATTAGATACTAGAGTTAAATTTTGGGGACAAGTCGAACCAGAAAAAGCGGTGGAGTTAATTGCTGCGAGTGATCTTTTGGTTTCAATTCCTAAAATGGATGGGACACCAGTAAGCTTGTTGGAAGGATTGGCAGGAGGAACTTTTCCAATTGTGTCGAATCTGCCAACTTATCATGATTGGATTCAATCTGGAGTTAATGGTTTGATTATTAATCCAGAACCGAGTGAGTTAGCCCAGGCGTTGCGGGTGGGATTAACTAATTTTAATTTACGTGAACAAGCAGCCCATCTTAATCGGTCTAAGGTTCGGGAAACTGCTCTCAATGAAGATTATTTTCGAATTTTATTTGAATATTATCGAAGGGTGGTGCAACCCAAATGCGAATTGTAATGCTTCTTTCTAATGGATTTGCTCCTGACCCACGTGTTGCTACTGAAGCTAAGGCATTAGTAGAATTAGGTCATCAAGTAACGATTTTTGCTTGGGATCGTACTTGCAAATTAAATACGCAGGAATATTATCTAGAAAGAGTTCAAGTGGTTCGCTGTCAAGTTAAGACCATTTATAGTCGTGGCGCAACCCAAATTATGCCTTTTTTGAAATTCTGGTCTGAAGCAACTAAATTTTTGCAGCAAAATCAACCAGATGTAGTACATTGTCATGATTTGGATACGTTACGTCCAGGAATTGATTATGGAAAGAAACACGGAGTTCCAGTAATTTATGATGCTCATGAATCATATCCTGATATGGTCGCACATGTTTTTCCAAAATTGATTTTAAATCAGATCAAGCGAATGGAAGAACAGTTGGTTCCCAAAGCAACAGCAGTCATTACGGTAGGGAAGCTTTTAGCAGCACATTTTCTGGAATTAGGAGCACAGAAAGTCGTAGTAGTTGGGAACTATAAGAATCTGGAACCAGATAGCTTAGTTACTGAAGAAGCTACTCCTCCTTTGAAGATTATTTATGTTGGTGGTCTAAATCGAGATCGTTTGATCTCACCGATTATTGAGACTGTGGCAGGAGATCTGCGTTATCATTTGGATATCGTGGGTGATGGTCCAGAGCGCAATAAATTAATCATCAAAACTGGTCACGCTGATAACATTCGGTTTCATGGCTATCTTCCTCAAGAACAAGCCAAAAAGATTATTGCCCAAGATCATTTACTTTATTATGGGTTAGATCCGAATTTCCCCAACAATCACTATAGCGCCCCAAATTCGCTCTTTTTAGCATTGGCTTCGGGGCGTCCGGTACTCACAACCTCGATTGGTGAGATTGCCGAGATTGTTAAAGCTTGGAATTGTGGTACGGTATTGCCTAATTTGGAGATTGGAACAATTCAACAGGTGTTAGCGAACTATTTTGACCGAAATCTCTGGCAACAGCAGGCAATGGCGGCTTATCAAGCGGCAGCATCAGAATATAACTGGCAGATGGCCAGTGCTAATTTAGTTTCATTATATCAATCAATTGGAGTCGGTTAATGTCTAAACGACAGTTGTTACTGATTAATCATTATGCTTCATTGCCTTCTGCGCCAGGACCTACGCGAAATTTCGACCTTGCGGCAGCTTTGGTAAAACAAGGATGGCAAGTTACTCTTTGTAGTTGCAAGTTTAATCATTACTTGCGTAGTTATTTAAAGGATTTAGGGTTAGAACTAAATGGAGTAGCTTTGAAATGGATCTGGAGTACTCCATATCAAGGGAATTCATTAGCACGTGAGCTGAATATTCTCTGTTTTTCTTGGTTGAGTTTTTGGCAAGGGTTATTTACTCCAGCTGAAATTATTGTGACGGTGACCCCACCTCTAGAATCAGCTTTTTTTGGCTGGTTGCTGGCGCGAGTCAAAAGAGTTCCCTTTGTTTTGGATCTAGAAGATCTTTGGCCAGATTCGATTATCTCGATGGGATTTACGAATAAATTGGTGATCGGATGGCTCCGGTTTCTGGAGCATTTTTTATATCGTCATGCGGATCATCTGCTGGTAGTAGCAGCGGAGATGGGTGAATATCTGTTAAAACATGGTGTTTCAACTGAGAAGATTACCCTAATTCCGTTAGGCGCAAATCTTCCACCACTGCAAGCCAAGCGGGAGCAGATTAGAGCAAAATATGGTTGGCAAGAGGATGAAGTGGTGGCTGTTTACGTGGGAGCACATGGTCCCGCGAATGCTTTGGGAACCTTACTTAAAACCGCGCAAGAATTAGTAGAGAATTCGAAACTTCGAATTGTTTTGTTTGGAGATGGTTCAGATAAGCCAAGGCTCAAGGAGCTGTTGGCTCAGTTGAATTTGAAGAATTTACAATTAGAAGACCCAGTTACACCACAAGAAGTACCAGAGATTTTGCAGGCAGCGGAGATTGGAATTGCTTCTTTGAAGAATGTGGAGACCTTTAAAACCGTGCGTCCGAATAAACTTTATGAGTATATGGCAGTAGGGATTCCAATTGCTTGTGCGATTGATGGAGAAGCACGGCAGTTTGTGACTGAAATCAAGTCAGGATTAGCAGTAACCCCTGAAGATCCCATCGATCTCGCCCGAGTCCTGACTGAATTAGCGGCTGATCCAAAATTGCGCGAGACTTTGGGAGCAAATGGACGCGAGTATGTGAAAAATGAAGGAGATCGGGTAAAACTAGCGGTAAAATTTGGCACAGTGTTAGAAAAATTGATGCTTTGAAGCCGATTGGTAGGATAAGGAGCAGTTTCGATGCGAGACTTTCAGTTACTAATTAAATATAGTTTAGATTTTTGTTTGGCATTATTAATCTTAATTCCGATCTGTTTGGTGCTCTTATTATTAGGAATAATTCTTTACTTAGATTCGCCTGGAGCGATTTTCTTTTGTCAACTGCGTCCCGGCAAGGGTGGTAAGTTATTTAAGATGTACAAATTGCGGACGATGTTACCAGGGGATCATACTGCCACTGTGCCACGGAATCGCGATGGTTCGCTAGCGCTTACCAATGATCTCCAAGGCTACACCCGTTTTGGGAAAATTTTAAGAAATACTAGCCTTGACGAACTGCCACAGCTTTTTAATATCTTGAAAGGGGAGATGAGTTTTATTGGACCACGTCCTGATCTCCCGGAGCATCTTAAATGTTATTCCAAAAGTGATCGCACGAAATTGAAGGTGCGCCCAGGCATGACTGGACTTGCTCAGGTCAAGGGGCGTAATGAGCTTCCATGGAAGAAACGATTGCGTTTGGATGCCGATTATGTGGAACATTATTCACTTTGGCAAGATTTGAAGATTTTAGTGGCTACTTTTGGACGAATTTTAAGTCGTAAAGGTGTTTATCAAGCTAATTTGAGAAAATAGGTGAATTAGCACGTGAAAGAAAGACCAGCAGAGAAACACTTACAGCTTTTAACTTGGGATACAAATTATTTTGGGATGAAGATGGGGGAGTTTAAACTCCCAGAAGAATCAGAGGAGTTGCTCTCCCAAACAGAGTTGAGAGAACTTTTAAACACAGCCGATGAAGCAGGTTATCGTTTTTTACTTTGTCAATTAAAGCTTACGGAGCAGACTATGTTTAATGTGCTCTTGAATTTGGGAGCAAGGTTAGGTGATATCTTAGTCACTTTGGAGCAAAAAATCTCATTGAATCCACCTCAGGCAATTTTTAAAGGAATAGAATTTAAAGAAGCAGAATTAATTACGAAAGCTCAAACGGCAGATCTCGCTGAACTGCGGTTGCTTGCGGGGGAGAGTTTTGCTTATTCTCGTTTTTTTCAGGATCAGCAGTTTGAATCTTTGGATGTGCGAGGGATGTATCTGGCGTGGCTTGATGAGATTTTGGCAGGTCAAGCGGAGATTGCAGTAATCAAAGAAGCCCAGGGGCTTCAAGGCTTTATTACTTTAGAAGCAGTAAACGAAAGCGTCGCCAAGATTGGACTGCTGGCAGTAAAAGCTGAGGCGCGTGGCAAAGGATATGGACAAGCATTATTGAATTGGAGTCAGCAAACGGCAATCAAAACAGGCTTTACTAGCATAGAGGTGGGGACACAGTTAATGAATTATCCCGCCTTGCGTCTGTATGAAAAATCTGGGTTTCAGATCCGACAGGCGAAGTACCGGCTACATTTATGGCTGGAGAATCTTAATTGGTAACAATTAGAGTTGGAGTGAGAGCTACGATGAAAAATCAAGTCCGAGAAAATTTTCTCGCCTATGCGTTACCTTTGATTGAAAAAGAAGAAATTGAGCAAGTTAATGAAGCACTAGCATCTAATTGGTTAACTAGAGGTCCGAAGTGTCAACAGTTTGAGCAGGAGTTTGCGGCATATGTTGGGGCAAAATACGCAATTGGTTTGAATTCATGTACCGCAGGGCTGCATTTAGCAATGTTAGCGTTAGGGATTGGCGCAGGCGATGAGGTAATCACTACCCCCTTTACTTTTGCGGCTACGGTGAATACTATTATCCATGCTGGCGCGACCCCAGTCTTGGTCGATATTGATCCTTTGACTTATAATCTAAATCCAGATTTAATCACAGCTAAAATCACACCGCGTACTAAGGCGATCGTGCCAGTGCATTATGCTGGACAGTCCTGCGCGATGACGGAGATTTTAGCTTTAGCTAAGCAACATGGGCTTTATGTGATTGAAGATGCGGCACATGCGGTTTATACTAAATATCGGGAGCGGATGATTGGCAGTATCGGTGACCTCACCGTCTTTAGTTTTTATGCCACCAAGAATCTTTGTACCGGCGAGGGTGGGATGATTACTACGAATGATGAGCGACTCGCTGAGAAGTTACGCATTTATAGTCTACATGGGATGAGTCGTAATGCCTGGAATCGCTATACTGCCGCTGGTTCATGGCATTATGAGATCGAATACCCAGGCTATAAATATAATATGACTGATCTCCAAGCAGGTCTAGGGTTGGCGCAGTTGCATAAATTAGAGCGAATGCAAGCGCGACGCGAGGAGATTGCCACACGTTATCAAGCCGCATTTGGAGCAATGCCAGAGTTAATGATTCCTTATGAAGTAAAAGAGAACCGCCATGCGTGGCATTTATACGTAATTCGTGTTTGTCTGGAACGATTGAAAATTGATCGTTCGGAATTTATCGAAGCCTTAAAAGAAGAAAAGATCGGCACCAGTGTGCATTTTATTCCCATCTATCATCATCCGTATTATCAAGCAAGATTTAATCCAGCTGAGTTTCCTGTGACTGAAGAGGTCTATCAAGGAATTATCTCGTTGCCCCTTTATCCGAAAATGTCGGATCAAGATGTGGATGATGTAATTGGAGCAGTAGAGCGAGTGGTGACAAAATATCGTAGTTGAAGAGGTGTGTGTGATGAAGATTCCAAGCTTTGAGACTAGTCGGCAACATGAGTTATTAAATGAAAATTTGACCGAGGCATTTCAAAAGGTACTCCTACATGGGAATTATATCTTGGGTGAGGAAGTGCAGGAATTTGAGACGCGGATCGCGCGTTATTTGGGGGTTGATTTTGCTTTCGGAGTCGCCAATGGCAGTGATGCACTAGCATTAGCATTACAGGCTTTAGAAATTGGAGTCGGAGACGAGGTAATTGTTCCGGCGTTTACCTTTTTTGCTACCGCTAGTGCGGTAAGTCGGGTTGGAGCCACGCCAGTATTTGTCGATGTAACTAATGATTATAATCTTGATCTTAAAGCAGTGAAACAGAAGATTACGGAGAAAACTAAGGCGATCATTCCGGTGCATCTCTTTGGGTTACCTGTACGGATGGGTGAACTGCTCAAATTAGCCGCAGAGCATAACTTGGCAATCATTGAAGATGCTGCCCAAGCGATGGGAAGTACCTATGAATTTGATCCAGTAGGAACCTTAGGCGAAATGGGCTGTTTTAGTTTTTTTCCTACCAAAAATTTAGGTGCTTTAGGTGATGCCGGTTTGGTGGTGACGAATCGGGCAGATTTGGCAGAAAAGATAAAAATGTTACGAGTACATGGGGCGAAGCAGAAGTATCACCATGAACTTTTAGGGATTAATAGTCGGCTTGATACACTGCAGGCAGCATTTTTAAATGTCAAATTACCATCCTTAAATGGTTGGATTGCTGCCCGACGTAAGCTTGCCGCACGCTACTACACTGCTTTGGCTGAATGTCAAGAAGTTGGACTGCCAGAAGAGCATGAAGGACATACTTATAATCAGTTTACAATTACTACCCAGAAACGGAATGAATTACGTGATTTTCTGGAGAAAGCTGGTATTAGTACCACAATTTATTATCCTTTGACTCTGCCACAGCAGCCAGTTTTTACGGCTTTGGGTTATCACAATGGAGATTTTCCAGTTAGTGAAAGATTAACTAAAACGGTGCTCTCCCTACCACTCTTTCCAGAACTAACGGAAACAGAACAGAATTATGTGGTTGGAAAGTTGCAGCATTTCTTTTCGAGAAAAGGTCACCGGTCATGAAGATTGTGACGATTGTTGGCGCGAGACCGCAGTTTGTGAAAGCAGCCGCGGTTTCGCATAGTTTACGCACCAAAGCAGAAGAGATTCTAGTACATACAGGGCAACATTATGATCTGCAGATGTCAGATCTTTTTTTTCAGGAATTAGAGATTCCCACTCCTAATTATCATCTGGGCATCGGTTCTGGGTCGCATGGCGCACAGACTGGAAAGATGCTCGCGGAGATCGAGCAGGTACTAGAGCGAGAGTCCCCGGATTTACTATTGGTTTATGGTGATACTAATTCCACTTTAGCGGGTGCACTTGCCGCAGCGAAGCTCCAGCTTCCGATTGCACATGTGGAGGCGGGCTTGAGAAGTTTTAACCGACGGATGCCCGAAGAGATTAATCGCGTGATGACTGACCATCTCTCCACCAGGCTCTTTGCGCCAACTCAGACGGCAGTTGATAATTTGCAGCAGGAGGGAATTCGTACGGGAGTGCATCTAGTGGGTGATGTGATGTATGATATTTTTCTTAAGCTTGCTAAGGTTGCGCCAACGCGCTCGAAAATTTTAGCCGAGCAGAATTTAATCCCCCAAGGTTATTACCTCTTAACCTTGCATCGCGCGGAGAATACGGATGATCCAATGCGACTGAGAGCGATCATGGAGACTTTGCAGCAATCAGGGTTGCCATTGGTTTTTCCGGTGCATCCTCGTACCAAGAAGCAGCTTGCGGCAATGGGGATCGCTCTTGCTTCCAAGCAGATCAAGCTTTTAGAACCAGTCGGATACTTTGAGATGTTGAATTTAGAGCTAAATGCCATTGCGATTCTAACTGATTCGGGTGGTGTGCAGAAGGAAGCTTATTTTGCGGGCGTACCTTGTTTAACTTTACGAGAAGAGACCGAATGGGTTGAGACAGTCGCGGCGGGTTGGAATCGGTTGGTCGGTGCTGATCCGAAAAAGTTGCAAGCGGCGCTCAAATTGGATTGGGTCAGTGAGTCTCGCCCTGATTTGTATGGTGATGGTAAGGCAGCGGAGTTGATTACTGAGATTTTACAGTGAACTGTCAAATTTTAAAATGGAGTGATCAAGATGGGAGATTTTAAAGATCGAGCTTTAGCCCCAGAAGGAGAACGACGGATCGAGTGGGCGGATCAGAGTATGCCAGTGCTAGCTTCGATTCGCAGGCAATGGGCGGAGACCAAACCACTTGCGGGAATCAGAATGGCAGCCTGTTTACATGTTACCACCGAAACTGCAAATCTAATGAAAACCCTCAAAGCTGGTGGGGCGGAGGTTGCCCTCTGTGCTTCGAATCCTTTATCGACCCAAGATCCAGTTGCGGCAGCGTTGAACCTCGTTTATGGGATCGAAACCTTTGCAATTCGCGGTGAGAATGAGCAGACTTACTACCAACATATCAATCAAGTACTTGATTTTAAACCACAGATCACCATGGATGATGGTGCCGATCTGGTGAATACCTTACATGGAAAACGCGCGGAATTAGTGCCCGGTGTGCTTGGTGGGACGGAGGAGACAACGACAGGAGTGATCCGTCTCAAAGCCATGGAAGCAGAAGGGGTGCTCAAGTTTCCAATTATTGCGGTGAACGATGCGCTTACAAAGCATATGTTTGATAATCGTTATGGGACAGGGCAGTCCACCCTGGATGGAATTATTCGGGCGACCAACTGCTTGATTGCGGGTACTAACTTTGTCGTCGCTGGTTATGGTTGGTGTGGTCGTGGACTAGCAATGCGGGCACGCGGTGCAGGCGCGAATGTAATTGTGACTGAGATTGATCCGCTGAAAGCATTGGAAGCAGTGATGGATGGGTTTCGGGTGATGTCGATGCTTGAGGCAGCGCCCTTGGGAGATATTTTTGTCACCGTGACCGGAAATTGCAAAGTGATTGATAGTCTTCATTTTGCCAAGCTGAAAGATGGCGCAATTATCTGTAATTCGGGGCATTTTGATGTCGAGATTAATTTGCAGGCGTTAGCAGGGTTGGCACAGAGTAAGCATCAACCACGCGAGAACGTAATCGAGTATCATTTAGCAGATGGAAGAAGAATTCGCCTGCTTGCCGAAGGACGTTTGGTTAATTTAGCAGCTGCCGAAGGTCATCCAGCAATGGTGATGGATATGAGTTTTGCGAATCAAGCCTTGGCAGCGGAATATCTGATTCAAAAGGCGACTAAATTAGGGAAGCAGGTTTATTCAGTTCCGGAAGCAATTGATCAGGAGATTGCCCGTTTGAAGTTAGCCAGTATGCAGATTGGAATCGACCAATTGACCGCGGAACAGACCCATTATTTGGCGAGTTATAATCT
>Ga0315295_10001536_pt1 | contig 19805 bp, 21 predicted proteins | sample YL17G14_0_MG_FD_204453 | JGI IMG/M metagenome (GOLD analysis project Ga0315295, IMG submission 204453) | Sediment microbial communities from Yellowstone Lake, YNP, Wyoming, USA - YL17G14_0 | ecosystem: Environmental > Aquatic > Freshwater > Lake > Sediment | place: USA: Wyoming | collected...
AGAGGCGATGTGTCTCGTGGGCACTCCGGAGAAGCACAGTCTGCTCACGGTGAAGTCGCGAGTCGACCACACCGACAGAATGATCACATGGGCCAACTCCGTGCTGCCGAGGCTCGAGAAAGAGGACCTGTGCGGGTTCGTCTTCAAGTCCCACTCCCCCAGCTCGGCGATGCGCGACGCCAAGATCTACACAGAATCGGGTCAGCCCTCTGCCAGGGGGCCTGGCATGTTTGCCGCCGAATTCATGCGTCGCTTCCCGCTGGTTCCGGTCGAGGACGAGGGGCGGCTCAACGACGAGCCGCTCAGAGAGAACTTCATCGAGCGGGTCTTCAACTACGCAAGATGGAAGGACTTCGTAAGAGAAGGCGCCTCGGCCAGAGGTCTCGTGGACTTTCACGCCCGTCACAAGCTGCTTCTGATGGCGCACAGTCCTGCGCACTACCGCGAGCTCGGCAGGCTCACCGCAGGAGCAAGCGGACTGAGCCGCAAGGAGTTGCTCTCACGATACTACCAGCAGATGCTGGACGGGATGAAGCTGATGGCAACGGTCAAGAAGAACACTAACGTTCTCTATCATGCCGCAGGACATTTCAAGAAAAAGTTGAGTGCAGACGAGAAACAGGAGCTGTCAGAGGTGATCGCGAACTACCACGACGGGCTTGTGCCCCTCGTGGTGCCTATAGTACTGCTCAGACATTACACCCGGAAATACCAGGAACCTTACTTGTCACGGCAGTACTACTTGAACCCGCACCCGGTCGAGCTGAAACTCAGAAACCATGCGTGAGAGGCTCGCGCGGAGAGCGTGGCTTGAGAATGACCGGCCGTCGTCTTCGCGCCCTCCTTTCCGTTGATTTTGGCTGGCCCGCCGTGTATCATCCAGCAAGCTCGGCAGCGTCAGGCTGACGATCTCATCAAGGAGGTATGAACATGTCGCGCAGCAGATTCGTTCTCGTTTCCACGCTTTGTCTCGTTCTTTTCTCGGTGGTCTTCATTGCCGCTCCGGCACACGCGCTCGGTCCGAGGGCGGTCCGCCTTCTGGTCGGAGGCGGCTGGATGGGACAATCTTACAACTACAAAGACATTCAGCTGCTCGACCCCGACAGGAAATTCTGGCTCACCGGCGGAGTGTCACTCGAGGTCGGCGTGTTCGGCGATTCTCCGCTAGATCTGGAAGTGGGAGCGTTGTACTTCCAGAAGGGAATGCAGTTTGACGTCAAGGAATACGACGAATTCGATACCTACATTGGCACAGCCACGCTTGACCCGAAGGCCAAGTATCTGTCGTTCCCCGTGCTGCTCAGGTACACGTTTGGAAGGAGCACGATTTCTCCCTACATAGTGGCGGGCCCGACGTTCGAGGTGATGGTGGACCACGACGACTTCGAGATCTTCGATGAAATGGACAGCGCGAATCTTGGACTCCAGGTGGGCGTGGGCGCTGAACTGGGTAACATCGGAGCTAGTCTGCGATATGTAAGGGACCTGAATACCCCTTACAACCAGCCTGCTGGCGCGACTCTGGAGTCCGTCGTCAATGACGGCGTACTCGCGCTTGTCACAATCAAGCTGTGGGGACGTTAACCCCGGAACTGACACGCGCTAACCTGCGTCGCACAGGCGCGGCGAGGCGCGCCAGCGCCGGATTCGTCTCCAACCCGCGCGTGTATGTCGAGTAGAGCATATCAACATGTGGGAGGTTGGTCATGTTGATCGTTCAGGTAGTCCCAAGAGCCGGCAAGGACGCTTACAAGCTACTCCGCTACAAGGTGACACACGAAGCGAAGACCTGGGACTGGTCCAACAGGAAAAAGACACGGCTGACGCATAAACAGAAGGACAGGGGCCACATCGAGGTCGGAAGCGCAAAGGGAATTCTGGTAGCTAACATAAAATCAAAGAACCCGGCCGACGCTTTTTTTCTTGTCGAGAAATTCGTCGGACGCCTGGTCGCATGGTTTGAAAACGAACTGGCAGCAATAAACCTGCAATTTCTGCAGGAGGAAGCCCCGAAGAAAAGGCGGCGCCGCAAGTAGGACGCATTGACTCACGATAGAAGATGGTCGGGCCTGCCCCAGCTGTGCGTTCTGGTGGGCGTAGTGTGCATAGGTTTTTCCGCCATCTTCGTGCGCATGGCAGACGTGCCGGGTGTCGTTTCTGCCTTTTATAGGGTCTTCATCGCCTCGGTAGCGCTCGTGCCCCTATGGCTCCTCCGTGGCCTCCATCTGCCAGACAGACGCACTATCCTCCTCTCTCTACTGGCCGGCATCCTGTTCGGCATCGACCTGTCGCTCTGGAACGTCTCGTTGTTTCTCACGAACGCGGCGAACGCGACTGTCCTGGCGTACCTGGCTCCGGTCTGGGTCGGCCTCGGTACGCTCCTGATTCTCAAAGAGAGACTAAGACGCTCTTACTGGCCGGGGACCGTTCTCGCGATGGCGGGGATGATCGCCATAGTGGGAATTGACAAGATGCGTGCGGCAGAGCTGGGATTGGGCAACACGCTTGCCGTGATCGCGAGCTTCTTCTACGCCGGCTATCTGCTTGTAACACAGGTCGCCAGGGGCAAGTCCGGCACGCTGGCGTTCACCACAGTCTCTGTGCTGGCGAGCACGGTCACTCTTCTGATCATTTCCCTGGCCAGGGGCGAGCGCCTCAGCGGGTTCTCCCCGCAGACTTGGATTGCCCTTCTCGCATTGGGCCTCATCTCGCACGTCATAGGATGGTTGGCCATAAACTATGCCCTCGGACACGCGAAGGCATCGACCGTTTCGGTTTCTCTCTTGGGCCAGCCGGTGATCACGGCTCTGGCAGCCATCCCGATCCTGGGTGAGACACTGAGTCCGAACCAGATTGCAGGCGGCGTCCTGATACTGATAGGCGTTTACCTCGTCAACAGGATGTGACATACAGAGTCTGGTTTTCCAGGTGAATGGGTTATAATGCTGGACGCAAGTCAGAAGCTGATCTCCGCCCTCGTTCAAAGGAGGACCGACATGTCTAGGTCATTCGTCGTCTTCTGTTTCCTTCTTCTCGCCTGTTCCCTTCTGACTGGAATCCCGGCGCAAGGGGCATCCACCTCCGGAAGCCGCCTGACGCTTCCCAGCGATGTCAGCATAGAGCTCTTGGGCAAGTCCATACTGTACACTTTCTCCTATCAACGCATGATCGGAAACACCGTTGGCCTGGAAGCCGGCCTGTCCGCCCTGGGTGGCGGGACGAGCGATGACAACACCACGATCGTTTTTGTACCGGTCGGCGCGAAAGTCTATCTGATCCCCAAGGACGGATCTCTCTATCTCACGGGTGGTCTGGTGCTGGTGACTGCGTCCTTTGACGTCGGTCCATTTGACGACAAGTCGTCTGACACTTACAGCTATCTGGGCCTGGGGATGGAATACCGCTCCCAGGGCGGGCTGCTCTTTCGCGGCACGGCATACGGGTTGATCGCCGGCGGCGGGTTCTTCATCTGGCCCGGACTTTCTGTCGGATACGCGTTTTGAGCAGACTACGATTGGCGGAGTGGCCGGTGAGATTCGCATCAGGAGAAGAGGGGTGAAATGCCTGAACTTCCGGAAATAGCGAGCAGAGCCCACGAGATGAAGAAGGAACTGGTCGGCAAGGCCATCCGGGATGTGGAGGTGAAACAGCCGAAGTCCTTGAACGTCTCGGTGAGGGCCTTCAAGACGGGACTGTTCGGTGCGCGCATACTGGACGTCACGTGTCACGGCAAGTGGATCTTCGTGGAAACGACGAAGGGGTGGCTGCTCATAAACCTCGGCATGGGCGGCGAGATTCTCCTCGTTACGAGAAAGACGCTCCCGGGAAAGTGGCGCACCCTCTTCGAGTTCACTGACCGCACGTGCCTAGCGCTGAATTTCTGGTGGTTCGGATACACGCATTATGTTCCCGCCAACAAACTCGACAAGCACGCCATGACTGCCAAATTGGGGCCGAACGCACTCGACCTGACAGCCCGGGAGCTGAGCGCAATGCTGGAGGGCAGGCGCGGCTCCGTGAAATCTTTCCTGCTGGACCAGTCAAGGATCGCCGGGATAGGAAACGCCTATGTCCACGACATCCTCTTTTTTGCAGGACTGCATCCACTGCGGGGCACACACACGCTGGCAGAGGATGAAATCGAAGCGCTGGCTGCCGCCATCGACAAGGGGCTGCGGCCGAGCACCAGCAGGGGCGGTGCTTTCTACGAGTTGAACCTGTACGGAAAGCCCGGAGGGTTCAAGGCAAAGCACATCGTGATCGGTTACAAGGAAGGCAAGCCCTGTCCCGTCTGCAGAACCACGATAGAAAAGATCAAGACCGGCAGCACCAGCACTTTCATATGCCCGCGCTGCCAGCCACTCAAGCCGGGAAAGAAGAAACGGCCAGGAAAACGCTAATGACTAATACCGCTCGAAGCTCATCCAGACCTATCCGAGTACGAATCGCGGCGAGCCCCACCGGCAAATGCCACGTGGGAACTGCGCGCACTGCTCTGTATAACTTACTGTTCGCCCATCAGCACAGCGGGTCCTTCATCCTGAGAATCGACGACACCGACGTGCAGCGCTCTACCGCGGAGTCCGAGCAGGGCGTGCTCGAAGGACTCAGGTGGCTCGGGCTGGAGTGGGACGAGGGACCAGACAAGGGCGGGCCGTTCGGCCCGTACCGGCAGTCGGAGCGTCTGTCCGTGTACCAGCGCTACGCCGCGGAGCTGATTGAGAAAGGCAGGGCTTACCACTGCTTCTGTTCGCCGGAGGAGCTGGAGAAAGAACGGAAGGCAGCGCTGGCAGAAGGTGGAACACCTCGATACGGCGGGCGATGCCGTGAGTTAGGCCGTGTCGAGGCGGAGGCGAGACAACGAGCCGGAGAGAAGGCGGTCGTGCGCTTGAGGATTGTGCCCGGGGGAATGTCGTTCACGGACCTCGTTAAGGGCCCCATAGAACTGGATGCGTCGCTCATGGGCGACCCGGTAATACTCAAGTCCGACGGTGTACCTACGTACAGTTATGCCACGGTGGTGGACGAACACGAGATGCAGATTTCCCACGTCCTCAGGGGGGCGGACCACACAACAAACACGTTTGTTCAGCTCCAGATGTACGAGGCGCTGGGTTTTGAACCACCGGAGTTCGGCCACTTCGCGCTGCTTCTGAATCCAGACAGGTCCAAGATCAGCAAACGAACCGGAGCCGTGTTCGTCGGTGAGTTCCGCGACATGGGCTATCTGCCGGAAGCCATAGTCAATCATCTCGCGCTCTGCGGCTGGAACCCCGGCACAGATCAGGAGGTTTTCTCGTTCGACGGACTGCTGGCGTCGTTTGCCGTCGAACAGTGCAGCACCTCCAACGCCATATTCGACCGCTCGAAACTTCTCTGGCTGAATGGCCATTACATCAGACAGCTCAGTGTAGAAGAGCTCACGCGTCGGGCTCTTCCCTTTCTGGCAGGGGCGGGCCTAACGTCGTCTGAGGTGCAAGGCGGACCGGGGTTCGACCATCTGAAGGCCATAATCGCACTCGAGCAGGAGCGTATAAAAACCCTGGATGAAACTCCGGAGCTCGTGACTTTCTTCTTCAGAGATCCCGGGCCGGTCGCGTGTATGGAGCTTCTGAAGACGGACCGTTTTGCCAGGAAACACCCGCTCGACGAAGTGAAACTGGCGCTCGGTGGCTGCGCCGCAGCCTTGAAGGAGCTCTCCGAAGAAAACTGGACAGCCCCTTCTCTCAAGGAGACCCTGGACAGAGAGGCGGGAAAGCTGGGTTGGAAACCGCCCGAATTGTTGATGCCAGTTCGGATTGCCGTCAGCGGCCGCCCGGCGACTCCCCCTCTTTTCGAGACGTTGGAGTGTGTCGGCAGGGCTGCCACATTGCGCCGCCTTGAGGCTGTCGCCGCCGCCAAACCCGAAGGCACACAAACAGTAGGCGAACTCTGCTCTTGATGAAGTCAGTTCTTTTTGACCTCGACGGAACCCTGACCGACTCCCGCGACGGAATCGTGAGATGCATAGAATACGCGCTCGCGCGGTCGGGAGTCGCTGTCCCCCCGGCAGAAACTTTATCAAGACACATCGGCGTTCCCCTGCGCGACATTTTTGGAGATTTGATGGGAGACCCGGGTCGAGACGCAGTAGAGGCCGCGGTCCGGTTCTACCGCGAGCGGTTCGAATCCGCTGGAATGTATGAAAACAGGGTCTATCCCGGCGTAGTGGACCTGCTGGAAGGAATACGCGGGAGGGGCTGGCTGGCTTACGTGGTAACGTCCAAGGCGGAGGTTGCTTCGCGTCAGGTTGTCAGACACTTCTCGCTGGAGGAGTTCTTCGCCGGAATTTACGGAAGCGAACTGGACGGCACGAGGGCGGGCAAACAGGAACTGATCCAACACGTCCTGGAGACAGAATCAATGGATCCGGCCGATGCAGTCATGGTCGGGGACAGATCCGCCGACGTCATGGGAGCACTGGCGAATGGAGTGCCCGCAATCGGCGTGTCATACGGATACGGGACTCGGACTGAATTGCTCGGAGCCGGTGCAACATGGATCTGTGACGAGCCCTATTCAGTTCTAGACGTGCTTGTCGGGCATTTTGGGAATGAGAGCTGAGCAAGGGGCAGCGCTGCACCAGCGCCAAGCCTGCATCGTTGCCGTTCAAACGCGGCTCCGGTCAGGCCTGATTCAATCCAGAAAGTGAGAACGAGCTGCGTATTATGGCCACCAACATCGAAATCAAAGCAAGAGTGAGGGAGCTCGAGCGGCTGAGAAGACGTATCGAGCAAATGAGCGAGACCCGAGAGGCCGTCATCAACCAGGAAGATGTATTCTTCAATTCGCCTGGTGGAAGACTGAAACTCAGGGTCATTTCGCGCTGCGAGGGCCAACTGATCTACTATGAGCGCGGTGACGCGTGTGAACCGCGGCCTTCTGACTATTTTATCTTCGATACATCTGATCCCGACTCATTGATAGAAGTGCTGGGAAAATCCCTGGGTATCCGCGGTATTGTCAGGAAGCGCCGCTCGCTCTACTCTATTGGTAATGTGCGAATCCACCTCGATGAAGTCGAAGGACTGGGGGCGTTTGTGGAGCTGGAGGTCGTGCTCGACCCCGGCCAGTCCAGGGAAGACGGCGTAGCGGTCGCCACTAGAATGATGGAGGACATGGGGATCGATGAGAGTGACCTCGTGGCCGGCGCTTACATCGACCTATTGGAAGCCCGGCGGCTGCCCCTCTCGACCTGAACACACGTCCAAGGGCGCGAATAGTGTGCGGCGAGGCCGGCGACGCGGCATGGGACGGCGCGTGACTGGAGTTCGGCGCTGCATGCGATGACGTGTGACGGTTTGCCGGCGCAGGTAACTTCTCACGTGATAAGGAATGTCTGCATGGGACATCAACCGACTCTGTGCACCAAGCGTCTCATCCTGAGGCCATTTGAGCTCTCCGACGCGAAGGCCGTCCAGCGGCTTGCCGGAGACGCCGCTATCGCCGACACAACTTTGAATATTCCCCACCCATACGAAGACGGCGCAGCCGAGGAGTGGATTTCCACGCACAAACCCAAGTTCGAATCGCACGAACTCGCCAACTTCGCGATTACCCGGCGTACAAACGGGGAACTTATCGGTGCAGTGGGGCTCGCGATAATGCCTCAATTCGAACGGGCAGAGCTCGGCTACTGGATGGGCAAACCGTACTGGAATAGGGGGTACTGCACTGAGGCCTCGACGGCGGTCGTGGAATACGCATTCACCCAGCTCAATGTAAACCGCGTGTATGCCGTGCACTTCAAGCGCAATCCGGCGTCTGGTGAGGTGATGAGAAAACTCGGGATGAAGCGAGAGGGCGTGTTGCGGCAGCACGCGAAGAAATGGGACTCCTACGAGGACATTGTCTTCTATGGCCTCCTGAGAAAGGACTGGCTGAAGAAGCGCGGCGGGTGATACCCGTGAAGGACTATTATTCCCGCAAGTTATCTGCTGAGCGGCTGAAGAGATGCTATGACGTGGCGCCAGAAAGGGTGAGGCGCTACCTCGAGGCCGAGATCGAGTTTGTGTTGGAAAGGATGCAGCCGTCCTCTTCGGTTCTGGAACTCGGGTGTGGCTACGGTCGTGTCCTGGAGAGGCTGGCCAGAAAGACATCTTCCGTTTTCGGCATCGACACGTCCCACGAATCACTACAGATGGCCCGCGAAACACCGCCAGTCGCTGCAGGCTGGTACCTCGCGCAGATGAACGCGGCCCGGCTTGGCTTCCGTCGCAGGTCATTCGACACCGTGATCTGTATTCAAAACGGTCTCTCGGCGTTCAAGGTAGACCAGAGAGAGTTGATAGAGGAAGCGATAAGAGTCACTCGTCCGGGAGGCAACGTTCTTTTCTCCAGCTACGCCGAGCGTTTCTGGGAGGACCGCCTGGAGTGGTTTCGCGTCCAGTCGGAATGCGGCCTCGTGGGCGAGATCGATTTCGAGGCAACCGGTGACGGAGTCATAGTCTGCAGGGACGGTTTCAAGGCAACGACAGTGGGCCTGGACGATTTCGTCATTCTGACGTCCGGACTCGACGTGGCGACTCGAATCACCGAAGTGGATGACTCCAGCATTTTCTGCGAGATGGTGGTACCGTGATGATATTGTGACGAGACTGCAATTACACCGCAATGATACGGATGTGCCGCCGCAGGCAAGGACACCGCCAGTGGGGCGGATCCCCGGTGAGTAACGATGGAAGAGATGACATGAAAGACTCGCGCTACCGCCAGTGACGAGGGAGATTCACGTGACCGATAGACTACCAGATCTTGTTGAAGCCGCGGTCCTAGTGCCGGTCTACCGGGCTAAGGACGGCAACCTCATGCTGGTGCTGGTGCGCCGGGTCGAGGGCGGGATCCACGGCGGACAGATCGCGCTCCCCGGCGGGAAGCGGACACCCTCCGACGCCACCATGCTGGAGACTGCTCTCAGAGAATCGAAAGAGGAGGTCGGTCTGGACACAAGTAACATTGAAGTCCTGGAAACTCTTCCTGTGATGGAGACCCGGACAACCGGGTTCAGGATCTTCCCCTTTCTTGCCCGTATCACCCGGCCGGCACACTGGCGGAGAGACGCCCGGGAGATTGCAGATATCCTGGAGGTTCCGGTCGCGGAGCTTGCGCGACCGGAGGCCCGCGGTGAAGAAATGCGGAGTTTCAGCAGCCACCCCAAGCCCCAGCTGATACATTTCTTCCACGTCAGGTCCCACAAGTTGTGGGGCGCAACGTACCGCATTCTCGAGCCTCTCATTCCACGGCTTGCGCGGCAGGAATGGCGGCTGTAGCGCGGAACAACTGCTTTATCCTGCTCCACGTGGAATCTTCGACCGGTGACGGCCCGACTACGTTTATTTCTACAGGAACTCTGACTTCCGGTCCGTGGGGATTGACAGTCGGATTGCCCGTGTCATAAGGACTCCCCCACCAGGCCGCCTGCCAGACGTAGACTCCCTTGCCAACCGGGGCGTTGGCAATGAGCACTACCGGGAATGCAACTGCATCGGCCCCGCTGTCGTCTCCTGTGTGTGTCGGGCCCGTTGCGCGGGCGATTTCGAGTCCATCTTGATTGTAGAGGATCGCCCGAATCCAGCCCGACTTGCTGCCGCCGCTCAGTGTGACGGCGGCCGATTCATCGCACTGATACTGGGTCTTGTCCGCAACGGCAGTCAGGTTGACGGCCCCGTGATGGTGACAGCCATTGCATGTGGCCGTGTCATTTTTGTGGCAGCCGGCGCAATTGTTCGTGAAATAGGACGGATGGGCGAAACCAGATGTGGTGAAGGCGACCAAGAACATGAAAGCAGCACCGACAAAAAGAGCCTGGATGAGGAGCTTCATGAGGAACCCTCCGGTTCAGAACGTATGTCTCGCGACCAAGGCCAGACACAAAACCCGAGGGGGATGGCGGGGAGTATCTCTCTTCGTACATGATGAGACAGAACTGACTATTGGTCAATGTCCCTCGGTACCCCGGTTGTCGTCGTTGGTTCCATCGCCTGCGCAGCTTCCGCAGCCTCGGTTGCCGCCGTCGTCTGCTGCCGAGTCCGTTGTCTCGGCAGCCACGGTAGGCTCTGCTGCCGCCTTCGTCCTGCTGCGCCTCGTTCTCGGAAGACTTTTTTTGCGTGGAGCCAGACAAAGGAGTAACATTATGATGGTGGCCCGGAGGCGCGGGATGGTTACTGCTGGTTGCGGCTGGACGTGACGGCGCAAGCGGCGCGTGTCTGGGCTGGCGGAAAAGACACGAGACACGTCCGTTGGGGGTAGAAGCGGAGGTGATATGCAAGACATGCCGACAGAGAATCCCTGTCTGACCTGTGGCGCCTGTTGCGCGCGGTTCCGCGTGTCCTTTTATTGGGGCGAGACAGACGCGGTCAAGGGTGGCAAGGTCCCTTTCGTGCTCACAGAACAGATAACGAGATTCCGGCTCTGCATGCAGGGCACCAACCAGAAGAGTCCGCGCTGTGTAGCACTGAAGGGTGAGATCGGAAAGAGGGTCGCCTGCACCATCTACGCCTCTCGCCCGAGTACGTGCCGGGAATTCGGGATACGCTGGGAGAGCGAGAAGATATGCCTTACCAGAACTGAATTCGACCGCTGCAACCAGGCCAGGGCCACCTGGGGCCTTCCCCTGCTTCCTACCGGTCTCCTCGGACGCAACAGATCTCGCAGGAATTCTCCTTCTAACAGCAAGAACATGCAGCGTTAGGAGTCACACTCTTGGCCACGGGAACGGTATTCGACATTCAGCGATACTCCATTCACGACGGGCCCGGCATTCGAACGACAGTCTTTCTCAAGGGTTGCCCATTGTCCTGCAAGTGGTGCCACAATCCCGAGGGCCAATCCGGGGAGATCGAACTCATATTCCGGGAGAACCGCTGCGGTAAGTGCGGCGCGTGTCTGACCGTCTGCAAGCATGGCGCGATCTCGTGGGACGCGAGCGGGCCAGACTCATCCCGCGGGCCGGACAAGCCCGGCATGCCCGTCACAGACCGGACAAAATGCAGGCGGTGCGGTGAATGCACGTTAGTCTGTTTCTCGGAGGCGCGCGAACTCACCGGAAAAGAAATGTCGGTTGACCAGGTCATGTCGGAGGTCGAACGAGACATTCCGTTTTACGAGGAATCCGGCGGAGGAATCACGCTGTCCGGGGGAGAACCCCTCATGCAGGGCAGTTTCGCGCTCGAACTCCTAAAGACCTCCAAGGCAAGAGGGACACACACATGCCTCGACACTTGCGGCTTTGCAGAGTGGAGTACCATCGACTCCGTCCGACAATACGTCGACCTTTTTCTTTACGACCTGAAGCTCATCGACGACCGCAAGCACCAGGAGTTCGTGGGGGTCTCGAACAGGATGATAACGGAGAACCTCCGCGCCTTGGCGCAGCGCGGGCACAACATAGTCCTGCGCGTGCCGATAATCCCTGGCATCAACGAAGACGACGAGAATATTCGCCAGATTGGGGCCTTCGCCGCCGCACTTCCCCATCTTATCAGCGTGGGCATTTTGCCTTATCATCATATCAGTATCGAAAAATACAACAGGCTGAGCAGGCCGTACTCTCTGGCCGGTCTCGGCCCGCCTTCCGACCAGAGGATGACTGAGATCGCGAGTATCCTGACGGGCTGTGGCCTGGCGGTGAAGATGGGAGGATGAGGGCTCCCCGTGACGTGGAGCGCATTGCGCAGGACGCGATGTGCCCCCAAGGGAGATTTCAGCACGTGACCGCGCCGCAGAGGCAGAGGGCGCTTCTGCCGGGGATGGCCCTGTGGTCCGGCCAGACATGGGGTTGGAGGTTGAGGAGAGCCCATGCAGAGAGAGGCGCACCGCGAGTCTGCTGAACCGCGGGACGAGGAGAGGCCGTGTTGACTGAAAGAGTGGCGCAACTTAGGCAACAGAGCCTTGACACAAAACCGTACATTTCCACCGAACGCGCCCGGCTCGTGACTGAGGCACATCAACTTCTGAATGGGCCAATCTCGGCGCCGGTCCGCCGCGCCGTCGTGTTCAAGTATCTCATGGAGAGGAAGGCCGTCTGCATTACACCCGGTGAGCTGATCGTCGGTGAGAAGGGCCCGGCCCCGAAAGCGACTCCGACCTTTCCAGAGCTCTGCTGTCACAGTCTGGAAGATCTGGAGATTCTCAACTCGCGCGAGAAGACCTCCTTCACCGCCACACCAGAAGTGAAAAAGACCTACCAGAAGACGATCATCCCCTTCTGGCAGGGCAAGTCCATGAGGAACGCGCTATTCTCCGAAATGACTCGGGAATGGAAGGCCGCCTACGAGGCAGGCGTGTTCACCGAGTTCATGGAGCAGCGTGCGCCGGGGCATACGGTCCTCGATGACAAGATCTACCACAAGGGGATGCTCGATTTTCAAAAGGACATCGAGCGCAGCTTGCTGGCCCTGGATTTCCTAAATGATCCAGACGCATATTCGAAGCAGGAAGAGTTGAAGGCCATGCACCTGTGCGCGGCCGCGCTCATCCGCTTCGCAGAGCGGCACGCGGAGAAGGCCCGCGAGCTGGCGCAGGCAGAGGCCGACCCCGCGCGCAGGCGAGAGCTCGAGCGCGTCGCCCGGGTCTGCTCCCGTGTTCCCGCCCACGCACCACAGGATTTCTGGGAGGCGCTACAATACTACTGGTTCGTCCACCTCGGCGTGACCACGGAGCTCAATACGTGGGACGCGTTCTCTCCCGGGCATCTCGACAGGCACCTGTTCCCCTTTTACAGAAAGGGTCTCGAAGAAGGCAGCTTCACCCGTGAATTCGCGCGAGAGCTGCTCCAGTGTTTCTGGATAAAGTTCAACAACCAGCCGGCCCCGCCCAAGGTCGGAGTCACTGCGGCGGAGAGCGGGACGTACACCGATTTTGCCCAGATAAACCTCGGCGGCTTGAACGAAGACGGCTCCGACGGCGTCAACGAGCTCACGTATGTGATACTCGACGTGATCGAGGAAATGAGAATCCTCCAGCCCAGCTCCTCTATCCAGGTGAGCAAGAAGAACCCTGACGAGTTCATCAAGCGCGCGGCGAAGATCATCCGCACCGGTTTCGGCCAGCCATCTGTGTTCAACTCTGACCTGATAGTCCAGGAGCTGGTGCGGATGGGCAAGTCCGTCACCGACGCGAGGAGCGGCGGCTCGAGCGGCTGCGTCGAGGTGGGCGCGTTCGGCAAGGAGAGTTACATACTGACCGGCTACTTAAACATGCCGAAGATCCTGGAACTAACCCTGAACAACGGCGGCGACCCGCGCACCGGGCGGAAAATAGGGCTCGAGACCGGCGACCCCAGGCAGTTCGGAACGTTCGAGAAGCTCTTCGCTGCGTACGCGAGGCAACTAAGGCACTTCATAGACATAAAGGTGCGGGGAAACAACGTCGTAGAGCGTCTCTACGCCTCGCACATGCCGGCGCCCTTTCTATCAATCTTGATAGACGATTGCGTTGCCAGGGGCCGGGACTATCACGAGGGCGGAGCGCGGTACGACACCACGTACATCCAGGGAGTGGGCCTCGGCACCATCACGGACGCGATGAGCGCAATCAAGTATCACGTGTTCGATCAGAAGACGCTCACCATGGAGCAACTGCTCGCGGCGCTGGCCTCGGATTTCGAGGGAAACGAGCGGGTTCGGCAGATGCTCTTGAACAGGACGCCGCGCTTCGGGAACGACAATGACTATGCGGATGGCCTAATGGTTGAGCTCTTCAACACTTACTTTGATGCAATAGACGGCCGCAAGAACACCAAGGGTGGTACCTACCGCATCAATCTCCTGCCCACGACGGTGCACATTTACTTCGGCTCGGTCATGGGAGCGACTCCCGATGGAAGAAGAGCGGGCGTGCCCCTGTCTGAAGGTGTTTCCCCCGTACAGGGGGCCGACAGGCGCGGCCCCACCGCGGTGCTCCGGTCCGTGGCGAAGATGGACCACGTGCGCACAGGCGGCACCCTCCTCAACCAGAAGTTCAGCCCGCAACTAGTGAAGGACGACGACGGGCTGGACAAACTGGTCAAGCTGATACGCACCTATTTTAGACTGGACGGACACCACATTCAGTTCAACGTGGTGGATGCGGCGACGCTGCGGGCGGCGCGGGAACACCCAGAAGAGCATCGCGGCCTGATAGTCCGTGTGGCAGGCTACAGCGACTATTTCTGCGACCTGTCAGCAGCCCTTCAGGAAGAGATAATTTCGAGGACAGAACAGCAAGTATTGTGAGACTTGAGCGCTTGCCGCAGGGTTCTGTCGGACCGGCGTCTTGAAGAGAGACTCCTTGAAGGATAAGACAGCGCGTGTCGATGGAGCGCGAGCCGGAGCACGCTCAGAAGCATCAAAACCAGGAAGGAGAACAATGAAAGCTATTCGCTTCAAGCAAGCCGAGAACTACGAACCAGAAAAAGACTGGAAGCGGGTCAGCCTCTGTAACCAGAAGGACATTTCCATAGAGCATTTCGTCAAGCCGCCGCAACACGCCTCTCCGATGCACGATCATCCCAATGCGCAGGTTCTCGTAGTGCTCAAGGGCAAGCTGGCCATCATCACGGACAGGCACGAGGAGACGCTGGATGAGGGAGACGCGGTGTACATTCCGGGGAACGAACCCCACGTCGTGAAGAACCCTCTCGACGAGCCGTCAATCGGTCTGGACATATTCGTTCCCGGAAGGTCTTTCGATTTCTGGCTGAAGAGGAAATAGTCGCAAGTGTGCACGCAGTGTCGCGGCAGCCACGGATGCCCCGGCAGCGAGCGTCAATGCACCAACCGGGCCTTTCCAGTAAACCGTGTCGTCGCGCCCGTACATTGCAGCATTTGTGAGGCACTCACGCGCGCTAAACAGTTCCTGTACCTATGAACCACCCAGATATGCTTGAACCTTTGTTGCTCGGCCTTTCCAGCGGAACAGTGTGTCTCGCCTACTGCGCGCCGGTGCTGGTGCCGTATCTTCTGGGCGAAGGTAGGGACATCAGGCACAGCGTCCCTCTCCTGGTCGAATTCTTGCTCGGTCGTCTCGCAGGCTATGTTCTGTTTGCGCTTATCGCCTGGTTAATAGGATTCAGGGTCCTTCCTTCTGGAGAGTGGCGCGGCGTGATTTTTGGGCTCACATATTTAGTGCTGTCCGTTCTCCTCGTCGCGTACGGGTTCCTCAATCTGAGAAGCTGGTGCGCGGGCCAAACCGTTCCACGCTTCCTGGGGTGGCTTTCCTTGCACAGCGTCACTCGGCTCTCTGCTGGCGCGCCTGCTTCAACCAGTGTGCCCGAAGAAGGGCGCACGACTGAGGTACAACCACCATCGCCAGGAACGGCGATTGCGAGGCCCGGGACGTTGTCAGGGACCCCCTCGACGGTCGCCTCATCAGCAGCCTCCACGCTGGGAACCCAGTCAGCGGCGGCTTCCCCGACGGTCCTGCCACTAATCCTCGGCCTCCTCACCGGCATCAACATCTGCCCGCCGTTTCTCATCGCCCTGACGAAAGCCGCCGAGAGCGGCAGTGCGCTGGACAGCGTGCGGTTCTTCGTGTTTTTCTTTCTCGGTACGGCGGTCTACTTTCTTCCAATGCCTTTGTTGGGTGCCTTGAGATTTGTGAGAACTTTGCAGACCGTTGGCCGCTTGGCTGCTGGTATAATAGGTGTCTACTATTTCTACGTAGGACTGGTCACGTTTTATGGAGGATTGAAGCAGCTATGACTCCTTCGATTTCGACCGACTCGATCTCTCCCGCTCCGGAGGACCCAAAACCCTACGCCTCAAGGAAACACGCCGCTTCTGGAGCCACTTCCTCGCCGGACGGGACGGGACCCGGTAAGAAGAAAAGAAGCGTCGGCAAAGCCATACTGGCAACCCTACCCATCTTCTTACTCATGGCCATGATGCTCATGGGGCAGGGCCGATTGCCCACAGACCCGCTGCGCTCGATTCCGCTACTCGTCACGTTCGTATTCACGATCGCACTCTTCTTCCTGATGGCCTGGACCGGACGGACAGACCGTTACAGGGCGATTTTCTTCGTCACCATGGCAGTGGGTTTTGTCATCACGTTCATTTCCAACCTGGTTGAAGTGCGTGGAAGCATGGCCCTCAGTGCGGCCAACATGGCGAGGGGTGAGACGCCCTTCTGTCACATGGTCATCCCAATGACCATCATCCCGGCAGCTCTGACCAGGACCATCATCTTTCCCGGCAAGATTCTGGGAGGGTTTGCGGACATATCTACAATGATAGTTCTCTGGATCGGGGCTTCGCTCGCGCTGGGTCGCGGCTTCTGCAGCTGGGGTTGCTTCTTCGGCGGGCTCGAAGACGGCTTCTCGCGCCTCAGGAAAAAGCCTGCCATCCGTCACATACCGAAGAAGTGGACCTATTTGCCCTACGGTGTGCTCATCGCCATAGTCGTCATTTCGGCGCTCACTCTGGCTCCCACGTATTGCGAGTGGCTCTGCCCGTTCAAGACGGTGAGCGAGTTTGCGGCGGTCACGTCGTTCAAGGTCCTCGTGCAGACCATCATTTTCGTCTCGTTGTTTGCGGGGTTGGTCGTCGTGCTTCCGATTCTGACCAGGAGGCGCACACAGTGCGGCCTCTTCTGTCCGATGGGGGCTTTCCAGTCGTTCACGAACAAGGTGAACGCCTTTGACGTCCGCGTGGAAAAAGAGAAATGCACAGACTGCAAGCGCTGCGAGGCGGTGTGCCCGACGTTTTCCCTGGATTCCGACAGCGTTTCCAGGGGCACGACTCGCATCTCGTGCACAAAGTGCGGAAAGTGCGTGGACGCATGCCCCAATGGCGCGCTTTCGTATCACATCAAGGGCACGCAGGTGGCAGGAAACTCCGGCAGAGCGCGCATGTTTTTTCTATACCCCGGCTTTATCTTCCTGGCAGTGTTCGGCTCCGGCATGATCCAGGGAGCCCTCTACAGACTAATGCTACTGGCCACGACCGGCAGCATGATAAAGTGAGCGAGGCGATAACATGAGAAAACTGAAATCGATTCTGGGATACGCATGGGCGCTGACGGCCCTGCCGATCATTCTTGCTACATTTATTGGGATGAACGTCTGGGCGAAGGGGTTCGCAGGACTGACCGGGCTCGAGATCTCGCCGTGGTACTCCGGCGGCAAGAGCGCATACGTGGTGTCCCACGAGGGCTATACCACCACCGTTAACGAGCCGGTTTTCCAGGGGTTGGTCGGCGAGACGAAAAAGGGTTTTGTGCAGGTGAAGTGGACCCCGGCCGAAGGTGCATCTCTGCCGGATGAGCTCAGCGAGGCAATAGATTTTGACGGCGACGGCGCCCCCGATTTCTCTGTCAGGCTCTGTGCTGGCGCCGACAAGGCGGAGCTTGAGGCCACAAACCAGCTGGTGGTGGGCGTTCGGGAGGTCCTCGACCTGGGCAAAGAGCGCGCAGTCAGAGTCAACGTATTGAATCCAAAACGCAGGCAGTAGCGCAATGATGCCGGACACTACCACCATTCGCGTCCGCTTCTTGCGCGCCGGGGATGCTGAGCGCGTTGCCGTCTTGTGCACCCAGCTCGGGTATCCTACAAGTGCGAAGGACGTAAAGCGCCGCCTTGAATCAGGCCGCGTACCCCACTACAGCAGTGACCAGGCCGTCTTTGTGGCCGAGTCTGGCGGCGGGCAGCTTATGGGCTGGGTGCAGGTCTGCGTCCGTACAATCCTTGTCGCTGACCGTCACGCAGAGGTCGAGGGCCTCGTGGTCGACGAGAACTGGCGGGGCAAAGGGGTCGGTCACGCTCTCATGAAGCGCGCAGAAGCGTGGGCTCGCCAAGAGGGCTGCAGGGTCGTGAGCCTCCGCTCCAACATAGTACGGGAAGACGCGCGGCCGTTCTACGAGGGCATCGGCTACAAAGTCGTCAAGACCCAATGGGCGCTCAGGAAAATTCTATAGGAATACGGTACGTCTCCTGTCTCCACCGCGGTCACAGGCAGGATAGACGTGCAGGAGGCGACGAAGCCCCTAACACATACTCACTTAACAGGTTACGCTGGATAGATTGCTATTCAGACTTAACCCCGGAACTCTTAATAGCTTCCGACCTTATTCAGTTCACGTTAAGGAGGAGACATGCTGCGCGTTTTCATTTTTCTGGCCATAGCGCTCGTCGGAATGGTGTCCTGCCAGAAGGCGCAGACACCGGCCAAGCATCCCATCGAGGGAGTGTGGAAGATCGTCGAAATTAGGAACGTGGGACCCGAGGGAGAAACGGTGAATCCCACCCCCCAGCCGGGTCTCTACATTTTCACTGCCCGTCACTACAGCATGATCTGGATACCAGGCCGCGAGCCCAGGTCGGGTTCGGCCAAGACGTGGTTTCCTACGCACGACGAAAAAGTCCGAGATTTCAACACGTTCATTGTCAACTCCGGGACGTACGAGCTCACCGACACCACTCTCACCACCCGCCCCATCGTCGCCAAGACGCCTGAATACATGGGCGGCAAAGGAATTTTTGAGTATCGCATAGAGGTCGACACTCTGTGGCTGACAAACGTGGACATCTATGCATCGAACGGCGTCCAGGACCCGTACATCGTCGATTACACGAGTCCACTTAAGCTGACGAGGGCGGAATAGACGCGATTCAGCGTCGCAGTTTTGACGTCCCGCTAGACAGAGAGCGCGTATCAGCCTGCACTAAAGAGTATTATACCGTCACTGGGTCTGCGCGGATACGGGCCGCCGCTGTTGACCGCCCCGCGAATGCGTGCGATAATAGTGGTTCACTCTCTTGGTTGGATCAATAACAGACCATCACTCCCGGCGCGTGGCTCAGGCATGCGTCACCCGGCGTGCGGCATGAGTACGTGTCACCGAGTTTGTGACGCCGGCGTGCGTGGCGCTCGCACGTGACGTCTGCATCCACTCAATGGGTGTGTGGTCATTCTGTCCATCTCGGGTTGCACAAGGAGGTTTTCACGCATGGCAACGACTGACAAGAAAGCTGATCTTGCTGGTCCCGGCATCGGTAATTATGCGGATCTGGAGAAGATCCTGCCGAACGACTATTACCCGATTCTGGACCGCAAGGAGACGATGACGGCGCTCTATGCGGCGAAGGAGTACATCGAAGACGGGCTCTGCAGAGAACTCAATCTCATGATGGTGCAGGTTCCCCTCATCGTGGATGTGGAGAGCGGCGTGAACGACATGCTCGACCGCGACGGCGCGCGCACGCCCATCCAGTTCCACATCTCCAACGATTACGACAAGAACCCCATTGACGCCCAGGTCGTGCAGGCCGCTACCAAGTGGAAAAGAGTGGCCTTGAAGCAGTTCGACTGCAAGGTCGGAGAGGGCATCTGCACAGACATGCGGGCGGTGCGCAAGGACTACTTCCTGGACCACGACCACAGCTCCTACGTCGACCAGTGGGACTGGGAGAGGACGATCACCGAGGACCAGCGCAACCTCGACTATCTCAGGGACACCGTCAGGAAGATATGGAAGGTCTTGAAGGGCGCCGAGAATCACGTGCAGAAGATGTACCCGAAGCTGAAGACCAAGCAGTGGCCCGACATGGCCGACGAGCTAAAGTTCCTGCACGCCGAAGACATACTGGACATGTTCCCCGATTTGCCGCGCAAGCAGAGAGAGACCGCAATCCTACAGAAGTATCCCGCGGTCTTCATCATCGGCATAGGCTGGACGCTGAAGGACGGCTACCCGCACGAGATGCGCGCAGCGGACTATGACGACTGGGTCACTGAGACCGTGTCCGAGGACGGTAAGCCCATGCACGGTCTGAACGGCGACATCCTGGT
>Ga0315295_10001537_pt1 | contig 19803 bp, 16 predicted proteins | sample YL17G14_0_MG_FD_204453 | JGI IMG/M metagenome (GOLD analysis project Ga0315295, IMG submission 204453) | Sediment microbial communities from Yellowstone Lake, YNP, Wyoming, USA - YL17G14_0 | ecosystem: Environmental > Aquatic > Freshwater > Lake > Sediment | place: USA: Wyoming | collected...
CACCGTCACCACCAGCCAGTGGAGCGGGCTCGAGCCGTCGAGGAGGAACTCCATGGCAGGGAAGGATACCCTCCTTCCGCATAGTTGCGAGCGGTCCGGGGCTGCGGTACACGCCCCGGATGGCCGACGCGCCCCGCCCGGGGAACTTCCTGACCGACATCATCGACGCCGACCTGGCGGCGGGGCGCCTGCGCGGCCCGCTGGTCACCCGCTTCCCTCCAGAGCCGAACGGCTTCCTCCACATCGGACACGCGAAGTCGATCCTGCTCAACTTCGGCCTCGCCGCGCGCTACGGCGGCCATGCCAACCTCCGCTTCGACGACACGAACCCGACCACCGAGGAGACCGAGTACGTCGAGTCGATACAGGACGACGTGCGATGGCTGGGCGGCGACTGGGGGGAGCACCTCCACTTCGCCTCCGACTACTTCGGGAGGATGTACGAGTGCGCCGAGCGGCTGGTTCGGGACGGCAAGGCCTACGTGGACAGCCAGCCCCAGGAGGTCATCCGGGAGCAGCGGGGAGGCTTCGACAGGCCGGGGGTGGCGAGCCCGTTCCGCGACAGGCCGGCGGCGGAGAACCTGGACCTTTTCCAGCGCATGCGGAAGGGGGAGTTCGAGGACGGCGCCTGCGTGCTCCGGGCCCGCATCGACATGGCGCACCCCAACGTGCTCCTGCGCGACCCGCTGCTCTACCGGATCCGGCACGCCAGCCATCACCGCACCGGAGACGCCTGGTGCATCTACCCCATGTACGACTGGGCACATCCCCTCGAGGACGCCATCGAGGGCGTCACCCACTCCATCTGCACGCTGGAGTTCGAGTCGAACCGGGAGCTCTACGACTGGGTGCTCGACCACACCGGTCCCTGGGACCCCCGCCCGCGCCAGCACGAGTTCGCCCGGCTGGCGCTCGGCTACACGGTGATGTCGAAGCGCAAGCTCCTCCTGCTCGTGAACGAGAAGCGGGTCTCGGGCTGGGACGATCCGCGCATGCCCACCATCGCCGGGATGCGGCGGCGCGGCGTGACGCCGGAGGCGCTGCGCGACTTCGCCGATCTCATCGGCGTCGCGAAGAACAACAGCGTGGTGGACATCGGCAAGTACGAGTTCGCCGTCCGGGGCGATCTGGAATCGCGGTCGCCCCGGGCGCTGGCCGTCCTCGACCCCATCCGACTCACCGTCACGAGCTGGGAGGCAGGCCGCGTCGAGGAGCTGGACCTGCCCTGGTGGCCGGCCGACCCGGGACGAGGCGGAAGCCGCAAGGTCCCCATCGGCCGGGATCTCCTGATCGAGCGGGACGACTTCTCCGCCGATCCGCCGCCGGACTGGCGGCGGCTGGCTCCCGGACGGGAGGTCCGGCTCGCGGGCGCCCACCTGATCCGGTGCGACGAGTTCGTCCTGGGCCCTGCTGGCGAGGTGGTGGAGGTCCGTTGCTCCCACGACCCGGCCTCGCGAGAGGCGGCGGGCACGGGGCGCCGCGGCCTGGGGACGATCCACTGGGTGCACGCCACTCGCTCGGTGCCGGCCACCGTCCGGCTCTACGACCGGCTCTTCTCCGTCGAGCAACCCGACGCCGCGGGGAACTTCCTCGACGTCCTGAACCCGGACTCGCTCTCGGCGGCGCCCGCGGCCCGGGTCGAGCCTGCGCTCCGCGACGCCGCCCCCGGCACCCACTGGCAGTTTCTCCGGGAGGGCTACTTCTTCGTCGACCCCATCGACTCCAGGCCGGGCGCCCCGGTCTTCAACCGGACCATGGCGCTGAAGGACACCTGGGCGGCGCGGAGCGCACCCGCCGGGCAGCAGCGCCAGGCGCGCCCGGCGAAGGAGCCCTTCCCGCCATCGGCCCCGCGAAGGAGCCGCGCCGAGTCGCGCGCCGAGGAACGCGCTGCGAACCCCGGGCTGGCCGCGCTTCACGCCCGGTATTCCGCCACGGCCGGAGTCTCCTCCGACCAGGCCGACCTGCTCTCCGCCGATCTCGCCACGGGAGCCTTCTTCGACGAGGCCGTGGCTGCCGGCGCCCCACCCGCGGCCGTTGCCCGCTGGCTGACGAACGACCTCCAGGGGATCGCCGGCGATGCGCCGCTGGCCTCGCTTTCGATCTCGGCCGCCGACTTCGGCCGCTTCGTCGCGCTCGCCGAGTCGGGGCGCACGACGACGGCCGGCGCGAAGGCGTTGCTCGCGAGCCTGGCCGCCCGCGGGGGCGATCCCGCCGCGCGGCTCGCCGAGCTGGGGCTCGAGAAGGTGGACGACCGAGGGGCGGTGGACCGGGCCGTGGCTCGCGTGCTCCTGGCCCAGGCCGCCGAGGTGGTACGCTACCGGGCCGGCGAGAGGAAGCTCCTTGGATTCCTCCTCGGGGCCGCCATGCGGGAGACGCAGGGAAAGGCCGACCCCGCCGTCGTGAAGCAGTCCCTGCAGGAAGCACTGGATTGAACCCCAACCTTCAAGGAGAAGCCATGCGAAGATTCGCCCTCGCCCTCCCCGTCCTCGCCGCGCTCGCGACCGCACCCGCCACGACCCAGGCCCAGTCCGAGGGGAAGCCCATCTCCCTCGGCCTCTTCACCCCGGTGCAGATCGTGCCGGAAGGCCAGGGGATCAGCGGCTTCCGATTCAGCCTCCTCTACGGAAAGAACGCCTTCGTTTCCGGGTTCGACCTGGGGCTCGTGAACATGACCACCGGCGGCGTCACCGGCGTGCAGTGGGGCGCGGTCAGCATCGTGAACGGCAACTTCACCGGCTGGCAGGGCAACATGATCGTGAGCATCACCCAGGGGAGCCTGGAGGGACTGCAGACCGGCTTCTACAACACCGCCAACCACGTGAAGGGGCTCCAGCTCGGCCTCGTCAACCACGCCGTGACGATGGAGGGGGTCCAGATCGGCCTCATCAACATCATCGACAAGGGCGGCATGCTCCCGGTCTTCCCCTTCTTCAACTTCTCCTTCAAGTGAGCCGCAGGGTCATCCCGATCCGCGGGCGCCCCTGGGACGTCGCCCTGGTGGCCTTCTTCGTGGTCAACCTGCTCTTCACGACCTACGTCGTGAGCCTGGAGCAGGTGGTCATCGACGACATCCACCGCTTCACGCCACCCCTCTGGCCACCGGAGAGCCTGCTCGCCCTCGTGCACTGGTGGGAAAGGAGCTTCGACCCGCTCCTCATCGCGCGCCCGGCCTGGTACCGGGCCACCATCTGGCTCGACGTCCTGGCGTTCGGACCCTTCTACGCGGCCGCCATCTTCGCCTACGTGAAGGGCAAGGAGTGGATCCGCATCCCCAGCATCATCTGGGGGACGATGCTCTTCACCAACGTCTTCATCATCCTCGGCGACGAGCTGCGCGGCATCCACGCCACGCCCAGCCCGGCCATCGTCTTGGCCGCGAACGCCCCCTGGCTGATCGTCCCGATCCTGGTGGTGGCCCGGATGTGGATCGAGCCCCACCCGTTCACGCGGGAAGGCGGATGAAAGACTTCGGCACGCGCTACGGCCCCTGGGCGCTCGTCACCGGCGCCTCGGTGGGGCTGGGCGAGTGCTTCGCCCGCGCCCTCGCGGCCCGGGGGCTGAACCTCCTCCTCGTCGCCCGGGGTCGCGAGCCCCTCGAGGCGCTCGCCGCCGAGCTTCGCGCCGCCCATCCGGTCGAGGTGCGAACCGAGGTCGCCGACGTGGGGCGCCCCGACCTGCTCGAGGTCGTCGACCGGCTCTCCGCGGGGGTCGAGGTGGGGCTCGTCGTCCACAACGCCGCATTCTCGGCCCTCGGCCCCTTCCTCGACAGGCCCGTCGAGGACCAGCTTCGAGTCATCGACGTGAACTGCCGGGCCCCGGTGATGCTGGCCCACCACCTCGGCCGGCAGATGGCCGCGCGCGGACGCGGGGGGATCCTGCTCATGTCGTCCCTGGCCGGCGGGCAGGGATGCCCTCTCGTGGCCTCGTACGCCGCGTCGAAGGCCCACGAGATCGTGCTCGCCGAGGGGCTCTGGGAGGAGTTCGGGCGGCTCGGGGTGGACGTGCTGGCGTGCCGCGCCGGCCCGACCCGCACCCCCGGTTACGAGTCCTCGAACCCGCGCGGGAAGGTGCCGATCATGGAGCCGGAGCCGGTCGTGGAGGAGGCCCTCGCCGCGCTGGGCGGAGGCCCGGTGGTGGTCGCGGGCCGGCTCAACAAGGTGGTGAACTTCGTCATGCAACGGCTTCTCACCCGGTCGGCCGCGGTCCGGTTCATGGGGCGCAGCACCCGGAAGCTCTACGAGTGAACCCATGCGCATCCTCCACACCATGATCCGAGTGGGCGACCTCGATCGCTCCATCCGCTTCTACACCGAGGTCCTGGGCATGAAGCTGCTCCGGCGTCACGACTACCCCGACGGCCGGTTCACGCTGGCCTTCGTGGGCTACGCGCCCGAGTCGGAGGCGGCGGCCATCGAGCTCACCTGGAACTGGGACACGGCCAGCTACGACCTGGGCAAGGGCTTCGGGCACGTGGCCGTCGCTGTCCCCGACGCGTACGCCGCCTGTGCCGAGATCGAGCGTCGCGGCGGCAAGGTGGTCCGGCCAGCCGGCCCCATGAAGCACGGCACGACGGTCATCGCCTTCGTCGAGGACCCGGACGGCTACCGGGTCGAGCTCATCCAGGCCCGCCCTTGACGCCGCCCGGTCCCAGCGACTCGAGTTCCTGCCAGCGGGCGTAGAGCAGCTCCGCCTCGGCAGCAGCGGCATCCATCTCGGCACGCAGCGCAACGACGCCGTCCCCGCCCTTCTGGTACGTGGCAGGATCGGAGAGCGCCGCCTCGGCAGCGGACTTGCGCTCCTCCGCAGCCAGGATGGCCGCCTCGATCCCCTCGAGCTCCCGCTGCTCCTTGAAGGAGAGGCGCCCGGGCTTCCGGGCCCGCTCTTGCTGCACCTCCCGCGCCATCGTCGCCTGCCGCGGCCGCTCCGGCTCGGCCGCCCCCCGGGTGAGCGCCAGGGACTGCTCCTTCAGGGTCCGGTAGGTCTCGTAGTTGCCCGGATAGCGCACCGCGTGCCCCTCCCCCTCGAAGGCCAGGATGGAGGTGGCCACCTTGTCGAGGAAATAGCGGTCGTGGGTCACGAGCAGGACACTTCCCCCGAAATCCAGGAGCAATCGCTCCAGCACGTTGAGCGTGACGAGATCGAGGTCGTTCGTGGGCTCGTCGAGGACCAGCACGTTCGCCCCCTCGAGGAAGAGCCGCGCCAGCAGGAGCCGGTTCCGCTCCCCTCCGGAGAGCGCCTTCACCTTCATGCGCTGCATCGTCTGCGGAAAGAGCAGGTCCTCGAGGTACTCCCGGAGGCCCAGCCGGCTATCGCCGATCTGGACGAAGTCCTCGCCGGCCATGCCGGGCGCCCCACCTCCGGCCGACTCGTAGACGGTCTTCTCCGGGTCGAGCGCGGCCCGCTGCTGGTCGTGGTAGGCGATGCGCGTCCGGACCCCGGCCACCACGCGCCCGGCGTCCGGCTCGAGCTCTCCGAGCAGCAACCGGAGGAAGGTGGTCTTCCCGGCCCCGTTGGGCCCGACGATCCCCACCCGCTCGCCCCGCTGCAGGATGAAGTCCACGCCGGCGAGCACCTTCCGCTCCCCGAAGGCCTTCTCGAGCCCGTGCGCCTCCAGGACCACCTGGGAGAGCCGCGGAGGAGGCGCCACTCGAAGGTCGGCCACACCCGGGCGGGCGTAGCCCTTCTCGGCCATGAGCGCGCGCGCCCGCTGGATCCGCGCCTTGCTCTTCGTCCGGCGGGCCTCGACGCCGCGTCGCAGCCAGGCCACCTCCTGCGAGATCCATCTCTCCCGCTTGTGCTGGGAGAGCGCGCCCTGCTCCTCGGCGAGAAGCTTCTGCTCCAGGAAGGCCTCGTAGTTCCCGGGCCAGCTCTGGACGCCGCCGTCCGGGGTGATCTCCACCATCCGGTCGACCAGGTCGTCGAGGAAGTAGCGGTCATGGGTCACCAGCACGAGCGCGCCGGTGCGGCCGTCCAGCTCCTCCTCCAGCCAGTCCACGGTGTCCGCATCGAGGTGGTTGGTGGGCTCGTCGAGGAGCAGGAGATCGGGGCGAGCGAGAAGCGCCCGGGCGATGGCCACCCGCTTCCTGGCGCCCCCCGACAGCTCCGCCACCGGCCGGTCCCATTCCTTCACGCCGAGCCGGTCGAGGAGGCGGCGGGCCTCGTGTGAGGTGTCCCATCCACCCAGGTGCTCGATCCGGTCGGACAGGACGGCCAGCTCGGCGACCTGACGGTCGTGCCGCTCCGGGTCCGGCTCGGCGGCGAGCAGCGCGGAGAGGGCGGCGTGGGCCTCGATGGCCTGCCGGAGCGTTGCCCGCGCCACCTCGAGCTCGGAGGCCACGGTGGCCCCGTCGGGGAACTCCGGCTCCTGCGGCAGGTAGGTGACAGAGGCACCCCGCCTCAGCTGGACCTCGCCGCGATCCGGCTCGGCCGCTCGGGCGAGGATGCGGAGCAGGGAGGACTTCCCCGAGCCGTTCACCCCCACCAGCCCTACCCGCTCCCCCTCCTCGATGGTGAGGGTGAGCCGGTCGAGGATGGTGCGGCTTCCGAATGAAAGTCCGATGGAGGATGCGTGGAGCAGCGTCACGGTTTCCTGTCCTGCACCACGTGGTCGTTCCGGTGGGATTTTCGACCCGCGATCATCGCAGAGACGAGGCCGTCGCGATACCGGGTCCTCCGATCGGGTGCGCCCGCGACCGCGATCGGGTATTCCATGAAGACGCCATGCAGCAGACCGAGAACCTGAACGTCCTGTCGCTCGACCTCATGCCGTCCCCGGACGACGTGAAGTCCCGCCATCCCCTTTCCGAGGTCGCCGCGACCACCGTGGTGGAGGCCCGACGCGCCATCGAGGCCATCCTCGACGGGCGCGATCGCCGCCTCCTGCTGGTGGTCGGTCCGTGCTCGATCCACGACCCGGCGGCCGGTCTCGACTACGCGCGGCGACTGCGCGGCCTGGCCCGGGAGGTGGCCGACACCTTCCTCCTCGTCATGAGGGTCTACTTCGAGAAGCCGCGCACGTCGCTCGGGTGGAAGGGGTTCGTGAACGACCCCCGGATGGACGACTCCTTCCGGATCGACGAGGGCATGGAGCGCGGCCGCCGGTTCCTCCTCGAGGTGAACGAGCTGGGCGTGCCGGCTGGCACCGAGGCCCTCGACCCCATCGCCCCGCAGTACTACGGCGACCTCATCGCCTGGACCGCCATCGGCGCCCGCACCTCCGAGTCGCAGACCCATCGCGAGATGTCGTCGGGGCTCTCGACGCCGGTGGGCTTCAAGAACGGCACCGACGGAGACATCGGCGGCGCGGTGAACGCCATCGTCTCGGCAGGGGGCCCTCACAGCTTCCTGGGCATCAGCGGCCAGGGGCGCTCGGCCGTCATCCGGACCCGCGGCAACCGCCACGGCCACCTCGTGCTGCGGGGCGGGGGCGGGCGCCCCAACTTCGACACCGTCTCCATCTCCCTCGCCGAGGAGGCCCTCGGCAAGGCCGGGCTGCCGCGCAACATCGTGGTGGACTGTTCCCACGCCAACTCCTGGAAGAAGCCGGAGCTGCAACCGCTGGTGATGCGGGACGTGGTCCACCAGATCCGCGAGGGGAACCGGTCGGTGGTGGGGATGATGGTGGAGAGCTTCATCGAGGCTGGAAGCCAGGCCATCCCGGCCGACCTCTCCAAGCTCCGCTACGGCTGCTCGGTCACCGACGCCTGCGTGAGCTGGGACACCACGGTCGAGATGCTGCGCGGCGCGAGAGAGGTCCTGAAGGACGTGCTGCCCGCCCGGGAGCGCCCGGTCAGATGAGCCGGCCTTCGCTGGCCCGCTTCGCCTGGCTCTCCATCGCCGCGGCGGTGGTCACCATCGGTCTCAAGACCGCGGCCTGGGCCCTGACCGGCTCGGTCGGCCTGCTCTCCGACGCCGCCGAGTCGGTGGTCAACCTGGTGGCCGCCGTGACCATGCTGGGGATGCTCACCGTCGCGGCCCGCCCGCCGGACGAGGAGCACGCCTACGGACACGACAAGGCCGAGTACTTCGCGAGCGGCGTCGAGGGCGGGCTCATCATCGTGGCCGCCATCGCCATCGCCTGGTCTGCGGTGAACCGGCTCCTCCATCCGGCGCCCATCGAGAGGCTCGGCCTCGGCTTGCTGGTGTCCACGGGCGCCTCGCTCATCAACCTCGTGGTCGCCCGGGTTCTCTTCCGGGCCGGGCGCAAGCACCGCTCCATCGCGCTCGAGGCCGACGCGCACCACCTCATGACCGACGTCTGGACCTCGGCGGGGGTGCTCGCCGGCATCGGCGTCGTGGCGCTCACCGGCTGGGACAGGCTCGACCCCATCGTGGCCATCGCCGTGGCCGCGAACATCACCTGGGCCGGCGTGAAGCTCATCCGCCGCTCCGCCCTGGGCTTGCTCGACACTGCGCTGCCCCCCGAGGAGCAGGCCGCCGTGCAGCGAGTCCTGGACGGCCACCGGGGCCCGGAGGTGCTGTTCCACGCGCTGCGGACCCGGCAGGCGGCCTCGCGCCGCTTCGTCTCGGTGCACGTGCTCGTCCCGGGGACCTGGAGCGTCTCCCGCGGCCACGCGCTGCTGGAGCGGATCGAGCACGAGATCCGGCAGGCCATCCCCCGGACCACGGTGCTCACCCACCTCGAGGCCATCGAGGACCCGGCCTCGTACGCGGACGAGGCGCTCGACCGGGTCCCGGAGACCGCTGCACCGGAGCCGACCACCGGCGAGTAGCGCCGCCCGTCAGGCAGCCCGGACCACCACGCCGGTGGCGGTCTCGGCGAAGACGTACTCCGGGTGCACGCGCTCGGCGGTCTGGAGGGCCCAGGCCCGGTCGAAGAGCACCACCGGCCGGTCGCGGACGTCGAGCACGACCATCCCCTCGATGGCGTCCTGGAGCAGCTCGAGGTCCACCGGTGCCCCGTCGGCGCGGGCCGGCCAGCGCGCCAGCACCCAGGGCACCGCCTCCACCCGGACCTCCACCCCGTACTCCGACTCCAGCCGGTACTTCACCACCTCGAACTGCAGCTGCCCGAGCGCGCCCAGCACGAGGTCGCCCGCGCGCCCGGCCGGCGGCCGGTAGAGCTGGACGGTGCCCTCCTGGGCGAGCTGCTCGATGCCGGTGGCGAACTGCTTGCGACGCATGGGGTCGACCAGCGCCAGGCGCCGGAAGTGCTCCGGCGCGAAGCTGGGGATGGCCTCGAAGGCGAAGCGAGAGCCTCCGGTGAGCGTGTCGCCGATCTCGAAGTTCCCGGGGTCGTGGATCCCGACCACGTCCCCGGCGTAGCACTCGTCCACCACGCTCCGCTCCCTGGCCAGGAACTGGGTCGGGCTGGCCAGCCGGACCTCCTTGCCGGTGCGCACGTGGGTCACCTTCATGCCGCGCACCATCCTGCCGGAGCAGATCCGCACGAAGGCCACTCGGTCCCGGTGGGCCTTGTCCATGTTCGCCTGGATCTTGAAGACGAAGCCGCTGAACTCCTCCCGGGACGGCTCGATGGGGCCGGCGTCGGATGCGCGCGCCCGGGGCGGAGGCATGAGCTCGGAGAAGGTCTCGAGGAAGGCCTCCAGGCCGAAGTTGTTGACCGCGCTTCCGAAGAACATGGGGGAGAGCTGCCCTGCCTCGAAACGCTCCCGGTCGAAGCCGTCGCCGGCCATCTCCAGAAGCTCCGCGTCGTGGCGGAGCCGGTCGTAGCCGACCGTGTCGAGCTCCCCGCGAAGCGCCGGGTCGTCGATCCCGCTCACCTCGACCGGCGGCCGTTCCGCGCCGGTGAGGGAGCTCGAGTTGGCGCGGTCGGCATCGAACAGGTACACGCGCTGCCGCAGGCGGTGGTACACGCCGCGGAAGACCCCGGAGCGGAAGATGGGCCAGGTCACCGGATACACCCCGATGCCCAGCACGCTCTCCACCTCGCCGATGAGGTCGAAGGCGTCGCGTCCCGGGCGGTCGAGCTTGTTCACGAAGGTGAAGATGGGGATCGACCGCTGCCGGCAGACCCGGAAGAGCTTGCGGGTCTGGGCCTCGACCCCCTTGGCGCTGTCGAGGAGCATGACCGCGCCGTCCACCGCGTGCAGCGTCCGGTAGGTGTCCTCGCTGAAGTCGGCGTGGCCGGGGGTGTCGAGCAGGTTCATCTGCAGCCCCCTGTAGGGGAACTGCAGCACGCTGGTGGTGATGGAGATGCCGCGTTCCCGCTCCATGTCCATCCAGTCGGAGACGGCGCTGGCCCGGCCCCGCTTGGCCTTGACCGCCCCGGCCAGCTGGATGACCCCGCCGTAGAGCAGCAGCTTCTCGGTGAGCGTGGTCTTCCCGGCGTCCGGATGGGAGATGATGGCGAAGGTCCGCCGGCGAGCGATCTGGTGCTTCATGGGGGCCGGCCGGGGGCGGTGCCGCCGGGGCCGGCAGTTGTATCAGGCCTTGGCGGGCTGGGTCCCGGTTCCTGCGTCGCGAGACGCCCGCGCCTTCCAGAACTGCCGGGGCAGCATGGCCAGGGCCATGAGGAGGGCCTGGATGGCGATGAAGCCGGACAGCGCCCAGAAGGCCTTGTCCATGAAGCCGTAGGAGTGAAGCCCGACGCCCAGCATGTTCACGCCGAACCAGGAGAGGCTGGTGATGACGTTGCCGAAGATGGCCATGGTCATGATGCCGCGCTCCCGCGCGAACCCGCCCCAGCGAGCGTGCAGGATGATGGCGTTCCAGAGGACGATGAGCAGGGCGCCGTTCTCCTTCGGGTCCCATCCCCAGAACCGTCCCCAGGACTGGTCGGCCCAGATGCCGCCCAGGACCGTGCCGATGAAGCTGAAGAAGAGGGAGAAGGCGACGACGCCGTAGACCATCCCGGAGAGCGATTTCGACGTCTCGGGCTTGAGCTGCGGCGCGAACTGCTTGCGCAGCGTCCAGGCGATGGCGATGGCGCCGGCCAGGAACGTGCCGCTGTAGCCGATGGTGATGGTGGTGACGTGGGTGGCCAGCCAGAAGTTGGAATCGAGCACGGCCCGCATCATCTCCATGGTGTCCCCGTCGCCGGTCAGGTGGTGGGCGACGAGCAGCGAGGCGAACCCCGAGGAGGCCGCCACCGCCGTGCCGAAGCCGTTGCGGTACATGCGCTCGAGCACGATGCCGAGCAGCACGGCACCCCAGCCCACGAACACGGCGGAGGAGTAGAGGTTGGTGACCGGCGGCCGCCCCTGCAGCACGATGCGCGAGACCAGCCCAGCCGTCTGGATGATGGCGCCGGCGCAGAGCAGGCCGAAGGCGGCGGGGCGGAGGACCTGGGGCTTCCACAGCCAGGATGCGAAGACGGTGAGCAACGCCAGCACGTAGATCACCATGCCCACGTAGAAGGGCTGCGCGCGGTTGAAGGTGGTCTCGTGATCCACCTGGATCTGGGCCTCCGGGCGGATCGAGAAGGTGGTGGCCTGGAGGTCCTTCACCGCCTTGTTGAACGCCGGCGCGTCCTGGACCGAGTAGGCCCAGGCGATGCGCGACATGGGCTCGAGCGCCGGGCTCACCGAACCCATGGCCGCGGAGCGAAGCGCCTCGCCTGTGTTGAGCCAGGCCTCCCCCTTCTGGCCCGGCAGCGGCGGGAGCGGGCGGAAGTAGGCCAGGTCCACGAGGGTGCCCACCCGCTGCGCTGCGCCGGGCGAGCCCAGCGCCTGGATCTCGGCGGCGAGCCCGGGCGCCTGCTCCAGCTGGATGGTGTTCTTCAGCCGGTGGTAGAGGTAGACCCGCTCGAAGAGGTGCGCCACCGCGCCCTGGTACTGCGTGCGCAGCTTCGCGTCGATGGCCTGGGCAGCCTGGGCCTCGCGCTGGATCTCGTTGATGAACGGGAGGATCTGCCGGAAGGAGTAGTAGCGATCCTTGGCCACCTTCATGTTCATGAGGCCCAGCACGCCGGGATCGTCGATGACGAAGATGGGCTGGAGGTCGGCCACCTGCGGCCGGAAGAGCACGTCGAGGATCCACTCGCTCGAACCCACCGTGCGGTCCTGGTAGCGGAAGCTCTGCTGCCCCCGGATCACGAGCAGGGCGTTGCGCGCCGTCGAGTCGAGCGGCTTCAGCCGGCCCCCTTCCAGCACCGGAAGGCGGGAGAATCCATCGATGTCGAGGCCGCGGACCTGCCCGGGGGGGCGGATCATGGTGAGCGCGAAGACCAGCGCCAGGCCACCGGCGATCCACGCGGCGAAATTGCGGAACTTCTTCATGTCACGCCTCCTGGGCCGACTGGGCCAGCCGCGCGGCCTCGCGCTTCCTGGACGATTTCACCAGGCTGACGGTGAAGTGGATGATGAGCCCCACCGCGACGAGCACGCACGAGATGTAGGGAAGGAGCCAGCCCGGGTTCTCCACCACCTGCAGGATCGAGAGCGTGTCGCCCTTCCCGAAGCTGGCCTGGTAGAAGGCCTTGCCGTCGTAGCGCATCGGGTCGTTCATGGAGATGAGGACGTCCCGCTCCTCCCGGGTGGCCGGGTTCGAGAGGTGGATCAGGCTGGAGAAGTTCTTGGGGATCTCCGTGCCCGCGTACTTGTCGTGGCTGAACTTCTTCAGCGTCACCGAGTAGGGCAGGTACTGGCGCCGGTGGCGCATGGCGATCTGGTAGGTGCGCCCCTCGTGCGTGAAGGACTGCGGCGCGCCAAGTGCCTTCGAGGCGAGCCAGATCCCGTAGCTCCTTCCACCGGCGATCGGCTCCACGAACACCGCGGTCGAATCGACGTCGTTGTCGCCGGAGACGGGCGGGACCTCGAGCAGCGTCACGGCGGTACCCACCCCGGCGGTCGCCCGGGCGGGCGGGTCGGTGGGCGCCCGGTTCCGGAGCTCGGCGTTCTGCGCGTACCCCTGGATCTTCAGCGAGACCGGCGTGCCCGGGAGGGAGACCACCCCCTCCCGCCTCAGGGTTCGCCCGTGGATGGAGTAGACCTCGTCCTGGCCCGGATCGGTCACGTCGATGACGGCCAGCTCCGGGTCTCGCCCCTCGATGTAGTTCACCGTCTGGCCGCTCTCGATGGCCATCTGCGACTCCACCTGGAACATGCCGGACACGAACTCGCCGCCCACGAAGAGGATCAGCCCGAGGTGCACGAGCCAGAGCCCGGCCTTGCTCCAGGTGGCCTGGAACCGGAGGGCCTGGGCCGCGACCAGGTTCACCATCAGCACCAGGCCAACCGTCGCGCCGCCCGGGAAGACCGGGATCATCCACTGGGAGCCCGGGATGTTCCACCAGACCAGGTAGCTTCGCATGTAGGCGTTGACCGCGCCGACCGTCCCCATCCCGACCTGCGCGAGCGTCGCCGCGGTGACGAGCACCATGAGCGCCGCCAGGCAGACGATGGTCAGCTGGAGGGACGTCAACGCCCGCATCACGGGATTCTTAGCGGTTAGCAAGGCGCAGGCTCTCCAGGAGGCGGATGAAATCGGCCCGCGAAGCGGCCACGGGCCCCACGTCTCCAACCATCTTCACGAACCAGCTATTTCCTCCGGCGAAGAGGATGGCGGCCACGAGTCGCGTCTTCGTCTGGCCGTCGCTGGTGTAATCGAAGATTGTCACGCTTCCGGCGGGCGACTTCAGCGTCTTGCGGTCCCTGGCGAGCGCGGCGTCGTCCACCGGTGGCAGGCCGATCTGGTTTCGCCAGCGGTTCACGTTGGCGATCTCGCCGCCGGCCGGCCCGGGGAACACGGTGACCGAGACGTCGATCTTCCCCGCCGCGGTGGGCTTGAGCGTGGCGTAGCGCATCCCGCCGGTGCGGCTGTCGGTCCAGCCCCTGGGGAGCGCCCACTGGAGCTCCCCGGTCGTCGAGACGTCCGGGGGCGGCGGCACGGAGCCGGCCATTCCCGGCATGCCGGCGCCGGGGGCGGCCTCGCCGGCCGGGGCGGCAGCCTGCTTGGGAACCCGATAGTGAGAGACATCGTCGCGCCCACAGCCGGTCGAGGCGAGAAGCAGCCCGCCGGCGAGAAGGCCGCTGGATGCGTGTTGCCGGAGGTACGTCCTAGCCATTCGCCACCCTCGTGTCGGAGCACGGAGCGAGACCGCCCCGCAGAGGCGACCGGGTCGCCTCGAACGGGGCAGTCTTAACCGGGTGTCGGAGGCCCGGCTAGGCGATCGGCGGCTGGGGGTCGTTCACCCCCGGGATGCGCGACATCTGCGTGCGGCCGATCTTCCAGGACTGCTGGACGATCCAGGAGAGCGACCGATCGAGGCGCTGGGCCTCCCTCTCGATCTCCCGGAGCATGTCCTCGGGAAAGTAGAGCGACTGCTTCCTCTTGTCGGTGTGGTCGGCCATGTTTCTCCTCTTACCCCGGGTGCCGGAAGAGGCAAGAAAAGGACCAGGTCTGGGACGCCCCGCCTCGAGCCCCGCCGCTCGACACGGCGGACGCCCTCCTAGAGCGGGTACCGCTCGAGGTCGATGATCGCCGCCGCGAGCAGCCGCTTGGCGGCGAGGAGCCCGGCCGCGTCGTACTTCGTGAACCGGCGGACGCCGGCGAGCAGCATCGCCAGCTCGTCCCCCTCGGCCACGTAGAAGGCCGCCCGCTTCGCCGCCGTGGCCAGCTTCTCGACTCCCCGGAAGGTGTGCACCTTCACCGCCGCCGCGACCAGTGCCCGGCGCGTCTCGGAGAGCCCCGGAGCGGTGCGCTCGGCCCGCAGGACGGCGCTCTCGATGGCGAAGGCCTGGATGGCCACGTCGGCGGCCGCCAGCAGCACCTCCTGCTCGTCCTTCAACCCCGCCCCGAACCGCTTGACCGCGGCGCCGGAGATGACCAGGAAGACCTTCTTGAGACTGGCGATGGTGCCCTTCTCTGCGGCGAAGGGAACGGTGGGATCGATCTCGTCGAGCGACGGGCTGAGCAGGGACTCGAAGGCCTTCCTCGCCTCCCGCTCGAGCGGGATCTCCCCCTTCATGGCCCGGCGCAGGATGGTGCCGGGGATGAGCAGGCGGTTGATCTCGTTTGTGCCCTCGAAGATCCGGTTGATCCGCTCGTCGCGGTAGTACTTCTCGGCCGCGTACTCCTGGACGAAGCCGTACCCGCCGTGAATCTGGACCACGTCGTCCACCACGTCGGCCAGCACCTCGCTGCAGAATACCTTGGAGATGGCGCACTCGATGGAATACTCCTCGATGGCGCCCTGGTAGGACTCGTAGTAATGTGGGGCGTCCCTGGGGATGGTGGCCAGCCGGTCGTCGATGAGGCCGGCCAGCCGGTACACCAGGGACTCGGAGGCGAAGAGGTCGGCCACGCCGTCGGCCAGCTTCTCCTGGATGGCGCCGAAGGTGGAGATGGCCAGGCCGAACTGCTTGCGCTGGTTGGCGTAGGCAGCGCCGGTGCCCAGCGCGTGCTTGGCGGCGCCCAGCACGGCCGCGCCCAGCTTGAAGCGCCCCACGTTGAGCACGTTGAAGGCGATCTTGTGCCCCTTTCCGATCTCGCCGAGCACGTTCTCCACCGGGACCCGGGCGCTCTCGAGGATGACCGAGGTGGTCGAGGAGCCCTGGATGCCCAGCTTCTTCTCCTCCGGGCCGATCGTCACGCCGGGGAAATCGCGCTCCACCAGGAAGGCGGTGAAGTGCTTTCGGTCGATCTTGGCGAAGACCGTGAAGAGCGTGGCGAAGCCGCCGTTGGTGATGAACTGCTTGGTCCCGTCGAGGAGGTAGTACTTGCCGTCCCCGGAGAGCGTGGCCGTGGTGGTGCCCCCCATGGCGTCGCTGCCGGCGCCCGGCTCGGTCAGGCAGTAGGCCGCGCTCCACTCGCCGGTGATGATCTTGCCGAGGTACTTCTCCTTCTGCGCCGGGGTCCCGTAGTAGACGAGCGGCAGGGTGCTGATCCCGGTGTGGGCCCCGTAGGAGACCGAGAAGGCCTGGCCGGCCGCCATCTTCTCGGCGGCCAGGATGCTGGTGACCTTGTCGAGGTCGAGCCCGCCGTACTCGGCCGGGGCGTCGATCATGAGCAGCCCGGCGTCGCCGGCCTTGCGCATCAGCGCGGCGGCGACCGCCATGTCGTGGGCCTCGAGCGCGTGCATGGCCGGGATCACGTCGGCCTTCACGAACTGCTCGGCGGTCACCCCGATGCTGCGCTGCTCCTCGGTGAAGTCCTCCGGAACGAAGACGTCGTTCCCGGCGGCCTCGGTGATCAGGAACTCCGCCCCCTTGAAGAGCTTCTTCGCCATGGTCTGGTCCTCCTAGAGCCGCTCGAAGATGGCAGCGGCGCCCATGCCGCCCCCGATGCACATCGACACGGCGCCGTAGCGGCCGCCGGTCCGCCGCAAGCCGTGCAGCAGCGTGGCGGTGAGCTTCGCTCCGGTGCAGCCGAGCGGGTGCCCCAGCGCGATGGCGCCGCCAGACGGGTTCACCCGGGCCGGGTCGAGCCCCAGCTCGCGCAGGCAGGCCAGCGACTGCGCGGCGAAGGCCTCGTTCAGCTCCAGCAACGCCAGATCCTCCTGCTTCAGGCCGGCACGGAGGAGCGCGGCCGGGATGGCCTCGATGGGGCCGATGCCCATGATCTCGGGCGGCACGCCGCGCACCGCGTAGGAGACGAAGCGGGCCAGCGGCGTCGCCCCGGATTCCCGGAGATAGCGCTCCGAGACGACCACCACGGCGGCGGCACCGTCGGTCATCTGGGAGGCGTTTCCGGCGGTGACCGAGCCGTCCACCTGGAAGGCGGGCTTGAGCTTGGCGAGCCCCTCGGCGGTGGTGTCGCCCCGGACGCCCTCGTCGGCCTCGAGCCGGTCGGCGCGCCGCTGCAGCTTGCCGCCGACGACGGCGGTGGACTCGACCTCCACCGGGACGAGCTCGGCCCGGAACCACCCCTCCGCCTGGGCGCGAGCGGCTCGCTGGTGGCTCCCGGCGGCGAACGCGTCCTGGTCCTGCCGCGAGACCCCGTACTTCCTGGCCACCAGCTCGGCGGTGATGCCCATGCCGGCGTAGGTCTCGGGCCAGCTGGAGACGAGCGACGGGTTGGCGCTGTACTTGTTCCCGCCCATGGGGACGAGGCTCATGCTCTCGACCCCGCCGGCCACGACCAGGTCCGCCGTTCCGGCCGCGATCTTCTCGGCGGCCGTGGCGATGGTCTGGAGCCCGGAGGCGCAGAAGCGGTTCACCGTCTGTCCGGGGACGTGGACGGGAAGCCCGGCACGCATCGAGGCCACCCGGGCCACGTTCATCCCCTGCTCTCCCTCGGGGAAGGCGCAGCCCAGGATGACGTCGTCGATCCGGGCCGGATCGATCCCGGCCCGCTCCACGGCGGCGCGGATGGCCACCGCGGCCAGGTCGTCGGGCCGGACGTCCTTCAGCTTCCCCTTCTTGGCCTTCCCACCGGGGGTGCGCACGGCGGCGATCAGGTAGGCAGCGCTCATGGTCGTGTCCCCTCTCAGTTCCGAAGCGGCTTGCCCTTCTTGAGCATGTGCTGGATGCGCTCGATGGTCTTCTTCTCTCCGCAGAGCTGGAGGAAGGCCTCCCGCTCCAGATCCAGGAACCACTGCTCGGTGACCACCGTCCCGGCCGCCACGTCGCCGCCGGTGATGACGCCGGCGATGGTGCGTCCGAGCTTCTCCTCGTACTCGGTGATGAAGCCGCCCATGCGCATGTTCCAGAGCTGGGACCCCAGGCTCGCCGCCATGGAGCGTCCCGGCGCCCGGATGTCCTGGGCCGGAGCCGACGGCCGGTAGTTCACCGCCAGCGCGATCACCTTCTGCTTGGCGTCGTGGATGAGCCGGTCTGCGCCCAGGGTGATCGCGTCGCCTTGCCGGAGGAAGCCGAGCTGCGCTGCCTCGGCGGCCGAGGTCGACACCTTGCCCATGGCGATGGTGGAGAAGGCCTTGAACACGAAGGGCGAAGGATCCGCGTCACCGGCCTCGGCGGCCCGCACCGCGCGGATGGCCAGCTCCTTCGTGCCACCGCCGGCCGGGAGCAGCCCGACCCCGATCTCCACCAGCCCCATGTAGGTCTCGGCCAGCGCGTTCACGGCGTCGGAGTGCAGGCAGACCTCGCATCCCCCGCCCAGCGCCATGGCGTGCGGCGCGGCCACCACCGGGACGCGGGCGTACTTGAGCGCCATGGTGGCACGCTGGAAGGCGGCCACGGTGAGGCTCACCTCGTCGAGCGCTCCCTCGCCGATGGCCATCGCGAGGAGCGCCAGGTTGGCGCCCACGGAGAAGTTGGTCCCCTGGTTCGCCACCACGAGCCCCACCCCGTCGGTCTCGGCGCGCTTCACGGCCTTGTGGAACATGGCCAGCACGTCTCCGCCGATGGCGTTCATCTTGGTGTGGAACTCGAGGCAGAAGACGCCGTCGCCCAGGTCGATGACCGAGGCCCCGCCGTTCCGCTCCACCTCGGCCCCGCCCTTCCTGAGCAGCAGGAGGTCCACGCTGCCCTCGGGGCGCGTCACGTCCCGCCAGGCCAGCGTGGCCGGGTCGCGTCCCCTGCGCAGCCCTCCCTCGTCCACGTAGAACCGGTCGACGAGCCGCAGGCGCGGCGGCACCGCGACCCCATCGGCCTCGGCGCGCTTCACGAACTCGGCCACGCCGATGGCGTCGATCATCTCGAACGGACCGAGCTCCCAGTTGAAGCCCCATCGCATGGCGTCGTCGACGCCGGCGAAGTCGTCGCTGATCTCGGGCACCCGGTTGAAGGCGTAGATGAGGGTGTCCCGGAGATTCCGCCAGGCCATCTCGGCGCCCTTGTCCTTGCCGCCGAGAACCGAGCGCAGCCGGGCGCCCGGATCGTCGATCCCCTTCCCCGCCTCGACCGACGCGAACCTGGGGCGCTCCGACGTCTTGTACTCGCCCGAGGCCGGGTCGTAGAAGAAGGTCTCCGGCTTCTCTCCCCTGGTCTTCTTGAAGAAGCCCTGCTTCGACTTGTTGCCGAGCAGCCCCTTGGCGACCATCTGCGACATGAACTCCGGCATCCGGAAGGTGTCGCGCTTCTCGTCGTCGGGGAGCGAGTCGTAGGAGTTCTTGGCCACGTGCAGGAGGGTGTCGATGCCCACCAGGTCGGCGGTGCGGAAGCAGGCGCTGCGGGGACGCGCCGTCGCCGGGCCGGCCACCGCGTCCACCTCCTCCACCGTCATGGCCAGCTCCTGCATGTGGTGGATCGCGTTGCACATGGCGAAGACGCCGACGCGGTTGGCCACGAAGTTGGGGGTGTCCTTGGCGAGGACCACTCCCTTGCCCAGCCGCTGCGAGATGAAGGCGGCCATGCCGGCGGTGACGGCGGGATCGGTGAAGCGGCTCGGCACGACCTCCACGAGCCGCATGTAGCGCGGCGGGTTGAAGAAGTGGGTGACCAGGAAGCGGGAGCGGAGTGCCTCGGGAAGGGCGGCGGCGATCTCGTTCACCGAGAGGCCGCTCGTGTTGGTGGAGAGGATGGCATCGGCGCGGAGGTGCGGTGCGACCCGCTCGCCGAGCAGCTGCTTCTTCACCGCCATGTTCTCGACGACCACCTCCACCACCCAGTCGCAGTCCGAGAGGCGGGCCAGGTCGTCCTCGAGGTTGCCCACCTCGATGAGCCCGAGACTGGACGGGAGGTAGGCGGCAGCCGGCTTCTGCTTCTCCAGCGCGGCCAGCCCTGCGGCGGCGAGGCGGTTGCGATCCCCTCCGTCCTCGGGAACCACGTCGAGGAGCAGGACCCGGATCCCGGCGTTGGCCATGTGCGCGGCGATGGTCGCGCCCATGACGCCGGCGCCCAGCACGGCGGCCCGGTCGATCCTCGGCCTTCGCGCCTTCGATCCCGACGATTCACTCATGGTCATGTGTTCTCCCGGGGTACCGCGCGAGCTGATTCTGGAATCGCCTCTCGTCCCGTCACGAAACAACCACTTACAACG
>Ga0315295_10001538_pt1 | contig 19800 bp, 7 predicted proteins | sample YL17G14_0_MG_FD_204453 | JGI IMG/M metagenome (GOLD analysis project Ga0315295, IMG submission 204453) | Sediment microbial communities from Yellowstone Lake, YNP, Wyoming, USA - YL17G14_0 | ecosystem: Environmental > Aquatic > Freshwater > Lake > Sediment | place: USA: Wyoming | collected...
CCAAAAAGGATGCAGGTGGACCGGTCTTTATAATCGAGCCGATTCGAAACAATCTCGCCGCCTACCACCAGGGCCTTGCTATAGGAGCCGTCCTGCATAAACTTCTGGGCCACCGCCAGCCCATAGATGAATCCCGGACAGGCTGCATTGATATCGAAAGCCACTGCATTCTTTGCTCCAAGCCGGTGCTGAATAATACAGCCGGCCGATGGGCTGAGCATGTCAGCCGTCGAGGTGCCTATGACGATCAGATCGAGTTCCTCAGGGGAAATCCCCGCCGCTTTAAGGGCTGATTCAGAAGCAGGGATGGCCAGATCTGAGAGGGCCTGGCCCTTCTCCACTATCCGGCGTTCCTTGATTCCTGTTCGGGTGGTAATCCATTCATCGCTCGTATCGATGATCTTTTCAAAATAAGAATTCGGAACAACCCGCTCCGGGGCGCAAGAACCCGTCCCTTTAATGGCAACCTTTTTCAAGAGATATCCTTCCTTCTGAATGCTTATTTCCCCACCCCCATGGAGAGGTTTTCTTTATATCCCATTTTCTCGAACTTTTCCAGAAGAGATTAGAGATTGTCTTTCTTTCCGGGGAGAGGAGGTGAAATTCTCACCGCAGGGTATGCCTTCTGAAAAAACCCCGTATCACTTCATTGTTTCCTTAAATCTTTTTGATCAAGACATTTCCCGGCGCTTTTTCGACGACTTCGGAAAGATTTCGTAAATAGCCGGAGAGATCCTCCTCCTGATCCGATCGAGAAACAGTGTCATAGGGGAACCCACGACGCTCGTAGGCATCGAGTACCTCTTTTATGGTAAGGTTTTCTATCGTCCGCCCGGGTTGAAAAGCAACTTGATTTTTAGTTCCGTTTGTTATTTCAACGACAAGCCCAACATCGATCAATTCTTGAAGGAGTTGCCGCACAAAGCGAACCGGAATTTCCAACAACTCTGCAATCTGTATGGCATTTAATGCTTTTTCTCCTTGAGAAAACTTCTTGGTCACCAGGTGAAATATCTTTAGGGTGAGGAGCCTTTTGGAAGAGAAGCTGGCCCGGGAATAATCCGGTTGAAATCCGAACGTTTCATAATGTTCATTGGCATGAGAAATTTCTGCTCCAAAAAGGACAATCATCCAGCTCATTTGAAGCATCCCTAAGAAAAGGGGCAGAGCTGCGAAGCTACCGTAAATAGCGCCGTAACTTGCGGCTCCGATCTGAAATTTTATATATAACCACTGAATGACCTGGGCAATCGTCCCTGCCGAGATCCCTCCCAAAATGGCTGACTTGAGCGGAATTCTGGTATTGGGCATGACCAGGTAGAGCATGGTTAACAGAGCCCAGATGGAGACATAAGGTAACAGGTTCAAGAGGAATAGGATCGCTGAACTAAAAATCCCCAGAAAGGCAATTTTGTTGACGATCACTTTCACCTGGCTGGCTAAAAGGACGGTGGCGCTGCTGGAAATAATCAGGAGAACAGGGGCAAAGACCATGATGGCAATATAATCGCTAAATTTTCTTACAAGGGTCCTTGATTTTTTAACCTCCCATATATCATTGATCGACTCCTCGATTTTCCCCAATATGGATATCACCGTCCACAGAAGCAATACAATGCCAACACCTGCGATGACCCCCCCCTTGGCCTGATCAAGGAGTCTGTTAGAAAACGTGAGGATTTGGCTTGTGATATCCGCCTGCCAGTTTGCCTTGTCTGCCATTTGCAGGATTTGTTTTTCGATCATTTTTTCAAGACCGAAACCTTTAGAAATGGCAAATGCCACGGCAACCACCGGAACGATATTGAGCAGAGAATAATAGGTCAAAACGGAAGCCGTTTTTTGACAGTGATCTCTTAAAAATCCTTGAGAGGCCAGGATGATCACGCGCAGATATTTAATAGAAAAAGGCCTTTATAGGCGGAAGATTTTTTAATCGGATTTCCCAGATGCCCGTCTTGAAGAAATGGATGATGGGTGACATCATAACCGTTCTTCCTTCCCCTTTCTTAGTGCCTGGAGGGCACTCACGAATGATGAAAATGATTACTACGAACGAATTTCACGAATGGTGACGGATTTTACTCCTTTCGTGTCATTCGCTGTTATTTGTGCTATTCGTTTCTATTTTCTACATAACGAAAAGCCAAAATGCAACCGAGGATAGGGGCGACCAGTTTCTTTCAACCCCCCTTCAGTTCAGAAGTGCATTGGGGACAACGGATTGCCTTTATTGGAATCGAGGAGAAACAATACATGCACTCTTTAGTCGTTGGCACAGGAGGAGGGGTTTCCTCTTGACGCCTCAATCGATTAATAGTCCGAACAAGGAGAAACACAGCAAAGGCAACGATGAGAAAAGTAATGATGGTATTCACAAATACTCCGAAGTTGATGGTCACTGCCCCTGCTGATTTCGCTGCGGCCACTGAGGCGTAAGGTCCGGCCACTTTGCCTTCCTTGAGGACAACAAAAATGTTGGAAAAATCAACATTCCCGAGAAGCAAACCAATGGGCGGCATGATCACGTCTTGAACGAGTGAATTCACAATGGTGCCGAAGGCTGCTCCAATGATGATTCCGACCGCCATATCCAAAACATTCCCTCGCATCGCAAATTCTCTAAATTCCTTTAGCATCTCCGGATCCTCCTTGACGTTTATTCTCTGATGGAGTTTTCTTGATTATTTTAGCTTAAAATCGACACGGCTCTCTTTCAGTTTTTCCTTCTTTTCCGGGGCAAGAGATTTTGGTTCAAGGATGAATATTCTCTCTGACTCAACCTGCCCGGATTTTACGATGGCTTCTTTTACTTTCAAGGCCCGCTGAGAGGCAAGGGTCCTCAGATCCCCATCCTTAACCTCTAAATGAGTCTGGATTAATTTTTCCATTTCAGGGACAGGGATATCTTTGGTCATGCCCAGAACATTTTTGGGCTTTGGGAACTTCTCCTCTTTGTAAGCCATTTTCAGATATTTGTCGTATTCCGGTTTTTCGATTTTGACCTCATCGACAGGTACTGCCGGTTCTCCTTTTTTCAACATCTCCTTTAGTTTCTGTGCTTTCAATTTCCTTTGAAAGAGAAATTGTTTCAGCCCCTCTCTATCCCTGTCAAGATCCACATGGCCCTCGATATCCAGTTTGAGGGCAGGCCGGTCGGAGAGGGTCTTAATCAATGTATCGATTTTTTTCAGATTCGGTTCTGTGATTGTGGCAACCCCATAATCGAACTCGATATAACTTAATTCTTCACCTCCACCAAAGACCGCGCCGAGAAGGGCAAAAGGCGAGGTCGCAGCCTTCGCAAGCAGGTTGACAATGATCTTCAGAATGATTCCCCACACGCTGAATTTCGGATCATCCAGGCTCCCCGAGACAGGAATGTCGAGATTAATTTCTCCTTTTCTGTCTTTGAGAAGGGCAATGGCCAGTTTTACAGGAAGCTTGGTGGCATTGGGACTTTCTACTTTATCCCCGAGCGTAAGCTGATCGAAAAAGAATTTATTTTTAGCATCGAGTTTTCTGTGGTCGAGGAGGTATTTAAGCTCCATCGTGAGCTTTCCTTTTTCGATTATGTAGCCGACATATCTTCCAGAATATGGGGTCAAGGGACTGAGCTCGATATCCTTAAATTTGACATCGAGATCCATGAAGAAATCCCTTTTCAACGGATTGATCTTGCCGGTGATTTCAACCGGAGCGCCACCGCCCAGCTTCCCCCTGAGTTCCACTTCTCCCACCTTTGTTTCTTCGGAGGTCAGCCCTGATATTCTTCCCCCCAGCTCTATTATATCGGCTGAGTAATTTGGCTTAATGTAGTGGTCTGTAAACTTAATCTCTCCACCCTGAAAGGTAACCTTCTCAATTTTTATATCCGTACTGGCCTCCTGATTCTTCGTGGGCGGAGATTCTTTCTTTTGTGGCTGAGGAGCTGTCGGGGCTTCTTTCTTCTCCCCTTCCTTTTTAAAGACTTCTTGAAGGTTCAGGGATCCATCAGGGTGTAGGATCAGACGAGCGTAGAAATTGGTGAGTGCGATCCCATTGATGTGGATATAGAGAGGGTTATAGCCGATATCGACGTCATTCAGTGCAAGAGATTCCCACTTCAAGAGATCCTCGGCATTGAGCATGTCGATGGATGCGAAATTCGCGAGAGAGCAATCTCCCTTATAGGTCAATTGAACTCCCTTCCCCTCCTGCTCACTGAATAAGAGGTTGCCAGCAGTTGAAAAATTGCCATCCTCTACAATGATTTTTACTCTGTTACTAAAATAGGGTTGCAGTGATCTAATGTCAATGCCTTTCAAACCCATCTTCAAGTTTCCAAAGATGGGATTGATGCCGACCGGTCCGTTGGCTGAAACCGTTCCTTTCTGATTAAGTCGGAGAGCAAGAGAGGCATTACTTCTTTGTCCCTTCGCCGTCGAGAGGTTCTCTGCTTTTAGATTAATCTCGTCGGCGACCAGGGTGACGGGATCGGCGGTCGTCCGGTCTTCCGCCTTGATCGTGTACTGATCTAACGAAACTTTCCCTACCTTCACCAGCCAAGGTTTTCCATGTGGTTTTTCAACTCCCTGACTTGGTTTTTCTTGAGGTTTGGGTGATTCAGGAAATAGGGTCTGAAGATTGAGTTTTCCGTTACTATACCGCCTGACGAGAACAGAACCTTTCTGGGCAGAAACATCTCCGATTGAAAGCTCCTTGTTTGTCAAATCCAAGCCGGTATTTTTAATCGAAAAGTTCGGAAGATTGACAAAGTTCTCTCCCTCATCCCTTTTTTTCAACCTCAAGGTCTTTAACGACATGGATAGACCCGAGAGCTTTGTTACGGTATCTTTATCTGTTTTTCTGTATTGATAATTGGTAAAAAGATCGAGATCTCCCTCTTCGATATTAAAGAGGATGCTGTCTTGATAATAAGGGGCGTATTTGTTTAAGACGAGATGCTTGACCTCTAAGGAACCTTCGATTCTCAAAGGGTCAATACCAATCGTGTTCTTGGTGGAGAGGGTGCCTGTCTGGTCCAACAGGAAAGAGAGAGATAATTTCCCCAAAGCATTTTTTGCTGTAGAGATATTTTCACCGCGGAGCGTTATCTTTTCTCCTGTGAGAGTGGTGGGTTGGGAGGAACTTTGGTCCCCCATTTTGATCGTATATTGGTCGACGGAAATCATGTTCAGGGCCACAATCCATTTCTTCTCATCTCTCTTTCCTTTATCTTTAACAGGGGATTCTTCTTTGGTCGGGGAAGGAGGGAAAAGTTTCTGGAGGTCAAATTCCCCATTTTTAAAACGGTTAAGAGTCAGCATTCCTTTTTCTGTCGAAAAAGTACCGATGGTCAATTTTTTCTGGGTGACATCCACGAGGGTGTCTTTAACCGAAAGGGCCGGTATTTTTAAAAAGTCCTCTTTTTCATCCTGTCTCTTAAGCCTTAACGAATTCAGAATCACGGACAGCCCTGAAAGAGAGATTTCCGGCTCCTTCTCTCCTTTGGCATATCTGTAACGGGTAGAGAAATCGAGGCGACCTTCCTCAAGGTTGAAAAGGATTTGATCCTGGTAATACGGTGAATATTTCATCAGAGGAACAGATTTGATCTCCAATCTGCCCTCTGCCCACAAAGGCTCTATGGAAAGTTCGCCCTCAAGTTTGATATTCTCCTTGGCTTCAGAAGCAATGGAAAGGGAACAGGTTGTTTTCTTGTCTTTTCCGTTGCTGAAATGAGCCACCCTCAATTCAATGGGGGCCAAGATCGTCTTAAAGGGTTTCTTCCTCGAAAGGTCTGAAAAAGAGATCTTTCCCCCGGTTAACTGCATCTCGTCAACATCAATGGACAGGATAGCTTGATCTTCCTTCTTTTCGGGCGCAGGAGAAGGGTGGGCCTCTCTCTTTTCAAGAAGAAGGGATTCGATATTCAGAGTTCCCTTAGAATTTCGCTGTACCTCAAGCTCCGGGGATTGGATGGAGACTTTCGATAGATGAAAGATCTTCTTGAGCGGTTCTGTCGGAGCAATCCCAATTTCAATGAGAGGAAGCCTGAATAAAGGGTTATTTCTTACATCGTCCAGGGCCACTTTTTTCAAGGAGACGCTCCCTGACACTGTCACGGAAGGCTCTTTGTCTTTTTTGTGTTGGATGAACGAAACCTTTGTCTGCATGTCCAGGTAGGCGGAAACGATTTTAAAATTCAATTTTAAAGGGAAATAGGCAAAATAATAGGGGATATCGAAATCCTTGATGTTGATATCAAATGTTGTTTCAAGGGAATCGGCAAAAGGTTTTGTCTCTCCTTGAATCGCATAGGGGGTTTCATTAACTTTCGCGGAAAAGACAGGGTGCACAAAGACATTGATTTGCGCAGGGACATTGGATAAGAAGGGAAGGCCAATATTCAATTCTCTGACCGTATGTTTTGTCTGTTTCGGCCCATCCCAGAAGTCGATGCTTCCGTTTTCTATAGTGATGTTGTTAAAAGAAAATCTCAGAGGTTTTCCTTTCCCTTCTGCCTTCGATTCCGGTTTTGGCTCTTCTTTTTTGATCAGATCAGAAAAATTATAGAATTGGTCCTGATGGCGGCTAATCCTCACAAGAGGGTTCGTCAACCTGATCTCCTTAAAGATCAGAGCCAACTTAAAAACAGAAAGGGTCTGGAGATTGACAAAGAGCTCATCAAAAGAGACGAAAGTTTCTGATCCTTTGCGATCCTTCACCTTAAACCCCCTGATTGTCAAAGAGAGGGTATAAGGGTTCACTTTGATCTGAGTGATCGTGACCTCGCGATGAAGGTTCTCCGAAAGTTTCTTGGTCAAAACAGATTTTAAGACAGGAGGCAGAACAAAAAAGCCAACGAGGGTAAAGACGACAAAGAAGATGATTAATCCAATAAGGATTTTCTTCAGACGGGGCTTTAGCTTATTTTCATAAATCTGAATTATTTTTCTAATCACATGACCACCCCCTTAGGTTAAAGGTTACCCTTCATAGACATTTCCTTATTACATATTTTACTAAACGTTTTTAGATAATCAACAAGAATTTATGATAGGAGAGTAATCCCTCAGTTTCTGAACATAAACCTTCCGGTTAATGGTGTAACTGAGGGCTTCAGCCCTGATTCATCCCTCCGGGCCAGAGGCCCTCATGGGCCGGCGGCAGTCCTGAAGGGCTGAGTTACATGCTACGGCAGCAATCGGACCCCGTAACTGAGGGATTACCTGAAAAATTATTTTATAATACTGCAGGTTTGTTTTTATTAACTTAGAATTATTTTGCTATTAGAAATATTTTTGATAGGTGACCAAGCCCGGACCGTTTGAGATCTGAAAAACAGGTTAGTGTTAGTTTAGGGTAAGAGACGTGAACAAGACCTTCAAAAAAATTGTTTTATTCGCAAGCGTCTTCATTCTCCTTTTTTTCATCATCTTCGTCATTAACCAAACAGCGTAAGTCGTCGAACTTGCGGATAAGGTGACCCCCAAATTTGGAAGTATCGTCTTCTGGACCCTCTTAATTGTTTATGCTGTTCTCATTTTCTGATACCAGCAGTTTGTTAAGCTGTCTGGCTCTCCTCAACCTATCCCTCAATATATTGAGGTTCCACCAAATATTGAGGTCAAACAAATCGTTTCTTACTTCTCTAATGTTTTCTCCTATTAATCTAATCCCGCGTTATTAAAGGATGATTCCAAACTTCGGGTTTTTTTCCGGTTGTTGGCAACCCGTTTGCAATTACTATTTCTATGATTCTGGTCATCATACGAATGAATGTTCCTTTGGATCTTTCGAACCAGCAATAGATCGAGAAGGCATTGGCAATCCTGGCAAAAAATGCTAATAAGATCATACAGTAGACTGCAGCTGCCGTATTTATAATGTTTCGGTGATAACCTCTCGAAGGGAACAATCATGGCACGCATGGAGATCATTACTGTGGAAGGAGGATCGGAATTAAAGGACTTCATCGACCTGCCATGGAAGATCTATGCTGAGTATCCCAACTGGGTCCCCCCTCTTAAGAAGGAGGTTCGCCGGTTATTGGACCCCCGCAGACACCCTTTCTGGGAGTTTTCCGAGCGCATCCTCTTTCTGGCCCGACGTGGTTCGGAGACGGTGGGAAGGATTGCGGGCATCATGGATCGCCGTTATAACCAGTTGCACAACGAAAAGATGGGTATTTGGGGATTTTTCGAATGCGCTGATGATCAGGAGGCTGCGCGAGTTCTCTTCTCCTCCGTTGATACGTGGGCTCTTCAGAAGGGAATGACTTTCATGAGAGGCCCGCTCAGCCCGTCGATGAATTACGAGTCGGGGCTGCTCATAGAGGGCTTCGATTATCCGCCTGCTGTGGGTATGACTTATAACCCGCCGTATTACCTGAGGCTAATCGAATCGTGCGGCCTCACCAAAGAGAAGGACCTGCTGGCCTTCCTGATAGATGGCGAGTATCGGCTGCCCGATTGGATGGAGCGTCTTGCTGAACGGACTGCTCAAAAAAAAGGTGTCCGCATCAGGCACGTTGATCCGAAGAAAATGGATGCTGAGTTCGACCTGATCAGGGAGATCTATAATGACTCCTGGTCCGGCAACTGGGGTTTTGTCCCCCTGACTACTAATGAGATGCGGGACATTCAAAAAAATGTGAAGTCCTTTGCAGACCCGGGTTTGGTGTTCTTCATGTATTATGATAATGAACCCGCGGCGGTCTGCGTCATCTTTCCTGACGTCAACCCTTTGCTCAAATGCCTTAACGGCCGTATCAGCCCGCTCGGTCTGCTCAAGGCGCTCATCTGTTGGCGAAAGATCAAGGGACTGCGGTTGCTGATGTTCGGGATCAAGGAGAAGTATCGACAACTGGGGCTTCCCATGTTGGCCTTCCACCACATCTATGAGATTGCGAGGGTAAAAAATAAATATCAGAATTTGGAGTTGAGCTGGACTCTGGAGGACAACGAGTCAATCAACTCTTTGGTAGAGGAAGCTGGCGCAAAAAGATACAAGAAATATCGAATATTCAGAAAGTCCCTATGAATAGCAAAACGACCGAACGAGGATATCGAGCGCGTCTCCTTGTGGTGATGAGATGGCTGGCGGGGGTTGCGGTTAGAAGCGCCCATCGAACGCCCAGGCTCTGCGTTCCGACGCAACCCGATGGCTGGAGTGCCCAGGTCATCGAGATTGTGTCCCGTTTTGCCCCCGATGCCGACTTGGATCCCGCCACTGGAAAGCCTGTGGGGGACGAGGGATATTACCTCTACATCCTGAACGAAGCTGCCAATTGGGACTACAGCAGTACGACGTCGTATCTCTTCTCAATTTGGCAGCGTCCGTGGGGGCATAGTTGGCTCATCCTGGAAAGTCCCCAGGATCGTCTGGAATTCGGCCACACCGGCGACCTCGGGCAAGCGAAGCCGCGTTACCATGTGGGCGTGCTTCAGAGGGTTCGGCATAAGGATCCCAATCCTATCGGTTATTTTTGGGAGACGATGTCCGACGGCCTATTCCAGATCGGCAAGCCCAATCGCCCGCCCACGTTTGTCTGGCGAATGCCGATTACCCGGCAACGGTATCAATTGATCTATGAATACGTGATGCACCGGAAGTACGACCAGTTTGGCGTGAGGAGCAACAACTGCACCGATATGGTGATAGAAACAGCGGCGCTATCGGGCATCAACCTGATCCACCGCATTCGCCTCACCTGGCCGCCGGAAACGAAGGTTTTGGGTCGGACGCGGCGTGTTTGGACGGATCCCCAATACCGCATACTGGAGTACACCACGCCCGACGTTCTGGAGGTGGATCTGCGCCAACTTGCCCGGTCAGGAATCGGGAGTGATGTCACGGAGTGGTACCTGGCTTTGAAGCGGTGACGATCTGGCTGATACTTGGCCGTATCGGGTGGGATGGATCCAACTGGCGAATTGTCTTTAAAAGGTAAACGTATGGCGTTGAAGCAGAGGTCTGACATAGTGGCTGAGCATCGGGTTTCTACCATCGGTTTCGTTTGGAGGCCTGAGGAGATCATTTCATCTGTGATTCAAATGGCTCAGCGAACAGGGAGCAGAGCCATCTTCGATTTTTCCATGATGGGGGTGGAAGGGCTGCGTTCTTTCTTACGAAAGGCCGACCCTGCTGGCCACGTTAGGGATATCAAGATTTCTATCCCTACCTTGATGGATCCATCTTTGGGGCGGTTACTGAAGGAAACAGGGGCCCACGACATCTGGGTAGAATGCCACCCCCAGTTTTTTCAAGTAGATCCTTCTACCTTTCTGCAGAGATTGAGGGAATTGTCGGAAGACCATTGTTGCTTTCCAATCATCGGAAACTTGGATCTCCTGGCAGCGATTTTGAAGGATAGCCCGGGAATCGGGCGCATCGTCTTGAAAGGATGTGAGGCCTCCGGATTCGTGAGCGGTGAGACGACTTTGGTCCTCTATTCAGCGGTCAAGGAAATGATGCGCACCCCATCGAGGTCTCTCGACATCCTCATCTGGGGAGGCGTCTCCACCCCTGAGGCGGCAGCAGCATTCCTGTCCACAGGGGCGGCGGGGATCGTCTTCGAGAGCGTCCATTGGCTGACAGACCTGGTTGCCATTGATGATCTCCAGCGCCAGCGGCTCTCCAACCTCCGCCTGGACTCTACCGATCTGCTTGGCCTGGATTTGCAGGTTCCCTGTCGCCTTTTCAACAAAGGAAACTCTCTTGCGTTCAAGGAGATCAAGACGTTCGAGGACTCGCTGTGCGGAGCAGAGATCACGGGAGAAAGCCGCCGTTCCTTCACAAGCCAGGTGCATGCCAGGGCTCTTCACCCTCTGGAGAGTCATTTCACCCAGAGTGAGGTCATCCCTCTAAGTGTGGAGGCCGCCTTTGCTCGGTCGTTCGTTGAGCGTTTTGGGACCGGAACCGAGGAGGCCGTGAAAGCCTTCATGGACGAGATTCGAAACTTATGCCGCCTGGCTGAGGTGGAAAGGGATTGCTTTTTGGACAGCCCTGTAGCCAGAGAGATGGGAACCCGATATCCCTTTATTCAGGGCGCCATGTCTTCCATCACCGATGTCCCGGAATTTGCCTCAAGGGTTGCCGATGCCGGGGGACTGCCTACCATCGCCCTTGGCCTGATGGACGAGGAGGTCCTCGACCGGAGGCTGGGACGCCTGCCGGAGTTCATGAGAGGGCGCCCTTATGTAGTGAATGTCGTCTCTTTGGCAGAGAACCCTTTCAGGGAGACGCATCTGGCCTGGATAAAGAAACACAGACCCCGTTTTGTGGTGATCGCTGGAGGTGATCTCTCCCCCCTAAGAGAATTGATAGAACGCGGCATAGAGGTCATTTATATCGCTCCTGACGAGGCCCTGTTGAGGCTCGCCCTTGAAGCGGGTGTCCGATACGTGGTCTGCGAGGGGTATGAGGCCGGCGGCCACGTGGGGCAACATAGCACACTCACTCTTGCTCAAATGGTGCTGGATCTGAAACGGCGCGAGCCATCCCTGTTCCAAAACTGTCGCGTGATCCTTGCAGGGGGAATCTTTAATCGGGAGACCGCATTCATGGCCGCCATGCTCGGCGCGGACGCCATCCAGATGGGCACCGCCTATCTGGCCGCCCAGGAGATCGTTGAAACGGACGCCTTGACGGCGCTCTATCAGCGGATGATTCTGAAATCGCCTCCGGGGGGAACAGTCGTTTCAGGCCAGGACACCGGACTTCGGGTGCGGTCCTTGAGGACTCCGAGAGTGGAAGCTATTTTATCCCTGGAGAGGGAGTTTGCAGCAGGCCACCAAGACGAGCCCTCCTTCCGGACGAGAATGGAGGAGATGACCGCGGGGAGCCTCTTCGCTGCGGCCCGAGGCATGGACAGGCCGGGCGGAGCGCCTCTGGATGAGCGGGCCTGTCTGGAAATCGGGCAATTCATGAGTGGGGCCTGTGCTGGCCTCATCAGTAAGGTCCAGAAGCTGCAGTCCTTTCACCGCGAGCTAGCCGAAGGCCCTCTTTTGCTGCATCAGCCCGTTGTGGGGTCGATCGAGAAAATCCCGGAACCTCCACTCAACGCGTCACTACCCATGGGAACTCCATCCTCCGGGGTTGGCCATGGACTGAAGCAACTGGCCCTCCATAGAGACGATCATGAAAGGGTTGCCATCACCGGGATGAGCATACTCAATGCCCTGGGGAAGAGTCCGGAGGAGGTCTGGGCTGCAAGCCTGGCCATGAAGAGCGGGATTACATTGATTCCGCCTTCGCGGTGGGATTACGAGCGTTTTTATGATCCCCGGCCGTACGTTCCGGACAAGACCTACTGCAAGGTGGGCGCCTTCTTAGACTTTCATATCTCCCGCAGTGAACTCGGGATCCCCCCCCATGATTTCCGGACCATGACCGAGGCTACAAGGATCACCATGTGGCTGGCGGACAGGGCCATCCGGGCATCCGGCATCCTGGATTCGGACATCCCGCGCGAACGAATCGGAGTTCTCATCTCCCAAAACTCGGGAGAGGCGGCGGGGACCCTCACCGATATGAACATAAGGGCGTACGTTCATGATATCCTTGGCGCTATCAAAAGGGCCGTTCACCTCACGCCGGATCTGGAGAGCGCCATCGAACGAGAGGTGAAGTCCGGACGCATGGCCCCGGACGACACCACACTCCTGGGCAGACTCAACTGCGCTGCGGCCGGCTTCATCTGCAACCGGTATGGGTTCATGGGGCCCAGCTATTCTGTCTCCGCAGCCTGCGCAACCTCACTGGTCGCACTTCACAGCGCCATCCAGATGATCCGAAACGGCATCATCGATGCAGCCATCGTCGGAGGGGGCGAGGAGAATCTCACCCACTTGCATTTTCTGGAATTCTCCGCCCTGGGCGCACTTTACGGGCTGTCCGGACAGGAAAGACCCGCTCACGAGACCTCTCGCCCTTTCGATGCTGAAAGAGACGGGATGGTCCTCGGCGAAGGGGGGGGAATGATCGTCATCGAGCGGGAAAGCTTGGCCCACGCAAGAGGGGCGCTTGTCCACGCCTTCGTGACCGGCATGGGAGCGAGCAACAACCATCTGGGCATGGTGGAGTCCTCCAATGTCACCCAACAGATGGCCATCCGCGCCTCTTTCCGAGGGATACCCTATGGGCCCGATGCAGTGGACCTGGTGGAATGCCATGCCACGAGCACCCGGCAAGGGGACGTGGAGGAGGTCCGTGCCCTGAAGGCCGTCTTCAATTCCTCCAAGCGCACAGTGATCACCTCATTCAAATCCCAGATCGGACACACACTGGGCGCCTCGGGCATGAACAACCTCATTCGAGGAGTCTCGGCCATGAAGGCGGGGGTTTTTCCTCCCACCCTCAATTATATACATCCAGACCCGGAAATCGACTTGGAAGGATCGGGTCTCCTCCTCACCCGGGAGCCGCTTGACTGGAAGTGCAGGGCCGGCGAGCCAAGAAGGCTTCAGGTCAACGCCTTCGGGTTTGGAGGTTCCAACTACGTTGTGCAGGTGGAGCAGGGCATGGATGAAGTGGATACGATCCTGGTCTCACCGGGCAGAGAACCCGGTATCGATAGAGAGAAGGGGGGTCGCACTTCGGATTTCGGATTTCGGATTTCGGATTTGAAGGAAGGGCACAATTCCGCTGGAGAGGCACGTGGTGGGCTTCCTGAACTTCAAGGTGTCTCTTTCTTCCGGACTGAGATGGACGGCCGTAACTGCCGGATGGCCGTCGTGGCGCAATCCGAAGAGGAGGCGCTCACGGTCATCGAGAGGTCGGCCTCCCTTGCCGAAGCCGGAATCGTCTCACCCAAGGTGTTGAGGTCCCTGGCGCAGCAGGGAATTTTTATGAGCCGCGAAGATTTGCCAGCCCTACCGCTCACCTTTGTATTTCCCGGACAGGGGTCACAGTATGGAGGAATGGGACGGGAGCTCTACGAGTCCTTTCCTGTCATCAGGGAGTGGATGGATCGGGCTGCAGCTGCAGCGGACTTCGACCTCCTTCATTTATTGTTCCATGATCGAGAGGAGAACCTTCAGAAGACCCGGTGGCAGCAACCTGCCATGTTCGCCATGGAACATGCCATGGCTCGATACCTCACCACCCTTGGTATCCACCCTGTGGCCATGGCCGGCCATAGTTTGGGCGAACTGACCGCCTTGTGCCTGGCCGGTGTCTATTCCCCGGAGGACGGGTTTCGAATCGTGAACAAGCGAGCCCTCTGCATGGATAAGGCCGCTGGCATGCACGTGGACCCCGGCGTCATGGCGGCCGTGGACGCCTCCCCGGATCTGCTGAAAGAGCTGATCCAGGGACGGGACGATGTCCACATTGGCAATATCAATTCACCGAACCAGATCGTCCTGAGCGGCAACACAGAGGCGGTCAAGGATCTGTGCAAAAGATTGAAGGAAATGGGCCACCGGGCCACCCTCTTGCGGGTCAGCATGGCCTTCCACTCCCCTATCATGAAGGTCATCCATGATGAGCTCGAGGCGTACATTGCCTCCATTCCATTTCATTCCCCGCAGATTCCCGTCATCTCCAACACGACCATGGCACCGTATCCATCAGATCCCGGTGAGATCAGGCGAATCCTGATGGCCCACCTGGAATCTACCGTCCATTGGATGAATAATGTTCAGACCCTTTGGAATGACTACGGAGTCCGGCTCTTCTTGGAGGTGGGCCCCGGCGAAACTTTAAGCAATCTCATCACCGACACGCTTCCTGAACCGGCATGCATCCAGACGTGCCTTCCCTCCGCAGAGGGCCTGACCTACAAGACCGCTCTTGCTCAGCTCTTCGTCCAAGGTCATCTGAAGGTTGAAGGAGAACCGAAGTTTGTTTCCCTCTCTGCATTCAGAAAAACTCCCGAATCTCACCGAACCGCCCCAGCACCCACGTTACGAACGTCGGAACTTGGGCTTGCAGGCTCCAACCCGGTGGAGAGGATCATTCAAAGAGAAATTAACCGATTCATGATGGAGACCTTCGGCCGCTCCCTTACGCCCAACATCCTGGAAGCCATCCGCCAAGAACTTGACCCAACATTCCAAGAAGGCGATCTATCATCCGTTATCAAATCCATGCTTGTGGGTTCTGGGCCTCCCGAAGGCCAGAAGCAGGTCTCTTCCGGGAAACCGGCATCCCCGCCTCTCGATTCCACCCCTGCGATTCTGGAGCAGGTCTCCCCTGCCCCCGGTGAAGCGCCTGAGGGCCAAGATCTTATGGAGAGACTTATTCGAATCATCATGGATGCTACAGGATTCAATAGGGAGGAGATCCAACCCGATATGGATCTCAGAAGGGACCTCTCCATCCGGTCCAGCCGCCTCCCCGTCATCATGGATGCTGCGGAACGCCAATTCGGGATCACGATCGAATTGGAGGATTTTATAGGCGTCCGTACCGTGAAGGACATCGCCCAGAGGATCTCCAAGATAATCGCCAGGCAGGGAGGTACCAGCCTGCAGCCGGCCACCAAGGCTGTTGACCCCGACCCAGTGCGGGATGAAATCCTGAAGTCCTCAGAGGATGGGGCGAGCTTAAAGCGGCTCGTATTCAACCACGCCACTGTAGAGTTGGCCGCCTCTATTCCCATGGAATTGAGCCCAGGCGAGTCAGTCCTCCTTCTCTCGCCTGACAGGGATGACGGGATTGGCAGAAGTGCAGGGGACATCCTCCGACTGGATTACGGGGTTGACACGGTTCCAATGCACTTCATGCAAGGGAACTTCGGCCCTGGCGTAGAGGGCCATGACATTCGAACCGATGAAGGGGCCTCCAGGGCTGTAGATAGAATAGCGGGCCTGTCGCCCCTTGCTGGGGTGGTCATCACCTTACATCAAGGCGGGTCGGAAAGGTTAAGAAGCATGGTGGATGTTTCGCGGCTTCTCAGGGGGCTCTTTCTACTTCTGAAACCATTTCTTCAATCACCGGCTAAGAAATTCGTGGTGCTGATCCATTCCAGGGAGGATACCGAAAATCTCGGTCATTTGCTGGCGGAAGGGATGCTCGGACTTTTTCTGAGCGCGGCGCAGGAACACCCATCGGTCCAGTTTCGCACATTGGAAATCGACAGGGATACCGACCTTCGCGTTGCGTTGCACGGTGCTCTGGACAGAGGATGCACCGTGGTGGAGATGATTCATCGTGATGGAAGGGTCTTCACTTCGGAGGGACACTTGGCCCCGTCGGTCTTCGGGGATTCGCCAAGTCTGAATCTGAGCCCTGGAGACGTTATCGTCATGTCCGGGGGCACAACCGGGATCAGTGCCCACCTGGCCCGCTGCCTTGTGCCTTTCACGCCCCGCCTGGTCTTTCTGGGGAGGACCCCTCTCGATCCAGGCATCCATCCCGCAAAGCCGCGACCCGAACATTCGCCTTCTGAGGGGTTCCCTTTCGACCACAGGGCATCGGAGATCGCCCGGACCCTGGCGGATTTGCACTCCTCAGGGATCGAGGCAACGTACCATACCTGCGATGTGACTGACCCCGAGGCGGTCCGCGCGATCATGGGCGAGGTGGCAAGCCGTTATGGCAAGATCGACGGGATTATTCACGGCGCCGGAGTCCTCAGGGACGGTCTCTTAAGCCAAATGACCCCGGATGATTTCTCCATGGTCACGGACGTCAAATTCCTCGGGGCTTGGAATCTATTCTCGGCTGCGGAAGGGGCCGGTTTGAGGTTTTTCGTGGGCCTCTCCTCGGGGGCCGCGATCCAGGGGAATCCCGGCCAGGCCAACTACGCTGCCGCCAACCGGATGATGTCTGCGTTACTCAGAACCCTCCGCCGGAAAAACGGCTCCATCCGGTTCAAGGCTTTGATGCTTCCCCCTGTCGAGGGGGCGGGCATGGCTGAGGATCCGGAGGTCCGGGAACTGATGAAGCGGAAGGGCGTGGCGTATATCCATGTAAATGAGCTTGCAGGGCTTTTCTGCCGGGAGCTCTTTGTAGCCCCGGCCGACGACGATTGGGTGATGTTCATGAGGAGGCTGCCATCCGTGAAGACCTCACTGCTCAATGATAAAATCCGTCCTTCGCCCAGTGGAGAACTGGATGGAGGCACCGTCTCCTTCAACCCCGAGGACTTTCCCATGATAGAAAGGATCTCCTGCCTGGACATCCGCCGGGAAGAACTGGAAGCCTTCAGATCCTTCTCCAGGGAGAAGGATCTTTGGATCGCGGATCACAGACCTTTCAAGTTCGTCAAGCATCCTCTGGTCTCAGCCGCCATGGTTCTGGAGACATTCATGGAAGCCGCCCGGATCCTGTATCCCCACCTGCAGGTGGGAGGGGTTCGCCAGGTGCGGCTCATGGAGATGATCCAATGTCCTCCCGGGGTTCTGCGGCCTTCCAGGATCTCCTGCCGCCGGGTCGGCAACGGCCTTCGGGAGGTATGGTGCGAGGTCTCTCTCGCAACACAGGAGATCTCCCCCGCCGGGAGATTGACCGACCGCTTCACCCCGCACTGCAATGGCCAAGTGATCCTTGATGGCAGGAATGGCGGGGGAGGATATCTTGGGGAGGGGTTCCAGGATTTTCCTATCCGGCTGGACGAACTGCGGACGAGGCCTATGGATCATAAAAAAATGCTTAAATGGTACAAAGACCGCAGCGGCCTCGAAGGCAGGTATCGCGTGATGGAGTTCCTTGAGGGTGCAGGTCCAGGGGTGGTACGGGGCCGAACCACCTACCGGGAGACAAGTGATTTCGCAAATCTGCGGAACGCACGGTACCAATACTCTCCCTACCTTTTCGAGGCCCTTTTGCAGTTGGTCGGCTTCTACATCGTTGCAATGGACCCATCGGAGCGGCGATCGATGATTCCCATGGAGATCGGCGAGATGAGGTTTTTGCGAAAATGCCGGGTAGGGGAACAGATAATCCTGGAGGCCCGCATGCGGGCACAGGACGAGGAAGGTCTCTCCTGGGACGCCAGAGGAATTGACGATCAAGGCCGCACCATTATGCAGGTTTATGGGCTGCGGATGCACTGGGTTTCGGACTGAGAAGGTGTGAAAAACTGGGTCCCGTGTCACTTTGACCCAAAAGGATGGGACGATTTCTAAGACTTTAGAATTGCGGGCATGATACGGTATGGTTTACCTTCTTCGGCAGTAAGACTATGAAATGAATCCGTTTCTGACCCTAAGGTTTAACCGTGTGAGGTACCGCTCTAAAGTTTCTCCAACCGCCCCATCCTTGTTTGTCGAAGTGAGAGATTCGTCGAAAAAGGGGAAAAACCCACGAAAAGGTTTACAGGATTCTTTTATCCAGGATAATTCAGGTTTTGCATCTATTGATTTTTCTTCAAATTATTTTTTCTCTTGACAGGAGAACATACAGGAGGAATATTAGGATGTCCCGTCGCCACTCGGACGGTGTTTAAGTCGCTGTTAATATACTTTTCGATTTATTGAAAAATACGGTCTTCACCTTGTACCTGGCCATTCTGAATGAGAGTTAAAATAGAAGATTGAGTCTTTAGGGCGAAAATAGTACCTCTTTGGTATCTTTTTACAGAAATGCTTGTAAATTTACATTAATAGCAGGAACACCACTCATGGCGCTAAATGCAGACAGTCAGAACCTCTCTAAGGGCAAAGCAAGAGGGCAGCTTGGTGGGTTATTGACAAGACCATTCGCCGTTATCGGCAGGGCAGCGATTAGCTGGGTCAACAATTTAGGCGCCGCGTCGATTTTCCTCCTTTTGGCATTCCTGAAGATATTACAACCCAAGCAGGTACCTAAGATCGTTCAGCAGGTCTATTACATCGGGGCAAGGTCCACGATAATCATCATGCTCGTCGGCCTGTTCACCGGCATGGTGTTGGGCCTTCAATCTTATCATGCCCTGGTTAAATTCGGTGCGGAAGGGGCGCTCGGCACCCTGGTGGCTCTCACACTGGTCAGGGAATTGGGGCCCGTTCTCACCGCCATCATGATTGCGGCCAGGGCAGGCTCAGCGATCACCGCGGAGATCGGTATTCAACGTATCTCCGAGCAGATTGACGCCCTTGACACCATGCGCATTGATCCGCTCAAGTACCTCATCAGCCCAAGAATCGCTGCTTCCATTATCAGCTTTCCCCTGCTCACCGCTTTGTTTGACCTCATCGGCATTATCGGCGGCTACATCTCCGGGGTATTGCTCCTGGGTGCGAATGCCGGCACCTATCTCCATCGCGTTCAGGCCAGCATGGCGATGAAAGATGTCACCGACGGTTTCATCAAGGCTATTGTTTTTGCGGTGATCGTCTCCACGGTATGCTGTTACCAAGGTTATTTCGCTCACATGCGTACGGATAGCCATGGCGCCAAAGCCGTCGGTCTCTCCACCACCTCGGCCGTCGTGCTCTCCTGTGTGCTGATTTGTATCGCAGACTATGTTGTGACTTCCCTGCTAATATAGAGAGACCCATGGAACCTCCGTTGATTGAATTCAAGGACGTCACCAAACGCTTCGGACCCCAAACAGTCCTTGAGCGCGTTAACCTGCAGATCTTTGAGGGACAGGTCACGACTATTATCGGCCTCAGTGGTTCAGGCAAGAGCGTGCTCCTCAAACATATCATCGGGCTACTCAAACCCGATGAGGGGACCATTCTTTTCCGGGGCAAACCCCTCACCACGATGAAAAAGAACGAGAAGGCTGCCTCCCTCGCTCAGATCAGTTACATGTTTCAAGACAACGCTCTCTTCGACTCCATGACCGTCTATGAAAATATCGCGCTGCCCCTCCGGGAAACGACAAACCTGAAAAAAGCTGAAATAGACCTCAGGGTTATGGCCAGAATTGAACAGTCA
>Ga0315295_10001539_pt1 | contig 19798 bp, 51 predicted proteins | sample YL17G14_0_MG_FD_204453 | JGI IMG/M metagenome (GOLD analysis project Ga0315295, IMG submission 204453) | Sediment microbial communities from Yellowstone Lake, YNP, Wyoming, USA - YL17G14_0 | ecosystem: Environmental > Aquatic > Freshwater > Lake > Sediment | place: USA: Wyoming | collected...
GAATTAGTCGTAATGATCATTTTAATAATAGTCTTTACTATATACCAGGAATATCTTTTTATGGAGAAACTTGTTTTAGTGTAACTGAAAGAGGTGTTGTTTACACACCCGCATGGCAAGTCCAAAGAAAGGTAGTATCGGGAGTAGCTGCATATACTTTAGATACTTGGTCTGATTTACATGGTTGTGACGATCTATTAATCGAGGTTACTCCCCCTCTTGGTGGATCGATGATTACTCTTCCAACGGCAGCAGCAGCGAATAGTGGTAGAGTTATTTGCATTAAGGACGTGGGTGGAACAGCTGCTACTAGAGGTATCTCTGCTAGTCAAAATATAGATAGAGTTACTAGCTCCGGTTTAATATCAACTAATTATGGTTGTGAATGGATTTACTCCAACGGAGCTGATTGGTTTAGATTAAAAAATCCAGACCCTAAATCATATATGAACCGCATGAAGGGCGATGCTCGCGGCTCAACTAAGACCAATATCGTGATCTTTGCAACAGCGGTCGCTTCGGGAGGTTCAGCTATTACTTATGAGAACAGCGCCACGAATGGTGATACATTCTTGATTAATATTCCAGGCTTGTACGTCATAGCAGTAAACCATTTCAACGGAGCAGGCGCCTCTAACACAAATATTGCGATCACAGCGGGTACGCCTAGCAACACGATGGACGATACGGATACCGTCGCAGGCTCAACCACTGCGGCAACTGCAAGGCACAATGAAGCGTGGACGGGGTACATCGCGGGTGGATCACGCATCTATGTACGTGCTTCAGCAGCACCCGCTACAACCAATGACTATTTAAATTCAATTCACATTGGCCGCATTTGGTAATAATCGAAAGGAGGCTTACTATAATTTCTAGAGGTATGAAAAAATGGCATTAAATGTAGATGAGAAAATTGTATTAAATAAACTCATTGAAGCAGAACGCTCTAAACAAATGATAATAGAGAAAGCTGGAGATGTACCAAATCCGTGGTGGCTAATTGAAAAATTAGAGGAGGAAAAACTTTGTTCTGAAGCTTTACGTCTTGTACAAGAAGCAAGAGCTGCCAAGCAGGTAGAAGTTGATAAATGGCCTGTAGTAGCAGAAGTTCAGCTTGTTAAACTTCAAGCTCAATTAGAAACACTCATATCTATGGAATTGAAACTTTCAAAAAAATAAAAGCTAGGAAATAGTTAAAGGTAAACAAAACAGGAAGAAAAAGGAGAAAAATATGGAATACGAATTCAAAGTAACTCAAGAAGAAGCTGACATGATTATAACTGCCTTAGCAGAGTTGCCATTAAAGGCACAGCCCAGCGTATTCAGGAATCGCTTGATTGTAAAATTGCAACAGCAAGCAGAAGAAATGAGGAAGGCTTTTGGAGTTTAATTTATTGACTAAAGTTAAGAAAGATGGTAAAATAGTGCAGAAAAGAATAACCCACGCTATAATAATGGACGAGATTTTCTGGAGACACCCTTGCGGATCTGATCATGTTCATCAACAATCTAGTGACTATTCATCTTTTTGGAATTGTTTTGAGTGTGATGAACGTTGGGAAGATGAATTATGGAAACATTGAGAAAGCTTGAATGCATTTATGCTGCGCTGAGATTGGATGATGTTAGATACCGTAATCACGCTATTGTCAATTATGATTGGGTGAAATATATGGAATGTTTACAATTGCTTCCCGATATTGGGATACGAGCATATGGAAAATAGTGGTGAATATGGTGCTTGCTTAGCTAGAGTTCTTTATATTGCTACTACTGGAACGTTGCATACAAACGTTACTAAAGAATTAATTGGTGAAATTGCTTCGGTCCTTATGGCTTTATGTATAGACAACCGTTTGCGAATTAAAGATAAATTTGAACTGAGTAAAATTAATTTTCAAATACAGCATCTAAGAAAACTTCTCACAGCGGTAAAACTAGTGTCTCATCCTATGGAGTTGTTAGAGGACTCAGATGAATAAAGATATTCTTGAAAGTGAAAAAGAAATAATCTCAACTGCTATTTTTAGAGATGATCTAGATTATCGTTTTTTAAAATTAATAGAACGTTTTAACACCTCTTCTAAATTTTTAGAGAGTTTCCCGCTTCGTATAGAAGAATCACCTCACTTTGAACAATGGAAATTTGAAAACTCGTTAAGGAAAAATATATGAATAAGAATAAAGAAGATTATCCTTATGAATGGACTAAGAGAGCTTTAAGTTTATCTGCTTCTCCGCGAGAAGAAGTTTCTATTGATTGTGCATGCTTTTTGGATAATTACGAATATAGGTGGGTTGGTGAACCTAGAGTTTCTATAGTTCGATATGCTGAAAGTTGTGGGAATTATTTAAAAATTCCTGTAGTTCACCCTAATGAATAAATACTGCAATTATTGAATGCGCTAAAAGTTATTTAAGTAGATGATGAAAATTCGAGCAAAAGATATAATTGCTAAAAAGCAAAAACAATTTAGTTTTTCATTTCCAAAACGTAAAAAAGGAAAACCAAAAAGGTGTACTTTGTGTGGGAAGGCGATACCGTATGAGGGTCGTACCTTTTTTCATGGATGCAGCTATTGTCCAAAGTGCTGTAAAAAGTGGTGTGAACCTTTACCTACAGAAAAACATCCATCTTATGAATGGGAATAATATGAAAATAAGAGCTAAAGATATTCTTAATAAAGAAGCTCAAAATCAATTAGAAGCATTACTGAAAATGGCTTTGTCTAATCTTGAATCTGCGTCTGAATTGATTAAAGGACAAGAAGCTTATTTTAGGCAGCCAATTGAAAAAGAAATTAGTAGGATGGAAATGCTTATTAGATGGTTTGAAATAGAGGGATGGCCAGATTGAAAATAAGAGCTAAAGATATTCTTAAAAATAGAGAAATTCGTACTCTTATTGTGGGTACTGTTTCAAATTGGTCAAATGAAGAAATTAAAACTCTCGTTCAAGTAGTTAATGATCCTGACGCATACGGATGTCCTGAAGAAATTGCACAACAACTTGCAAGTAAGCTTCAGCAACGAGGAGTATGAAATGGAAGAGTTACCTATTCATACAGCTATTTGGGCTATTCTATGTGGCGTTGGTAGAGGTATTAAATACCTTTGTAGCAGTTTTTCTTTTTGGATAATTCTAGCTTTTTTAGTTTGGATGACTTTAGCATTTATGATTAGTGTGGATTGCGTTAATGGAAATATGGTGGATATTGAGAAATATTCACTGTCTACGAAAGAGCGTTACAGCTCATATAGATATTCACCAAAAATCACTAACAAAAAATATAGCCCTTATATATTTACAAAAGCCGCTCCTCGGGAAATCTATACGTCAAATATTACCAGCGATACCATCCCTTTGGAAACGACTACAACAACTTTTCCTTCTATTCAAGTTCAATTGGAGTAGTATTATGTTTAGCGATAAATGTGAATGTTCTTGTCATGTTACAGACGCAGTTCATTGTATAGCATGTTGTTATAATTGTACCAAATGTGGGAAAACACGAATCCCAAAATGGCAAATATTTAAACACGAACGGAAATGTAAAGGAAAGAAATGAATCCTTGGGAACAACAGAGAGAATCAGGAAGGATAGTAATTTCTGTAACTGGGATTATTAAAGGAATAATGAAGGTGATAAAATGGATAAAAAAGCGTTAGTTTTATTTGCAATACTACTCTTATCTTCGGGATGCTCTGTGCCAAGCATTACGTGGGTTGATGTACAAGCCCGAGAAAAGCTGAATGAAGTTATTGTTCAAACAAACGATTTAGAACAAAGGATGAACAAAGTCACTGTGCAAATAAACGATATAGAACAAAGAGTTAAAATATTAGAAGATGGAGGAAAATAAAATGCCAGTAGAGCCTATCGCAACAACAGAAGCACCTAAGAACGGATTACAAACTACTGAGTTTTGGCTCGCATTGCTTACTGCTATTGCTGGTCTAGCAGGTCAAGCATCTCAAATGATAGATGCACCTTGGGGAGCAATACTTGCAATGGTATCAACAGTTGCTTATACAATTGCTAGAACCTTCTTGAAAACAAACGCTCCGGTTCCTATCCAGTAAAGAAGCATTATTTTCAAATAAACAATAACTCGTCAAAATTTTGACGAACTGCTATACTTGACAATTCTACATAATCTGCTATAAATAGAGTATGAAACTCTTTCCATACTCAACCGAATTTTCACCTAAAATTATAAATTCGCAAGAAATGGAATTTCAATGTGGGTGTAAGGTAGATTATGATTATATTGTAATAGGAGCTTGTAGAGAGCACTCAAGGCAAATCAATACTTGTTTAGCGTTGTACGAAGATGAGTCACAACGTAGGAATAAATATTACTGCGGTTGTTATTATTGTATAATAATCGGAAACGATTAAAAATGAGACAGGTGATGGTTCTCATATTAGAAAATAGCAATTATGAATCACAAACGAAAGCGAGCAAAGAATAGAAGGGCAGGATGCCTTATGTGCAAACCTCACAAGCAAAACCACGCTCCACGCAAAATGGTAGAGGAAGTTAAACCCCGAAATCGTCGTGAGCGTGAGCGTCAAGATAATCAGATGAAAGATTATTTTTCTCTGTATCACCCATATAAAGATCCAGATGAAGCCGGAAGGATTGAAGATAACAATGATTAAAGTAGAAAGAAATGGATTAGAAGTTTGGGAAGATGAAGACATGGACGAATTACGCAAGCAAAGATGCATTTGTCTGAAGTGTAATAGGAGGTTAAACTGTTCTATACTCCTAGATTTTGCTATAATAAACGATTACAGTAATGCTTTTATGATGACTAGATGCTCAGAATGGATAAAGAAATGTTGAAAAGTAATATCATTCGAGCTATACTCGATGATAATATCGTTTATCGACACGATTCTGTTTATCAGTATTGGGCATCTTTAGTGCGGGATTGTTTAAATATGAGGTAAATTATGAGCGAAAATTGTGAATGTGATAAAGATTACCAGGAAAAAAATTCTTGGGAATTTGGAGGATTCCATAATAAATATTTTGGAATTCAATATCAAGTGGAGTGGCCTGGAGTTTTGATGCCATGGAAATATAACTGGTCTAATTTTCATGTTCTTATGTTGGAATTGGAGTATAATAAGAGTGGTCCCAGTTTTTCAATCGAAGCGGCGCTATTAGGATTTTTTATTCGTATTTATTTTTCACTCCCTTGGGAAACAGAAATGTCCAAACATCTCAAAGAGATTATGAAAGAACATGAATTGAATCCCGATAGCTCTTATATGATGATTCCTATGGATGAACTTAGAAAGATTCGATTGGGCGAACAAGTATCTTGGGAATTTGAGCATGCTGATGAAAAATATGAAGTTAAGAAAATCTGTTGAAAAGGGGACGCCTGGAAGAAGAATATTTGTAGGGTGGAAAGGTTTACCTAAATATCAAGAATTTTTTTATACGGAAGAAAACTTATTTGTATGTGTGTTTTTTCTGGATAGACATATAATAGACGATTTTTATGTGAAAGGAGTTGATCAATAATGAGTCATTTTTATGAGATTTGCCCAAAGTGTAAAAAAATAACTGGAGGATGTCGATGCCCTTCTTTAGATAGAGAGAAGAGATTAGGTAAACTATGTAGTATATGTGCAAAAGAAATACAAGATGCGGAAATTGAAAAATGTCTCAAAGAAATTGAGTACTTTATCTAGACAAATATAAACAAAATGAAAATAGAAAATTATAGTATTAAGATAGATACCCTGCCTTCCTATTCTAAAGAATTGACCATTGTAGACGCTGTTGACGCTGATAATATTGAGAAAGGAAGAAAAGTTGATCTATCATTTTCTGATCTTATGTGGGATAAAATTAAAGAAGCGACTAAAAAAGTATTAGAAGAAGAAACAATACGTGTATTCAGAGAAAACTCAAGAAAAGTTGAAACAATACGTGTATTATTTAATATGAATATTAATAAGGATAATTTCGATCCTGTGTTAAGAAGTCTAATTTTAAAAACCGCTATTGAAGAAGCTGTATCTAAAGACTATTATGAAAAATCCGTGAAACAATTACGAAAAGCTGTAAATAGTTTAGGGTTAGCACAAAGTTTAGAACGTAGACGGTTTGCGGCGTATTGTTGGGAAGAATCTAAGAAAAAATCTAGATGACTCTTTACAATAATATCTTGAGAATTCAAGATGCAATTAATAGAGACCTTAATGCGAAAGGGATTTTTGAGGATATAAGTTCTTACCCTTACAACATGGGATTAAGTATACGTAGAGTTCCATTGCAGAATCATTTGAAATTTTTACATATTCAGCAGAGTCACTATAATATAAAATGTGCGTGTTAAAATTACTTTGGTGTTTCATAGTTGGTCATGATCCACTTTTTTACTCAACCTCAGAAGAATTTTCTACCGAATTACTTTTTAACAATTGGAAACCTTTTAGGCTTTCTCATAAAGGAATTAATGCAGACATAAATGTGTGCCGCCGTTGCCATTTTTTGTTTGGGCATATATACAATGAGTAGTCCATTTTTAACTCCTTATGACTACTGGGATAGTAGTTGTCCATCGTTCCACCCGTGGGGAAACAGAAAGATTGGAAAGGCAAATTAGAAAATGTTTGTAGAAAAAACTAAACTTCAAAAACAAGAGAATATTATAATTGATAGGTGTCTTTCTCCCTATGATAAACTTATTTTGGATTTGGTCCAACAATATGGAGGATTTTTTAATGCACATACTCATCTTGACCGCGCCGATACTTTGGATGATATATATCTTCGACATATTAACACCACTCCCCTTGAAGCGAGTAGTTATCCACTTTCCGTCAAACAAAACTTGACGGGTGATCTTCATAGAGGTAGAGCATATACTGAAGGCGACCTTAGACATAGAATGGAAAATGTAATTGAAAGATTGATTAATTATGGAACTACGGGAGTCGCTACTTGTATTGATGTATCTCCAGAGATAGGGGAAGATGGCTTATTGGTTTGGAGAGTAGCTAGAGAACTAAAAGAAAAATTCAAAGATAGTATTGCAATAAAAATAGCGCCCAATCCTATATTTGGTTTTAAAGAAGGAACTCGGCATTGGGAGATTTTTGTGGAAGCATCCAAAAATGCTGATTTTCTTACTACTCTTCCAGAGAAGGACGATCCTAAAATAGATGGTAAGATTGGGTTTCGAGAAAATATTAGGAAAGTTATAGAACTTGGGTGTAATTTGAAAAAAGAAGTGCATATTCATTTGGATCAAGCTAATGATCCTAGAGAAGAAGGAACTTTAAAATTGATAGAAGGATTGAGATGGATGGATAAACCTCCCGCAGTTTGGGCAATTCATTGTATATCCCCATCTACTTATCCAGAACCTAAATTTAATAAGTTACTCGCTGGGCTTTTAGAACATAATATAGGAGTTATTGTTTGTCCTAGTGCTGCTTTATCGATGAGGCAGTTAAGACCTTTGAATGTTCCAACACATAATTCGATAGCTAGAGTTTTGGATTTGGTAAAAAATAAAGTGCCTGTGATGATTGGAACGGATAATATCGCTGACGTATTTGTTCCTCAAAGTAATGGCGATATGCTAACCGAATTGTTAATATTAGGTCATGCAATCAGATTTGCAACTCCATACGTTCTTGCCAAGCTAGCAGCTGGAATTCCATTAAATGATGTGGATAGAGCAGCAATTGAAAGAACCATGAGAGAAGATAGATTATCTTATAGAACTATAGACCCAAATTGGAAATAGTATGAATGACAAAAAATTCATAATTTATTCTTGTGGATGTTATTATACCGTGAGTGGGAGACTCAATTATTGCTGCTTGTGTGGGGAAAAAAAACTGATTCTACAAGCTTTACATGACGATGAAATCCGAAAAGGTAAATTGTGGAATGGTTTATTCTTTTTTAGGAAGTCCAATGAGTCCGTTGTTCCTTATTTTTGTTCTCCCTCTGATGAAATTAACATTAGTTGACAAAACGCTTCATAAGGATTATCATAAACAAATTGATAAAGGAGATAAAAATGAAAATGAGAGATTTGATAAAGACTCATCATAAAACTAATCGTAATCCTTCAATGCTAAGTAAGGCTTTTGAAACTTCGTTTACAGAGCTAGATGGTATTATTGATGAATTTTGGGAAGATTTTTCGACTCCAAGTTGTTATTCTACTTTCTTGAAGTCTGTCAAATCATCTCCTAGAGTCTGCACTAACGAGTTATTTCCTATTCATTCTTTTGAGAAAGGGGGGAATTTCGTGGTTCGTGTTGATATCCCTGGAATGCTTCCTGAGAATGTTGAATTGTCAGTGGAGGAAAACCAATTAAAGATCGTGGGAGAAAGAAAAGATGTAGTAACAGATTCAAAGTCGTATTATCGGGAAGTTTCTTATGGAAAGTTTGAAAGACGTTTATGTCTTCCTGAGCATGTTGATGTGGATTCGATTAATGCTTTATATTCTAATGGAGTATTGGAAGTCACTATGAAGATTTCTCCTCCACCATCCCCCACCGTTAGTGTAAAAAAGATTCAGATTAATAATGGCTGACGAAAAAGAAGTTTATTATCTTATAGTGCATAGTTATCCACTAATTATCGACTATATATGTTTATCAGAAGAAACCGCCACAAAATTAGCTATTTTGGATGATAAAATTATGAAATTTAAAGGAGGGGTAAGAGAATGGGTTGTCGGTTAGTATATTATCCCAGATTGGGAAAGCTTATCAGATTTCCTGTTGAAAGGATTCAGCGATCACTAATAGATAATGAAGAAGAAGAATTAGAGGAATTGGTCTTACCCCATAAGGAAGATGGTACGCCAGACTTCTTTCGTTGGATAATTGAATTAGCTTCTATTGACAAATAGCTCCAAATAGTGTAATATAGGCTTATGACGCTTACTCAGCTAAATAGGCTATTCACTAAGGCTGCAAGGCTTTCGATGTTTGCAGAAGCTCATCCTAAGTGTGCTGCTGCAGCATTTGCTGGTCGATGCAGGGTTACTCCTGTAGAAGATGTGAAGATCCCTAAGAAGAATGCCATCCCCGTATATGCTTGGGATAACTATAAGGGGAGTATAGTAAATCTTAGGTATTGGAAGTATCCTTATCCCCGAAATGAAGACGAATATGGGGTCAATACTTATGACTTCCGCCTCGTCCCTCCGGGTATAGGACGAAACACAGCATTCCCCATAGTGCCGAGAAGGTTAAAGTAAGATGGAAGAGGTTTGTGAAATTTGTGGCCATGCTGCCCATCCCTCTCCTAGTCGTTCATTTTTTATTCAATTTTGTCCAGTAGAGAATTGTAGTTGCTTAGCTGGAGCAGAACTAAGAGATAAAATTTATGTAGCTTTAAATTTAGATTATGACCCAAATTGGTATGCTCATATCTATTGACAAATAGTTCTGAATAAGGTATAATTATTTTATGGATACTCAATCACTTATCGGTAAATGGGGCAAAGTCGGTCGTCCGCCAAAGTCGGCTTATGAAGGGCAATCTGATACCGCAGATGCTATATCTGATACCGCAGACTCTACAGATGTTGAGCAGGATATCTCTCAGCGTTTTACAGCGTTGGAAGATATGGCTCGTGGGGTAATTGCTGGTTGCTATAGAGCGGTCGTAGTGAGTGGAAATCCAGGAATCGGTAAGACTTTTACTTTGGAACGGATCTTAGGGGAAGCAGCAGTCAACAAGAAGGTTCGCTATACATCAGTACATGGATACGCCCGTGCTACTGGGTTGTATCGATTGCTATACGATCATCGACAGGAAGGCAATGTCATTCTCTTTGATGATTGCGATAGCGTCTTTGGTGATGAAACTTCATTGAATCTTCTGAAAGCTGCTCTCGATTCTACAAAAAAGAGACAAGTTTCTTGGCATTCGGAGAAAAATTTCAAAGACGATGGTGGCGAGAATTTACCAAAATCTTTTGATTTTGAAGGCTCTGTCATTTTTATAACGAATCTGGATTTCGACAAAGCAATCAGTTCTCGGCTTGGACCTTATCTTGAAGCGCTTATCAGTCGCTCTTTTTATTTGGATTTAAATATGCGTTCTGCAAATCAGTTGATGACTCGATTAACCAGTGTTGTGCATGGTTCTTCCATTCTCAAAGATTTAGGTCTGAGCGAAGAAGATGGAGAATATCTTTTGGGTTATATTCAAAAGAATTGGCGGAGTTTGCGGGAGGTTTCTTTGCGCACTGTTGTAAAGTTAAGCAGCATTTTGAAAGCTTCTGTGGATAACAAAGAGTTTGAGAGGGTGGCTCGTGCTACGTGTTGTAAGTGATAAATAGATGTCTTACACATATACAATCGGTTCCCCTTGTAAAGAGTGTAATTGGGAAGATTTTTGTTCTCAAACGGGGTCAATGATAGAATTTGGACTGCAATTCAGCAAGATAAAATAGATCAGTCTTTTAGACAACCGAAGTTTAATCCATTATTTTCAAAAGACTTGAAGAAAAAGATTCGAGAATGGCAAACAAAATAAATATCATCTTTGCTCCATATTTTAAGGATTGGATATGGAACATAAATGGATAATAGAGTTCCACCCAGGTGGACTGCATCGTTGGTTAGTTTCTGCTAGTAGTGGAGTTGCAAGTTTGGAAGAAGCTATAGATTTGGCTGTGGATGCAGAGAAATTTAACCATTTTACTTACAGAATTCGTAATTTAGAAACGGGTGATGTTATATTAGCATCAATGTTAGTGAAAGAAAATAAGAACGCAAGAGGGGAAGAAAGAGAATGAGCAATCTTCAAAAATTAGAAACTCTATGCCCTGGGGATCAGTTTTGTATCCCTGGAACTGACTTGGAAGGAACAGTGATTGAAGTAAACTCCAGTCGGGTAATTATCAAGAAGACTGTTGAGCCGACAGAAGTGGCATTTATGGATGGAGATAAACTTAGGGAGTTCATTGCGACTAGCTCTGGACTTGAGAGTTGGGCTCCTGGTACGGAAGTAGAAAAGAAGGTGAAGGTGATAGAATGAATGATTTGGAACGTTTTGAAAATTTCTTCAAAGAGATGGGAGTGGTATATGAAACTCTTGAAGAGTGCGAAGAGGATTTCTTTTCCCCACCTACGGTCCTACAACCGGATGGAAAGTTTGGGAAGTACCACTTCTCTCCCCCAAAAACCACATTATCAGTAGCTCAAGCTAATTTTTTCTTCGATGAATTTGGACAATATATAGGTGTGCATTGGGATATGGGATATTTTAATCCTCGTATCAAATAAGTGAAAATGGAAGAAATGGAAGATTTAAATTGGGTTGTAGAGTACTTTGTAGTGGATTTTGGGTGGTTTCTTGCAAATGCAGAAGTAGGTAAGTTTAAACCTTGTTCTTTAATAGAGGCTTCTAAAGAAGCGTATCGCCGGGAATCTTCATTTGGTATTCTTCATTACCGAATTCATAATTTAGTTACTGAGGATATTATTCCAGCAGTAATGTTAAAAACGGAAATAAAATGACTGCATCACAACAGGATGAGCGTTATGAGCGTTGTTGGACGATACAATGCTTGTATAAGAAGGTCCAAGTTTTGGGTTGGGAAGAATGGTCAGGGAAACAAGCGTACACACTAGAGATGGATTTACATATTAAATTCTTTTATAAAGTCAGCTTATATGTTAAATAATTGGCATTGGCGCTTGTTTAATGAAGAGACAAATGATATAATTGGTTACAGCAGAGCATAAACAATGAAGCATTTAATCATAGGTGATGTTCACGGCGATTTATTGATCATTGATCTAGCTGTGGAGCATTATCCCGATCACCATTTATTGTTCTTGGGAGACCTAGTGGACTCTTTTGATAAGCCGGTGAGTACACAAATAGAGTGTGTTTACAAAGTTTTGGATTTGATTAATAAAGGCAAAGCTGACTGCATTTTGGGAAATCATGAATTGAGTTATTTCCATTACCATCTTAGGGCGTCTGGTTGGACGGTGGCTATGAATGCGCATCTTCAGCCAATACGCCGAGAGATTGAAAAGAATTTCCTCCCTTATGTGTATTTTTCTCAGCACAATGTTTTAGTCAGCCATGCGGGATTGACTAAACCACTTTGGGAAGCATTCAGTGGGGTGAAGGCACCTTTGGATTGTGAAGTTTTAAAGGCATGGTCCAAAGATATCCATTCTCCGTTTTACTCTATCGGATACGCTCGTCATGGTTTGAGTAAATTCGGTGGATTGGTTTGGTGTGATTGGCAAGAGGAATTTCGTCCTATTCCGGGGCTGACTCAAGTGGTGGGGCATACTGCGTCAAAGGGTGGTCACAGACGTTTTAAAGAAACTAAGGATGGAGAATTGAGAATAATCAATGGTAATAATTGGAATATTGACTGCTTGCAAAGATCTCTAGATGTGCTAGAATATAATGATGAGACAGGAATTTTTCAGAGAAGGGATTTAGTATAATGGCAAAACTCACAATCAATTTTAAACGGGAAACATATAAACTTAGTGAAGTTCTTGAAGGCTCTTTTTTTCAGATCGTTGACAAAAGATGGGATGCAGAACTTCAGAAGGAATGGCATCGCCGCTGCTTATGGGAACGCAAAACTGAAAAAACCCTATCCCCGAGCGATGCGGTGTTTATCATGAATTACAACTATAATGGTTATGCATTTTTTTGCCCCCTGGAATGCCCCACGTCTATGAATTCATGGAAGAGGCTTCCTAGTGATTTCAACTTGGAAGTGGTGATTCTCCCAAAGGGCTCGATTATAACAATCGAGGTTTAACTCATGAATGATAAATGGGTTATAGAATTTTTATGTGATAAAAAAGGTTGGATGTTAAGTGCGAGAAATGGGAATTATAATTTGGAAAACGCAGTAGAGGCAGTCGTAGACGCACAATCTTATAATACATTTCCTTACAGAATTCGTAATATTAAAACAAACGATATTATTTTGGCCGCGATATTAACGAAACAAGGAAAGACAAGGAAAGGACATAAACAAAATGGGTAGTTACTGGGAAGTAAATGTTGATTATAGTTGTCAATATGCAGGATATGATGCTAAAATTGCTCAGGATGCATATCTGGATTATGTTGAAATTACTCGAATGAAAGGTAGGGGGTGTGTGTCTTTATTGCAGGATGGGCATAAGGTTAAAACAGCGGGAGCCTATAATTCATAAATGGAATTTCTAATTACAACCGCTACGGAATTTTTAGGTGCAGTTGCTCTTGCGTTTGGTGCGGTGTTTATAGTTATGGTAATAGCTGTAATTTTGAGGGAGTTGTAAAATGGGAAAGAGTGAAATAGCTGATTCGATTTCTTCTAGTATAACTCGTATGCAAGTGGAGTTGGATGCGCATAATAGGCGCTTGAAACCAGCGGAGACTAAATATACTGAGGAAAAAGAAAAGATTGAAGAGGATTCGATTTCTTCTAGTATAACTCGTATGCAAGTGGAGTTGGATGCGCATAATAGGCGCTTGAAACCAGCGGAGACTAAATATACTGAGGAAAAAGAAAAGATTGAAGAGGATTCGATTTCTTCTAGTATAACTCGTATGCAAGTGGAGTTGGATGCGCATAATAGGCGCTTGAAACCAGCGGAGACTAAATATACTGAGGAAAAAGAAAAGATTGAAGAGGATTTTAAAAACCGTGTTATCGAAGTGAATGCTCAACTTTTAAAGTTGAAGGTAGATTTTTGTAAGAAGACTAGTAGCCGTAAGGATCGGATAAGGAATTTGGAAATACTTATTGAGCTGTCAAAGGAGCAACTAAATAAGATTTCTCTTTCTGATATTCAAGATGCGGCTGAGAAATATTTTATCGATCTAGATATAGATGGTGGTATGATTGCTCGTAATATAGCAACACATCTAGCCTCTATTTTGCAAGAACAACCAGATCAGGAATTTACTGAACGTGTTAAGTTTGCTTTGTTGAGTGATCCGCTTCGGTTCCATTATGAAGAGGCGACCGCGAAGTTTTACCTTCGTGATAACACCTTAGATAAGGAACTTTACGCCAAAGCGGCTGATAAACTTATGGAGGTTCAAGGAGTATGAAAAAGACAGTGCATTTGAGTGTTCAAGAACGGGTTTTGTTTAATATAGCAGCGAAAGGGGGATTGCCTAATTCACTCCTATCAAAAGTGTTTAATGTTCCTCTCTGTAATGTTTCAAAGGAGCGCCCTAAAAATGCTCCAGGCATGATGAATGGAGTTACCCGTGCGTCTCTTCAAGAAGGTATCCCACTTCACCAATTGAGGGAGATCATTGCGCGGGAATATAGAAATGGGGCACGCATAGATTATCTGGTGGGTAAGTATCACACTCACTACGATGTTGTTCATCGTATTTTAGAAAGTGAGGGTGTTAGGATTCGTCCAGCACGCCGACCAGCAGGAGCAGAGATTTTTAGGCGTGTTCGATCAGAAGGTCCTGCGGCATTTGCAACTATCGATCAATTGAATCAGGTTTGGAATAGGGTCCGAAAGGTGCAGTGAATGGAAAAATCTATTATCTGTATTGATAAATGGGTAGATGGGGAATGGCAAAATGTAGATCCCGAGGAAGAAGGTAAAGGAGAAGAGAATTGGTATAGAGTTCGTAACAAAGAAACAGGTAGATTTTTGATTACTAAGCCGTATGAATCTCTACCTACAAACTGGGATCGACTATTAGGAGAATCATCATGAAGAGGTTTCGCCAAGATGATAGGAAACGTAAGCGAGATGAAGCCGCTGCTCGACAAAAGGTTTATGATAAGCTATCCTTAAAGAAGAAGTTGGCTTTATTGGATAGCCGACCTGGAGAAAGCAAGCGAGAGAGGGAAAGACTATTGAAGGAGGTTTGATGGACCCTGAAACAGCAAAAGCTTTAGTGGAAATTGTAAAACTTGTGGTTCCCCTCTTGATGTTTGGAATGCTCATGTGGGCTATGACGAAATGGTGAGAAAGTAAAATGGCTTTAGTTGAATCTCCAGAATGGGTGATAGAATATTATAATAATATATTAAGAGAGTGGAAGCTTAGTGTTTATAATATAAGTAATATAACATTAGAAGAAGCGATAAAATTTATTAAAACTAATAAATCATCGTATCTAAAATACAGAATTCATAATACTAAAACTAAAGATATTATTCCGGGAGCTATTTTAAGTTATGGCACTAAGCACTCACAGAGTTGAAGTTGTTCCAGTAACTTTGGAGTCACATCCAAACGCGGATTCACTTTCTATAGTTCATGTATTCGATGGGTACACAGTTATTGTTAAAACTGATGAATGGAAAGATAAAACAATTGCCGCATATATACCTCCCGACAGCTTAGTTCCTGACACTCCTGAGTATGAATTTTTGAAAGGAAAGTGTAGAATTAAAGCTAAGAAGCTTCGAGGGGAATGGTCAATGGGGATGCTTGTTCCTGCCCCCGAAGGGTCTGTAGTTGGAGATGACGTTGCAGAGCAACTTGGAATTATTCATTATGACCCACCTGAATCGACACCGAAATTTGGAGGTCAAGCTTGTAGAGCACCACTTTTGCCAGGATTTGGGGAGCCTATAAATTATGATGTAGAATCATTTCGTAAATACGGATTAAAAGTCTTTGAAAAAGAGGAATTAGTGTGGGTTAGTGAGAAGATTCATGGAACTAATGCCCGATTTGTTTATGTAGACGATAAGATGTGGTGTGGCTCCCACAAATTATGGAAGCGTCCTCCTGAAATTATATGTGAAGATTGCTATGATTTAGAAAATGCCGATCTCTGGTGGAGAACTTTAAAGCAGTATCCACAGTTGGAAAAATATTGCCGAGAAAATCCTAATACAGTAGTTTATGGTGAGATTGCTGGTGTTCAGAAAGAAATGATGTATGGAATGACAAAAGGTCAAACTCGTCTTTTTGTGTTCGATATTTTTGAAAATGGAAAATGGGTTAATGCTCAAAGAGTGGAAACTATTTGTTTAAAGAACGATATTCCTGTGGTTCCCATATTGGGAATTTATGAATTCGATTTCGATGAGTTGTTGAAGTTAGCAGAAGGATCAAGCTTAGTTCCTGGTGTAGACCATCTAGCTGAGGGAATTGTTATTAAACCTATGAGGGAGCGTTGGAATGCTAAATGTGGGAGAGTTAATTTAAAAATTGTCTCATGTAGATACTTGGAGAGATCAAAATGATTCCAGAACCCATGATTCCATATAGACCATTATTTCGGAATTGGGAGGAGCGTGAAGAGATTGCAAATATTGGCAAAGCTCTTAATGAAGACTTTAAAAGAAAATTTTTTAATGGTATTGTGGCTAGATTAAATAGAGAAACCAAAACACTCACGAAAATGATAAAGGAATATCAATGATTAAGCCTTCTTCTATAAAGGAAAAGAGAGTAGTTTTAACGGGAACGAATGGAACTAAATTGTATATTTCTAGAAGGCCCATCTTTTTTTGAAAACGAAGAAAAATTTAACTAGATTTTCTACAAAAGATGGATTTGAGCCTGCCGCACCTGTACAATTGATCGAAGATGTATATTTGACCGATGATACAGTACGGATTTTAATTAAGAAATTAACCTCTTTGTTGGAATAAAGAGCGATGCCTGTATTCAACATCAACGTAGATTTTGAGGTGTTTTGCTCTTGTGGAGAAGGTCTGTGTAATTCCTGTACAGTAGGTACAACCACGAGAAGAGGGATGCCTTACATTGAGGTAGAGCCATGTCAAAAGTGTTTGGATAAGCAGTATGAGTTAGGAGTCGAGGAAGGCAGTAAGGACATGTGATAAATATGCCATCTATTCCACAAAATATTTTTCTACCTAGAGAAAAATTGTCCCACATTGCAAGTATTCAACCACGTAGGAATGGGCGTTTTGCATGAAGTTTGAAATTGAACAACTTGAAAGACGAATTCAGGCGGGATTTATTCGCAAACAAACGAAAGGCGATCTTTCTATATATTCTTACACCGAAAAATGTACTTTTGAAATGGCTTGGGATAAATACACTGAGTGGTCTAGGGGTTTGATTTTAGACACTACTGGTAAGGTAATAGCACTCCCTTTCAAGAAATTTTTCAACATTGGAGAAAAGTGTTGTCCATCTCTTCCCAATTTGAGTTTTGAAGCTTACAATAAAATAGATGGGAGTCTCGGCATTTGGTTTAACTATAATGGACTTTGGCAAGTAGCAACTCGCGGATCTTTCGATAACGACTATACAAAATGGGCTGAAGAGAATAAGCCAGATTTGTCTGATTTCCCCATTCATTGGACAGTTTTGACTGAGATATGTATGCCATTGGGTCTTGATGGAATGCCGCGTGCTGTGAATCATAATCCAGGCATTTATTATCTTGGGGCTACGGATTTATATCAAATTAATGGCCTTAATGATGGTGATATTTGCCCTAATACTTCTGCGCATTTGTGGAAAGGTCCGGTAGCTGAATCTCTTCCAAATGCTGTGAGCATAGATCAATTGGTACATAACGCTAAACACCAGAAAGGAATCGAGGGATGGGTAGTTCGCTATAGAAATGGATTGCGTATTAAGATTAAAACAAGCTGGTATTTGGAATTGTTTCGAGCAATTTCAAATCTGACCGAGAAGAATATAAAAAGTCTTATGGCCCAGCAAGGATTAGATGAGTGGTTGAAGGTATTTCCTGAAGAACTGAAAGATGAAGCGCAAGCAATATATGATGAGATACAATCTCGTTTTGTCTCTCGAAGAGAGAGCATTATGAAAAATTTTGTGGAGAATTATCACCTTGATAGGAAGACTTTCGCCTTGCGTATAAATCAACACCCTGATCGAAGTTATATGTTTATGCTCTATGATGGAAAGGATATAGATACACGTCTTCTCCAAGACTGTTGATTTTTTGAAATGTTTATAAAATTAGGAGGAATAGGAATGTTTATCAGATTAGGTTGTTGGCTTTCCGGCCACAGTTGGAAATACACGTGGGCGCGGAATCTTAGAGTATGTTTAGAATGTGACAAAATAGAAGAAATACCGATATCGGTTCAAAGACGTTGACAAATCCTTAAAAATAAGGTATGATTAAAAAAAGGAGAAAAAATATGAAAAAGTACATAGTCACAGTTGGTTTTGTTCTGGTAATGTCTTCCGTAGTGCAAGCTGCTACAAGTATTTGTGATTTGACCCCAAGTGCTATTCAAGAAATAGCAAATGTGGTTAAATGTCCCACCCCTCCTAAGAAAGTTATGTGTACGGAGTTGGGAGATACAGCATTGGTACAACTAGATAATATTTGTGCATCTACTGTGGAGGAACTGGTACAAGAATTGGCGGGGAAGTGTACGCAATGTAAGTTTAAGCTAACCAACACAATGGGGTTTTTTTGAAGTGTCAGAAATGTGTTGATGATCTTCAGACTCTTCCATGAGGATTGAATAAAGGAGAAATAAAATGAAACAGACAATTATCAAGGCTATTTTTGGTGCTTTTATTCTAAGCACATTCGCCGCGTGTTATAACCCCGATACTCCTGCTGGACGGGTTGGATATTGTCAAAGGGGAGCTGTTGTGGGAAAGACACGATTCTACAATTTGCAAACAGGACCAACCTCGACAGGTATGGGGTGGTTGCTTTCCTGTACTAATGTAGTAATCACGCCTATTACGTTTGATGAAGTTTTCAAGGTGGAAGATGGAAGTTCTATTCTTTCTAAAGATAAGCTTCAAATTTCATTTGCCGTCCATACAGTTCTCCATGTTCGTGATGGGCAAGTAAAGAATTTGATGGAGAATTATGTCACTAACTTTGAGGCTCCAGTGCAGAGTTTCTATATCAACTTTCTCCAGGCACGTCTTCGTACTATAGCTAGGGAGGAACTTCCAAAATACGATGCATTTGTTATTAATACCGATATTGAGAAAATCTCAACTAATATAGAAGCCTTAGTGAAAAAAATTGTACTAGATACACCAATTGAAGTTCTATCAGTAGTGGTAGGAAACATTCAATACCCAGTAGAAGTTGCTAATTCCGTTTCTAAAAAGATTGCCGCTCAACAGCTTTTAGAGCAGCAAGAGACACAGTTGAGTATTGTTAATAAGCAGGCTGAACAGCGAGTTGCTGAAGCTAGAGGTATTTCCGAAGCTCAGAAAATCATCAACGCTACATTGACGACCAATTACTTGCAGCATGAGGCAATCGAGGCACAAAAAGCTATGGTAGGATCACCTAATCATACGACAGTATATTTGCCGGTTGGTCCTATGGGTGTTCCTATCGTTGGAGCAGTAAACCTGGGTGCAAATGAAAAATAAAGAAGAGTGGGTTATAGATGTTAAGCGTGATGGTAAATGGGTTACTCTACCTTTCCCATTGCTTACCGAAGAAGAAGCTTTATATGTAGCTCTATTGATGAAGGAAGAGGGTACTCATGGTAGTTAAACTTAATACAGTAGATGATGTCCATGAAGCCTTGACGCGACCTAGAACCTTAAAGGGAAAGATAAAAGCCCTTCGCCGTTTATCTTTGAATCACAACCCTTCTCTTTTTCAACAGACATTGAGAAATCAGGAAACTCTCAAGGCTTTTCAAGACTTTTTGCAAACGTATAGGGAAGCGTATGAAAATGATCCAGCAGTAAAACAATGGGCAGATTCTTTAAGGATGCCTAAGAAATATGAGTAAGATCAAGATCAAAGAGTGGGTTGTAGAATATCGGCATGGTTGTACATGTGAGAATTGTACACAATATATTTTTAATATTCAGAA
>Ga0315295_10001540_pt1 | contig 19793 bp, 12 predicted proteins | sample YL17G14_0_MG_FD_204453 | JGI IMG/M metagenome (GOLD analysis project Ga0315295, IMG submission 204453) | Sediment microbial communities from Yellowstone Lake, YNP, Wyoming, USA - YL17G14_0 | ecosystem: Environmental > Aquatic > Freshwater > Lake > Sediment | place: USA: Wyoming | collected...
TGTTTGGAAGAGATAAGCACTGAAAGCATCTAAGTACGAAGCTCGTCTCAAGATGAGATCTCCCTTAAGGGTCGTTGAAGACTACGACGTTGATAGGCTGCAGGTGTAAAGGCGGTAACGTCAAAGCCGAGCAGTACTAATTACCCGAGAACTTTCCGGGTAGGATCTTATTGATTTCTCCCAGCCAGTATGTCAATAATATTGAAAGAGACGAAAGGTCTTAAGGTGACTATAGCGGCGGGGTTCCACCTCTTCCCATTCCGAACAGAGAAGTTAAGCCCGTCAGCGCCGATGGTACTGCGATAGTGGGAGAGTAGGTAGTCGCCGACTTATAACAGAAAGCCCGGGAGAATATCCCGGGCTTTCTTGTTAATAAACACTATATTTGATAAATCACTCTGCAAGAATGAAAGTCATTCCGGATAAAGAACCTGAAGTACCAGCTAAACTCCATATTCCGGAAGGAACTGTAATTGCTGAAATATTATTGCAGATAATAAAATACAAAAGACTGAACAAGGTAGTCTCAGAACTCATAAAAAAAGATCCTGTCCTATTAATCAATAATCTACTCGATGAGCTTGATCTGAAATTTGATATTTCTGAAGATGACCTTAATAATATCCCTTCCGAAGGCGGTTTCATAACAGTATCTAATCACCCTTATCAGGGAATTGACTCAATGCTGCTGTTCAAAATTATCTACAACAAAAGGAAAGATTTTAAAATAATGGCAAGTTTTCTCCTGCAGAACATCGAGCCTCTGCATGATATAATTCTGCCAATCAATACTTCCATAAAATTAAAAGGAACAAGATCATCATTCAGTGGAATAAAGGAAGGCATCCTTCATTTAAAGAACAACAGCTGTCTTGGGATTTTTCCGGCCAGAGAGGGCTCAGCCTATCTTGAACTCCCGAAAGTAATAATTGATAATGAATGGCAAATACCGGCAATAAAATTCATCAAGAACGCAAAAGTTCCTGTAATCCCGGTATACTTTCATGGTACAAATTCGCGGTTGCTACATATTGTCAGGAAGATAAGTCCAGTTCTGAAGTTTACCAGCCTCCCGGCAGAGTTGCAGAATAGAAAGAACAGAATTGTAAAGATCAGAATCGGAACTCCTATAACAGTAAAGGAACAGTCGGAATTTAAGGATATTGCACAGTACGGCAGGTACCTTAGAGCCCGCACCTATTCATTGGGTTCGTCACTCGAAGCCCAGCATTTTTTTAATAAGCTCTCATTCAGAACAAAGTCGCAAGCTGAACCCCTTATAAGCCCTGTTGCTGAAGGGAGACTTAAAAATGAATTTGATAAGATCAGAAGCGAATATGAATTGTTCAGCGTCAGGAATTTTTCAGTAGTGTGCTCCCCAACCTGGGTCATTCCGGAAATAATCAGGGAAATAGGCCGGTTGAGAGAAATGACCTTCAGGGAGGTAGGTGAAGGAACAAATAAGAGCATTGATATCGATGAGTATGATCTTTATTACAATCAGCTTTTCATATGGGATTTGGATAAAAACCGAATTGCAGGATCATACAGGATTGGAAAGGGGAAAGATATTACCAGCTTTTATGGTATTAAAGGATTCTATATTAATTCACTTTTCAGGATCAGAAGGAATTTTCTGCCTGTACTGAAGGAATCACTTGAACTTGGAAGGTCGTTCATTGTAAAAGACTACCAGAAAAAAGCATTTCCGCTATTTCTTCTGTGGAAAGGAATCATGCTTTTCCTGCTCCGGAACCAGGAATATAGATATCTTATAGGACCGGTGAGTATAAGTAATAAATTCTCAAAGTTCTCCAAAAGCCTGATTGTAGAATTTATAAGAACATATTTTTTTGATGAAGAAAAGGCCAGGTTTATTGAACCAAGAAAGAAATTTGTAGTAAAACATGATAAAGTAATTGATAGAGAAGTGTTTATTGATGTAGCTGACCATGACATCAATAAGATTGAACGAATAATCATGGATATTGAACCCGGTTACCGGATACCAGTTCTTCTCAGAAAATATCTTGAAATAAATGGTAAGATAATTGGTTTTAATGTTGACCCGAAATTCAATGATTGCCTTGATGGCTTATTGATAATGGACCTGTACAGTACACCACCTGATTTCCTCAAAGGTCTCTCAAAAGAATTAAAGTATGAGTCAATCATCCACGAAAGATTCAGAATGTAATCCGGTCATTTTTTCCTGAAATCAGCCGGTAAGGTATTTTCTAGTAGAATTTATACCTTTTGTCTACAATATTTGCCTCTTTCCTCAAAGCTTCGTAAGCCTCGTAACTGCCTCTCATCTGAAAAGTGGAAGAAAGCCTCTCCTTCAGCATTTTAAGATCTTCATCGCTTGATGCAGTAGCATTGTTTACGACAAGCATATATACACCATTTTCACCTTTTACCGGACCGGCAACTGTTCCTTGTTTTGAAGCGGATGCGGCGGAGATTAAAGCAGGCTCAGCACCTGCATCCGGAACTGTATATGATCTGAAATTTACCTGAGTTGCTTCCCGGACAGTCAGTCCCAAAGCCAGGGCAATATCATCGAGACTTTTCCCGGGCGTGTAATTCTTTTCAAATTCAGCTGAAATAAGTTCAGCTTTTTTGTCTTTGGAAACGACAAACCTGATATCATTCTCAACATCTTTCAATGATGCTATTCCTTCTTCCTGAACTTTGGTGCAATAACCTACTACATATTTATCACCAACCTCAAAAACAGCCTGCTGGTTATTGTCAAGAACAATCTTACCATTTTGGGTCTGAAACAATGAGATTATAAGGTTCCTTGGATTTTCAAGACCAGGCAGTGTCTTTTGCTGCGGAGTAACATCACTTGCTACGCGTTTTGTAAGTCCTTTTGCAGTTATCGCCTGATTAAACTTTTCGTAAGTATTGTTGGTTCCGGCAAACTGGCTTGCTTCACTGTACACTCTCTGGTTAGTAAGAGATCCGGGAATTATCTTTCTGTCAATAATCCCAATATTATATTTCCGTGAACTCTTCGACTGAGCAAGAATTTCAATAATGTGAATTCCAAACGTTGTTTCAGCAGTTACAATATCTCCTTTCTTCCCAGAAAAACATGAATTATTGAATGGGACAACCATCCTTCCTTCAGGAAACCATCCAAGATCTCCGCCAAGCTGAGCCGAACCCTGATCATCAGAATTTGTTATTGCTAATGTGCTGAATGAAGTTCCTGATTTAATAAGCTTTATAAGGCTGTCAGCCTGAACTTTAGCCTGCTCAAGCGTCCTTGTCTGTCCAACCGACAACAGAATGTGCCGTACATGAACTGAATCAGGTCTGTCGGTAACTCCCAATAATTTTGCCAGCTTTAATGTTCCATCATCATTATATGGACCATATACTTCTTTCAGATCTTCTTTCTTTATGAATTCTGTCAGCCAGGCCGGAACTTCACTCAGTGGTGTAAAGAATCCAATATGACGCGAATCGGCAGTAAGATTAATGTATTGCTCCGGGTCGGGTGCTTCACTGAATTCAGACTTTGTTTTATTAATCCATTCTTCCGCTTGCCTTACATCTTCTTCAGAAGGAACAACCTCAAAAGTAATGTATTCAACATCCCTTAAAGCACTTTTCTTAAATGTATCTTTATGCTTTAAATAATAAGATTCAAGATCGTCTGATGTAATTTTGACCAGCGAATCAGATACTGCCGAGTAATTCTTCATTATATAACTAAAGTCAACAGTGGCAGTTGCAAGATTCTTGTCAAATTCAGCCTGTTTGGAGGTTACAAAGAGCCCTTTGGAAACAAGAGAATTGTACTTCGTACTCATCCTGTCGTCAACTATCTGATTTTCAAAAAATAACCAGTATTTTTTTGCAGTTTCATCGACCTCGGTCTGTTTCAAAAAGTTTACCAGGAATGATTTGTTGAAGGTTCCTGTCTTTTGATCGGTAAATAATTGCAGAACAATCTGGTGAGGATTATTACCAAGAACAAGTTCATCTACCTCTTCGTTGCTGACCCCAATTCCGAGTTTCTTATATTGATTATCAAGAATTCTTTCTCTTATCAACTGCTGCCAGGTCTGCTCCCTGATTGACTCCGTTGTTGACTCATCAATATTTGTATTGCCTGATAATTTATATATTTCAAGCAGGTTCTGCACCTTCTGTTCAAAATCCTGGTATGAAACTGATTCATCCCCTATCTTCCCGATTTCATAATATTTCCTTTGCTGTATCCTTTGTCCTCTTCCATTTCCAAAGAAATCACTTATTACGAATATGAACAATGAAAGCCCGATTATTCCTGCAACTAATACTCCTGCTTTTTCCCTTAAGAATTGAAGTGCTGACATGAATGATTTTTTATATAATTATGAAATTGTACTGTTTTTAAATTCAGGCGACAAATATAACAAATTTCCTTTTAAAAAAGAGGTAATGAATCCTTTACTCCCTATTAAATATTCTGCCTGGCTTCAATGCTAGTTTGCTTTTTCAGGAATAAAGGGTAGAAATCAAATTTATATATACTATTATATTATTTGCTATAAAAAATAGGGGTTCTTGTCAAAAAAATACACTGATTTCATAAAAAAATATTTAAAATAATGGGGTATATTAAGAAAAAAGATATTTTTACAGAAAAAAATAATAAGAATATGGCAGAACTAAGATTTAGTGCATTAAGAGAAGTATTCAACAGGATGCCTGTTGAAACAGCAAGGCCGGAGAAAAATGTATCCAAATATTTTGGGATTGATGTTTTTAATCTTCACAAAATGGAGCATTATCTGTCGAAGGATGCGTTTAAAATTGTGAAACGTACAATTGAGGAGGGGAAATCGTTAAGCAGGCAGGATGCGGATCAGGTTGCGATTGGGCTTAAAGCATGGGCTCTTGAAAGAGGAGCAACACATTTCACCCATTGGTTCCACCCGCTTACCGATGGGACTGCGGAAAAGCATGACGGATTCATCGAGTATGGTGATGGTGGCCATATTGTTGAGAATTTTTCCGGTGAAGTTCTTGTTCAGTCGGAACCTGATGCCTCAAGTTTTCCCAGCGGCGGAATCAGAAACACATTTGAAGCCAGGGGATATACTGCCTGGGATGTTTCATCACCGGTATTCATCGTCGGCACAACCCTTTGTATTCCGACCATTTTCGTGTCCTGGACCGGTGAAGCTCTTGACTACAAAGCTCCTCTGCTTAAAGCACTTTCATTGCTCGACAAAGCTGCTGTTGATATTTGCCAATTTTTCGACAAGGATGTAACAAAGGTGTACGCAACACTGGGCTGTGAACAGGAATATTTCCTTATTGATGAGGCATTATATTATGCGCGGCCGGATATAGTTCTTGCCGAAAGAACTCTTATGGGACATCAATCTGCAAAAGACCAGCAATTGTCCGATCATTATTTCGGAGCAATTCCCGAGAGAGTCATGTGTTTTATCGAAGATTTTGAATGTGAGGCTCATAAACTTGGAATTCCTGTAAAAACCCGTCATAATGAAGTGGCTCCGAACCAGTTTGAATGCGCCCCGATGTTCGAGGAGGTTAACCTTGCAGTTGATCATAACCAGCTTCTGATGGATATAATGAAAAGAGTTGCCAGGAAGCATAAATTCCGTGTTTTGTTTCACGAAAAACCTTTTGCTGGCATAAATGGTTCAGGGAAGCATAATAACTGGTCAATGGCCACAAATACAGGCAGGAATCTATTATCTCCCGGGAAAAATCCAAAAACAAATCTGCAGTTTCTTACTTTTCTCGTAAATGTAATTAAAGCTGTTCATGACAGCAATGAACTTATAAGGGCTTCTGTTATGAATGAATCTAATTCATGGAGACTAGGCGGTCATGAAGCGCCACCTGCAATAATATCTGTTTTTCTGGGCACATATCTTAGTAATATTCTCAATGATATTGCCCGTAAGGTAACTGATAACAAAATGACTCCGGCTCAGAAGACTGAGCTCAAGCTTGGGATCGGAAAAATACCCGAGATACTACTTGACAATACTGACCGTAACCGTACATCTCCTTTTGCTTTTACGGGGAACAGGTTTGAATTCAGGGCAGTTGGCTCATCAGCAAACTGCAGTGCTGCAATGATTACCCTCAATTCTGCAGTCGCCAACCAGCTGGTAAAATTCAAAAAGGAAGTTGATCAGATAATGAAAAAGGGAAGAAATAAGGATGAAGCAATTTTCCAGGTTCTTAAGAAGGCTATTATCGATTCGGAAAGTGTCCTTTTTGAGGGAGATAACTATTCCGAAGAATGGCAAAAGGAAGCTCAGAAAAGGGGATTATCAAGTATTGAGAGCGTACCTGAATCAATCAGCAGATATATGGCATCTGGTTCCAGGGATGTGCTTATAGGTTCGGGGATCTTCACTGAAAAAGAACTTGAGAGCCGTGTGGAAGTTGAATATGAAAAATTCACGAAGAAAGTTCAGATTGAGTCAAGGGTTCTTGCTGATCTTGCAATCAATCATATAGTGCCGACAGGGATTAAATATATGTCTTCACTTCTCGAAAATATTAAAGGACTTAAGGAGATATTTGACGCAAAGGAATATGAGAAACTTGCCGGAACAAGCAAAGAGGCCATAGTGATCATTTCAGATCATATTACAATGATTAAAAAGCTGGTATTTGAAATGGTGGAGGAAAGAAAAAAGGCCAATATAATCGAAGATGAATATAAAAAGGCACTAGCTTATGAAAAACAAGTCAAGCCATACCTCGACAGTATCCGCCAGCATATTGACAAGCTTGAGCTGATAGTGGACGATGAAATCTGGCCGTTGCCAAAATACAGGGAACTGCTTTTCACAAGATAAAGATCATACAGCATTTTGATTAGTTTTTAAATTAAAAAGGGGCATCATTTTTGAGGCCCCTTTGTTATTATCATAATAATATTGGTGCAACATTAGTTATTATTTCTTTCTCCTTAAATTGATTACTTTTAAAGTCAAATTTACGATGGTACTATGAAACGATTTATATTCCTCATCATACTATTGACTGTCGCCTGTTTACAGGATTCTCCCGCGCAGAAGCGAAAAGCTGAAAGAGCTTATTCCTCTTTCAGTGCAGGTGAGTATTATGATGCAATCGACCTGTTCAAGGATTCATATTCAAAAGCAAGGAAGACTGATAAGGCAACCAGGAACGAGCTTGGTTTTATGATTGCAGAATGCTATCGTCTGACAAATGATCCCAGGAATGCAGAAACATGGTACAGGCTGGCTGTTAAATCATCGTTTTCAAAGCCTGAAGCTCAGTACTGGCTGGCAGAATCATTAAAGAAAAGCGGAAAATACCAGCAGGCAATTGATGAACTGAAAAAATATAAACAGGTTGCACCCTCCGACTCGAGGGCTGATCAGGAGATCCTTGCATGTGAACTTGCGGGCGAATGGCAGAGGAATCCTGAGTCGTACAAGGTGGAAGAAATGAAAGATTTAAATTCAAAGGATTCTGATTTCAGCCCTGCTTATGGCCGCGATGATTTTGGGGTAATTTATTTTACTTCCTCACGTGAAGATGCAGCAGGTAATAAAACACACGGCGCTACAGGACAAAGTTTCACAGATATATTTGAAAGCCGTCTTGATAAAAAGTCAAAATGGAGCACACCGGTTCCTGTCGAAAATCTGAACAGTGATTCAGAAGATGGAACACCTTGCTTTTCTTCAGATTTTAAGGAAGTATATTTTACGAGGTGTGAAGCAGGCAAACGCGAAAAGAAAGGTTGTATGATAATGGTTTCGAAACGGACAGGAGATAAATGGAGCGATCCCGTGAATACCGGAATACTCGCTGATTCTCTTGTTGCTGCTCATCCGGCTTTATCATCCGACGGACTTACCATGTACTTTGTATCAGATATGCCAGGAAGTTATGGTTTAAAGGATATCTATGTTGCTACACGAACAGATGAAAGTGATTCATGGTCAGCTCCACGCAACCTTGGTCCCGATATAAATACCAGCGGAAATGAGCTGTTCCCATATATCAGGGACGACGGGAGCCTTTATTTTGCCTCGGACGGACATATCGGAATGGGGGGGCTTGACATCTTCAAAGCAACCTCTCAGCCTGATGGCTCCTGGGTGGTAAAGAATATGAAATCACCCATAAACAGTTATTCTGATGACTTTGGGATCTCTTTTGAAAACGGCAATGAACGTGGAATATTCAGTTCAACAAGAAAAGGAAGGGGGAATGATGAGCTTTATACTTTTGAACTGCCTCCGTTAAAATTCAACGTCACAGGGCTCGTAAAAGATGAAAAAACAGGAAGCCCGATCCAGGGATCAGTGGTCCAGCTGATTGCAAGCGACGGTTCAAACCTTCAGGCAGAAACGGGAGCCAGCGGAGATTTCAAATTTGCCCTAAAACAGGATGTAGACTATATATTCCTTGCTTCAAAAAGAGGCTACCTGAACGGTAAGGAAAAAGAAACAACAAAAGCACAGGAAAAGAGCCGTGATTATATGGTTACAATTCTTCTGACTGCAATCGATAAGCCAATTGAATTACCTAATATCTTCTATGATTTCGGGAAATGGGATCTGAGACCCGAATCAATGGTTTCTCTTGATAAGCTTGTGGAAACCCTTACTGATAATCCGAATGTAACAATTGAACTTATGTCTCATACCGACTCGCGCGACACGGAAGAGTATAACCAGGATCTTTCACAGAAAAGAGCTCAGTCGGTTGTTCAGTACCTTATTGAAAAGGGAATTGAACCTGAGAGGCTTTCACCCAAAGGTTACGGAGAGTCGACCCCGAAAGTTGTGGATTCTGCCATTGCAGCCCAGAATCCTTTCCTGAAACAGGGAACCTCGCTTTCCGAACAATATATAAATACTCTGGCCAGCGAAGAACAAAAAGAAATCGCCCATCAGATAAACAGGAGAACGGAATTCAGGGTGCTGAGAACGGATTATGAGGCTCCGAAGAAATAGCCTTTCAATTTCAAGTTATGAAAAACATCATATCCTCTTTATTCTTAATTTTTTCGACTGCCTTAATTCTTTCAGCCTTACAGCCTCCACACCCAATTCGTATTCTGGTCATTACCGGTGGACACGATTACAAAACTGAAGAATTCAATCAGATGCTTTCCAGCATGTCTCCGGAGATCTCATATCAGATCAATGAATTGCCTTCAGCTTTTGATATGTTCAAACCTGAAAACCGTAATAAATATGATGTTTTGGTTTTTTACCATATGTGGCAAACAATCACCGAAGATCAGAAAAATGCTTTAGCTGAGTGTATAAGGGATGGTATGCCTGTTGTTGCGCTTCACCATAGTATATGTGCATTCGATGATTGGCCAGAATACTGGAAAATAATCGGAGGCAAATATTTTCATAAAGCAACAATGCTGAACGGGAAGGAATATGCACCATGCTCATATATTCATGATCTTCATTTCAATATAAAAATCTATAATACAAAGCATCCTGTCACCCGAGGAGTGGATGATTTTCCGATTTTTGACGAAACATACAAGGGATATTATGTAGCAGAAGATGTAACCCCGTTACTGACTACTGATGAACCATCAAGCGCTCCCGTGATCGGATGGACGAAAAACTACGGAAAATCCCGAATAGTGGTACTGCAGAGTGGCCATGACGTTCCTACATTCGAAAATCCAAACTTCAGGAAGCTCCTGAAACAAGCTATTAAGTGGGTCTCTAATAATTAAAACCTCACCGTCACTCTGCGTTCCGATAGCTATCGGGACACTGTGTCTCTAAGTGTAACAAAAAGAACTTCCACAGAGTAGGATAGAGAATCACAGAGGTCTAACTTTTTCCTATCTTTGTTCGCAAATCTGACAAGAATGTCTGGCGAATCGAAATATAGCAAAAGGGGTGTTTCTTCAAGTAAGGAAGATGTCCGCAATGCAATAAAAAGCATTGACAAAGGTCTGTATCCAAAGTCATTCTGTAAAATAGTACCAGACCATCTCGGGTGCGACGAAAACTTCTGTAATGTTATGCATGCCGACGGTGCCGGAACAAAATCATCACTTGCTTACATCTACTGGAAAGAGACAGGGGATATGTCAGTCTGGAAGGGCATAGCAAAGGATGCAATAGTTATGAACACCGATGATCTTCTTTGTGTAGGTGTTTACAAAAATATTCTGCTTTCATCAACAATTGGAAGAAACAAAAACCTGATCCCCGGGGAAGTCATTTCAGCTTTAATAAATGGAACTGAAGAGGTGCTAGAAGAACTTCGCAATCTTGGAATGGGAATATGGTCGACAGGCGGTGAAACTGCAGATTTAGGCGATCTTGTCAGAACAATTGTGGTTGATTCCACCGTCGTAGCAAGGATGAAGAGATCGGATGTGATCTCAAATCATACTATACAAGCAGGTGATGTTATTGTTGGCCTGGCATCAGATGGCCAGACAACATATGAAAAAGAATACAATGGCGGCATGGGAAGCAATGGGCTGACTTCTGCACGGCATGATGTTTTTGCGCCCTACCTGGCTTCTAAATACCCCGACAGTTTTGATACAACACTTTCTTACGATCTTATATATTCAGGCAAACTTAAGCTGACCGACAGTATTGAAAGCCTTGATATTGACGCAGGTAAACTGGTGCTTTCCCCAACGCGCACCTATGTTCCGGTGATTATAAAAGTACTTGAAACTATGCGTCCGGAAATTCATGGAATGGTCCATTGTTCCGGAGGAGGCCAGACCAAAATCATGCATTTTATAGATAATCTGCATATTGTAAAGGATAATATGTTCCCTTTACCCCCGCTGTTTAAAATCATTCATGAGCAGTCGGGTACATCATGGCAGGAGATGTACAAAGTGTTCAACATGGGACACAGGTTTGAGATATATACTGATGAAAAGAATGCAGACGAATTAATCAACATTGCTTCAGGTTTTAATCTGGAAGCAAAAATTATCGGACATTGCGAAGAAGCTACTGTTAGGAAACTAACAATAGCTTCAGAATTTGGCACTTTTGAATATTAAGTGCTTTCGATTTAGATCTTAAGCCCACCCCTAACCTTGCAATCTGGTTTCTTCGCTAAATTTGCCCACCGGGCAAATTCTTAACGCCCGACTCCCTCCAAGGTGGGGAACATTACATTATGTCCTTACACCTTTGCACCTTTGCGCTTTTGCACCTTTTTATTATCTTTGCCCCCTGAAATTTATTCACAGATGTCAAATAACCTGATTTTAGAGAAGCTTGAAGGAGTAAAAACAAGATTTGTGGAGGTTGGTGAACTTCTCACCCGGCAGGATATATTGTCGGATATGGACAGGTACGTTAAGCTCAACAAAGAATACAAAGACCTTCAGCCAATCATTGAAGCTTATGAGAGATATAAGCTTGCCCTGAAGAATGTCACAAGCACGAAGGAGTTGCTGTCAGCCGAAAGAGATGAAGAGATGAGGGAAATGGCCAAAGCAGAACTGGAACAACTTAATGTAAGCATTCCTGAAATGGAGGAAGAAATCAAGATGCTTCTAATTCCAGTTGATCCTGAGGATGAAAAGGATGCAGTTATGGAAATTAGGGCTGGTTCCGGGGGTGATGAAGCCAGTATTTTTGCAGGTGACCTGTTCAGGATGTATTCAAAGTTTTTTGAACAGAAAGGATGGAAAGCCGAGGTTAATAGTTATTCGGAGGGGACAGCTGGCGGATATAAAGAGATCGTTCTGAGTGTTTCAGGTGACGGTGTCTATGGGTTATTAAAATACGAGTCAGGGGTTCACAGGGTGCAAAGGGTTCCTCAGACAGAGACACAGGGAAGAATCCATACGTCGGCTGCATCAGTAGTTGTTCTTCCGGAAGCTGATGAATTTGATGTTGAAATAAAGAATGAAGATATCCGGAAAGATACATATTGTTCTTCAGGCCCGGGAGGACAGTCGGTCAATACGACTTATTCGGCTATTCGTCTGACTCATATCCCTACAGGCATTGTAGTGACCTGTCAGGATGAAAAATCACAGCTGAAAAACTACGACAAAGCACTAAATGAATTAAGGACAAGACTCTACAATCTGGAATATCAAAAATATCTTGATGAGGTCTCACACAAGAGGAAGACTATGGTATCGACCGGTGACAGATCAGCGAAGATCAGGACATATAATTATCCTCAGGGAAGGATGACTGACCACAGGATAAACCTGACTATGTATAACCTTCCTTCCATACTCGATGGTAATATTCAGGAAATAATTGATAAACTTCAGATGGCAGAAAATGCTGAGCGTTTGAAAGAAAGCAATATTTAACCCGGATAAAAATGGATCATTCACAGTTATTTAAGAAAATTGTTAAGAAACGATCATTCCTTTGCGTTGGCCTTGATTCTGAGATTGATAAGATACCAACTTTCCTTCTCAAGGAAAAGGATCCCGTTTTTGAATTCAACAAGCAAATAATTGATTCTACATATAGGTTTACAGTAGCTTATAAACCAAATGTTGCTTTTTATGAATGTAACGGACTGAAGGGTTGGAAATCACTTGAATCCACATTGAATTACATTAAAAAGAATCATCCGGATATACTTGTTATTGCTGATGCAAAACGCGGAGATATTGGTAACACATCAAAAATGTATGCCAGAGCTTTTTTTGAAAATATGAATTTTGATGCAATCACGGTTTCCCCGTATCTAGGAGAAGATTCAATTACCCCTTTCCTTTCATACAGCAATAAATGGGTAATCCTTCTTGCGCTCACTTCCAATAAGGGAGCAGACGATTTTCAATATCATGATGAAGACGGCATCAGACTTTTTGAAAGGGTACTTACTGTCTCACAGAAATGGGGTTCAATAGATAACCTCATGTTTGTTGTTGGTGCAACCCGTGCTGAAATGCTTAAAGAGATCCGGCAAATCATACCGGACCATTTTCTCCTTGTTCCAGGAGTAGGTGCTCAGGGGGGGAGCCTCAGGGAAGTAGCAAAATACGGGCTTAATAGTAAATGCGGCCTGCTGGTCAATTCTTCCAGAGGCATAATTTTCGCCGACAATTCTGAGAATTTCGCAAAAGTCGCTGGCGAAAAGGCTGCTGAAATCCAGAGAGAAATGGAGCGGTACCTTTCAGAACGGAACCTCATTTAGTTAATATTGCCAATCATATTGAGGATTGCTTCGTCATCCCGTATTCATGGGATTCCTCGCAATGACCGTAACTCTATATTATTTTGTCTTTACCTATTCCAAACCATCTTATATGCACCGTCATTGCGAGTCCCGAACAGCGAGATGAGGCAATCCCATAGAATTAATTGTGTATCAAATTAAAATTGCAAGTTCATCACCTTTTGTTTAACTTTATGGTTTCGCTGCAATAAATTTAAACTCGTGCTAAAATGAAAGAAGAATTCCTTCACTATTTGTGGAAATATGGTCTTTATGATCATGATTCTCTGGTCGATAATCAGAACAATAAAATTGTGGTGATCAGTCCTGGTGAGTACAACCGTGATTCCGGACCTGATTTTTTCAATGCAAGGATTTTGATTGAAGGTACCCAATGGGCCGGGAATGTGGAAATCCATACCAGAGCATCCTATTTTGATAATCATGGCCATGACACGGACCATGCATTTGATAATGTGATCCTTCATGTGGTGTCTGAGAACGACAAGAAAGTCTTCAACTCAAAAGGTGAGGAATTGTTAACAGTCGAAATTAAATACGATAGGATCTATTATGAAAAGTACTCGGATCTTGTTAATAATCCATGTGTTATTGCATGCCAGAATGAAATCAGAAAGCTTGATGGTTTTTATGTCAGGCACTGGCTTCAATCACTTCTGGTTGAAAGACTGCAGTTAAAAACAGATGCGATTATGAAAATATTTTCACAAACGGGAAATGACTGGGATGAAACATTTTACAGGATTCTGACAAGGTATTTTGGCTTTAGGGTAAATACTGAACCTTTCGAAATGCTTGCTTCTGTTCTGCCTTTCAGGATTATACGCAAACATGCTGATAACAGGTTTCAGATTGAGGCTATGCTTTTCGGAACTGCCGGCATGCTGGAAGAAGGATTGTTTAAAGAAGCTGTAGCAGATAAATATTACATAGATCTGATAAAGGAATATAAAATTCTTTCTGCAAAATATTCGCTCATGCCGCTACATGGATGGCTCTGGAAATTCTGCCGTCTGAGGCCGGTAAATTTTCCTACTGTCAGGATTTCACAGCTTTCAGCATTGCTTTCGACTGCAGGAGGGTTGTTTTCCAAAACCCTGGATGTAGCTGATATCAGACAGCTCAAAGATTTGTTCGGAGTCTCAGTCTCTTTGTACTGGGACGATCATTATATCTTTGGTAAAAAGAGTAAAACGATTTCAAAAAATACAGGAACACAGGCAACCGATATCTTCCTGATTAACGCTGTAGTCCCCTTGATATTTACTTATGGCCGTTTCCACGGCAACCATGAAATATGCGAAAAGGCTGTGTCATTTCTGGAAGAGATTGGCGCAGAAACAAATTCCGTCACAAGGGACTGGGAATCAGCAGGCATTGAAGTGGAATCAGCATTTTATACCCAGGCTTTGCTCCAGCTTACGGATGAATATTGCAGGAAAAGAAGATGCCTCGAATGCAGGATAGGATGCAAACTTATAAGTTTGGGGGAAACTCTCATAAATGAGAATGAGCTTATGCTTGAACCACAGGTTTGAAAAAGTGAGAAGAAAATAAGAATGTGAATAACAATGACTGACTGTTAATAATTTCTTGAATTATAACAAAATTCGACGCAACGTTCAACGTTATATTTACGTCTTTAATAAAAGGTGTACAAAGATTAAAATGCTGATACCGTTGGCATAAAAAGAGTATTTACAGAACATTTTAAAAAAAAGTAGTCAATTGTTTGATAATTTACATAAAAAAGCCTTATTTTTGCGTTCCAAAATTGGAGACTCAATTTATTTATGGATAAACAACATATTAATTAAAGACATGTATTTGACTACTGAAAAGAAACAAGAGTTTTTCAAAACGTTTGGAACATCTGAAATTGATACAGGAACAGCAGAGGGGCAGATCGCATTGTTTTCATACAGGATTTCTCATCTTACAGAACATCTCAAGAAAAATAAAAAAGACTTCAGTACCCAGCGGGCTCTTATTAAGCTTGTCGGAAGGAGAAGAAGACTTTTGGATTATTTGAAAGTCAAAGATATAGAGCGATATCGCGAAATCGTCAAAGCGTTGAAATTACGTAAATAGGGAAAAAGGCAATTCTGAATTGCCTTTTTTCTTATTATTATCTTTATTTATATGTAATTTCGGCAATCAAAAATCACTATATAATGTTTAATATTAAAGAGAAGAATATCGATCTTGGTGACGGGAGAATAATAACCCTTGAGACCGGGAGAATGGCAAGGCAGGCTGATGGATCGGTGCTGCTGAAAATGGGTAAGACCATGTTACTCGCTACTGTGATGGCGGCAAAAGAGGCAAAGGAAGATACTGATTTTATGCCTCTCTCGGTTGAATACAAGGAAAAATATGCCTCATCAGGACGTATCCCTGGCGGTTTTCTAAAGAGGGAATCAAGGCCTTCAGATTATGAAATCCTTATCTCACGGCTTGTTGACAGGGCATTAAGACCACTTTTCCCTGATGATTTTCATGCTGAAACTTTCGTTACAGTCAATCTCATATCAGCTGATATTGATATAATACCTGATTCCCTTGCAGGACTTGCCGCATCTGCAGCACTGGCAGTTTCTGATATTCCCTTCAATGGTCCGATGTCAGAAGTAAGAGTTGCAAGGATCAATAATAATTTTGTCGTTAATCCTACAGCCACACAGCTTAAGGAAGCCGATATCGACCTTATGGTCGGGGCTACTTTAGATAATATCCTTATGGTTGAAGGGGAAATGAAAGAAGTTTCAGAAGCTGATATGATTGAAGCACTTAAAATTGCTCATGAAGCAATAAAGATTCAGTGTAAAGCACAAATGGAATTTGCCATTGAGGTCGGATCAACGGTAAAACGCGAATATTGCCACGAATTGAATGATGAGGATTTGAAGAAGAAAGTCCGGGATGATACATATGATAAGTGTTATAATGCTGCCAGAACAGGTACAGATGATAAACACAAAAGAGAAGAGGCTTTCGAGGTCGTGATTAATGATTTTCTTTCGCAATTTACTGAGGAAAACGCTGTTGATGAAACTCTTGTGAAAAGATACTACCATGATGTTGTCAAAGAGGCGGCTAGACGTCTTGTTCTCGATGAAAACACCCGTCTTGATGGAAGAAAACCTGACCAGATCAGATCAATTACCTGTGAAATAGATCCTCTGCCTGCAACCCATGGTTCTGCACTTTTTACCAGAGGAGAAACACAGTCGCTTACTACTGTCACTCTGGGCACAAAGCTTGATGAGAAAATAATTGATGATGTTCTCAACCAGGGGACAGAAAAATTTACACTACATTATAATTTCCCTCCCTTTTCAACTGGTGAGGCAAAAGCTGCAAGAGGCATCAGCCGGAGGGAAATCGGACACGGAAACCTTGCCCACAGGGCTTTGAAAAATATGATGCCCCCCGATGAGGAAAATCCTTATGCTGTCAGAATAGTTTCAGATATTCTGGAATCGAACGGCTCATCTTCGATGGCTACTGTTTGCGCAGGTACTTTGGCTCTGATGGATGCAGGAATTAAAATCCGCAAACCGGTTTCAGGGATCGCTATGGGATTGATAACTGACAAAGATTCAGATAAATATGCAATTCTTTCAGATATCCTGGGTGATGAGGATCACCTTGGTGATATGGATTTCAAGGTGACAGGCACTCGTGACGGGATTACTGCAACCCAGATGGATATTAAGGTACAGGGATTATCTTTTGAAGTACTTACCAAAGCTCTTGAACAGGCTAAAGCAGGGAGAATGCATATACTTGACATTATGCAGGAGACTATTGCAGAACCAAGACCCGAACTTAAACCTCATGCTCCAAGGATTGAAATGCTAACTATACCTAAAGATATGATTGGTGCACTAATTGGTCCGGGAGGAAAAGTCATACAAGAGATCCAGCGTGAAACAGGAACAACCATTGTTGTTGAAGAGAAAGACGGGCACGGTGATGTAAATATTTTTGGTGAAAATAAAGAAGCTATCACAGCTGCTCTCGATTGGGTGAAAAAAATTGTCGCAGTTCCTGAAGTTGGTCAGGTTTACAGGGGAAAAGTAAAGACAATAGTGCAGTTCGGAGCTTTTGTTGAAATCCTGCCGAACAAAGACGGATTGCTCCATATTTCTGAAATTGACTGGAAGAAAATCAAATCAGTTGACGAAGTATTAAAAGAAGGCGATGAAATTGAAGTCAAATTGATTGATATTGATCCGAAAACAGGAAAACTGAAACTCTCAAGGAAAGTTCTGCTTCCACGGCCGCCAAGGGAAGAAGGTGGTGACAACAAGAAACATGAAGATCACAGGAATTAGAGCTTATAAGAACTTATTTTGATATGTCGTAGGGGCGTTGCATGCAACGCCCTTACAATTTTGTTGATATTGTTAATGGCATTTTATATATTTGATATATTATCATTGCCTGATGCAGATCAAGTACAATTACCTGGTTATTGAGGGTAATATCGGGGCAGGAAAAACAACTCTGGCGACCCGAATTGCTGAACAATTCAACGGTCGTCTGATACTTGAGCGATTTGCTGATAATCCGTTTCTTCCTAAATTCTATCAGGATCCTGATAAATATTCGTTTCCGCTTGAACTCTCTTTCCTGGCCAGCCGGTACAAGCAGCTGAATGAAGAATTAGGCTCTCAGGATCTTTTTAAAGCATTCACTGTTGCAGATTACTACTTTATGAAATCGCTCGTGTTTGCAGCATCGACACTTAAGGGAGAGGAATACAGCCTTTACAGGCAGATCTTCTATATAATTTACAGTTCACTCCCCAAACCGGATATTTATGTCTATCTTCATATAAGTACTGAAAGACTGCTGGAAAACATCAAAAGGCGTGGGCGGGAATATGAGAAATCTATAACAAAGGAGTATCTTCAGAAAATACAGGACAGTTATTTCGCTTTTTTTAAGCAGAATCCCGAAAACAGATATCTGGTAATTGATATTAATAATTTGGACTTTGTTGCAAACGCGAATCATTATAATATGATCATTGACACTATCTTCGGTACAGATTATATAAATGGTCCGAATATGGTGATTTTATGAACATTTTATCCAATTATTCTGTTATTGTAACTATTTTATTATAATTTTGCAACTAATTTAGAAGACAAGATTCTTTTAATGCTAAAGAATAAACCAAGATGATTAACACAAATAAAAATTAGACTATGAAAAAAATCAGAAGCTATTTTATCCTTATCCTCGCAGCTGCGTTTTTATCCAGTTGCAGCGGTCTGAATAAAATGAAAAAAGAGGCCGGCGACATCAAGTATGAAGTTACCCCTAAAGTTCTTGAAGCACACGGCGGCCTGGTAAACGTTACCATCAAAGGCACATTCCCGGAGAAGTATTTCAACAAGAAAGCTACTCTTGAGGTTACTCCAGTCCTTACATATACAGGTGGAGAAACAGCTTTTGACAAAGTGCAGGTTCTCCAGGGAGAAAAAGTAACTGCAAACAATAAAGTGATCACCTATGCAGGTGGTGATTTCACTTACACTAGTGCCATTCCTTATAAGGATGCAATGAAAATGTCGGAACTTGTCCTGAGGACAACTGCAAGTATAAAAGACAAAAGACTTGATTTTGATCCTGTGAAACTTGCCGACGGAGTTATTGCTACTTCAACACTGGTTATGATACATGGAAGAACGATCTCCATGAAAGATAATTATGTCAGAATTACTCCTGAAGCAAAAATGGCTGACATTAATTATGTAATTAATGAGGCAAATATCCGCAATTCAGAACTTAAAGGCGACGATGTAAAACTCCTGAAGGAATATATTGCTGCAGTCAGTACAAATCCGAATAAACAGCTTAAAGGCGCAGTTGTAAGTTCTTATGCTTCTCCCGACGGTAAATTCGATGAGAATGAAAAACTTGCAGGCAAGAGGGGTACATCTGCTGACAAACTTATCAAAAAGGATTTTGACAAAATTGAAGCAGCAAAATCTGAAGGATTTTTCAATTCTTTAACAACAGCTGAAGATTGGGACGGATTCAAAACCGAGGTTGAGAATTCAACAATTCAGGACAAAGACCTGATCTTAAGAGTCCTCTCAATGTATTCAGATCCTGAAGTTCGCGAGAAGGAAATTAAAAATATGTCATCGGCATATGAAGCTCTCAAAACTGATGTTCTTCCAAAACTGAGAAGATCAAAAATGATGGTTAATGTTGACAGTATAGGACGCAGCGATGAACAGATACTTGCACAGGCTAAATCTGATCCTAAGGTTCTGAGCCTTGAAGAAATACTTCATGCCGGATCACTTACAACAGACACCAATGAAAAGCTTGCCTTCTATAAAGCCGCTGCTGAAAATTTCCCGAAAAGTATCCGTGCTCATAATAATGTCGGTTGTGCATTACTAAGTTTGGACAAAGCAGATGAAGCTATTGCAGAGTTCGAGAAAGCCAAAGCTATTGAAAATAACGATGTTGTTAAAAACAATACAGGTTTCGCTTATCTTGTTAAAGGTGATCTGGTAAAAGCTGAGGAATTGTTCAACTCAATGACAGCAGCTACT
>Ga0315295_10001541_pt1 | contig 19791 bp, 14 predicted proteins | sample YL17G14_0_MG_FD_204453 | JGI IMG/M metagenome (GOLD analysis project Ga0315295, IMG submission 204453) | Sediment microbial communities from Yellowstone Lake, YNP, Wyoming, USA - YL17G14_0 | ecosystem: Environmental > Aquatic > Freshwater > Lake > Sediment | place: USA: Wyoming | collected...
ACGGGACCCGACTTCTCACGCGTCCGGGCCGGCACCCAGGTGCTCACGCCCGAGGTGCGGCGCGGGCTGGCGTGGGTGCGCGCCCTGACGGCGCGCGAGCTGCAGCTGGCGGGCGAGGTCTCCGAGCTCGACGTTGCGGATCCCCGCGCGACCGGCATCCTGCTCATGAACGGCACGCGGGTCCTGGCGCCTGCGTGGCCGCCGGGTGCCCGCTCGCTCTCGGCCCTGCGCGTGGTGCTGGCGGACCTGCAGCACCGCGGCGTGCTGGCCGGCGAGGTGGATCTGCGTTACGACGATCAGGTCATCGTGAGGCCCCTGCCGGAGGCCGCGCCCGACGCGGCCCGGGGCAGCGGCTGACGGTTCTTCTCCAGGAGGAGGTGAGCGGCACCATGGGACAGGCGGCACGGACGTACGTGGGGCTGGACATCGGCACCACGAAGATCTCCTGCATCATCGCGGACACCGGCAGCAACGGCTCCACTGAGCTGCGCGTCGTGGGCGTTGGCAATGCTCCGAGCGAGGGGCTGCGCCGGGGCGTGGTGGTGGATCTCGAGAAGACGGTGGCGAGCATCCAGCGTGCGGTGGACGAGGCCGAGCGCATGGCGGGGATCCCGGTGAAGGGCGTCTACGCGGGCATCGCCGGGGACCACATCCGCAGCATCAACAGCCGGGGCGTCATCGCGGTCTCGCGCCGGGACAACGAGATCGGCGCGGCGGACGTGGACCGGGTGATCGAGGCCGCCAAGGCCATCGCCATCCCCATGGACCGCGAGATCATCCACGTGATCCCGCAGGAGTTCATCGTCGACGACCAGGACGGGATCAAGGACCCGGTCGGGATGAGCGGGGTCCGGCTCGAGGCCGAGATCCACATCATCACGGGCGCGGTGACCTCGGCCAAGAACATCTGCCGCTCGATCCAGCGCGCGGGCCTCAAGGTCTTCGACCTGGTGCTCGAGCCCCTGGCCTCGAGCCACGCGGTGCTGGGGGACGACGAGCGCGACCTCGGCGTGGTGCTGCTCGACATCGGCGGCGGCACCACCGACGTGGCGGTCTTCTACGAGGGCTCCATCCGCCACACGGCCATCGTGCCGTTCGGCGGGGCCAACGTGACCAACGACATCGCCATCGGCCTGCGCACCCCCATCGACAAGGCCGAGGCCATCAAGATCCAGCACGGCTGCGCGCTGGCCTCCCTGGTGCCGAGCGAACACGTCATCGGCGTCTCGGGCGTGGGTGGCCGGGCCGACCGGCAGATCTCGCGGCACGTGCTGGCCTCCATGATCGAGCCGCGCATGGAGGAGATCTTCCAGCTGGCCAACAAGGAAGTGAAGAAGAACCACTTCGCCGAGCTGCTGGGTGGCGGGGTCGTGCTCACGGGCGGGACCTCGCTCATGCCGGGGGTGGTCGAGCTGGCGGAGCAGGTCTTCGAGATGCCCGTGCGCCTGGGCGCGCCCCAGGGGCTCGGGGGGCTCTCGGCCAACGTCGCCGACCCGCGCTTCTCGACCGGTGTGGGGCTCGTGCTCCACGCGCTGCGTGCCGAGAGCGGCGAGGACGGCGCGCGCGCGCGCAGGGGTGTCGAGCCGCGCCGCGTGAACTTCGATCCGCTCGGCTGGTTCAAGAGGATGATCTACTCGTGAGTCCTTCGTCCGTTCGTCCACCCATCAACGCCTGATCCCCACGGCGGAACCCCGTGGCGCGGTCCGTCCGAGGAGGACGCCCGGCCCGGGCCCGGTACGGGAAGGCACAGGGAGTCGTGCCCATGTTCGAACTCGAGATCGACAGCACCGCCTCGGCCAAGCTCAAGGTGATCGGCGTCGGGGGCGCCGGGGGCAACGCCGTGAACCGCATGATCGGCGCGGGCCTGCGCGGCGTGGAGTTCATCGTCGCGAACACCGACGTGCAGGCCCTCAACCAGTCCCTGGCGCCCAACCGCATCCAGATCGGCAAGACCACCACGCGCGGCCTGGGCTCGGGCGGTGACCCCACGCAGGGCCGCCGCGCCGCCGAGGAGGACGAGCAGGCCATCGCCGACTCGCTCTCGGACAGCGACATGGTCTTCATCACCGCCGGGATGGGCGGCGGCACGGGCACGGGGGCGGCGCCGGTCGTGGCGCGGCTCGCCAAGCAGAGCGGGGCCCTCACGGTGGCGGTGGTCACCCGGCCGTTCGCCTTCGAGGGGCGGCGCCGCCTGCGGCAGGCCGACGACGGCCTCGCCGAGCTGCGCGCCGAGGTGGACACGCTCATCATCATCCCCAACGAGCGCCTGCTCGCGGTCGTGGACCAGGGCACCACGCTCACCGACGCCTTCGGCGTGGCCGACGAGGTGCTGCTGAAGGCCACCAAGGGCATCTCGGACCTGGTCACCGTGCCGGGGCTCGTGAACCTTGACTTCGCCGACGTCAAGGCCGTGATGTCGAACCGCGGCAACGCGCTCATGGGCACGGGGCGCGCCACGGGCACCGGCCGGGCGCTGGAGGCCGCGCAGGCGGCGGTCTCGAGCCCGCTGCTCGAGGACGTCTCCATCAGCGGCGCCGAGGGCGTGCTGGTGAACATCACGGGCGGCCGCGACCTGACGCTGCACGAGGTCAACGAGGCGGCCAGCGTGGTGGTGAACGCGGCCGGCGAAGACGCGAACGTCATCTTCGGCGCCGTCATCGATCCCAACATGGACGGCGAGATCATGATCACGGTGATCGCCACCGGCTTCGGGCACGAGGCCACGCGTCCGCGGGCCGAGAAGGCGCGCAGCGCCGAGAGCGAGGAGTACCGGCGTCCGCAGCCGTGGAAGTACGAGGAGGTCGGGGTGGGCGGACGCGAGCGCTGGGGGCACGGCGGCCGCAACGGCGACTCGCTCGAAGTGCCGGCCTTCCTGCGCCGCCAGATGGACTGAGGACCGTCCCGGGAACGCGGGCGGGGCCCGGCCCCGCCCGCCGGCCGGAAAGGAGCCGCGTCTGCCCTTGTTCTCCAATCTGCTCAAGTGGGGCCACAACCGCCACTACAACCGCGCCATGGTGCAATTCAACCGTGGCGGGTACGAGACCGCCGCCGCCGAGTTCGAGGCGGTGCTCGCCGAGGTGCGCGATCCCAGCGACCCGGACCACAGCCTGGCGCTGTGCTACGCGGCCGAGGCGCGGGCGCACCTCGGGCTGGCGTTCTTCCACGCCGGGCAGTACGCGAAGGCCGAGGAGCAATTCTCGAAGGCGCTGGAGGAGAACCCGACGTTCCCCGACCTGCGCTACTACCGGGCGCGCATCTTCCAGCGCTCGGGACGGCTGCCCCAGGCGGTCGAGGAGCTCGGCCGGGCCCTTGCCGAGCACCCGCAGTACGTCGAGGCGCTGCTGCTGCTGGCCGTGTGCCAGTCCCAGCTCGGCGAGCGGGACCGCTCGGTCGACGCGCTGAACCGGGCGCTGGCGCTCGGCGTCGAGCTGCCCGCGGGCCTGGTCGCGGCGCGCGCCTCGGAGTGGGGCGCCACCGACTGGCAGGGGCTGCTCGCCACCATCGCGGGCGGGACGACGGGCGAGACGCAGACCATCTCCCACGTGGACCAGGCGCTCGAGCGCTACCACACGGGCGACCTCCTCGGGGCCATCGAGGGGATCGAGCGTGCCGTGGGGGAGCACCCCGGCTACGCCGACCTGCGCTGCCGGCTGGGCGGGCTGCTGCTCGAGGCCGGGCGGCTCGACGAGGCGGTCGTGCAGCTGGACCACGCGCTGCGCATCAACCCGCGCTACCTCGAGGCCCGGCTGCTGGCCGCGCGGGTGCAGCTCGAGCTGGGGGGCGCGCGCACCGCGGCGGAGCATCTCGAGGCGGCGCTCGAGGCCTTCCCGGGCTATCCCGACCTGCACTTCTGGCTCGGGCTGGCCCGCTTCCGGGCCGGCGAGTTCGAGGCGGCCGTGGCCCCGCTCGAGCGCGCGGTCCAGCTCAACCGCCAGTTCGCGCGCGCCCAGCGGCTGCTCGGATTGCTCTACCACGCCCTCGGCCGGCACGACGAGGCCCTGCGCTCGGTGCGGCGCGGCCTGGTGCGCGATCGCGAGATCACGCAGGGCGTGCTGGACCAGGTCTCACTCGGGCTCATGGTGGGGGACTCCACGGGGCTCGAGGAGGAGATCCAGCGCGCGCTGGCGGTCCAGCCCGACTACCCGGACCTCCAGCTCGCCCTGGCGCGAACGCGGCGCGTGCAGGGCCGCCTGGAGGAGGCCCGCGATGCCTACCGGCGCGCGCTCGAGCTGCGGCCGGGCTACGACGCCGCGACGCTGGACCTCGCGGCCGTGGAGCTGGCGCTGGGGCACGAGGAGGCGGCTGAGGAACTGCTGGCGGAGCTGGTGGGGCGCCACCCGGACTGGCCCGACACGCTGGCGCAGCTGGGGCGCGTGCGCCTGCTGCGCGGGGACTCCGCCGGCGCCGAGGCGCCCCTGCGGGCGGCCCTGGCGAAGAACCCGGGCTACGCGGCGGCGCGCGCCGACCTGGGCTGGGTCCTGCTCGCCCAGGGACGCAGCGCCGAGGCCGACCAGGAGTTCACGCGGGCCCTCGAGCTGGATCCCCTGCACGCGCTGCCGCGCCAGCAGCTGGAGTGGCGCGAGCTGCTGGCCGTGCAGCGCAAGGGGCAGTCCACGCAGGCGTGAGAGGGCCCCGGCGGCGCTCCGCGCGCGCCGGGGTGCTGCCGCGGGGCGTGGGGGGCCGCCGGGTCAGGCGGCCGCGGGTTCCCCACCCGACCAAGAACGAGGCCCCGTCGCCACGGACGTGCGACGGGGCCTCGGGCGTGGATGAGACGGCTACGCGGTCGTCGCGCCGCGGCGCCGGACCGCCTTCTCCACCTTGCCGCTGCGCAGGCACCGGGTGCAGACGTCGAGGTTCTTGACCCGACCGCCCACCATGGCGCGCACCCGCTGCAGGTTGGGGTTCCAGACCCGCTTGGTCAGGTTGTGAGCATGGCTCACGCTGTGCCCCGACATGGTCCCCTTCCCGCAGATATCGCATCGCTGAGCCAAGGAGAACCCTCCTGCCATCGATCGTGGTTCGAAGGAGTGAAACGAGCGCGAAACACTAGCAGGCCGCTCCACATGTGTAAAGCGACGCCGGGGCCGCCCCGTGGGCGTGGATCGCTGAGCCTCGGGACGACCTGACCGAGCATCCCACGGGCGCGCGCAGGGCGGCCAGGCCGATCCACGCTGTGCCCCGGGCAGCCTCTCTAGCCAACGGCAACCCGGTCCCGTCGCCTCCCGTCCAGTGGTGGATCTCCGACCGACGCCATCCGTAACCAGATACCGACTATCGCAAACTAGGTCATGTATGTCGATAAGAAGATATTGACAATCGGTAACTCGTCTGCCAGAGTCTAGTCCGTTTGGCGACCCCATCAGTGGAATCGCCCCCAGGGGGAGGAACGACATGAAAGCGCTCGGAGACCGCTCGCTGGCCTCGCGTCTCAGACTGGTCCTCGACGTCGTGCTCATCGTGATGATGGTCGCGGGCGCGCTGAACGCATTCCTCTACCTGGCGCTCATCGCGGACCCGACGAGTCCGGCACGGCACCTGCTGCACGTCACGACCCTCCTCAAGGTCCCGGCGGACCTCTGCGACCTGACCGAGGTGGTCCGGCAGAACGAACCCCGCGCGCTCATCGAGACGCAACTGCTGGCGTTCGTCGACTACCGTCCCGGCAGCCGCTGGGGCGTGCTGTGGCTCGTGGCCGGCGACTACGTCCTTCTCGGCCTGTACCTCGGCATCGTCCTGAAGTTGCGCGAGGTCTTCGAGAGCCTGACCTCGGGGCGGCCCTTCCTGCGGCCCAACGTCGCGAGGCTGCGCCTCATCGGCTGGTTCATCGTCGCCGCCGCGCTCTATCGGCAGGCCTGGAACTGGACGGCCTATCTCTTCATGGTGCGCCCGGCCCTGAGCGTGGCGGATCGTCCGCCCAGTGTGCCGCTCGCCTTCGTCATCAACGACCTCCATCTGGAGGTCCTGTTCGTGGGTGCCGCGGTCCTGGTGCTGGCCGAGATCTTCCGCGTCGGGGCCGGTCTGCACGAAGAGCAGACTCTGACCATCTGAGGGACCGGCCATGGGCATCGTCGTCAATCTCGACCTCGTGCTGGTCCGGCGGAAGATGAAGCTCACGGAGCTCGCCGAGAGGGTGGGCATCACGCTGGCGAACCTGTCGGTGCTCAAGCAGGGCCACGCGCGCGCCGTGCGCTTCTCGACCCTGGAGGCCATCTGCCGCGAGCTGGGCTGCCAGCCCGGCGACATCCTCGAGTACCAGCCTGACACGCCGGCGATGGAAGGGCCGGCTGCGACCGACGAGCACGCGGCCAGGGACTAGCCGCGGGCGCTCGAGGGAGGAGAGACGTGGACGTCATCATCGCGAGACTGCGCCTGTTGCGCGGCTGGTTCGTCGTCGGGTTCGTGGTGCAGTCGCTGGTGGGCACCTGGGCCGCGCTCCGGGTGATCGGCTGGATGCAGGATGCGCCCTTCTACGGCCCGGCCCTGCGTGCGGCGACGCCCGGACTGGTCACATCTTCGTCACTGCTGGCCACGGCCGGCCTGCTCGTCCTGGCCCTGTGGCTGTTCCACGAGTTGCTCAGGCTCAGGAACTGGGCCCGGCTCGTGCTGCTGGTCCTGGGCTGGCTCAGCGTGCTGGGCGCGCTGAGCAGTCTGCTCAGCGCCTCCAGCCTGCCGGACCTCGCCCGCTGGCTGCCGGGTCCTTCGTCGGGCGCGGACCTCGCCGGCCTGGCGCGCGTGAGCGTGGCGACCAACGGCCTATCGCTGCTCCTGTGGGGCTTCGTGATCGCGGTGCTGCAGTTCGACCGCGGCGTGCGGGACGCCTTCACGCCGTCCCCGGCGGGGGCGTAGCGGGACGACGTAGCCGCCGGGCGACATGGCCGCGCGCGATCGGGCGATTCCGGCCGCGCGCCGGATGTGCGAAAGTGACCGCACCATGCCGCCCGTCCCACCCGCGCCGCGCCGTGCCTCCGCGTCCGTGAGGGTCTCCCTCGAGCCCTCCTCGCGCATCCAGTACCTGCCGGGGGTGGGGCCGAAGCGCGCCGAGCTGTTCGTGCGCCTGGGGCTCACCTCGCTCGAGCACCTGATGCGGCACTACCCGCGCACCTGGCTCGACGCGCGCCGCTTCGTGCGCATCGCCGACCTCAGGCCGGGCGAGTTCGTCACCGTGGACGGCGCCGTGCACAGCGCGGCCGCCATCCGCACGCGCTCGGGACGCACCGACTTCATCGCCGCCATCGAGGACGGCAGCGGCGCGCACCTGGGGCTCTACTTCTTCGGGCAGCCCTTCCTCGCGCGCACCCTGCGCAAGGGCCTGCGCGTGCTGGTGAGCGGCGAGATGGACCCCTTCGAGCGCCGAATGATGAACCCCCTCTTCGAGGTGGTGGAGGGCGAGGTCGAGGCGTTGCTCCACGTGGGCCGGCTGGTGCCCGTGCACGCCCTGACGAAGGGCCTCACTGCCCGCGGCATGCGCCGCGCCGTGCGGCTCGCCCTCGACGAGGCGGCGGGCCGCGTCCCGGACCCGGTCCCGGCCGAGGTGGCCGGGGCGCGCGGGCTCGTGCCGCTCTCCGAGGCGCTGGCGCAGATCCACTTCCCCGAGGACGAGCAGCGGCTGGCCGCCGCGCGGCGCCGGCTGGCCTTCGAGGAGCTCTTCCTGCTGCAGACCGTGCTCGAGCTGCGGCGCTTCGCGCTGGCGCAGGAGGGACGCGGTACGAGCACGGCGGGCGAGGGGCGCCTCGCCGCGCGCGCGGTCGCGGCGCTGCCCTGGAGGCTCACGCCCGACCAGCAGCGCGCGCTCGAGGAGATCGTGGGCGACATGCGACGTCCGGCGCCGATGCACCGCATGCTCCTGGGGGACGTGGGCAGCGGCAAGACGGTGGTGGCCTTCCTCGCCGCGCTGCATGCCATGGAGCAGGGTCACCAGGTGGCCTTCATGGCGCCCACCGAGATCCTGGCGCGCCAGCACGGCGCCACGCTCGAGGCGCTGGCCGCGCCCGTGGGTGCTGCCGTGGTGGTCCTGACGGGGGCCACGCCCGCGGCCGAGCGGCGCGCCATGGCCGCGCGCCTCGAGCGCGGCGAGCCCCTGCTCGTGCTGGGCACGCATGCCCTCATCGAGGAGAAGGTCCGGATCCCCGACCTGGCGCTGGCCATCGTGGACGAGCAGCACCGCTTCGGGGTGCGCCAGCGGGCCACGCTGGCGCAGAAGGGCGTCATCCCCGACGTGCTGGTGCTCACCGCCACGCCCATCCCGCGCACGCTCATGCTGGCCTGCTACGGCGACCTCGCGGTGAGCACGCTGCGCGCCCGCCCCGCGGGGCGCGGGCGGCTCGTGACGCGCGTGACCGGGGAGGAGAAGTTCCCGCAGGTGGTCGAGTTCGTGGCACGGGAGCTCGCGGCGGGGCGCCAGGCCTTCGTCGTGGTGCCGCTCATCGAGGAGGACGGCCGCGCCGACGCGCGCGCGGCCGAGGCGGAGTTCGAGCGGCTCTCGGGGCACCCGCTGCTGCGGCCGTACAAGGTGGGCCTGCTACACGGGCGGCTCAAGGTCGAGGCCCGGCAGGCGGCGATGGACGCCTTCGCCCGGGGCGAGGTGCACGTGCTGGTGACCACCACCGTGGTCGAGGTGGGCGTGGACGTGCCCAATGCCACCGTGATGGTCGTCGAGAACGCCGAGCGCTTCGGCCTGACCCAGCTTCACCAGCTGCGCGGGCGGGTGGGGCGTGGCGCCCACCGCTCGGTGTGCGTGCTGGTGGCGGGACCCGCCTCCACGGCCGTCGGGCGCCAGCGCCTCGATCTCATGTCCACGACCGACGACGGCTTCAAGCTGGCCGAGGCCGACCTCCGGCTGCGCGGCCCGGGCGAGATGTGGGGCACGCGCCAGAGCGGGCTGCCGCGCTTCCGGCTGGTGGACCTGGCTCGGGACGAGGACCTGCTCGAGGAGACGCGCGCCGCGGCCCGCACGCTGGTCGAGTCCGATCCGCAGCTGCTCGCCTCCGGGCACGACGTGTTGCGCCAGACGCTGCTCCTGCAGTATCGCGAGCCCCTGGAGGTGGCCCTCACCGGCTGAGAGACCCGGTCCGCGGGGAGGCGCGTCCCCCGCCGGCCCGGGGTTCCCATCACGCGCCTTTTGCGGCACAATGTCGGCCTTCGGAGCCAAGCCATGATCATCTCCTGTCCGCAGTGCTCCACCGGCTACCTGCTCCCCGAGCACCTCATGGGGCCCGGGGGCGCGCGCGTGCGCTGCCCGCGCTGTCAGCACCTCTTCGCCGTCGGCCCCGACGGCGTGCCGAGGCCGCCCGCCGCGGCCACGGCCGTGGAGACGCCACCCGAGCGTCACATCGAGGTGGAGGAGGAGAGTGCCCCGGAGCCCGCCCCGGCGCCCGCTCCAGCGAGCGAGGAGCCGCTGGCGGTCGCGCAGGCGGTGCTGACCGAGCTGGCCACGCGCTCCGGTGCGGCGCTCGAGCACGCCCGTGCCGAGCACCGGCTGTTCGCCGAGTTCGGCCCCGCGCTGATGGAGGCCTACGAGGCCTACCGGCGGCGCGCGGGGAAGGAGGCCGGAGCCGGCCCGTTCCGCGCGGCCCTGCGCGAGCGCTGGGGCGTGGACCTCGTGCCCCTGCAGGCGTCGGAGAGCCGGCCGGGCGTTCCGAGGCCGTGAGAGCCCGTGCGGGCGGCCACGCGTCGTCCGCCGGAGCGAACCGAGCCCCGGGGACCCGTCGGTCCCCGGGGCTCGTGGCATCCTCGAGCGTCGGAGTGCGCCCGCCCGCTAGTCCTCGTTGCCGAAGCGAGCGGGCAGCCGGGTCGCGATCTCCTCCAGCGCCGGCCGGGCCGGCCACATCCCGGGCTCGCGGGCCACGCGGTGGAGCATCCGCTGCAACGTCTTCTCCAGCAGCTTGCCGAGCTTCCCCAGGTCGATCCCCGAGTCCTTGACGGTCTTCTGCATCATGTCGAGCAGATCCGTGACGTCGGGTCGCGGGGCGCCGAGCGGGCTTTCCAGCCGCGGCCGAGTGACGGTCACGGGCACGCCCGTCCCCGGGTCGCCCCCGGGAAGCGCGGGCGTCAGCGGTGCCAGCACGGGCTCCGTGCCCAGCCCGGCGCTGCCCTTGAGCGGTCCGCTCCCCGCGGCGATCGCCGTGAGGCTTTCCGTGTGCTGCACCTCGAGGCTGAAGCCCGCCAGCGAGTCGAGGCTCGGCCCCTGGAGCGCCTGGTGGAAGGCCGCGCCGACGTGGCCCTTCAGGAAGCTGCGGATCGCATGGGCCAGCCGCTTCACCAGCGCCGAGACGTCGGCCATCTCCTGCTCGTCGAGGCTCCCCTGGACCATGATGTCCAGCTCGCGGCTCACCGAGGCGACGAGCGCCCGGGCCTCGAGGTCCGAGCCGTCGGCCGTCCCGGGGCGGTAGTAGGCGTAGCCGGCGCTCACGTCCGAGTGCAGCGCGATGGTGACCGTGTCGCCGTCATCGGTGGTGATGCCGATGCGCGCGTCGGTCTCGCTCGTGGCCTGCACCGCGAGCAGGTCGCTGGCTGGCGTGGACAGCCCGCGCGACGCGCTGCCCGTCGAGCCGAGCAGCATGGAGTTGACGGACGGATAGCCGACCCCGGTGACCATGACTCGATCCTCCCTTCCCTGGAGACGTGACTCGCCACTTCCTACTCTCGGTCGGAGGGGGGAGGACTTGAGAGTCCGAGGGCCGATTCACGCAGGCCGGGCGGTCCGGGCCGGGCGGGAAGCCGGCCCCCGGCCGCACGGTCACGGTCCTGTCGGCTCCCCGGAACGCCCCGGGTACGCGGTCTCGGCTGCCCACGCCTGAGCCCGCCCGTTGGACCAGGCCGCCTCGCGGTTGGTAGCATTGTCGGGACAAGGGACCTGCGTCGGCGCGTCAGAGGATGGCCGACGGGGCCCCATACCCCCGACCGGTCCTGGCCGCGACCCCCTGGCGTCCCAGGCGCCGCGGAGAACCGATGCCCCCGACCCGACTTCCAGGCGCGGCCTTCCTCGCCGTCGCCCTCTCTCTCGCCGCACCCGCGGGTGCGGTCACTCCCAACGGCCGCCTCCAGATCATCCAGCTCGATGTCGGGCAGGGAGACGGCGCCGCCATCATCTCGCCGCTCGGACAGGTCGTGATGATCGACGACGGCACGACCGGCACGGGCGTGATGGGCGTGACGGTCCTGAACCAGCTCAGGGCGCTGGGCATCGACCACGTGGACTACCACTTCGCCAGCCACTACCACTCGGATCACGTCGCCAACATCGACGAGATCGTCAATGGTGGCATCCCGATCGACTACGGCTGGGACCGCGGCGGGTCGTACAGCAGCAGCTACTACACGACGTACGCCAACACGCTCGGCTCGAAGCGCCGCACGATGATCAAGAACCAGGTGATCACGCTCGACTCCCTATCGGCGCACCCGGTCAGGATCAAGTGCGTGGACCTGGCGGGCGCAGGGGTCTCCACGACCGACGAGAACACCCTGAGCATGGTGCTCAAGATCAGCTACGGGGAGTTCGACGCGGTGTACGGGGGCGACCTGGGTGGCGCGAACTCCGGCAGCTACAAGGACATCGAGAGCATCGTCGGGCCCGAGGTCGGTCCGGTGGAGGTCGCCAAGGTGCATCACCACGGCTCGGCCACCTCGACCAACGCGAACTGGCTCGCCGCCACCCAGCCCAAGGTCGCCCTGATCTCCGCGGGCACGGGCAACTCGTACGGGCACCCGACTTCGGCAGCGCTCACGCGGCTCCACAACGCGAACGTGCAGACCTACTGGACCGAGACCGGCTCGGGTGTGGCGCCCAATCCCACGTGGGATCACGTGTCGAACGGCCAGATCGTCATCTCCGCCACCTGGCAGCCGGCCGGCGTGGACACCGTGCGTGGCAACGGCTTCTCGAACACGTTCACCAACTCCGGCACGGCCGGGGACGTGACGGCGCCCGGCGTGGCGGTGACCTCGCCGGACGGGGGCGAGGACTGGAAGGCGGGCTCGACGCACGCCATCACGTGGAGCGCCAGCGACGATGTGGGCGTGACCGCGGTGGACCTGGCCTACTCGACCAACGGCGGGGCCAGCTTCCCCAACAGCATCGCCAGCGGGCTGGCCAACAGCGGCTCCTACAGCTGGACCGTACCCAACGCGCCGGGCACGGCGTTGCGGGTGCGGGTGCGGGCGCGGGACGCGGCGGGCAACCTGGGCGCCGACTCGAGCGCCGCCAGCTTCACCATCTCGACCTGGACCATCACGGCTTGGGCGGGCGCGGGCGGCAGCATCTCACCGAGTGGGAGCGTGGCGGTGGTGCAGGGGGCGAGCCAGGGCTTCACCATCACGCCGGCGAGCGGGCAGCACGTCGCCGGCGTGATCGTGGACGGCTTCCCGGCAGGTGCGGTCTCCAGCTACACGTTCGACGCCGTCGCGGCCAACCACGCGATCAGCGCGAGCTTCGCTCTGAACACCTACACGATCGTCGCGGGCGCGGGACCGGGTGGGAACGTGACGCCCTCGGGGGACGTGGTGGTGAGCCACGGCTCGAACCAGAGCTTCGCGATTCGGTCGGCGACCGGCTTCCACGTGGCGACGCTGACGGTGGACGGGGGCGCGGTGACGCCGGACACGACCCACACGTTCAGCAACGTGACGGCCGGCCACACGATCGCCGCCACGTTCTCGGCCAACGCCTACGCGCTGAGCGTGACCACGGTGGGCACGGGCAGCGTGGCGAAGACCCCGGACCAGGCGACCTATCCGTACGGGACGAGCGTGACGCTGGCGGCCGTGCCGGCGGCCGGCTGGGCGTTCACGGGCTGGAGCGGGGACACGACCACGACGGCGGACTTGGTGATGGTGACGGTGGACGGGGCCAAGAGCCTGACGGCGACGTTCGTGGACGTGGCGGTGCCGGTGGTGGTGGTGACGGCGCCGCGTGGGGGCGAGGCGTGGCTGGAGGGCAGCGTGCAGAGCATCACCTGGAGCACCAGCGACAACGTGGGGGTGGATTCGGTGGACGTGGATTGCTCGCTGACGGGGCCGGCAGGGCCGTGGTGGGTGGTGGCGCATGGGATCGCCAACACGGGCTCGTGCGTGTGGACGCTGCCGGCGCAGGCGAGCGACAGCGCGCTGGTGCGGGTGACCGCCTACGACCCGGCCCGCAACGCCGGGAGCGCGGCGAGCGACAGCCTGTTCCGGATCGTGAACCCCAACGCGGTGGTGGGGGATGGCGGCCCGGCGGCGCTGGCACTGGCGCGGCCGCAGCCCAACCCCGGGCGGGGGACGACGCTGCTGCGCTTCTCCCTGCCGGGGGCGGGCCGGGCGCGGCTGGAGATCCTGGATCTGGCCGGGCGCCGCGTGAGCAGCACCGCTGGCGACTATGCGGCCGGCCACCACGCCTGGCGCTGGGACGGACGGGGCGCCGATGGCGGTCCCGCGGGGACCGGGCTGTACTTCGTGCGGCTGGTCACGTCGTGGGGGACCCGGACCCAGCAGCTCGTCTGGCTGAGGTGACGCCGGGAACGATCCCGGTGGCGCGGCCGCGCCCCCGGGGGTGATCTCGGGCAGGAGTGGAGCCCGCGCGGGTGACCGTGGCGGGCTTCGCTCGCTTCAGCGCCGGTCGAGCACCCTGCGCACGATCTTCGTGAGGTCGTCCACCGCCACCGGCTTCATCGCGAACTCGTCGATCCCGAGCGAGCGGGCCTTCTCGGCGTTCATGGTCTCGCTGTAGCCGGTGCAGAGGATGACCGGGAGGTCCGGCCTGAGACGTTTCACCCGCCGGGCCAGCGCCTCGCCGGTGACGCCCGGCATGGTCATGTCGGTGATCACGAGGTCGAAGGCGTCCGGCTCGGCTTCGAACGCGGCGAGCGCCTGGCGGCTGTCCGTGAAGGTCCGGACCCGGTAGCCCAGCCGGCCCAGCAGGGCCACGGCCAGCCCGGCGACGAGCGGCTCGTCGTCCACGAAGAGGACGCGCTCGGTCCCGCCGTGAGGCGGCTCGGGCGCCGCGGCCGTCACGGGCGCCTCGCGCTGGACCACGGGCAGCAGGACGTCGAAGGTCGTCCCCTTGCCGGGTTCGCTCTCCACCGCGATCGCTCCCCGGCACCGCTTCACGATGCCGTGGACCACAGGAAGCCCCATGCCGGAGCCCTCCCCCTCGCCGCGCGTCGTGAAGAAGGGCTCGAAGATGCGCGCCATCACCTCGCGGCTCATGCCGCAGCCGGTGTCGCGCACGCGGAGGCGCAGGTAGCGCCCGGGTTCCAGACCCGGGTGGCGCGCCACGAGCGCAGCATCCAGGTCGACGTCCGCGAGCCCCACCTCCAGGACGCCGCCCTTCTCGCGCATGGCCAGCGCGGCGTTCGTGCACAGGTTGACCACGATCCGGTGGATCTCGGTGGGGTCGGCCAGGACCACGGAGTCCGACCGGAAGTCCCCGCGGATCTCGATGGTCGTCGGGATGGAGGCCCGCAGGAACTTGGTCGCCTCCTTGACCAGCGGGCTGGCCTGGACGGGCTTCTCCTCGCCACGCTCCTGCCGGCTGAAGGTCAGGATCTGCCGCACCAGCTCGGCCGCCCGCCGCGAGCCCTGCAGGACCGCCTCCAGGTCCTGGTGGATGGCCGACCCCCGTGAGCACTTCATCTGGGCCATCTGGGTGTAGCCGACGATCGCGCTGAGGATGTTGTTGAAGTCGTGGGCGATGCCGCCCGCGAGGGTGCCGATGGCCTCCAACTTCTCCGCGCGGGCGGCGTGCTGCTCGCGCTCGACCTGCTGCGTGACGTCGCGGCGCGCCGAGACATACCCGACGATGCGGCCCGAGGGCTCGCGGATCGGCGAGATGCTCGCGTCCTGCAGGATGACGCGACCGTCCTTGGTGCGGTTGCTGAAGCGTCCCTTCCAGGCCCGGCCGGTGCCGATGATCGCCCAGATGGCGCGGTAGAACTCCTCGTCGTGGTAGCCGCTGTCGAGGAACCGCGGGCTGCGGTTCAGGGCCTCGGCCCTGGAGTACCCGGTCGTGCGCTCGAAGGCGGAGTTCACGTAGGTGATGTTGCCGTCGACGTCGGTCAGCACGATGTCCTCGGCCGACTGCTCCACCGCGGCCGCGAGACGCACGAGCTGCTCATCGGCGCGCTTGCGCTCGGTGAGGTCGAAGGCGAAGACGGCGACCCGGGCAGGATTCCCGGTCGCGTCGGGCACGGGGTACACGTGGTTCAGGAAGCTCCGCCCGTTGCGCTCGTCCTCCCACTGCAGGGGTCTCCCCGTGCGCAGGGCCTGCTCGACGCGCGCCCTCCTCGGGCCGGCCAGCGTCGGAGGGAGCAGGTCGAACGCCGGCCCGCCGACCAGATCCTCGGCCGTGGCTCCCAGGCTGCGTGCCATGGCCTCGTTGATGGCGAGGACGCGGAAGTCGCTGTCGAGCAGGAAGGCCGGCTCCGGGATGGCGTTGATGAAGACCCGGAGCGTCTCCTCGCTCTCCCGGAGGGACTCCTCCGCGTGCCGGCGCTCCGTGATGTCGGCGATGAAGCCCTCGAGGGCGACCAGCGTTCCGTCGTCGAGGTAGACGCCGCGTCCCACCTCGCGGACGCACTTCGTGGCCCCGTCCGCGGTGACGATCCGATAGACGATCTCGAAGGGCTCGCGGGCCGCCAGCGCCACGCGGATCTCCTGCGTGGAGAGGTCCTGGTCCGCGGGATGGACGATGCCGTTGTAGGCGATCCGGCGGTTGAGGACCAGCTCCTCGGGCTGGTAGCCGGTGAGGGCGAGGCACCCCTGGCTCACGAACTCCATCGTCCGCTTCCCTTCGTTGCGGCAGCGGTAGGCCATGCCCGGCAGGTTGCTGAGCAGCGTCGCCATGGCCCGCTGGCTCTCGCGCAGCGTCTCCTCCATGCGCCGGTGCTCGGTGACGTCCCGCAGGCTCAGCAGGATGGAGTGCCGGCCGGACGGGTCCACGACGCCCTTGCCCACCGCCTGCATGGACCTCCACGAGCCGTCGCGGTGCCGGATGCGCACATCGATGATCGGGCTCATGGCTCCCGGCTCGCGCAGGGCGGCGGCGAGGGCCTCGCAGGCGAGAGGCAGATCGTCGGGATGGACGGAGGCCCGGGCGTCCAGGCCCACGCGCTCCTCCGGCCTGTGCCCGAGCACGCGCTCCACCGAGGGGCTCTCGAACTGGATGATGCCGGCGGCGTCCACCATGAGCACCACGTCGGAGACGTTCTCGATGAGGAAGCGCAGGCGCTCCTCGCTCGCGCGCAGGGCCTCCTCGGCACGTTTCTGCTCCGTGACGTCCCGCTGCGTGCCCCAGCCCCCCACCAGATGGCCTTCCGTCAGCGTACCGATGACGTGGTTCAACACGACACGCGGGCCACTGGCGGCGCCCTGGTCCACGGTCTCGAGGTCGGTGAGATGGAATCCCGCGCGGACGAACTGCGCCACCGCCTCACGGATCTGGTCCCTGGGACCGGAGGTCACGTCGACCAAGCGCAGCCCCAGCATGTCGTGCGGGCTGGCGTATCCGTGCTGCTGCGCGCAGGCGGCGTTGCACTCCGCGACGCGGGCGCGCTCGAGGATCGTCGAGATCAGTTGCCCCTCTTCCAGGTCGGCCGGCACGGGAGGGTCGATCTCGAAACGCCAGATGCCCTCGGCGGTCATGTCCGCGAACCAGTGGCGCTGCGGGTCGGCCGTCCCCGGGGACCCCGCGGCCCGCGTGCGCGCGGCGGCCCCCGGACCCTGCGGGCCGCGAGCCGTGCTCGGCTCGTCGGGCAGGGCCCCGAGCCGCATGCCCATGTCCTCCAGGCGCTCGGGCTCGCCAGGCATGCAACGCTCCGCGTGAGGGGGCGGGGTCGGATGGTGCGGGCGAGCCGAAGGGGCGGCCGGCGCGCCGGGTCTCCAGGGTTTTCGGCCCGCGGAGCCGGCCGCTTGAGTGCTCAGTCCCGGGGAGTGACCGCCATCAGCGCGGGATCCCGGCGCCCCAGGACGAGGGTGAGCACGCCGGCGCCGGCCAGCGCGGCGGCCGCGATGAGTAGCGTGCCGCCCGTGCCGAGGAGCGGCGTGGCCACACCCGCCACGGTCGCCCCGGCGAGCAGCATGAGCCGCATGAGGAAGTCGCGCGCGCTGAAGACGCGCCCGCGCTGCCCGGGCTCGGTGGCCTCCTGGAGGATGGTCTCAGGCAGCACGAAAGCCGGCGCCGCGCCGAGGCCCACGACGAGCGCGGCCCCGGCGAACACCGCGAAGCGCGTGGAGAGGGCGAAGGCGACGAGTCCCACGGAGGCCAGCACCAGTCCCAGGCCCAGCAGGACGGGCCGGGGATGGGACCGTCCCCGGGTGACCAGCCACCAGGTAGCCAGGGCGCTGCCCAGCGCGAGCACGGCGATGAGCGCTCCCACGCGCTCCATGCCCGCCAGCTTGCGCGCCGCGTGCTGGATGTGCTGGTTACCCGCGACGTGCATGAAACCGCCGCCCACCCAGACCGCACCCAGCCCGGTGAGCGCCAGCACCATGCGCGGGCTCGACCTCACCATGCGCCAGCCCTCGCCAACCTCGTGGAAGTAGGCGCGCAGCGTCACGCGCGGGAGCGTGACCTGGTGCACGGCGGGACGGTAGGCGATCAGCATGAGAGCCACGACCGAGGCCAGGTAGGTGACGCCGTTGATGTAGAGGGCCGGGGCCCAGCCGCGATGGTCCACCACCCAGCCGAGCGCGGGGCTCGCAGCCGTCCCGGCCACGCCGGCCGCGGCCAGCAGGGCGTTGGCCAGCAGCAGCTGCGAGGGTGGCACGATCTCCGGGGCGATGGCGCTCTTGGCGGGCAGGAAGAAGACGTTGCAGGTGAAGAGGGCGAAGACGATCAGGTAGACGGGGCCCACCTGGTGGGTCGCGAGATAGCTGAACGGGATGAGCACCACCAGTCCCGCGCGCAGCGCGTCCGAGATCACCATCACGCGCCGTAGATTGCAGCGGTCCACCCAGGCGCCCGTGAAGGGCGCGAAGAGCAGGACCGGCAGCAGCATGACGATGCCCAGCAGCCACAGCAGGAAGGACGAGCGCGCGGCCCCCTGGAAGTGGGCGGTGTGCTCCATCAGCAGACCGACGAGGGCGAGGTAGGTGAGCCGCTCGCCGGAGATGGAGATGAGCTGGCCGCCGAACAGGGACGCGAAGTTGCGCTGCAGGAGGATCGGGCGCGGACGCTCTTCCGTGGCCATGACGCGCTCAGGCCGCGCTGTGCACCGCGCCCCGGCGCGCCAGCACGTCCCGGTAGACCGCTTCGATGCGGTCGGTCACGCGCGGCCAGGCGAACTCCAGCGCGCGGGCCCGGCCGCGCTGCGCCAGGGCCGCGCGCCGCTCCGGGTCCTCCACGAGCGCGGCCAGGGTCGCGGCCAGGGCCTTCACGTCGCCCGGGGGGGAGACCACCCCGTTCACCCCCGGCTGGATCACCGAGCGGTAGCCCGCGATGTCCGAGGCGACCACCGCCCGGCCCGCCGCCATGGCCTCGACCAGCACGATTCCGAAGCTCTCGTGGCCGAGGGCGGGGGAGACGAACACGTCCCCGGTGGCGTACCACCGCGGCAGGTCCTGGCTCGGGACGTGCCCGAGGAAGTGCACGTGCGGACGCGCCGCCGGGGCCACCGAGCCCTCGAACCTGGACCTCAGGTAGGAGTCGCCCACGATCAGCAGCCGGGCCCGGCCCCGCGTGTGCTCCAGCACCTCGGGCATGGCGTCGAGCAGCACCTGCACGCCCTTGCGGGGGTCGAGGCGTCCCACGAAGAGCAGGTTCACGCGCTGCGGGTCGCGCCAGCGCTCGAAGGGTTCCACGGACGGGTTGAAGCGCTCGACGTCCACGCCGTTCGGGATGATGTGGTAGTCGCCCGGGAAGTACTGCGCCACGAAGTCGCGGGCCGTCTCCGATACGGCGATGCGCGCATCGAGCCGCTTCATGCGCGCGGCCAGCCCGTCGCGGAAGGCCTCGATGAGGCGGCTGGGACCGCTGGTGGTGTGGAAGGTGCCGACCTGCGGGCACTCCGCGGTCTCGACCGCGATCAGGGGCAGCGTGGGCACCAGCGGCGCGTGCGTGTGGAGGACGTCGAAGCGGTGGCGCGCCAGCAGGCGGCGCAGCTGGCTGCGCAGCCGGATCCCCACCGCCAGGTCCACGAAGGCGCCGTTGAACGGGATGAGGAGGTTGTAGCCGATGCGCTCGACCCCGGGGTCCGGGGGCCCCTTCTCGCGGCGGAAGTGGCTGGTGATGATCGTGACCTGGTGGCCGCGCCGGCGCAGCTCGACGGCCGTGTGGTGGACGTGCTCGGTGACGCCTCCATAGCGCGGGTAGTAGGACTGCGAGACGATTCCGATTCTCACGCCTCGACGCTCCGCGCCGCTCCCGCCGCCTCGGCCTCGGTGGCGGGGCAACCCTCCCAGAGCGGCCTGAAGATGCACCACTGGTCGAGGTGTCCGCGGATGTGCCGCTCGGAGATCGCGGCCACCTCGGCGTTGAGGGCTGCCGTGTGGGGGAAGCGGGCGGGATCGAGGGCGGGTTCCATCACGATGCGGAACCGGCCCGGACCGAGACGCTCGCAGTAGCCGCAGATGATGAGGGCGCCGGTGCGCTGGGAGAGCACCCCGGGCCCGGCCGGGAAGCGGGTCTCGCGGCCGAAGAACTCGACGGGGACACCGTGGCTGTAGATGTCGCCGTCCACCATGAGCGCGACCATGTCGTTGTGCTCGAGGGCACGCAGCAGCTTGCGGAAGCCGTCCTCGGGCGCCACCGTGTGGATGGCCAGCTCAGACTTGGTCTCGCGCACCGCGGGGGCCAGCCAGCGGTTGAGCTGGACCCCG
>Ga0315295_10001542_pt1 | contig 19789 bp, 16 predicted proteins | sample YL17G14_0_MG_FD_204453 | JGI IMG/M metagenome (GOLD analysis project Ga0315295, IMG submission 204453) | Sediment microbial communities from Yellowstone Lake, YNP, Wyoming, USA - YL17G14_0 | ecosystem: Environmental > Aquatic > Freshwater > Lake > Sediment | place: USA: Wyoming | collected...
GCCTGGCGCGGGGTGGAAGCCAGGGGATATTTTTTCATCCACTGTTTCTGGGTGATCGGGCGCAACCGCGGTCACGGCTACGGGCGGCAGTTGCTTCAAGAGTGTCTGGAGGATGGGCGCGGTACCAATGGCGTGGCAGTCATGGTCAACAAAACCCACTGGCTGCCCACCCCGAAATTCTTCCTGAAAAATGGATTCGAACTGGCTGATCAGGAACCACCGTCCTTCGACCTGCTGGTCAGGCGTTTCGATCCGCTGGCGCCTCTGCCGCATTTCAAACGACCCCTGCAAACCATCCTGTCCGGATTGACCCTGTACCACAGCGACCAGTGCCCTTACACTCAGAATGTCCCCGACATCACATCCCGGGTGGGCGAGCGTCTGAACATGCCCGTGCATATCATCCATGTGGATAGCGCCCGGGCAGCCCAGGAGTCGCCCTGCGCCAATGGAACCCTGGCATATTTCCTTGACGGCACATTGCTCACCTACCGCCCGACAGGGACGGATAAATTGCTGGAGTTGATCCAGGCAAGAACGGAAAGCAGGGGCGATTGCCCGCCAGCCGTGTAGCGCTGGTTCAACAAGGCATCCTTTCGGAGGCAGCATGAGTGATATCCAGATCGGTTACCTGCTCAGCTCCGGGTCGACCGGCTTCGTGGCTGGTTGCTCGGTCTCGCAGCCTGAAACCCCGCCCCTGGGCGCACTGGTACGCGTCTCGCTTGGCAGGGAATACAGCGTTTACGGCCTGATAACCGGCCTTCATATAAACGATGACGGCATGGTCCGCCAGCTTGTCACAGCCGGGAATATCAGTCCGGAGGTGATGCGCGACAATCGCGAACGACGCATCGTACCGCTGGAATTGTCGGTGCTTGCAGTGGGATACGAGCAGGGCGGGAAGATCTCCCATCTTTTACCGCCGCGTCCGCCCCTCAGCCTGGATGTCATCTATCTGTGCTCGAACGCCGAACTGGCGAAGTTTACCAGCGCCGGAAAGTTTGGCTACTTCCGCCACGTTCTGCAAGCGAAGGACATTCCCATTGGCGAGGTGCTGGCGGCGCACTTGCAGCAGGCACGACAGGCCAATCAAAAAGCGAAGAACGAAAAGTGGTTCGACTCCGCCGCGCAGGAACTGATCACGCTCCTGCGTGATGATTACCCGGCGCTGATGTCCGTGCTCGGCGCATTGAGTGACGTAAGTGCCTAACCACAAAGGCACCAAGTCACTAACTCTTCGTGTCTTTGTGACTTGGTGGTAGAGGCCATGACACCTAAACGAAAAACAACGAAAACCAGCACATTCGGTTCTCCGGGCCGCGCCGGCCATGACTCGTCTGCATTTTACGCGGGGAAACTCTACAATGACCAGTTGCGCGGACAGGATGTGCCTTACATCGAGAATCCCATCCCGCCCGAGTCCCTCAACCGCATCTTCTGCCACTCCGCCGAGGCGATGACCGAACTCCCGGACTGCTCGGTGCACCTTATGGTCACTTCGCCGCCCTACAACGTCGGAAAGTGCTACTCAGAAGACACGGAAGTCTTAACACTAAAAGGCTGGAAATTCTATCAGGAATTATCAAAGGATGATTTTATTGCTACTGTTAATCCCACTTCTTTCGATATGAAATATTACAACTTTGACGAGTTGTATGTTTATGAACATAAAGGGGAAATGATTAATTTCCGTAAACCGCGAAACTCAGTTAATGTTATGGTTACACCCAATCACAATATTTTTTGTATGCCGAGGACTAAATCTTCTAATCAAAAATGGCAATTTATCAAGGCTGGCGATGCAATGCAGTACAACACAGTGATCTTTTTAAACACAGTAAAATGGAAGGGAACTGAGATCTCGAAAGTATCTATCCCCATTGTTCCTTCAAGCCGTTATCCAAAAGTTCAAGGCGGTGAATATCTAATCAATGCAAGTGTATTCATAGAGTTTTTGGGCTATTTCATTTCTGAAGGGCATTTATCGTCATCCCAACCAGGTCAACATTCAGTTGTCATAAGCCAAAAAAAATATGTTACCGAAATAAGAGATTGCTTAGCTAAATTGCCTTTCAATATTTACGAATTCACAAATAATGATCAAATTACAAAATTTGTAATTACCAATAAACCGCTTTTTATTTGGTTGTCCGAGCATGTTGGTAGGAAAGCAAGAGACAAAAAAATACCCGATTTTATGAAGTCTTTGAGTTGGAGTCAGCTGAAATCACTTTTCGATGCATTAATGTTAGGGGATGGCACCTACATGTCTGCAACATTTTGCAGATATTTTTCATCGTCTAAAGGATTGGCAGATGACGTTCAAGAAATTAGTTTGAAGCTTGGTTGCAAGGCCGAAATTAGGAAATCCTTAAAGAGGGGTAAATACGAGTATAGAATTGATATAAAGATACCAAATAGCAAAAAAAATTACTGTTCTCCGTATATTGTCACAAGCAAACACACGCGCACTGTTGATTACGAAGGCAAGGTTTGGTGTCTCAACATCAAAAATCATCTTTTTATTACCAGGCGAGATGGATGTATAGCTGTACAAGGGAATTCATATGATAAAGATCTGACTCTCGAAGAGTACCTGTCTTTTCTGCAACGCGTCTGGAAAGAAACCCGTCGGGTGCTCGTGCCGGGCGGACGGATGTGCATCAACGTCGCCAACCTGGGCCGCAAGCCGTACATCCCGTTGCATGCCTTCATCGCCGAGCAGGCCATCGCTCTCGGCTTCTTGATGCGTGGCGAGATCATCTGGAACAAGGCCGCCAGCGCTTCCCCCTCCACGGCCTGGGGCAGTTGGAAATCAGCGGGCAATCCCACTCTCCGCGACGTGCACGAGTACATCCTGGTTTTCTGCAAAGATACCTTCAAACGCCAGAACCCCGCTAAACGGGAAAACACCATCAGCCGGGATGAATTCCTGGAATACAACAAATCGATCTGGAACTTCGCCGCCGAACCGGCGCGCAAAGTAGGACATCCCGCCCCGTTCCCGGTGGAATTGCCGAGACGGCTGATACAACTTTATACGTTCGAAAATGAAATCGTTCTAGACCCATTTATGGGAAGTGGTCAAACCGCCATTGCGGCGGTGAAGTCCAACCGATATTATCTTGGATACGAGATTGATGAGAAGTATGTCGAACTGGCAAACTGCCGCATCCGGGAAAGTAACCATGCCAATCGCAAAGATTAATGACAGGGAATACCTTGCAAAACAATACCGAAACGCGTCCAATCTGAAGACGCGCCTGAGTCTCCACCAACGTTTCAGTATCAATCCCTATGGTTGGCATCGCTGGGTCTTCGATAAATTCAATCTGCCTCCCGTACGTCGGATATTGGAATTGGGTTGTGGCCCAGGAACCTTATGGTCGGAAAATATAGAACGTATTCCCATCGGTTGGGAGATCATCCTTTCGGATTTTTCTGCCGGAATGGTGAAAGAGGCCAGTAGCAACCTGGAAAAATACCCCCAATTTCAGTTTAGGGTCATTGACGCTCAGGTTATTCCCTATGAAAGCGAAATATTTTGATGTTGTGGTTGCCAACCATATGCTCTACCACATACCGGACAGGCCGCTTGCCCTTTCGGAAATCCAGCGGGTACTGAAACTCGCAGGACAGTTCTATGCTTCCACCATCGGAGAACGACATCTGAGTGAGGTTGCGGATTTGCTGAGTAAATTCGATGCCGGATTGGCTTCCTGGCCCAATAGAATCGATTCGTTCACACTTGAGAAATGGAAGACACAGCTTTCCCAATGGTTCACGGAAGTTAAACTCTATCGCTATGAAGATGCCCTAGAAGTAACGAAAGTCGCCCCACTCGTGGATTACATTTTATCTGGACGAATTAATATGTCTGGACCAAGGCGGGACCAATTTAGAGAATTTGTGGCACACGAAATAGAATCGCGAGGTGGTACCTTCCATATCACCAAAGATTCCGGCCTATTCGTGTCTGTTCCGAAAGGAGAGTGAGAGATGAAAGTTAACAGCGCTGTCCAATGTGCAGATTTCCCCTGTCTCAACACTCGCCGGGCCAGTTACCTCGTCCCCGGCATAGACATTGACCCGGCGAATGTTTCCATCCTGCTCATCTCGGAAGCCACGCCTGAAAATCCCGCGGACCATTATTACGCCGGTGAGAACGCCCTCTTCGCCCGAACCACCCTGCTGGCATTCCAGGATGCCTGGGAGAAGGTCACCTGCTGCAGGATATTCTCGATCTGGGTGTGTATCTCACCATGGCAGTCAAGTGCGGCAAGACCGGTTATGGAATCGCCTCCGCAACCGTCCAAAGGTGCTCGCACCTGCTTGAATCGGAGCTCGCCCTGTTCCCCAATGTCAGGGTCTATTTGCTGATGGGCAATGTTGCCATCAAGGCAGTCAATGCGATCGCGAAACGGAACAAGGAGCCGCGTCCCGTCCCGGCCGGCTCCACTTACAGGATCCGCGGCGGCGAGTTCTTTTTCCGGGGAGCGCGAGTTCTGCCATCCTATGTGCAGGCGGGAGCGGCTTTTTTCGTGGAGAAGTCCAAACGCAGGATGATCGCGGAGGACATTAAAAAGGCCATGCAAATCGTTACTCGTTCCTGAGACCATATTTTTTCAAGAAAGAAGCAAATCCGGAACAAAATATGTCGGCAAGACTGATCGAGGCGGAAAAACAATGAATCCAAACAATCACCCCATAGGTTACATCATCGGCGGCGGGCTGAAGGAATCCTTCCGCGCCAGGCTGACCGTCCCCGCCCAGGAAGTGCAGGAGGGCGCTTTTGTTGTCATCGAATCCGGCAACTGGCAGTTCTACGGCCTGGTGACCGACCTGCAGCTCGGCGCCACCGACCCGCGTTTCGCCGACGAACAGACCGAAACCCGTCTGCCGCCCGCCCTTGCGAATGCGTTGCATGGACAAACGCTCTTTACCACCATGGAGATCCTGCCTTCCCTGATGCTCGAGCGCGGTCCAGAGCCGGGTTCGCCTGAGTACGCCGCCTGGATGAAAGATCACACGGACAAGATGCCGAAGCCGCTGCCGGTCAAGACCGTGCCTCCGCACCACGCCCCCGTTCGCATGGCAACGGGTGGGGATATCGCTGAGATCTTCGGAAAACCTGCCGAACCGGGCAATTTCATCATCGGCTCCACCCGCGAGCAGGATCACCCCGTCTGCATCAACCTGGACAGGTTCGTGCAGCGTTCGGCGGGTGTATTCGGTGCCACCGGCACCGGGAAATCGTTTCTTACCCGTGTGGTGCTCGCCGGGTTGATGCACCAAGCGCGGGCTTCCGTACTGGTCTATGACATGCATAATGAATACGGCTTCGACGATACCGCCTCCGACACGGGCTTGCGCGTCACCGGGCTGAAATCCAAGTTCACCAGCCGGGTGAGGGTGGTCGGGCTGGGTGCCGGCACCACCATACGCAGCGCCACGCCGGATTTCAACCTGCAGATCGCCATGGGCGACATCACCCCGGCGGATATCGAGCTGCTGACCCGGGAGCTGAACCTGAAAGAGACCACCCCCACCACATTGCACGCCCTGAACAGTACCTTCAGCCGCGCCTGGTTCGAGCGCTTCAAATCGATGAATCGGGATGAGGTGGAAGAATTGGATGAAAAGACCGGCAAGGTCAGGAAGGTGCCTCATCGAGACAGCGTAGCTTATTGGGCAGGCGAGGCGGGGGTCAATGTGATGGCTGCCGAAGCCCTGCACGATAAACTGCGCCGCCTGTTCGACAAGGAGTATATAGTCGAAAAACCCGCCGCTGACACGCTGACCGAGATCATCAAGTGCCTGGAGGCTGGCAAGCATGTCATTCTATCGTTTGGTCAAGCCTACGAAACCGACCTGGATTATCTGCTGGTAAGCAACCTGCTCACCCGCAAGATCAGGCAGGTCTGGGAAGAGAAGACGAACCATTTTCGCTCCCAAAAAGGCGACGAGCCGCGACCGCTTGTGATCGTGGTGGAGGAAGCCCACAACTTGCTCAACCGCGAGATGAGCAGGCAGACCTCCTTCGCCACCATCGCACGCGAAATGCGCAAATATTACGTCACCCTGTTGATCATCGACCAGCGCCCTTCGCAGATCGACGACGAGATCATGTCGCAACTGGGGACGCGCATTTCCGGCTGGCTGGGCGACGAGGATGACATCCATGCCGTGCTTTCGGGTCTGTCCGGACGCGACTCCCTGCGCGGCATGCTGGCACGCCTGCAGCCAAAGGAAGAAGTGCTCCTTCTGGGCTGGGGAGTGCCGGTCCCGCTGCCGGTAAGATCGCGCCGCTATGACGATAAATTCTGGGGCGATTTGTTCGGGGCGGGCGGTAAAAAGGATGAGGCAAAGTTGATGAAGGAGTTGGGATATTGATCCCATCCCGCCAGTTTCCTTTATACTCTCATTTTCAGGCGGAATAAAATACTTGATCTCGCCCACCCCCTCGTCCACCTTCCGGTCACCTTATAATTAAATTGGACACTGGTACTTTGTACTGATCTGATTGCTTTATCATCTGCAGGTTCCCTGCAAGGAGCATGGAGCTTGACCGCCCTAAAAACCATTCTCTTCATGTTATTGGTGGCAGGCACGATGCTGGTGCTGCTGCCCTGTTACCTGGTGGTCAGTGACCCGGCATTGTTCTCATTCGGCATTTTCCGCTGGCTGGCAGTCCCATTCTGGGCTGCGGGGGCAGCTGCAATGATCTGGTGCGCCTGGGTTTTCACCGTTCGCGGGGACGGCACGCCCCTGCCCACCAACCTACCGAAGAGATTGATGACCAGCGGATTGAATGTTCTCCTCCGCAACCCGATCTATGCAGGAGTGGTGATCTTCCTGCTTGGATTTGTATTCTGGCACCCCGCCCCTTCCATCCTGCTGATGCCGGTCCTCGTGGCGGTAAGCGCGTACCTGTTTGTCATTCTGTATGAGGAACCCCACCTGCGCAAGACCTTCGGCGCAGATTACGAGCAATATTGCAGCCGCGTGCCCAGGTGGCTCCCGAAATGGAGAAGATCAAAATGACAGCGTTCAAGACGATCGTTTTCATCCTGCTCGTCCCGGGTTTTCTGCTGGGCGTTGTTCCTGTGTTTGTCATCCCGAAAATCCCCGATCTCACCCTCGCCGCAGGTTTTTGGAATAAGGCTGCCATCCTGTTCTGGATCGCCGGCGTGGCAACCCTCGCCTGGTGTGCGGTCGATTTCGTCCGCAAGGGGAGTGGCACCCCGCTCCCCCTCGACCCTCCGAAAGAATTGGTGGTCAGCGGTCTGTATCAATATGTTCGCAACCCAATGTATGTCGGAGCGCTGTTGATCCAGGTCGGGAATATCATCTGGTTTGGATCGCTGGCTCAGGTAGTGTACTGGTTGTTCCTGTTCATCGGCTTCAACCTGTTCATCCGGGCAAACGAGGAGCCTTACCTGCGCAAGACATTCGGCTCTCGCTATGAGACTTATTTCGAGGATGTGCCCAGGTGGATCCCGCGCGGCAAGCGCATTGACTGAGCAGCTTCGATCGAATTGCATCGCATTCATTGGCTCAAAAAGATGAATTACTGAATCTGTAGCACAGGGTACAATTTACCCATCTCAGCCTCAACGGAGCATCACATGGAAACAAAGAAAACTGGTCTTCGCAGCCTGCCCGTCAACGTCTGGATCGTGACGGCCACCTCGTTCCTCACCGACATTTCCTCCGAGATGATCGTCTATCTCATCCCGCTTTTTCTCGCCAACGTGCTCAAGGCAGGTACGGCGGTCATTGGTCTGATCGAAGGTCTGGCGGAGACCACTTCGAGCCTGATGAAAATCTACGCGGGTGCCCTTTCTGACCGGCTCGGAAAGCGCAAATGGATCACTGTCGTCGGTTACGCCCTCTCCACTATTGCCAAGCCGTTCATGTATTTCGCCACCACCTGGCACTGGGTGCTTGGCGTGCGGGTTGTCGATCGGCTGGGGAAAGGCATCCGCACCGCCCCGCGGGATGCCCTGGTTGCTGGTTCGATCGACGAAAAACAGCGCGGCCTGGCTTTTGGCCTGCACCGCGCCGGTGATACCGCCGGGGCTTTCTTCGGGTTATTGGTTGGCGCAGTGGTCGTCTGGCTGACCCAGGCCGGGGCTGCCTCCCTCACCCAACGTACCTTCCAGATCGCTATACTGGTCAGCATCATCCCCGCAGTGCTGGCAGTGCTGGTGCTCGCCATCGGGGCCCGCGACGTCCCCGGTCAGGGCAGATCGACCGCACCCATCCTCAGCCTGAAAGGCATGGACAAGCGTTTCAAGGTTTTCATGCTGGTGCTGGTGCTGTTCACTCTCGGCAACTCCTCAGACGCGTTTATCATCCTGCGCGCCCAGGAACGCGGCATGGATGTGCTCCAGATCATGTTGATGCTGATGACCTTTAATTTGATCTATTCCCTGCTCGCTGGTCCCCTCGGGGCGCTCTCCGACCGGATCGGGCGGCGGCGGCTCATCATCGGCGGATGGATCGCCTACGGGCTGGTCTATCTCGGCTTTGCCTTGTCGAGGACCGGCTGGCAGATCTGGACGCTCTTCGGTTTCTATGGGATCTATTATGCAATGACCGAGGGATCAGCCAAGGCGCTCATCGCAGACCTGGTACCCGAGCAACGGCGCGGCACTGCCTACGGGCTCTATAATGCTGCCATCGGGTTGACGGCATTTCCGGCTTCAGCCATCGCAGGTTTGCTATGGCAGGGAGCTTTTGGCTGGCAGGGATTCGGACCGGCGGCCCCATTCTATTTTGGAGCCGGGTTGGCACTCCTTGCGGGCATTCTCTTCTGGAGACTGGTGCCTGTGAAGTAATGATTTCAAAAGGCGACCCGGGCGGGTCGCCTTTTTCAATAATCCGTAAATACTATTCAATTTTTGTCAAACTTCCATTTGTTAAATGCTGAACGGATCAAAATTCGGATTCGTGCCAGCCCAAATGCAAGCCGGCTGGGCAAACTGGTTGCACTGCGCGCCAAGCGAACAGCGGTGTGAACGTACCCGCGGCGGGTCTGGAAGGAAATCCATCGGGTAGAGAACCTCGCTTTCCAGCGCCACTTCCTGTTTCACATGCTCACAGTAACATACCTTGCTTACTTCCCAAGAACATTCGGTCATGGCGTGCCTCCATCACCAGTATAGAACTGACCCTGCAACCAAGCCAGTGAGTACCGTCATGGTTAGGGATGACATCTCGCCCATTTCAGGTATGCTGGCAACAAAAACACTAATTACCACCTGGTTCGCTCCGTTCTGCTTCAGTAGTCTGCGCTTGCTCGTGGACTTCGCTTGCCTGTGCGTCGATGATCTCGCCAGCCGCGGTTTCTGTTTGCGGGGCATCGCGCCAGGTGCCACTGACCACCTTCTGCAGGGCTTCGGTATGTTCCTGGACCACTTCCTCCGGGCAGAGCGACATGAACAGGGTGGTGCCCAGCCAGATCACGGCAGCGTCATCCAGCGCGCCGATCACCGGGATCACCATCCCGGGGATCAGGTCTACCGGTGAAATGACATAGATCGCAGCAGCAATGGGTAGCAATTTCAGGAAGAAATTGACCCGCCGGTCGCCGATCAGGCGAAAAATGAGTTTCAAACGCAGCACCAGGTCCTGGAAGAAACCGCTGTTCTGATTGCTGATGATGTCACGTTTGTTTGCCATTCGAATTACTCCTCATTCCCAGGTTTTCAAAGCTTATTTAAGATGGAATCGTCAGGTCTGTTGGACGAATATGGCATTATTAATATATACGGTTAAGTATTCAATAGGATTTATCAGACTATCGCATTTGCCGGTATTCTATCAGGCTTCTAGAAAATATGACCAAAATAAGTTCGTGTAAAGAACTGCCCTGGCAGCAACCCGTTTCTATTATTTCTTCAATCCCACTACTTCATAGACATTCAACATTCCACTTTTGCCCTTTACCTTCACCGGAGGGATGGCTTTGGCGCGCACATGGGATTTGACCCGTTCGTATACTGCCTTGCTGATCAGGATCTGGTTCCTGGCAGCATTTTCCTGGATGCGCTTGGCGGTATTGACAGAGTCGCCGATGGCAGTGTATTCCATGCGTATTTCCGTCCCGATCCAACCCAGCACCGCTTCGCCGTAGTGGATGCCCACACCGAAGGAAAGATGCGCCTCGGGCGGGAGTTCGGCGTGGAGTTTCTCGATGGCAGTGCGCAGGTCCAGAGCGGCTCTCACCGCGCGCAAGCTGTGGTCGGGTCGCGGCAGCGGGGCGTTGAACCACCCCATCACCGCGTCTCCGAGGAACTTATCCACCGTCCCCTCGTATGCCAGGACGGCTTCCGCCCCTGCCGCCAGGTAACGGTTTAAGACTGCCACCAATTCCTCGGGTGAATTCTTTTCGCTGAAACTGGTGAAACCGCGGATGTCGGCGAATAAGATTGTGATGTCGCGCTGCTGACCGCCCAGTTTCAGGCTGTCAGGGTCGATCTGGGCAAGCACCGCCGGGGAGACCATGCGCTCCAACAGGCGGTGCTGGGCTTCCAGTTTCTTGCGCTCGGTCAGATCATCGAGCACGATGGCAATTCCCTGGGTATTCCTATCGGCATCTTTGAGCGGTGAAAGATTGAGCCTCCAGTCCACGCTGCCGCGTTCGGGAAGACAATGGCTGATCTCCAGTCCGACCACAGACTTGTCGGTCTCCCGGACAGCGGTCAAATGAGTGCGGAGGTCCTCAATGCAGGTCGGCAGCACCTGCTCAAGGTGCAGTCCGACAAGTTCATCGGCTGAAGAACTCAGGATGCTTTGGGCAGCACGGTTGCACAGCGTGACCCGTTCGCTGATATCTGCAGTGATCACCCCACTGGCAATGGAGGCAAACACATTATCCATCAAGTTCTTCAGCTCGCTGACCACATCCAGTGTATGCTGGACGGAAGCAAACAAGCGGGCATTTTCGATCGCAACCGCCGCCTGGTTGGCAAAAATGTTCAAAAGGTCGCGCTCCGCTTCGTCGAAGGCGCCGCTGCGGATGCGATTGTCAGCGTATATCACGCCGATGAGTTCACCCTTGGTTTGAAGCGGTACACATAGGATCGAACGCAGGTTGTATGCCACGATGGACTCCTGTCCGCCGAAGCGCGGGTCCTCCTGGGCATTGGTGGTCAGGACCGCCTCACCCGTTTCGATCACCCGCTCAATGATCGTGCGGCTGATGGCGAATTCGTTGGGAAGGATCGATTCCTTTTCCCAGTTGCGGGCAGTGCGCGTGACCATCTTTCCCTGGGCATCACGCAGCATCAAAAAGCCGCGCTCAGCATCTATCAGGCGCACGATGGTATCCATCACCAGTTGCAGCACATTCTCCAATTCCAGGCTGGAATTAACCGCTTGGGCAGTGCTCGCCAGCGCCATCGTTTTTCTACGCTCGTCCTCCACTGCAGTCACCTGGCTGCTCACATGACCGAGCATGGTTTCGAGGCTGGAGAGTTTTTCCATGGTCTGTACTGGCAGGACGCTGCTGACGGTCTGTAGCGAGCTGCGCAATTGACCGGTCAATTTTCTCAGCGCTGCAATCTGCACGTTCAGGGAGGTGATCGTCTTGCTTGTCATTTTGAACCAGTCGACGAAAAAAGGGGGTTGCCAGGAAAATACCGTTCAAGATGAGGCCTTTTTCTTTGAAATCCTCTGCCGGAAGTTCATCTTCAGCGCGGCGAGGCGAATGCGGAACGCACTGCGCAGTGCCTGCCGGCGGATCAATTCCGCCGCCTGGCGGGCAGTATGAAGGTCATTCTTTCTCTGGCTGTAAAGTGCATACTGGTATTCCCTCAGCAGGGAGCCCGCTTCTTCCTTCACTTGCGGCAGGCGCTTGGTGAGCAATGCGACCGCCTCAGCAGGTGTCTGGGCAGGCGAGGCTCCAGCGCCCAGCCAGTGCAGGCTCTGGAAGATGGCACCGAAAGCACGCTCGATCGGCTTAAGACCCGAATAATACGCCCAACGCCTCAACCATCCCGGCGGGGTGATGGCGAGGGCGGTATAAACATCGATCATCATCGAGGGTACGGATCTGTTCGCCAGCATGCGCAGGCGACCAAGGGTTTTTTCCAGCAGTCCACTCATGTAAGCCGCTGCCAGTCCAATGGTGACGATTGCTGCCAACCCGAAAAACACCATGATCCGCACCAGCGAACTGGGCTGCGGACCAGCCCCGCTCTCCACCCCAGTTTCCTCTTCGGGATTGGCGGCGCGATCCAGGTTATCCGCCCCGGGGGCTGCTGTACCGCTGTCATTGAACTGTTCGGTCTGGACGATATCTCCGGGGAGTCGTGCCAGCACAGCCTGGCTGCTGGTGGGTTCGAACTCCACCCAGCCGAGGCCGGGAAAATATACTTCCGGCCAGGCATGGGCATCCTTTTCCAGGATAGTGTACTTGTTGGGTGGCTCATACTCCCCCTGCGCAAAACCAACCACCATCCGGGCTGGAACGCCAACACTGCGCAGAAGGATTACTTCCGCACTGGCGTAATAATTGCAGAATCCTGCCTGGTAATCAAATAAGAACCAATCCAACCGGTCGGTGCCAGCTGGAGGAGGTTCGATCCTTTCCTGGTAGGTGATGGCAGTGCGCAGATAATTGGTGATGGAATCGGCTTTCTCATAGGGGGTGTTTGCATCCGTGGTGATATGCCGCGCCAGTTCCAGGATGCGGGGAGATAGGTCTGCTGGTAATTGCAGGTAATGGTCGCGCACCCAAGCCGGGTAGATCGCACCAGCTTGTTGAAGCTGGGCGACAGTTGGATTAAAGATGTTGGCATGCACGGAATATTTCTCGCCGATCAGGACGGGCGGGTCAGCCCGGAACATGAGCGGATCAATAAAGGAATCCGTGGCTGGCGTAAAGGTCAGCAAGGCAGTGCGGCTGATCCAGACCGGATGGGCAGGGGTGACAAGAATCGCCAGGTTCGCTCGCGGGGCGGAGAATTCGAATTTATTCGATAGACCATGGAGGTCGATCAATTGAAGCGGTCTATGGTCGGGTGCGGCAGGCTCTACGGTTGAAAAATCACTCTTCCATTGGTTATCCAGGTACATGTCATATGTGCGGACGCGCCAGTAATAACGGTCCGCCCGCCCAACCAGCGGGGCGCTGATGCGCAGGTAGACGCCTTCACCTGTGGCGGCCTTCTGACCAAGGGAAAGAGTGTTGCCATAAAACTCCACAAGTTTGGAACTTTCATATCCCTGCAATCCGGCGATGGCATTGCCCAGGGTCTCGCGTATCTTCTCCAATGGTTGAGTGATGTTCTGCCAGGTGCGTTTTAAGGTCTCAACCTGCCAACCGCTGGCAGGAATGAGCCAGGTCAGCATTATCAAAACCAGCGCCACCACTGGTAGAGCCAGGTTCAGGTCTGTCCACGACTCTGAGGATAAGGAAACGCGCTGTTCTCGCCAGAATTGTCTCTTACGGACCAGGTTGAGACGCCCGAGCAATAACAGGCAAAAGAAGGCATAGAATGCCGCGATGATCACCCGTTCCTTCACTGCAGAATCGAACAACTGGATGATGATCAGCACGATCCCCGCCGGTAAAACTGACAGAATATAATCCCCCCGGCGGGTTAACACGAAACCCGCCATCAGGCTGATGACCCAAAATCCAAGCGCGGCAAACACAACGAAAAGGAGTGTATCTTCCACTTTCTGACCGGTGATGAACAGGTAGATGGAATTTCCCAGCCTGCCGCCGAGACTTAGTATGCGCTCCAGCCACGGAGTTTTGACATACAGGATCCAGCCGGTCGCAAGCGGGATCAAGATCAAGCTGTACCCTATCGACAGCCAGGCAACTCCCATACGCCTGAATTGGCTGTACCCAAGTGCCAGGCCCAGAAATACACCCAGAATTGTCAGCAGCAGGGAAGTTCCCAGCCCGAGAGCCCAGTCGGTTGAATACAGGCGCTGGGAGGCGGTAAACAGAAGCAGGACCAGGATGACTGCCGAAGGCAGATCCTCCAGGCGTTCTGAAGCGCGTTTCATCCATTGAGTGTACAATACATCTTCATTATTCGTCAATCTCAAGGAGTTGCTGAATGGAAACGATCTTGAATGCTGGCCTCCAGTGGAATGTCTTCTTTCAAAACCTGGGCACATGGCTAAAAACACCCATGGAAATATTTTCATTCTTCGGAACGGAATATTTCTTCCTATTACTCCTTCCGGCCCTCTACTGGTGTCTGGATGCTGCCACAGGCATTCGTGTTGGTGTCATTCTCCTGTTGAGCACTTCATTGAATGATGCGCTAAAAATCGCCTTTCATGGACCGCGTCCCTACTGGGTCAGTACCGAGGTGCTCGATTTCGCCCGGGAGACTTCCTTTGGCTCCCCTTCCGGTCATGCTCAAATATCCGTCGGTGTATGGGGAATGCTGGCTGCCTGCCTGAACAAGTGGTGGGGATGGCTGGTGGCAATCCTGATGATGATTCTGATCGGTATCTCGCGGCTCTACCTGGGGGTTCACTTTCCACATGATGTCATTCTTGGCTGGTTGATAGGAGCCCTCCTGCTCTGGATGGTGCTTCGTTTTTGGGAACCGGTACGCACCTGGACGAAGAAGATGAGCCTGGGGCAGCAGGTTCTGGCCTCTTTCCTCTCTTCGCTGGTGCTGATCGTTATTTCGCTGATCCCCTTCCTGTGGCTGGAATTCACAAACTGGCAACCGCCGCAAGAATGGGCTCAATACGCCACGCAGGCTGTTTCACTGAGCGGCACCATTACCACGGCAGGCACCCTTTTCGGCCTGTTGACCGGCCTGGCATGGTTCAATCGCAAAGGGGGATTCTCAACCACAGGCCCAATCTGGAAACGAGTCCTTCGCTTCCTGTTAGGGGCGGTGGGCATTCTGGTTTTCTATGTTGGCCTGGATGTGCTCTTTGGCTTGATCGCCCCCGATGCAGAGGCTTTGCTCCCATATATTCTGCGCTACATTCGATACACACTGGTGGGTGTGTGGGTATCGGCTGGTGCGCCATGGCTCTTTGTCAGATTTCATTTGGCCGGTAAAACCGCCTGATACTTTACGGTCAGTTTACAATCCATTCGCCAGCAGATGACTCTGATATAATCTTTTCGTCATGGGCACCTCCCTCGAACGCGGCTACCTGCTGCATCATCGCTACCGGATAGTTGAAATCCTCGGCCAGGGGGGCATGGGATCGGTATACCGCGGGGTGGACGAGAACCTGGGCGTGGATGTGGCCGTCAAGGAAAATCTGTTCACCACCGAAGATTACGCCCGCCAGTTCCGTTTGGAAGCGGTCATCCTCGCCAACCTGCGCCACACCAATTTGCCGCGCGTGACAGACCACTTCGTCATCAATGAACAGGGTCAATACCTGATCATGGACTTCATTGACGGCGAAGACCTGCGCCAGAGAATGGAACGCACCGGCTCGATCTCGGAAGAAGAAGCCATTCTGATCGGCGCAGCCATGTGTGATGCGTTGCAGTACCTGCACACGCGCCAGCCATCCATCATCCACCGCGACCTCAAACCCGGGAATGTGCGCATCTCACCCGACGGGCATATCTTCCTCGTTGATTTCGGTCTGGCGAAACTGGTCAAGGGAACTCAAGCAACCACTACCGGAGCTCGCGCCATGACGCCCGGATATTCCCCGCCCGAACAGTACGGCACAGCCCGCACCGGTCCGCGGACGGATATCTATTCATTGGGGGCAACACTTTACTCATCCCTGACAGATGTCATCCCGGAAGACGGTCTGGCACGCGCCATGGATAATGTCGAATTGACCTCGTTGCGGAAGCATAATCCGAAAGTCTCGCGCAAACTTGCCGCGGCGATCGAAAAAGCGCTGGCAGTGCGCCCGGAAGACCGTTTCCAATCGGCGGAGGAATTCCGGAAGGCTTTGCTTTCGTCCAGCGTTAAAACCCAGCGGGTGGAAGGGGAGATCATCGTGGAACCGCCTCCCCAGCCACCCTGGTCGAAAGATGGCGGTAAGCTCGCCGATGAAATGCCCAAGGAACCGGCGAAGGGCTTGCTGCCGCCTTCTCCCCCCGCCCATTCACGGAAGGTTCGCAGCGCAAGCTGGTGGATATCCCTTTCTTTCTTCCTGATGACCATACTGGCGGCGCTGATCATCATCCTCATCTTCTGGTCGCCGATCACGAATGCATTGCTGAGACCGCTGGCTGTGCCATCCTCCACGCCAACCCGCACAAGCGTGTCCCGCAATCCGACCACTCTACTTGCAAATACTCCTCCTGCAGATACCTCGACAGCAATATTTGAATCCACCGCTACGATCACCCGAACACCCCTGATGACCTTTACGCCATCCATTCCATCAACGCCCACTGAGACCTTGATCCCGATTCCCACCTCACTGGGCGGGGGCACCAGCCAGATCGCATTTACCTCCGACCGTACCGGCGCTCCTCAAATCTACCTGATGGATGCTGATGGCAGCAATATTCAACAAGTGACCAATATGGCGGATGGTTCCTGCCAACCCTCCTGGTCGCCCGATGGTGCCCGGCTGGTATTCATTTCCCCCTGCCTGAAACGGCAGCAACAATATCCGGATGCCAAAATGTACCTGGTCAACGCGGATGGCAGCGGATTGACCGAATTGGTCTCCGAGCCAGGCGGTGATTTCAATCCGGCCTGGTCCCCGGATGGCATGCGTATCGCTTTCACTTCGTTGCGTGATGGCTTGCCAAATATTTTTATGCTTACTCTCAGTAACAACCTCGTCTCCCGACTGACCGAACCATCCAGCGATGTCAGGCTGCCAGACTGGTCCATGCAGCCGGCATGGTCGCCGAGTGGAACGCAGATCGTTTTCACCAGCCATAGTCCATATACCAATGCCCTGCAGATCTGGGTGATGAGCGACGCAGGCCGCGGTCAAACCTTCCTGATCCATCGCGGCTCCACATTGTGGAACTCGCAGCCGGTTTGGTCGCCGGATGGCAAGACAATCCTTTTCAGCGAAACCAGCGGAAACCAGTTGCTTGGCTGGATGATGCGTTTTGATTTCGAGCACCAGTCTGCAAAGGTTGTTCACCTGCGTATGGAGACCTACGGCACACACGGCGATTACTCACCGGATGGTATCTGGGTGGTGTATGAAAGTCTCGATATTCAGGATTCCGAGCGCGTGGATTACGATATCTATCTCATAAAAGCGGATGGAACCGGACCGATCAGCCGTCTGACGAATACACGTCGAATGGAGTTTGACCCGGCCTGGCGTCCGGCAGCCACTCACTAATAAACACTATTATCACGAAATGCCCCAGATCTCTCAGCGGGGCATTTTCCAATTCAGGGCTGGATTTCCATCCCGAGGAGCATTTCGTTTCAATGCTGAACTCTGGAGGAAGAAAGATTCAGGGAACAGGTGTATCCGATAAGGAAGGGATCAGGCTGGGGCTTTCTGTGGGAGTATTCATAATAGTGGGAGATGGAGTCTCCGATGGCGTTGGCGTGGGAGTCTCGGTCGGCGTTGGGGCTGGAGTTGAGGTCGGCGTGGGCAGGCTCAACAACAGGTGCGCCATCTTCTCAGCATAACCGCCATTATCCGCTTCAATGCGGAGCCGCAGGGTCACCTGTGCATCTGTTATACCGGTCAGGTCCCATGAATAGACTGTAACCGGTTGAGGAACCGCAATGCCTGTCTGACTGATCAGGGGTGACCAGCCCGCCGGGTCGGTGCCTGCCCCCCAATCGAGTCGCCAGGACCGAAATCCGCCAGTGGCGTCCGCGATGATGCTGAGTTCCAGTAAATTCTGGGTGACGGTTTGACCCTCGGTCAGGTTGGTGAATTGTAAAATGGGTCGAGGGTCGCTGGCACTGCATTTCCTCCCGGGAGTAAAGATCACCTGCTCGAATCCCATCTCGCGTGCCCATTGCTGACCGTGAGAGTCAGGCGCTCGACAGAGGAGTCGCCACATTCCGGGGAGGATTCCAGGTTTGTCCAGGTATCCAGCACCACCTTCTGCCATAGATCATGTTCGGGTGTGAGCGGCGGTTGTCCGGGGGCAAATACTTCCTCGCGCTGGCTGGGGCACCACGGGGAAGGTTGGGTGCCGGAGACGGTACAGATGGTATGCTGCTCGATACCTGGCGGCCGCACGAAGTATGTTGGGTTTCCACCGGTCAGGTGGTTGATGGCATAGGTCATAAATTCCGCCCAGATCGGACCGGCTCCGGTGAGACCGGTAGTCCCTTCCATTGACGAGTAGTCCGCATTTCCCACCCATGTTCCAACTGCCAGATCCGGTGTGTAACCGAGTGTCCAGTTATCGCGCGAGTCATTCGAAGTGCCGGTCTTAACCGCCACCTGAAAGGGCAGGTTGACGATCGAATTCGGCCCAAAGACCGGAGTGCGGGCAGCATTGTCGGATAGGATGGACGACATCAGGAAGGCATGTTCGAGGCTGATGACCTGTTCGCCAGCCGGTGGGGTGTATTGATAGATCAGGTTCCCCTGGAAATCCACGATCTTCAAGATCGCCACCGGCGGGATCCTGAGACCTGCATTCGCGATGACTGCATACCCTCCGGTCATTTCGAGTAAACTCACCTCGCCTCCACCCAGGGTAAGAGACAGACCGTAATCGGGCCGGGTGAGGCTGGTAATCCCCATGCGCTCAGCCATACCGACCAGCCCTTCCTTTTGCGGCGTGTCCGGGTTGTCATAAACCCCCACAAACTGCAGAGCTTTGACTGCCGGGAGGTTGTACGAGTTCGCCAGCGCCACCCTTACGGTAAGCGGGCCGTGGAATTTGTGGTCGAAATTGGTCGGGGCGTAGGGCGGGTTCGGGTCATTGGGCAGTCCGGAGGGAGGAAATTCAGTTGGCACGTCCCAGATGAGCGTGGAGGGAGTCCAGCCCTTTTCAAACGCGGCGAGATATGTGAAAGGCTTGATGGATGAACCCGGTTGGCGCGTGGGGCTGACTGCCATGTTAATTTGCCCGGCGTTGGCATCGTTGTAAAAATCAGGCGACCCCACCATAGCCAGGATCTCGCCCGTCGAAGGCTTGATCGCCACCAAAGCTCCATCGGTGACGTGCTTGTCAGCCAGGGCGGTCACCTGGGCGGCAACGGATTGCTGGGCGGCATCCTGCATGTCCGGGTCTAGCGTGGTGTATACGGTAAATCCGGAGCGGTAGATCGTCTGCGGGTCGAAACGCTCTTCGAGGAGCGTTCGAATGTACTGTACCCAATGAGGGAACCGCATGGCGGAAACCGACGGTATGAAGGCCCGGTTTTGGATCTCCTGGATGGCGGCTGCCACGGCAGACCCGTCCACGCACACTGGCGCGGACGCGTTGCTGACATAGATGCAGTTGCGTTCACTGCTCAAGGCGAGCATTCCCATGATGATGTTCTGGTAACGGACCATGGTCTGGTCCCGGTTGGTGTAGATGTCATAAACGGAGGGGGCTTGCGGCAATCCGGCCAGAAAAGCGGCCTCCGCCAGGTTCAACACGCCTGCGGACAAGCCAAAATAAGTCTCCGCGGCCGCTTCCACACCATAGGACAGGCTGCCGTAATAGATTTCATTCAAATAGAGTTCAAGGATTTCACCTTTGCTGTAGCGGCGCTCGATCTCAGCCGACAGGATGGCCTCCCTCACCTTTCGGAGATAAGTGCGCTGGCCGCGTTCCTCGGGCGTGAACAGCAAGGCCCGCGCCAGTTGCTGTGTGATCGTGGAGGCGCCGGAGACGGTCTCGCCGCTGGTCAGGTTCTGCCAGAAGGCGCGTGCG
>Ga0315295_10001543_pt1 | contig 19788 bp, 15 predicted proteins | sample YL17G14_0_MG_FD_204453 | JGI IMG/M metagenome (GOLD analysis project Ga0315295, IMG submission 204453) | Sediment microbial communities from Yellowstone Lake, YNP, Wyoming, USA - YL17G14_0 | ecosystem: Environmental > Aquatic > Freshwater > Lake > Sediment | place: USA: Wyoming | collected...
GCGAGGAAGACCGCCCACAGCAGGAGGACGCGCACGATGGGCAGGCTTTCAATGCGTTCGAGCGTGTGACCGGCGGCCTCGGTGATGGCGCCCAGGTCGATGTCGCGCGCCACCATGCTCGACACCGCGAGGTCCGGGCCCGCCTGCAGGGAGCCCTGCCTCATCGCCGCCGCAAACTCGGGCGGGATGATCTGTGAATCCAGGAAGGCGTAGGGCCAGCGCTCCATGCCGTCGGCCACCAGCAGGGCCACGCGCCCTTCCGCGGTGATGCGGTTGTGCGGCAGGTTCTTTTCATCCAAAAGCTCGCCGAACCATTCGTCCATCAGCCGGTCCGTCTCCTCGATCGCGAGGGTCACGGGCTCGGCCGCGGGGTTCTGGGCGTGCCGGCGGGCCGTCGCGCTGAGGATGAGCTGGATGAGCCGGCTCTGGTGCAGGCGGTTGTGGATGCGGTGGGCGCGCAGGTAGTCCTCCACGCGCACATAGGCGGCGTTCCACTGTTCCAGCGTGCCGGTGGTCGGGCGGAACGAATTCAGGGATTCCAGAGATAGCTCCATGTCTCGGTCAGCACATGCGGGCCTTTGCGCAGAAAGCAACGGAGTTCCGCCGGGGCGCCCGCGGGGCCGGACCGGGTTTCGAAGACGACGCGCCACGCCCCGGTGAAACGGTTTTTCTGCACCACGGTGCGGCCCGCCTGGCGGATGCCAGGCCCCAGCGTGAGGACCGCCTCGATTTCCGGGTCCTCCGGCTGGGCGTTCAGGTAAGGGCCGGCAAACTCGACGACAAAGCGGCGGAGTTCCGGCTGGCCGGGCACGGCGGCCGTGCGGGTGGAGGTGGTGAAACCGGCCGGGGGCCGGGGGCCGGGGTCGGACAGCCAGTGCAGATTGTATTCAAACTCGATCGGTTCGCCGGCGGGCGGCAGCTGCGCCGGCTGCCAGAAGGCCACGATGTTGTCGCCGAACTCATCGGGCGTCGGCAGCTCCATCAGGCGGATCGCGCCCGCGCCCCACTTCCCGACCGGTTCCACCCAGGCGCTGGGCCGCTGGTGGTAGCAGGCCTCGAGGTCGTCGTAATGCTCGAACTGGCGGTCGCGCTGCATCAGGCCGAAACCGCGCGGCGCCTGGTCGGAGGCAAAATCCGCCAGCCGCCCGGTCGTCGGGTTGTCCAGCGGCCGCCAGAGCCATCCGCCCGCGCCCGTCTCGAGCAGCAGGCCGTCGGAATCGTGGACTTCGGGCCGGAAATCCTCGCGCGACCACCCGGTGTTCTCGCCATGGAGGAACATGCTCGTGAGCGGCGCGATCCCAAAAACCTTGGGATTGCGGCGGCAGTAGACCGCGGCGCGCACCCGCATGACCGTGTCCGCGCCGGGGGTGAGGACAAACCGGTAGGCCCCGGTCACACTCGGGCCGTTGAGCAGGGCGTAGATGGTGACGCTGGTGCCGGCGATCAGGGGCCGCACGATCCAGAATTCCTCAAACTCCGGGAACTCCTCGGTGCCGGGCCCGCCGGTGTTGACCGCCAGCCCGCGCGCGGACAGGCCGTAGCGCTGGTCGCGCCCGAGGGCGCGGAAGTAACTGGCACCGAGAAAAGCCACGAGTTCGTCCCACTTTCCCGGCGCGTTGAGCTCGTTGAGCACCTTGAAGCCGGCGAAGCCCAGGTCGGAGGGCACGCGCCAGCCGCGCTTGACCTTGCCGTAGTCGTAAAAGCGCGGCGAGAAGCCGATGGGCTGCGCCACCTTGTTCACCACCTCGGAGACCTGCACCGGGTGGTTGAAGCTGCTGCCGGGATGGAAGAACTGCAGTTGGAAGGGCAGTTCCTCGGCGCGCCACCAGGAAAGCCGCTCGTCGAAGCGGATGTCGCGATACTCGTCGTAGGACAGCGTCCGCAGCCAGTCCGGCACGCGGGACTTGGTTTCCTGCCAGGGCTGAGCGGCGAGGGCCTTGGCGCGGAATTGCAGCACCTCGAAGTCAAACAGCTCGTCGGCCCGGCCGGGGGCCGCGCCCAGCGCGAGGGCGAACGCGCAGAGGATCGACAGGCGCAGGTTCATCGCTCAGCGGAAATAATTGCGCTGCTTGTCCGTGATCGGCAGTTCGGCGCGCTCCATCACGGCGAGCAGGTCCTCCCAGGCATCGCGCTTGATCTTCTTCGCCGTCGCGGAGGTGAGGCCCTCCTGGCGCAGCAGGTAGGAGGGATGATAGCTCGCGCGCAGCGGGGTGTCGGCGTAGCTGTGCCAGCTGCCGCGCGCCGCGCCCATGGTCTTGAAGCGTTCGGCGCCGAGCAGGCCGTCCACCGCGGTCTTGCCGAGGGCCACGAGCACACGCGGCTGGATGATCGCGATCTGGGCGCGGATGAACGGCAGGCAATAGGCCATCTCCGCCGCCGTCGGGGGCCGGTTGCCCGTCTGCGAACCGTCGGCATTGCGTGCGCCCGTCTCCGGCCGCCAGTTGAGGATGTTGCCGATGTAGACCTGCTCGCGCTCAAGGCCCATGCCCTTGATCATCTTGCTCAACAGCTGGCCGGCGCGGCCGACAAACGGCTCGCCCTGGTCCTCCTCGTCGCCGCCGGGGGCCTCGCCGACGAACATCACCGCCGCGTCGAGGTTGCCCACGCCGAACACCACCTGCTTGCCGGGGTAGACCCGCGCGCGGCACATGCAGTCGTTCAGCACCAGGTCGCGGAGAAAGTTCCAGCGGGTCCGCTTGTCCCCTTCGGGCAGGGCGAAGGCGGGTGGCGCGGGCAGTTCCGGCCCGCGGACCGCGGCCACCTTGGCGACGGGTGCGGGTTTGGGTTCGAACAACAAGGGCGCGGGCGCAGCCGGCTCGTCCGCCGCAAGCGTCGTGGCCACCGCCTCGCGCAATTGGGCGAGACTCTCGTCCGTGACGGCCACGGCGCGCTGGCCGCCGGCCTTCAGGCGGCGGAGTTCATCGTTCAGGGCCAGTAAGTGTTCGCGGGTGGGCACGGGGTCAGATTACTCGATGGCTCATCAGCCTTTCGATATGCTTGCCCAGCATGTCGAATTCCAAATTGACCGCGTCTCCCCTGCTTCGCGAGTGCAGGTTCGTCGCCAGCATGGTATGGGGAATCAACCAGACGGCGAATTCATCGTCCGCGACCTCCGCGATGGTCAGCGAGATACCGTCGACGGCTATGCTGCCCTTTTGGACGATGTAACGGGAGAATTCGCGGGGAATGCGGATCCGCAGGTAGTGATCCTTGCCGCGTGGCTCCAATGCGACGATCTCTCCGGTCGTATCAATGTGGCCGGTAACGAAGTGACCGCCAACCTTGCCGCCAAAGCGCAGGCTGCGTTCCAGATTGACGGGCCCGTCCACCCGGAAAGCCCCGAAATTGGTCAGTCGCCTGGTTTCCTCCAACACGTCAAAGTGCATCTGCCCGGCGTCCAGGCGCGAGATGGTCAGGCAGCAGCCGTTTATCGCCATGCTGTCGCCCGGTGCGGCGTCTTGGCGCACGCTGCGGGCCGCAATAACGAGACCCCAGGCCTCAGCCTCGGGCTTGAAGGCCACCACGCGCCCGACTTCCTCGATGATTCCGGTGAACATAAGTCAGATGAGTTTGATGCGGAGGACAGCGGTCTCGCCACCGCGGCTGACAAGCAGCACAAATTCCGGCCGTTTTTCGTCCGCCTCGATGGCCCGCAGCTTGGCGAGCGCCTGCGCGTAGGTCTTGATTTCCTCGCCGTCGATCTCGCGCACCCAGTCGTCGGCCCGCAGGCCGGCGGTGGCGACGGGACTGCCTGGCTTCACAAACTGCACCATCACGCCGGCCTGTTCGCCGGGCTTGGCCCGGTGCATGATGCCGTCGCCGTAGAGGAATTCCCGCACGGTGAAACCGAGCCGCTCCAGGTAAACGCGCTCGGCCTCGCGGGCGAGCTTGGGCTCGTCGCCCAGCCGGACGCTGATCTCCTGCCGCTCGCTCCCGCGCAGGATGGTGAGCACCAGCGACTCGCCCGGCCGGTGCCGGAGGATCTGCTGGCCGAAATGACCGACCACCACGCGGTCGGGCTTGAGGCGGGGCAGCGGCTGGCCGTCGACCGCGAGGACGATGTCACGCTCCTTGAGTCCGGCCGCGGCGGCGGGGCTGCCGTCCATGATGTCGCTGAGGACGACGCCGGACTGGTTTTCCAGCTTGAGGAGCTTGGCAACCTCGGGGTCCATCGGTTGCAGGCCGTAGGCGCCGAACCACGGGATGGGCCGGCCGGTCACCGACGACGGCACGCGGCCGAGATTGGGCAGCACCTCGTCGGCCAGCAGCACGATGCTGCTTTCCTCGACGTTGATGAGCAAGATGGGCGTGGCATGCTGGTTGCGGGAGAACAAAAGGAAATTCTGCCCGAAGGAGGACTGCGCCAGGCCGGCGAACTGGCCGGCGGCATTGAAGACCGGCAGGCCCGGGCTTGCGACATCGCTGCCCAGGATGGCGGTTTTCTGCGGCAGCTTGATGACGAGGGCGACGCGCGCGCTCAGGAAATACGGCATGAAGTCCTCGTCGCGGTTGCGCAGGCCGATGCCCCAGACCTCGTCGCTCAGGGCGGGGTCGCCGCTGATCGGGGCATACTGCGTGATCGGCACGAGGCCGGGCCGGAGCTTGGCCTCGACCCGCAGGTAATGCCAGCCGGTGAACGGATCCGGGCCGAGGTATTCGGCATTGGCGGGCTCGGTACTGCCCGGACGGTAGACCTTGAAATCCTTCAGCTGGGCCGGCGGAATGCCGGGCAGGATGGCCGCCGCCGGCAGAATGATCGTGCCCTGGTTGTCGATCACCGTGCCCATCACGGTCACCGGCTGGCGTTCGATCTCGGTCTGCACGAAAAACTCCACCGCGACGACGGACTTGAGGCGCTCGGTGAAAAGCTCCGGCACCGTGGCGGCGGCGGCGGGAAGCGCGGCCAGCACGGCCGGCAGGAAGAGGCGGAGAATATATCTCATGGCTTGATCACGTAGAGGGAAATGCGGCGGTTGCGCTGCGCCTCGACCAGCTGCGGCTCGGGCTTCGCCGCGAAGGCCGCGTAGACCTGCTTCAATTTGGCCAGTTCCGCGATGGGCGCATTGCCGACCTTGGTGATGATGTCGCCGCGGGCGAGGCCCGCCTCGGCCGCCGGGTAGCCCGGCTGCGCGCCCAGCACGATAACGCCGGAGTCGTCCAGCAGCTGGTTTTCGCGGGCGTAGGCGCGCGTCACCTTGCGCACGCTGAGGCCCCACTTCTCAAAGGCCCACTCCTCGCCCACCCGGCTCTCGAGCTTCTCGGTCTGCACGATAAAGGCGACGGTCTGTGTGCCGCGCTTCACCTCGAGCGCCACCTTGGCGCCGACGGGCAGGCTGGCGATGGCCTGCTGGATGGGCGGCAGTTGCTCGGGGAAGCGGCCGTCCACCTTGCGGCCGTCGAGGGTCAGCAACACGTCGCCGGCCCGGAGTCCGGCCCGGGCCGCCGGCGAGCCGGGGTCGACGCGGTTGATGAGCATGCCGGTGTTGCTGGCCAGCGCGTAGAAGCGCTCGAGGTCCTGCAGCACGCCCGGCACCAAGCCGATGTAGCTGCGGGTGATCGTCCCGTCGCGCACGAGCGCCGCCGCGACCTTGCGCGCGACGTTGGCCGGGATGGCGAAGCCGAGATTCTCGGCGCCGATGTAGGCGCGGGAGTTGATGCCGACGACCTTGCCGTCCTCGGTCACCAGCGGACCGCCGCTGTTGCCGGGGTTGATGGCGGCGTCGGTCTGGAGCCAGGTGTTGAAGGCGCCGGTCTCATGGCCGTCCACTCCGCCGCTGTCCTCAAAGTAGCGGTTGGTGTTGGAGATGATGCCGCGGGTCACGGTGCGGGTCAGGCCGTGCGGCGTGCCGACGGCAAAGACGGTCTCGCCGGCGTAGAGGTCGGACGAGTCCCCGAAGCCGGCGGCGGAAAAGCCGAGCCCGCGCGCCCTGAGCGCGGCCGTGTCGAGGCGCAGCAGGGCGAGGTCGGTCCAGTGGTCCCACCCGACGAGCGTGGCGCCGACCCGCTCGAGGTTGGCCAGGGTCACGGAAATCTCGACGGCCTGGGGGTTGACGACATGGGCGTTGGTCAGCACCAGGCCGTCATCGGAGATGATCACCCCGGAGCCGATGCCGCCGGTGAAGCGCTTGGCGCCGTTGTCGAACTCGATTTCGCGCACGTCGATGCGGACCACGGCCTCGAGCATGCGGTTGAAGCCGCGACTCATGGCGGCCCCGGCCGGCGGGGCCAGCAGCAGCAGGCCCAGCACAGTGGCGCCCAGACGGCGGATGATTGACGGTAAGGGGGAATGTCTCAATGTGGCGGGTTTTAATAATCGATGGCTACCAATTGCAAAGACTACGACTTTCTCCAAATCGAGCCTCATTGGCAATCTTTCTGGGAAAAAACCAAGGCATTCAAGGCGGAGAACGGGTCGCCGAAGCCGAAATACTACGTGCTGGACATGTTCCCCTACCCGTCCGGCTCGGGCCTGCACATCGGACACCCGGAGGGTTACACCGCCACCGACATCCTCGCCCGCTACCAACGCGCCCGGGGCTACAATGTCCTGCACCCGATCGGCTGGGACGCCTTCGGCCTGCCCGCCGAGCAGCACGCCGTGAAGACCGGCACGCACCCCGCCGCCAACACACAGAACAACATCGTCACCTTCCGCCGGCAGATCAAGGCGCTGGGGTTTTCCTACGACTGGGACCGCGAGGTCGACACGACCGACCCGAAGTATTTCCGGTGGACGCAGTGGATTTTCCTGCAGCTCTTCCGCCAGGGCCTGGCCTATGTGGATGAGCGCCCCGTCTGGTGGTGCCCCGAGCTCCGCACCGTGCTGGCCAACGAGGAGATCGTCGACGGCAAGTCCGAGGTCGGCGGCTACCCCGTCGAGCGCCGCAATCTCCGCCAGTGGGTGCTGCGCATCACCGCCTACGCCGAACAGCTGATCGACGGGCTCAAGGACGTCGACTGGCCGGACTCGACCAAGCGCATGCAGGAGGCCTGGATCGGCCGCAGCGAGGGCGCCGAGGTGCATTTTGCCCTGGAGAACCGCGCGCTCGGCGACCTAAAGGTTTTCACGACGCGGCCCGACACGCTCTTCGGCTGCACCTACATGGTCGTGGCACCGGAGCATCCGCTCGTGCCCGCCCTCACCGCTTCCGCACAGCGCGAGGCGGTGGAAACCTACCGCCGGAAGGCCGCGGGCAAGAGCGACCTCGAGCGCACCGACCTCGCCAAGGACAAGAGCGGGGTATTCTCCGGCAGCTACGCCATCAACCCGGTCAACCGGCAGCGCGTGCCCATCTGGATCGCCGACTACGTGCTCATGGGCTACGGCACCGGCGCCATCATGGCCGTGCCCGCGCATGACGAGCGCGACCACGAGTTCGCGCTGCGCTACGAGTTGCCCATCGTCCGGGTCATCGCCCCCGCGGGCAAATCCGAGACCCTGCCCTATGTGGGGGACGGCATTGTCATCAATTCGCCCGGCTACGACGGGCTGAGCTGGCCGGACGCGAAAAAGAAGATCACCGCCGACCTCGCCGCCCGCAGCCTCGGCAAGAGCACGGTCAATTACAAGCTCCGCGACTGGCTGTTCTCGCGCCAGCGCTATTGGGGCGAGCCGTTCCCGATCGTCTGGGTCAGCGCCGCCGATTACCAGCGGGCCACGACGATGCGAACTGACCTGCCGAAGCAACCGGTTACTTTCGTCGAGCAGGGCGTCACCCATTGCGCGCTGCCCCTGCCCGACGCAGCGTTGCCGCTGGTGCTGCCCGATGTCCAGTCCTACCTGCCCAGCGGCACCGGCGAGAGCCCGCTGGCCAACGAGACCGCGTGGCTGGAGATCTGGTTCAACGTCCAGACCGGCGCTTCCCTTCCCGCCACCCAGCCGAGGCCCGCCGGCGACGCCTGGGTCCGCGGCCGCCGCGAGACCAACACGATGCCGCAATGGGCCGGCTCTTGCTGGTATTACCTGCGCTACCTCGATCCGCAGAATGCCGGCGCCATCGCCAGCCCCGCGGCCCTGCAATACTGGGGCGTGCCCGATCTCTACGTCGGCGGCGCCGAGCATGCCGTGCTGCACCTGCTCTACGCACGCTTCTGGCACAAGGTGCTGTTCGACCTCGGCGTCGTGCCCCAGGCCGAGCCGTTCAAGAAACTATTCCACCAGGGCATCATCCTCGGCGAGGACGGGGCCAAGATGTCCAAGAGCCGCGGCAATGTGGTGAACCCCGACGACATCATCCACGCCTACGGCACCGACTCGCTGCGGCTTTACCTGATGTTCCTCGGGCCGCTCGACGCCATGAAGCCCTGGAACACCAAGGGCATCGAGGGCGTGCATCGCTTCCTGAAAAAGATCTGGCGCGAGTGCCTGACTGAGGAAGGCGCGGTCAATCCGCGCCTCACCGTCGCCGGCAGCCTGTCGGCCGGGACAGACAAGCTGCTGCACGAGACCATCAAGAAGGTCGGCGACGACATCGAGAGCCTGCGCTTCAACACGGCGATTTCGCAGATGATGATTCTGCTGAATGCGCTGCAGAAGGAACCGGCCGTGTCGCGCGCCGTGATGCTCGACCTGCTCCGGCTGCTGGCCCCGTTCGCCCCGCATATCGCCGAGGAACTGTGGGCGCGGCTCGGTGAATCCGGTTCGATCATGACGGCCGGCTGGCCGGCTTTTGCCGCCGAGAAGCTCGTCGCCACCAGCCTGACCGTTGTTATCCAAGTGAACGGCAAGGTCCGTGGTGAAGTCAGCGTCGACCCCGGCATCACCGAAGCGGAACTGGTTGCCTTGGCTGTTGCCCATCCCAAATTGGCCCTAATTGTGGCCGGCAAGCCGATTAAGAGAACAATCTACATCAAAGGCAGGATACTTAATCTTCTGGTATAAAACCTTATGTGGCAGTAATAATTCCCAATTAAATCTTGAACTAGGGATTATTACCTAGTTGTATCTGGGTAGTTCCAGAAAAGTTCACATATCCCGTATCTGTGCTAGCTTAATAACCATTCGCCATGAAAACAAATCTCACCCGTCTGCTGATTCTTTGTGCAGTGACTGCGGTGGTATTGTCCCCGAGCGCCCTGGCCCAGCGGCAGCTCGGGAAGAAGAAGGGCCCGACCAGTAAACTTTATATCGCCGAGTCCAAGGGCGAAACGCAAATCCGTTCAGGCGACAAGGTCTACGCCGGTCGGCAGGCCTCCGCGTTTGATGCCCCTGGCACCGTGATCGAAACGGGATCCAATTCCAGCACGGCCATGGTCTATTCCAACGGCGTGGGCATGGTCATCGGGGAGAATTCCCGGATTGAAATCACGCGTTTCGACCAGGCGCCATTCTCGGCGACTACCGCGACCGGGGCCAATGATAACCTGGAGCCCTCCGAATCCCAAAGTGAAATTTATCTGTCTCGAGGCACGGTGGGCATCTCGACCAGCCAATTTCTCTCGGGCAGTTCCATGGCCTGTGCCACCGAATTGGGGGCCATCAAGATCCGTGGTGGCAACATTGCGATCGAATCGCGTCCCGATGAATCGATCTTCGACCTGCTGGGCGGGGCGGCCACCGTGCTGAATGCGCAGACCGGCCAAAGCTATTTGTTGCAGCCGGGAGAACGCATCATCATTCGCCGGCTGCCGGGCGGCAAGTCGGAGGTCACCGTGACCCAGATTCCCGTGCAGGCGCTGCCCGCGCTCAATGCCTTCATCAGTGTCGCCTCGAATTCGCGCCAAACCGTGACCTTTCAAGTCATCGAACAGAATGCCGCGCGGGATCCGAATGCGCCGCCCTCTTCCGCCGGCACCCCGGCGGCCACCACCGCCACGGAGAATGCGGCTGGCAGTGGCGACACCACCCAGGAAATCGTGCCCAAGCCGACCGTCCCCGCCACTCTCCCGATCAATGTCGTCATCAGCGCAGACCGGCTGCCAGGCGGCTGAGATTCCAAGCGAGACCGACCCGCTGTGCTTTTCCGCCGCCACATCCGCCCCCATCTCCTCACCATTCTCACGCTCGGGCTGGCTCTCCCCTCCGGTCGCGCGTTGCTGAACATCGACGGTTCGCGCAACCAGGTCTTCGTCTTCGGCGGCGTCACCTTCGGCTACAGCTCCAACATCTTCTCCCAGTCCTCGGGGCATGGTGACTACAACGTCAGCGCCCAGGCCGGCGTCGAGCTGAAGCGCCGCGCGGGCATCATCGCGGTCAACGCCACGTTCCGGGTGGCTTACCAGACGTTCGGGAAATACACGGCCGAGAACTCGGTCAACCCGAGCTTCTACATCGAGTTCAACAAGACCACCGGCCGCACCACCGGCGCCTTCACGGTCAATGCCTTCCGCGAGAGCCGCTCGGACAGCGCGGTTAATGTGCGCACCAACTCCTGGAACTATCCGCTCGGGCTCAATCTCAAGTATCCGATCAACGACCGGTTCTACGTCACCTCCAACACCGCCTACCTGACGCGGCGCTATGCGAACAACAGCGCGCTCGCCAACCTGACCGACTACTCCGAGGGCCTCGACCTGTTTTACGTCTACACCTCCAAGCTCGACCTGATGGGCGGCTACCGCATCCGCATCTCCTCGACCTCGCTCGGCGGCGACACCACCGACCACTGGTTCAACGTCGGCGCCACGGGGGGGCTTTTTGCCAAGCTCAACGGCACCGTGCGCTTCGGTTACCAGCTCCGCCACCTCACCGGGACCGCCGGCGAGAATTTCGCCCACGTCAACGCCCTCGCGTCCCTCAACTGGCCGCTCACCCGCAAGCTCGCCCTGGCGGGACAGGTCAGCCGCGATTTCAACACCATCGCCACCGGCTCCTCGGTCGACTCGACCAGCGCGGCCCTGCGCGCCTCCTATGCCTACAACCGCAAGCTGGCGTTCGACACCAGCGTGACCTGGGGCCGCAACGATTTCCTCGGCCGCCAGCAGCCGGCCCGCGTGGACACCTTTTTCTCCTGGGACGCGGGCGCGGCCTACAAGTTCAACGAGCACCTGAGCCTCGGCGCCACCTACACCTACTTCCGCAACTGGTCCAGTCTCAGCTTCTCCGACTTCGACCGCCAGGGCTTCACCCTCGACATCTCCAGTCGCTACTGAACATTTCTCCGCCATGAAAGCCTCCCGCCTCCTCCTCGCCGCGCTCGCCTCCCTCCTGCTGGCCGCCGGCCTGCATGCCCAGGGCAATGCCAGCCAGGCCGAGAAGAAGAATTACGTGCACCGGCTGGCCCTGGCCGACCGCCTCCGCGTCGCGGTCTATCAGGAGGAGGATCTCACCACCCTGACGCGCATCGATGCCCGCGGCCGCGTCAACCTGCCCCTTCTCGGTGAAATTGCCATCGGCGGCCTGACCATCGTCGAGGCCCAGGCGGCCATCGAGAGCGCCTACAAGGACGGCCGTTTCCTGCGCAATCCGCAGGTCACGATCAATGTCGAGGAATATGCCACGCGCGAAGTCTCCATTTCCGGCCAGATCCGCAATCCCGCCCGCTACAGCCTGCCCCCCGAGTCGACCTACACGGTGGTCGAGCTGGTGACCAAGGCCGGCGGCATCACCGACATCGGCAAGGGTTCCGCCGTCACCGTCACCCGCATCATGCCCGATGGTTCGCGGAAAATGTTCACTATTGACGTCGACAGCATCATCAAGGGTAAGAAGGACAACAAATCGGAGGACCTGCTGCTCCAGGCCGGCGATAATGTCTACGTGCCGGAACGCCTCATCTAATTTCACCAATGTCCGCACCCGACGTCCTCCCCACCACCGCGCCCGCGAGGTTCCCCGGCCCCTCGCTGCACGGCAATGACAGCCAGGTCATCGAGCGCCGCTCGCTGCGCGACTACTACGTCATCCTCCGGGAGCGCCTCTGGACCGCCCTGCCTGCCGCCCTCCTGGTCGGCCTGTCGTGGGGCTACTATCAGGCGCAGGAAACCCCGATGTATTCCAGCCGGGCCACCATGCAGTTCGAGCGCGCCGAGCGCGTGGTGCTCAACGAACAGGTCGTGGACACCTCCGTCCGCTCCGACATCGACCTCAACACCTACCTCCAGATCCTCAACAGCGGCCGCCTGCGGACCATGATCGCCCAGTCGCTGACTCCGGACGAGGTGAAGATCCTCCAGCGCCCCTACCTCCAGGACCTCGCACCGGGCGTCAACCCGCCGTCGGTCTCGGGCCTGATCGGCAGCGCCTCCATCGAGTCCATCCGCAACAGCTTCCTCATCAGCATCACTGTCGCCAACCGCGACCCCGAGGGCGCCGCGATTATCGCCAACCGCTACGTCGAGCAGTTCACGCGCTACCTCATCGATTATTCCGGCGGCAAGAACGAGGTTGCCGTCGACTACCTGCGCACCCGCGGCGAGGAGTTGCGCAAGGAGTCCGAGGCCGCCGATGGCCGCCTGCAGGAATACCGCCGCAAGCATAACCTCGTCTCGCTCGACAACAGCTACAACATCATCGGCGACCGGCTCAAGACCATCAACGCCTCGCTGACCGGTGCACGCCTCGGCCGCCTCGATGTCGAGACCCTGCTCGGGCAGATCGAGCGGATGCAGAATTCCGGCGGCAGCCTCCTCGAGATCGGCTACATCTCCGCCTACGGCAACATCGCCGGGCTCAAGGCCCAGCTCGCCGAGCTGAGCAAGCAGCAGTCCGTCCTCAGCGAGCGCTACCTCGAGCGGCACCCGAAAATGATCGACCTGGCCAACTCCATCGATGTCGTGTCGGCGCAGATCACCCGCAACATCGAGCAGTCCATCGCCGACCTGCGCACCCAATACGTCAAGCTCCAGGAGACCGAGGCCAGCTACCAGCGCGAATACAACGAGGCCGAGAAGGACCAGCTCCGCCTCGGCGAGCTTTCCGTCGAGTTCAAGAGCCTCGAGAGCCAGGCGCAGGTCGCGAAGAGCAACTACATCCAGATCCTCGACCGCCTCAACCAGGCGACCACCTCCAAGAACCTCGAGAACATCCCCGTCAAGCCGCTCGACCGCGCCCTGCCCTCCGGCGCCCCCTTCACGCCCAACCTCCGGAACATCGTCAAGACGAGTTTCTTCCTCGGCCTGATCGTCTTCGCCGGCGTGGCCGTCGGCCTCAGCTTCATCGACGACCGCGTCAAGAGCGCGTGGGATGTCGAGGGCTTCATCGGCGCCCACCTCCTCGGCATCATCCCCGAACTCAACGACGTGCCCGACACCGAGAAGCACTCGCTGGTCAACAGCAACAAGACCTCCCCCGGCTCCGAGGCCTTCCTCAGCGTCTACAGCGCGGTCAAGATCCAGTCCAAGCTCGATTTCCCGAAGTCCATCCTGGTCTCCAGCACCATCCCCGGCGAGGGCAAGACCATGATCAGCTGCAACCTGGCGGCCTCCTTCGCCCGCCACGGCAAGCGCGTGCTGCTTATCGACTGCGACATGCGCCGCCCGATGCTGCACCGTCACTTCAAGCTCACCAACGAAGTCGGCCTCATCGCCTGGTTCGAGGCCGGCGCCATCATCCCGCCCGACCCCTTGGCCGACGCCAACCTCGGCCTCGCGAAGGTCGACGAGAACCTCTACCTGCTGCGCTCCGGCGGACGCTCCAAGAGCCCGACCGAGCTGCTCGAGAAGCCCATCTTCGGCCTGTTCCTCGAGAGCATGAAGCAGCACTTCGACCTCGTCATCATCGACTCCCCGCCCATGGGCGCCGTCACCGACTCCCTGCTCATCTCGGAGAACACCGACGAGGTCATCTACGTCTGCCGGTTCAACCGCGCCTTCCGCAAGCACATCCGGCTCTACATCCGCCAGCTCAAGGAAAGCAAAAATGAGCTCCTCGGCATCGTGCTCAACGGCCTCTCCGCCCGCCGCATCGAGTATTACAGCAACTACCGCTACTACCGGAGCTACAAGAAATATTACGGCTCCCAGTCGTAAGCAGTGGGCCCTGCAGGGCGGGATCGCTGGTCCCGCCTTCTGAAATGAGACTCACAACCTCCTGTCCTCGCGAGCCCGGCGTCGCCGGGCGGGGCGATCCAGCCAGATGGATTGCTTCGTCGTTTGCTTCGCGCTCTCCGCGCAATGACAGGCCATGCTAAATCCGCAGTCCAGTATTGTCGTCCCGTGGTCTGTAGTCCGTAGTCCTGTTGACCTTCCATGCCCTCCGCCTTCCTGCCCAAGGATTTTGCCGCCGCGCGTCCCGTCGCCCTCATCGCGGGCCGCGGCGCCTATCCCGTCCTGACCGCCGCCGCCATCCGCCGCGCCGGCGTGCCGCTGCGGCTGGTCGCGATGGACGACGAAACCAGCGCCGAGCTCGTGGCGAGCTTCCCGGCGCAAGATCGTGTCACCCTCAACGTCGGCCAGGTCGGCAAGATGCTGACCGCCCTCAAGGACTTCGGCGCCGGCTACGCCCTCATGGCCGGCCAGGTGAAGCCCAAGCGCCTCTTCCACGGCCTCGTGCCCGACCTCAAGACCGCCTCCATCCTCTTTTCTCTCAAGCGCCGCAACGCCGAGACCATCTTTGGCGCCATCGCCGCCGAGATCGGGAAGATCGGCGTCACCCTGCTCGACGCCCGCGCGTTCATCGACGACCAGCTCGCCACGCCGGGTTCGATGACCGGCAAGAAGCTGCTTATCGAGGACGAGTATCTCCAGCACGGCATCCACATCGCCCGCGAGATGGCCCGGCTCGACATCGGCCAGGGCTGCGTCGTGCGCAAGGGCACGGTTCTCGCCGTCGAGGCCTTCGAGGGCACCGACGACATGCTGCGCCGCGCCGGCAACTTCAAAACCGACGAAACCCTTTTCGTGAAGACCGTGAAAGCCGGGCAGGATTTCCGCTTCGATGTGCCCGTCTTCGGCCTGCGCACGCTCGAGACCATGCACACCGCCGGCCTCGGCGCCGCCGCCGTCGAGGCGGGCAAGGTCATCGTCCTCGAAAAGCCCGCTGTCATCGCACAGGCCAGGGACTGGGGCATCACCCTCCACGGCTTCTGAGCAGGTAGGGCGAGTCCTTCGGACGAGCCGCCCGCAACCTTGCACTTTCCCTCCGTCCGCCCACCTTTTCCCCCATGTCCCCCGACCTAGTCGAAGTCTCCGTCAAAGGCCTGATGCCCACGGCCAACGGCTGCGCCGTGTTCCTCGGCAACGACGAGAAAGTCTTCGTCATCTACGTGGACCCCAGCGTCGGCAGCGCCATTTCGATGACGATCAATGGCGTCAAGAAGGAGCGTCCGCTCACCCACGACCTCATCGGCCACCTGCTCATGGGCCTCGAGATCTCCCTCGAGCGCGTCATCATCAACGACGTCAACGACGGCACCTATTTTGCCCGCATCATCCTGCACATGTCGAACGAGCTGGGCCGGAAATTCCTCGAGCTCGACGCGCGCCCGAGCGACTCCATCGTGCTCGCCCTGCAGCAGAAGCGCCCGATTCTGGTCGCGCGCAAGGTCTTCGACCTCGTGGAGGACATGACCGAGATTCTCGAGCGCGTGCTCAAGCAGCAGAAGGAAGAGCCCAAGGACGAGGGCGACCAGTAGGCCGGGACTGGTCGTGGGCCAGCGAGCTTGCTCGCACCCCGCCCGGTTTCCTGCGTGCGCTACTCGCCGCCCACGGATTTCCCCCCACTCCCTCCTGCCTGTCATTCTGCGCGCAGCGAAGAATCCACTGCCTTGGCCTCCCACCTCCCATCTCTCGCCTCCCGCCTCCCGCCCGGCATCCTGCCGGGCGGCCCGCTCACCGCGCTGGCGCCGATGCAGGACGTCACCGACCTGGCCTTCATGCGCGTGATGGCGCACTACGGCGCGCCGGACTATTTCTTCACCGAATTCTTCCGGGTGCACAGCCAGTCGCGGCCGGAGAAGCACATCCTCCGCTCCCTCGTCGAGAACCACACCGGCCGGCCCGTCTTCGCCCAGCTCATCGGCGAGCATGTGCCCGACATGGTGCGCACGGTGAAGGAGCTCCTGAAGTATCCGATCGCCGGCATCGACCTCAACCTCGGCTGCCCGGCCCCGAAAATCTACAGGAAGAATGTCGGCGGCGGGCTGCTGCGCGATCCGGCCAAGGTGGACGAGTTGCTCGGCGCGCTGCGCGACACCGTGCCGGGCCTGTTCACGGTGAAGATGCGCCTCGGCTTCGACTCGACGGAAAACTACGAGCGTATCCTCGGCCTCATCAACAAGCACAGCGTCGATCTGCTCAGCGTTCACGGCCGCACCGTCAAGGAAGGTTACCGCAGCGACGTGCATTACGACTGCATCGGCATCGCCGTCAGCTCCGTCCGCTGCCCGGTGCTGGCTAACGGCAACATCACGTCCGCCGACAAGGCCGCGGCCGTGCTCGCTGAGACCGGCGCCGCCGGCGTGATGCTCGGCCGCCACGCCATCCGCAATCCGTGGATCTTCCGTCAGTGCCGGGAGCGCTTTGAGGTGGAGCGCGTCCTCGGGACGCGCTCAGTTGGAGGGCCGGTCACCCGACCGGCCGCGGCCCCCATGCCCGGGCCGTTGGGGGCAACGGCCCCAACCAATGTTGGCAGGCACGAACCGGTAGGGGCGGTTGCCCCCAACCGCCCTTCCGTCTTCCAACCCACCCTCGCCGACGTCCGCGAATACGTCGCCCGCCTTTACCGCGAGACTCAGACTCCGGGCGTGCCCGAGAGCGCCCACGTGGCCAAGATGAAGAAATACCTGAACTTTGTCGGCCAGAGCGTGGACGCGGACGGGGCCTTCCTCCACGCCATGCGCCGGGCCATGACCGAGGCCCAGCTGATCCACGTGTGTGATCGCCACCTGATGAGCGAACCCAACAGGCATTTCGCGACCGAACCCTATCCCGGCCTCATCGCCCGCCCGAATTGTGAGACCCCGGTGGAAAGCGGCTCGCTCGACACGGTGACGGCGTGAGGGATCTGGATTTCTTGGAGGGCTCATCTCCTGCTGAGCCGCGGCCAGGCAGTAGCTGGGCCCTCCACTACTCCAACCCCAGCACCTTGCGGCCGGTTTCGGAGATCATCTGGGGCGTCCATTGCGGATCCCAGACGATGTGCACCTTGGCCGACTCGACTTCGGGCAGCGCGGCGATCTTCGAGCGCGCATCCTCGGCGATGACCGGCCCCATGCCGCAACCGGGCGCCGTCAGCGTCATCTTCACATCCACGATATTCTTGCCCGCCGGAGATTTCTCGAACGCGAGGTCATAGACGAGCCCGAGATCGACGATGTTGACCGGAATCTCCGGATCGAAGCAGGTCTTGAGCGCAGCCCACACGGCCTCCTCGGAAAAGGGCGCCTGCCCTGAGCTGGCCGAAGGGCTGCCGCCGGCCGGAGCATAGCCGCCGATCGCCGCCGCTTCCTGCTGCGCAATCTGAAAAAGTCCGCCGTCTGTGCGCACGGTGACATTGCCGCCGAGCGTCTGGGTGATGAAGACGCTCGTGCCGGCCTTGAGGGTAACCTTGTCGCCCGCCGGGATGATCGTCGCGGGACAGTCCTTGGTGAGGGTGTGTTCCTGGGCCATGGGCGGAACCTTGTGGATTGCGGACGCGGGTGCAACTGAGGATTCCACGGCCCTGGCGGGCGCACTCTGGCGCGAGCAAGCTCGCTGGCCCACGACCACCGGCCGGCACCTGCTCAATTCAACCGCAGGTCGAAGGGCAGCCGGGCGTAGAGCCCGCGCGGGTCGTTGAACTTGTTCAGGGATTGCAGCTCATCGACCGTCTGCCTGAGGAAGATGCCCACCGGGCCGCCGAATGTCTGCTCGCGGCGCCGGCCTTCAATCGCCTCCTTCAAGGCCTCGGCGAACAGCTTCTTGCGCGGATATTCCGTCACGCGGAAATCAGCCCCGAGGCCCGCCTTGTCGGCGGTGTATTTGACCGCGGCGGCGAGGCCGCCGATCTCGTCGACGAGGTGCAGCGACAGCGCCTCGCTGCCGGACCACACGCGGCCCTGCGCGATCTCCTCGACCGTCTTGCGGTCGAGCTTGCGCGCCGCGGTGACCTTGGTGAGGAACTGGTCGTAGACCCAGTCGACCACGGTCTGGAACATGGCGAGCTCGGCGTCGGTCTTCGGCCGCACGATGGTCGCGGCATCGGCAAACTTGCCGGTCTTGACGGTGTCGAACGTCAGGCCGAGCTTGTCGTTGGCCAGGCCCTGGAAATTGAAGAACATGCCGTAGACGCCGATGGAACCCGTGATCGTGGCGGGCTCGGCGAAGATGCGCTCGGCCGCGGTGGCGATCCAGTAGCCGCCGGACGCGGCCACGGTGCCCATGGAGACGACCACGGGCTTCGTCTGCCGGATGAGCGCAAGCTCGCGGAGGATGGCCTCGGAGGCGCTCACGCTGCCGCCGGGGCTGTTCACGCGGAGCACGACCGCCTTGATGTTGTCGTCGAGCCGGATCTGCCGGAGCAGGCGCGCGGTCTTGGCGCCGTAGACGTAGCCCTCCTCGTTCCCGGTGCCGTCGACAATCTCGCCCTCGGCGTAGACGATGGCGAGCCGCCCCTTGCCCGCGGAGCTGAGCTCGAGCCGGCCCTCGTTGACGCGCTTGGCGACGAGGCCATCGCTGGAGACCTGCCGGACATAATCCTTGAGCGCGACCTGTTTGAAAGGCTTGGTGCCGGTCTTCGTGCCGCCGGTCGCCACCTTGAGCTCGGCGAGGACCTCATCGAGGTAGGCGACGCGGTCCACCAGCTTGAGCTTCTTCGCGTCCTCGGCGCGGATCAGGCCCTTCTCGTCCACGGCCTGCTGCAGCTTGCCGGGGGCGAGGTGCCGGGCCTGCTCGATGGTAGTGGTGAGCGTGCCCCAGACGTCGTCGAGCAGCTTCTGGATCTGGGCCCGGTTTTCCGGGCTCATGTCCTTGCGGGTGTAGGGCTCGACCGCGCTCTTGTATTTGCCGACGCGGGTGACTTGGACGCCGATGCCGAATTTCTCGAACGCGCCGGCGTAGAACATCGGCTGCGAGGCGAGGCCGGGCATGACGATCATGCCGTAGGGGTCGAGGACGATCTCATCGGCCACCGAGGCGACGTAGAAATCCCGCGTGCCGGCGAAATCCAGGTAGGCCTTGACCGGCTTGCCGGAGGCCTTGAACGCCACGAGGGCCTCGCGCACCTCCTTGAGCGCGCCGTAACCCGAGCCATAGCCCGCCGGCTGCAACGAGCCGGTCAGGTAAACGCCCTTGATGTCGCTGTCCTTGGCCGCGGCCTGAAGCGCCCGCGTGACCTCCCGCAGCTGGATCATCCGGCCGCGGTTGCCGCCGAAGGCCTCGGCAAATTCCTCCAGCCCGTCGATCTGCGATGGGGTGTCTTGGATGTTGGTCGCCAGGTTGAAGACCAGGTAGGAGCCGGACGCGACCGTGACGGGCTTCTTCTGGCCGAGGGCGGCCAGCGCGGCGATGAAAAGGAAGCACACCACCATGCTCCCGATGACAAAAACAATCAGCGCCGTGAGGGTGGCGAAGAAAGAGGTGAAGAAGTTCTTCATGTCCCGAAGCTAGGCAACGCGTCCGCCGCCGCCAGCGAAAAGCGATTGCTGGCCCGTTACTTGGACAAACGGCCCTACGGCGGGCCAAGTGGCGCGGCCCCGGTCTTATAACCGCCGCGCCGCGCCGATTTCACCATCCAAGCCTTTTCATTTGCCGGCAAGGCGACCTATAGTGGCCACCCATGAGTGAGAAAAAGGAACTGCTCACGACCAACCGCAAGGCGCTGACCATCAATCTGGACGGCACCCGCTACGGCACCATCGCCGAGATCGGCGCCGGACAGGAGGTCTCGCGCATCTTTTTCCAGGTCGGCGGCGCCTCGGGCTCCATCGCCAA
>Ga0315295_10001544_pt1 | contig 19786 bp, 12 predicted proteins | sample YL17G14_0_MG_FD_204453 | JGI IMG/M metagenome (GOLD analysis project Ga0315295, IMG submission 204453) | Sediment microbial communities from Yellowstone Lake, YNP, Wyoming, USA - YL17G14_0 | ecosystem: Environmental > Aquatic > Freshwater > Lake > Sediment | place: USA: Wyoming | collected...
GTGCCGAGCAGGAGGTTGGCCATGCCGATCACGCCGTTCATCGGCGTGCGGATCTCGTGGCTCATGTTGGCCAGGAAGACGCTTTTCGCCCGGTCGGCGCTTTCCGCGACCTCCTTGGCCCGCTGGAGTTCGGCCTCCGTCCGGATGCGGAGAGTGATCTCCTCATGGAGCGCGGCGTTGGCTTGTTCCAGCTCGGCCGTGCGCAGGCGGACGCGATGTTCCAATTCGGCGGCATGGGCGCGGGTCTGCTGGAGCAAGATCCATTTTTCCGTGAGGGCGGTGGCGAGCTGCAGCACCTCGACGATGTCGAAGGGTTTTTTCAGGACGACCATCCGGTCGGAACCGCCGATGTGCCCCAGCATCTCGTCCCAAGAATAATCCGAATAGGCGGTGCAGATCACCACCTGAAGGTCCGGGGCCGCCTGCCAGAGTGCGGCGGTGGTTTGGATTCCGTCCCAACCGGGAGGCATGCGGACATCAACGAAAGCCATCGCGTAAGGCTGGCCGTTCGCGACCGCGCGTTGGACCAGTTCCAGGCCTTCCTTGCCCTGATAGGCGCTGTCCACGGTGAAGCAATGGGTCGGTATCTTGGCGACGGGAACATCGCCCAGCATTTCGGCCTCCAGGCTGTCGAGCGCCGTGCCCGCTTCACTGGTCGCGGGACAGAGGATTTTTTTGATGTCGGTATGGATGGCCGGATTGTCGTCAATGACGAGAATCCGGCGATTTCCCGGGAGGGTAGGGGTGCTCATAGGCGTGGTGCGTTTTCATTGGCTGGTGCGTTTCCCGAAACCTGCTGCTGGGCGTGAATATGGATCAAAAGGCGGACATTGCCTATTCGGGCAGGCCCGTATTACAGCCTACGGAGAATCCCTAGGCTCACCCTTCCCGGGGCTTGCAGGGGCCCGGGCCGCCTGTAAAAGCCTTCCTGATGTCACGGAAGCATGCCATTGCCATACGCCGGTTAAGGAAGCGACTGGGCCGCAGCGTCGACACCTCCCGGCAGGGCCGGTGGGAGGCCTCGTTCGACAGCAGCAAGATATCCTTCCTGCCCGATGCAGTCATCACTCCCCGCCGGGAGACGGAGATCGGCACCGTCCTTGAGCTGGCCAACCGGCACCGCGTGCCGGTGACGGTGCGCGGACGCGGCACGACGCTCATGGGTTCCGCCGCGCCGATCCGGGGCGGCTGGGTGATCGACATGCGGCGATTGAACCGCGTGCGGATCGACGCGGATGCCGGACTGGTGCTCACGCAAGCCGGGGCGACCACGGCGGACATCCAGCGGGCGGCGGCGGCGCAGGGCTGGTTCTATCCGCCCGACCCGTCCTCGAAGGAATACTGCACCATCGGCGGCAACATCGCCTGCAACGCCGGCGGCATGCACGGCGGCAAATACGGCGTGACGCGTGACTTCGTCATCGCCCTGCGCGGATTTCTGCCGACCGGCGAATACGTGGAGTGGGGGACCGCCACCAAGAAATTTGCGGCGGGGTTCAACCTGCGCGACCTCTGGATCGGCAGCGAGGGCATGCTCGGCATCGTCAGCGGGGCCGTGCTCAAGCTCGTGCCGCAGCCCGCCGCACGCTGGACGCTGCTGACCTCGTTCCCGGACGAGGTTGCCGCGCTCACGGCCGCCAAGGTGCTGTTCCGCGCCCGGGTGCAGCTGGCGATCTGCGAGTTTCTCGACCGCGCGAGCGTGCTCTGCGCCGAGCGGGCGACGGGCAGGCTGGTTTTTCCCGGCCAGGGTGGCCGGCCGGTCATCCTGCTCGAGCTGGCGGGCTCCACGGGCGAGCTCAGGGAAGTTAAGCGCGAGGTGTTGGCATGGGCGCGGAAGCACACACTGGCGTTCAAGGTGGCGCGCAACCGGGCCCAGGTGGAGGAACTGTGGGCCGTGCGCCGCAAGTGCTCCGGGGCGATGTTCGAGCTCGGCGACGCCAAGCTCAACGAGGACATCGTCGTGCCGATGCGGAACTACGAGAAGTTCGCGCACTTCCTCGCGAAACTGAAGCGCACTTCAAAGCTGCCCATCCCGACCTTCGGGCACCTCGCCGACGGCAATCTGCACGTGAACATCATGTATCACCGGGCCGACCCGGCCGAGACGAAGGCGGCCGAGCAGGCGGTGCAGCTCCTGATGGAGACGGTGGTCTCGTTGGGCGGGTCCATCTCCGGCGAGCACGGCATCGGCCTGGCGAAGACGCCGTTTTTGCGTCTGCAACACCGCCCGGCGCAGGTGAAGGCCATGCAGGCCATCAAGCGGGCGCTCGACCCGCGCGGCATCTGCAACCCGGGGAAGATGTTCGAGGTCGTCCGCCTCTGGAAATTTTCCAAGGTGCAGGTCACGCTCCCGTGGGATCGCAAGTGACCCAGCGAAAGTCGATGTGTCATCCTGAGTGAAACGAGGATCCAGCTTGGCCCTCCACAATTTCCAAGGGCCTTGAGGGCAATGGCCCCTGCCGGCTCAACCGCAGGCCCGAACGGGATTGCCCCCCTTGGCCAGCACAAAAGCGGGCCGGGGCGCTGATTTTCAGAGGGGAAACCGGCGCTTTTTCCATTGCACCGCGGAAACGCGCTCCCTCTAGTTTGCCGCTTAAGCTCAATGCATCTTAAGGCGCTAAAACTTCACGGCTTTAAAAGCTTCGCCGACAACACCACCCTGAGTTTCGAACCCGGCGTCACCGCCATCGTGGGGCCGAACGGCTGCGGCAAGAGCAACATCGCCGACGCTATCCGCTGGGTGCTGGGCGAGCAGAGCGCGAAGGCCCTCCGCGGCGGCCGGATGCAGGACGTCATCTTCGAGGGCGCCGACACCCGCAAGCCGGCCCAGTTCTCCGAGGTCGCGCTGCTGCTGACCGAGTGCGAGAAGCAGCTGGGCAGCGATTTCCACGAGATCGAGATCATGCGCCGCGTGGCCCGCGACGGCCAGGGCGAGTATTTCTTCAACGGCCAGCCGTGCCGGCTGAAGGACATCGCCAAGCTTTTCATGGACACCGGCGTCGGCCGGACCAGCTACTCGATCATGGCGCAGGGCCAGATCGACCAGATCCTGTCGTCCAAGCCCGAGGAGCGCCGCGTGGTGTTCGAGGAGGCCGCTGGCATCACCAAATACAAGAGCCAGCGCCGGGAGGCGATGAACAAGCTCGGGCTCACCGAGCAGAACCTCGCGCGCGTGTCGGATGTCATCACCGAGGTCGCGCGGCAGATCGGGTCGCTGCGGCGGCAGGCCGCAAAGGCCATGCGCTACAAGCGCCTCAGCTTCCGCCTGCGCCACCTCGCCCTGGCCCGGGACCATTTCAATTTCCTCTCGCTCAGCGCGACCCTGGCCGAACTCGACGGCCGCGTGGCCGCGCTCCGCGGCGCTGCCACCACCCGCCACGCCACGCTCGAGGAGCACACGAAGTCCCTCGACGCAAAGAAGACCGCCCGCAGCTCGCTGCACCAGCGCGTGCAGGACGCCCAGCAGGCGGTCTTCGACCTCCGTTCGCAGAAAGAGGCGGCCGAAAACGCCGCGAACATGGCGCAGGTCAAGCGCACCGCGCTGACCGAGCGCCTCGACGCGAGCCGCGACGACCTCGGCGAACTGGAGATGCAGCGGAAGGAGCTGGCCTCGCAGGTCGACACCGGCGCGCAGGACAAGCAGATGCAGCTTTCGCTCCTCGGCAGTTCCGACGCGGTCTTCCAGGACCGCAACCGCGAGCTGGCCGTGACCGAGGGCGAGCTGACCCGCGCCGAGCAGCAGCTCAGCCAGGACAAGTTCCACCTGCTGCAGGTCGAGAGCGCCGTCGCGCGCCACCGCACCGAGAGCTCCAGCCTCGAGGTGGACGCCCGCACCAGCCAGCACAAGTTCGACCAGCTTTCCACCCAACTCGCCGAGCTGCGCGCCGCCGCCGGGAGCGCCGCCTCGGCCCTGGCGCAGGCTCGCAGCCGGGTCGAGGAAGCGCGGGCCGACCAGAGCCGCACGACCAACGAGGCGCAGGCCGCCCAGGCCGCGCTGCTCGAGGTGACCCAGAAATTCCGCGAGGCGCAGCGCAAGCTGCAGGACATCGACCGCAGCCTGGCCCAGAAATCCGCCCGCCTGAAGCTGCTCCAGCAGCTGCAGGAGAAGTGGGAGGGCTTCGGCGAGGGGGCCAAGGCGCTGCTGTCCGGCCGGCTGGCCGGCGTCATTGGTGCGCAGAAATTCACCCCGATCACGCAGGGGCTCGAGCTGAAGCCCGAATACGCCAAGGCGCTCGAGGCGCTGCTCGGCGCCTCGGTCGAGGCCATCGCCGTGGCCGATGTTGCCACCGCGCAGAAAATCCTGGCCCGGCTCGAGGCCGACAAGCTCGGCAGCGTGTGCCTGCAAATCGCAGAGGTCAGAGGGCAGAAGGCAGGGGTCAGTCTCCCGGCCGGACTGAAGCCGGCCACCGAAGCCGTGGCCAATTTGGCGGACGACCACCCGGCCGCTTCCATCCTTTCCGCCTGCTATCTCGCCGCCGACCTCGGCTCATTCCTGGATTTCTGGAAGACGAACCCGGCGTTCAACTTCCTGCTGGTCGCGACGCCGAAGGGTGACCTCGTCGACCGGCGCGGCCTGATCTTCGGCGGCCACCACGGGAAGCCCGCCAACAGCATCGTCCAGCGCGAGGTCGACCTCCGCGAGACGGGCAAGGCGGTCGTGACCGAGTCCAAGGCGCACGATGAGCAGCGTGCCCTCATCGACCAGCTCAACGCCGCGCTCGCGGCGGCCGAGCAGGCCCTCGAGCTGAAGCGCAAGGACGTGCTCGCAACCTCGCAGGCCGCCGCGGCGATCCACACCGAGGAGAAGAATGCGCAGAAGGCGCATGACGAGGCGGCCAACCGGCTCGTCCGGATGGAGAACGAGTTGCACAACCTGAAGCGCGACCACGACGAGGCGGTTTCCCGCCTGACCAAGGCGCAGGCGCAGCTGACGGAAGCCGAGGCCGGGGTGAACGCGCAGAAACAGAATATTTCCGCCACCGAGCTGACGATCACCGAAAAACGCGCCGATCGCGACCAGAAGAAGGAAATCCTGGCCTCGGCCCGCCTCGAGCTGGCCGAGCGCCGCCAGAAGGTCGAGGTGCTTGACCGCGGGCTGAACGAGATGGAGCGCCGCCGCGGCCAGCTCGACGAGCTGCTGGGGCAGCGCCAGAGCGAGCTCGAGACCTGGACCGAGCAGGTGACCCAGCTTGAGCAGGAGTCCGCCGCGCAGCACGCCCGCGCCGGTGAGATTGTGACGACCCTCGCGGTGGCACAGGAGAACGTGGAAAAGATCCGCGGCGAGCTTTCAACCATTGAGCGGGAAATCTCGGCCGTTGAGGACGGCCTGACCTTCATCCGCGACGAGGCCGAGGCTGCGCAGGGCGAACTGACCAAGCATGAGGTCAGGCTGGCCGAGACCCGCGCCCGGGCGCAGTTCCTCGCCGAGGAAGTGACCCGCGAGTTTGCGGCCGACATCGCCAGACTCGACTGGATGCAGCTGCTCTGGCACGCCGATGACGAACCCGAGGGGCTGCGCGACCTCGATCTCGATGAGGAAGAGGAACAGGGGGGAGGGGGCGGGGAGCCAGGAGCGGCCCAAGCCGCGGCGCCGAAGCGGCGCCGGAAAGACAAGAGGCCGAAGGGAGAACCCACGGAGAAGGACCTCGCGGCGCTCAATGCGACCAATTGGGACGAGGTGAAGGCCGAGGTGGATGCGTTGCGCCAGCGCATCGGGGCGATGGGCGCGGTCAACCTCGTGGCGATCGAGGAATACTCCGAGCTCAAGCAGCGCTACGAATTCCTCAAGACGCAGTGCGACGACCTGACCGGCGCAAAGGCGCAGCTGCTCAAGGCCATCGATGACATCAACAAGACTTCGCTGCAGCAGTTCCAGATCACCTTCGACCAGATCCGCAAGAATTTCGCCTACACGTTCAACATCCTGTTCGGCGGCGGCCGGGCCGAGATCGAGCTGGTGACGGCCGAGGACCCGCTGGAGAGCGGCATCGAGATCGTCGCGCAGCCCCCCGGCACAAAACTCAAGGGCATCACCCTGCTCTCGGGCGGCCAGAAGACGCTGACGGCGGTCGCGCTGCTCTTTGCGCTCTACATGGTGAAGCCCTCACCGTTCTGCCTGCTCGACGAGCTGGACGCACCGCTCGACGAGTCGAACATCCACCGGTTCACCAACCTCCTGAAGCGGTTTGTGTCGGATTCCCAGTTCATCATCATCACGCATAACAAGAGCACGATCGCCACGGCGGACGCCATCTACGGCGTGACCATGCAGGAGCGCGGCGTGTCGAAGACGCTCTCGATGCGGTTCGACCAGGCGAAGGGCGAGGCCGAGGTGGTGCCGACGACGATCGCGGATTCAGTCCGCGCCGCCGCGCCCAGCGCGCCGGCGAATTCGTGAGGCAGGGCGAGTCCTCCCGACTAGCCGTTGTTTCTGCGGCTCATCGGGACGATTCGCCCTGCCAGTCGAAAAACCCGCCGGCACCCGTTGGGCTTCAACCGTCGCCGAGGCCCTGGCTGACATGATGGCGGGTTGGCGAAAGAGGCACCGTTGCCGCCTGCGGGCGACCCGGTGTCTGCCCGCAATTCTTGCGGCGCAAGATTGAGGCAAACAAAAAGGCGCGACCCTTGCGGATCGCGCCTTCTTTGCTTGTCCGGCCCGGGGTATGGGCCGGAAAAGGGTGCAGGGTAACTCAGTGGCCCTTCTTGGCGGCGGCCGCGCCTTCCTTTTCCTCCAGGATCATGTCCGCCGGCACGTTCGCCAGGGCGTCTTCCATCGTGGTGAGGCCCATCTTGACCTTGAGCATGGAGTCCTGGTGGAGGGTCTTCATGCCGTTCTTCATCGCGACGCGCTTGAGGTCGGCGACCTCGACCTCCTTGTTGATGGCCTCGACGAGTTCCTCGGAGTTGACCATGAGCTCATGGATGCCGACGCGGCCCTTGTAGCCGTTGCCGCCGCAGACGTGGCAGCCGCCGGGGGCGGCCTTGTAGATCTCGAACGGGCCTTTTTCGCCGAGCGCCTTCTGGAGGATCTCCAGTTCGCGGCCCTCGGGGACATACTTGACCTTGCAGTTCTTGCAGGCGCGGCGGAGGAGGCGCTGGGCGCACACGCAGACGAGCGCGGCGGAGATGTTGAAGGGCTCGATGCCCATTTCACCCATGCGCGCGACGGTGGACGGGGCGTCGTTGGTGTGCAGGGTGGAGACGAGCAAGTGGCCGGTGAGCGCCGCTTCGCAGGCGATCTGCGCCGTCTCCTTGTCGCGGATTTCGCCGACGAGGATGATGTCGGGGTCCATGCGGAGGTAGCACCGCAGGGCGCGCTCGAAGGTGAGCCCGATCTGCTTGTTCATCTGCATCTGGTTGATGCCGGCAAGCGTGTATTCGATCGGGTCCTCGGCCGTCTGGATGTTCACGTCGGGAGTGTTCACCTCGCCGAGCGCGGAGTAGAGGGTCATGGACTTGCCGGAGCCCGTCGGGCCGCAGTGCAGGATCATGCCGTAGGGCTGGCGGACGCACTCGCGGTATTTCTCGAGGTTCGCCTCGGAGAAGCCCAGCGCGGGCAGGGGCAGGGTGGACTTCTGCTTGTCCAGGATACGCATGACCACCTTCTCGCCGTGGTTCATCGGGCCGGTGGCGACGCGCAAATCGATGTCGATGTTCTTCTTCGTGAATTTCTTGAAGACGATGCGGCCGTCCTGCGGCAGGCGGCGCTCGGAGATGTCGAGGTTGCACATGATCTTCAGGCGGGCGACCATGGCGAAGGCCACCTGCTTGGGCAGGCGCATTTTCTCGGAGCACATCCCGTCCACCCGGTAGCGGACCAGCAGGTCCTTCTCCATGGGCTCGATGTGGATGTCGGACGCGCCCGAAACGTAGGCGTCCTCGATGATGCGGTTGGTGAGCTGGATGATGGGGGCGGAGTCCTCGCTCTCCAGGTCGGCGGCCTTGACCTCGCCCGAGCCGCCCTCGGTGTAGGCGCCGGCGATAAGGTCCTTGACCTCGTCGATGTCCACCTCCTGGGCGTCGTCGCCGACCTTCTTGCCGGCCGCTTCCTTGAAGAACTGCTTGAGCAGGGTGTCGAGCAGGCTGGCGGGGATGACCTTGACGTCATCGATCATCAGCTCGGTGGCCTGCGAGAAGGACTCGCGTTTGGCGTAGTCGAGCGGGTTGGTCATCAGCACCGAGACCGAGTTCGTGCCGGTCTTCTTGTAGGGGAAGATGCCCTCGCGGCGGATGATGGCGTCGCCGGTCATCGTGACGACCTTATCGTCGATCTCGACCTCCTCGACCTTGGTGACGAGGGGCAGCTCGGTGAACTTGGAGATGAACTTGGCGGTGTCCTCGGGGGTGAGCTGGAACTTCGGATCCAGCATGCGCTGGATGAGGGTGGAGGAGTATTCGGCCACCTCGCGGAGGACGCTGAGGTCCTTGGTGGTGAACTGGCCGCCGGTGCCCGCGGCGGGCTCCTTGTTGAGCACCTGGATCGCGCCGATGACGATGTTGGTCTTGAGCGGCACGGTGAGCATCGAGGTCACCTCGAAGCCCACGTCCATTTTCTTGAGCGAGGCGGCGTCGGGGCCCTTGCCGCTGAAGAAGAGCGGCTCGCCGGTCTGGATGACCTTGCCGACGTTGCCGGTGCCGGCGGGAAGCTTGAGGGTCAGGAGCTTCCTCTGCGTTTCGCGGAAGGTGACCTCCTTGCCCTTGTCCGCGCCCCAGAGGGTCGGCGAATAGTAGACCTGCTTGAAGGCGATTTCGCCGCCCTCGACGAGGTAGAGGGTCATGGACTGGGCCTGGAGCGACTCGACAACCTTGCTGGCAGTGAGCTCGATGACGGTGTTGACGTCCTCTTTGCTCGGCGCCGGCTTGGAGATGACCTTGATGAGCAGGGATCGGCGCAGCGTGCCCGTGAGATTGCTTGCGGTTGCCATGAGGTGGGAGAGGTGGGTTGGCGGCCAGTTTCCGTCACCGGATCGGCGGCGGAAATTGGTTTGAAAAACGCGCTTGCTTGTAAGGGCAAATTTTCGCGTGGTCGAGGGTGAAGTGCAAATGATTGGCTGGCTCCATGACGTCTGGGACAAGCTTGCGCCCCGCGCGACCACGACCGCGAACGCGGCCGCCGGGGCCCGCGGCGAGCAGGCCGCCGCCGACTATTTGCAGGCCCGCCACGGCTTCGCCATCGTCACCCGCAACTGGCGCAGCCCGCGCGACCGGCGCGACGAAATCGACCTGGTGTGCCGCGACGGCGACGTGCTGGTGTTCGTCGAGGTCAAGGCCCGCGCCGAGGGCGCGCGGGTCTCCGGCTACCAGGCGGTGACCGAGCGCAAACGCCGCGCGTTGCGCCGCGCCGTCCACGTCTACCTCGGGTCGCTCACCCCCCCGCCACGCACGTTCCGCTTCGACGTCGCCGAGGTCACGCTCAGCGAGCGCCTGCCGGTGCAGGTCATGCACTACGAGAACGTGCCGCTGTTTCCCGAGGGGTATTACATCGCCCGGCAGAGCGGCTCGCTCGACGAGGTGGCGAAGTAGGGGAGAGATTGTGTGGCTGCGGCTTCCCGCCGCAGGGCTCACCGGCTGGAAGCCGGTGCCACGTTGGGAGTCATCCGTTCACGGCCGCAGGGGCGGCGACCCGCACCGCGACCGTGTCACATGGCCCCGCGGCGGATTTAAAGCCTTGCCGGCGCCCCCCCGCGCCGAATCATCCCGCGCATGGCTGAAGAAAACCGTCACCCGTTCCTGCACGGGCTCAGCAAGCATCGCGGCGCCCCGCCGACGGTCGTGGTCATCTTCGGCGCCTCGGGCGACCTCACGGCCCGCAAGCTCATCCCCGCGATCTACAACCTCGCGCACGACGGCCTGCTGCCGGCCGACTTCTACCTCGTCGGCTTCGGCCGCAAGCCGATTCCCAACGCCGAGTTCCGGCAGATCGCGGTGGACGCCATCAAGGAGTTCTCCCGCCGCGAGCCGAGCCCGGAGGTCTGGGCCCGCCTCGCCCCGCGCACGCTCTACGTCAGCGGCGGCTACGACGAGAAGCCGGCCTTCGACCGCCTCGGCCAGTGCATTGCCGGGCTGGAGAAGGAAATCGGCCAGCAGCTCCAGTCGCTCTTCTACATCTCCACGCCGCCGACCGTCTTCGCCCCCATCATCCGGAATCTCGGGGCCAGCGGGCTCGCGGCGCGCTACCTGCGCCAGCCCCACCAGTCGAAGGTCATCATCGAGAAACCGTTCGGCCGCGACCTGGCGAGCGCGCAGGCGCTGAACCGGGAGCTCACGGCGGTCTTCGCCGAGCCGCAGGTGTTCCGCATCGACCACTACCTTGGCAAGGAGACGGTGCAGGACCTCCTCGTGCAGCGCTTCGCCAACGCCATCTTTGAGCCGATCTGGAACCGCAACTTCATCGACCACGTCCAGATCACCGTGGCCGAGCAGGTGGGCGTCGAGGCCCGCGCCGGCTATTACGAGCAGAGCGGCTGCCTGCGCGACATGATCCAGAACCACACCATGCAGCTCCTCGCGCTCACCGCGATGGAGCCGCCCGTCTCGATGGACGCCGAGTCCGTGCGCGACGAGAAGGTGAAGGTCCTCAAGGCCATCCACCCGCTCCGCCTCTCGGGCGGCGGGCGCCTGTCCGACGTCGCCCGCGCCCAATACGCCGAGGGCGTCATCGGCGGCAAGCCCGTGCCGGGCTACCGGGCGGAACCGGGCGTGGCGCCCGACTCGACGACCGAGACCTACGCTGCGCTGCGCCTCACCATCAACAACTGGCGCTGGCACGGCGTGCCGTTCTACCTGCGCTCCGGCAAGCACCTCGCGCGCCGCGTCAGCGAGATCGCCATCCGCTTCAAGCGCGCCCCCGGCCACCTGTTCGCCGACGGCGAGCGCTCGCTGATCGCGCCCAACACGCTGGCGTTCCAGATCCAGCCCGACGAGGGCCTGAGCCTCATCCTCAACGCCAAGATCCCCGGCCTCGAGACGCGCACGCAGCCGGTGAAGATGAACTTCAAGTATGCCACGACCTTCGGCTCCAACACGCCCGAGGCCTACGAGCGGCTGGTCCTCGACGCCATGATCGGCGACGGCACGCTCTTCATCCGCGGCGACGAGACCGAGCGCTCGTGGCAGCTCATCACCCCCATCCACGAATTCTGGGCCGCGCAGGGCCGCACGGGACTCGATACCTACGCCTCCGGCTCGTGGGGCCCCGCCTCGGCCGACGCGCTGCTCGGGGCCAACGGCCACGCCTGGCGGGAGCCGTGAGCCGCGCCGGGCGCGGCAAGTTTCAAGTAACAAGGAGCTAGTTCCAAAATGCAGAAATTTCCGAAAGCCGTCATGTGGCGACGAGTTCTTGATACTTGTCCCTTGTTACTTGTGAACTTTTCCCCCGATGTCCGCCGTCTTTGACGCCCTGCCCGGCCAGGAGGTGCCCGTCGGCGGCATCAGCACCGGCTTCAGCCAGCTCTGGGCCGACACGCCGGCCAAGGAAAACCGCGCCGTCCAGCTCAACCTGGTGCTGCACTTCGGTCGCAACACCAGGCCGCCGGACGCGCTGGTGCAGTTTGGCTCCACGCGGCTGTTCGCCCAGCGCTATCCTTGCCGCGTGGTCGTGCTCTGTCCGGACTACGGAGCAGCGGCCCCGGCCGCGATCCGCGCCAAGATCTACGGCGAGTGTTTCCTCGGCAAGTCGCCCGGCGACATGCGCTGCGTCGAGTTCGTCCTGCTGCACTACACGATGGCGGCGCGCGCCTATCTCGAGAACCAGGTGTCGGTCTGCCTTTCCACCGACCTGCCGCTCTACTATTGGGCGCACCGGTTCGCGGAGGTCCAGCGGCTGGCGGACTACGGCTACCTGCTGACCCGCTCGCAGCGCATTCTCTTTGACAGCGCGGTGGTGCCGGCGGACGCCTTCACCTATCCCTGGCCCAACCTCGCCGCGGTGCGCGACCTGGCCTACACCCGGACGCTGCCGCTGCGGCAGAACCTCGGCCAGTTCCTCAGCCGCTACACGCCCGCGCTCATCAACGCCGGCCTCCGGCAGGTGACCATCCGCCACCGGGCGCAGTTCGCGGCCGAGGCGGGCTGCCTGCTCGGCTGGGTGAAGAAAGGCCTCGTGCGCAGCGGGGCCGACACCGGTCGGATGTCCTTCGAGGTCACGCCGGTGGACTGCCCCGGGTGCTTCGCGATGCAGTTCACTTACGCCGACGCGAAGAAGATTTTCAACTGGGACGCGGATCTCGGCAAGGATCACGCCGATTTCACCGGCGACCTCGGCACCGGCCGGACGACGCTCGTGGCCGGCGCGCACTTCCTCGCCCCCGAGTTGGCGCTCAGCGAGGCGATGTTCTTCTAGGGGCTCAGCCGCCCAGCACCCGCAGGCCGCGCAGGGCCGATTCCACGCGGGCGAACACCGGCAGGCCGGCCGTGACGAACGCCTGCCGGAAATCCGCATACTCCGTCCCGGCGTCGACCACCACGGCGACGGGCTTGCGGTGGACGTCCCGCAGGCCGGCCAAGACGCGCGCGAGCTTTGCGCCGCCCTCGGGGCTGGTGTCGAGCTGACGGGTGAAGGGCACGAGGCCGAGCACCAGCACGGCAGAATGTTCCAGCAGAAGTGCGGTGGCGGCCAAAAAGGCGGAGGGGCCGGCCATCGGGGTCAGGTCCAGCGGCAGGCGGGGGGCGACGAGACCGGACAACTCGTGCCGCTCAAGGAGGGTGCGCAGCGCCTGCTGCGTCGATTCATCGAGCTGCGCGGCGGGGAGGCCGGGGCCCAACAGGTCGCTGCCGTTGACACTTTCGAAGCCGGCATTGGTCACCAGCGCGACGGGTCCGCTGCGCAGGTGCGGGCAGGCGCCGAGCCAGGCGAGGGCGGCGTCAAAATCCGCGATCGTGTCGGCAAACCGCGCGCCGGCGCGCTCGAGCAGGGTGCGTTCAAGGACAATGTCGCTGGCCATGGCGCCGGTGTGGCTGGCGGCCGCGGCCTGGCCGGCGGCGGTGCGGCCGGCGCGGTGGATGAGCACATGCCGGCCCTGCTCCCGCAGGTGCGCGATTGCCTCCGCGGCGACGGGCAGCTGACCCGGACCAAAGCCTTCCACGTAGCAGGCCACCGGCCCGCGGCCGGATTCGGCGGCGAGTGCGGCCAGCAGGTCGCAGAGCGCGACGTCCAGCTGGTTGCCGAGGGCGACGCCGAGGCCGAAGCGCAGCGCGGGCTGGCGCGACTGGAGGCACAGCAGGAAGGCGCCGCTCTGGCTGAGCAGCGTTAGTTCGCCGCCCTCGGTCGCCGGGGCGGCGAGCTTGTCGGCGGGGATGAACGACGTGTTGAGGCGCGCGCCCGGAACCCAGTGGCCGAGAAAATTTGGGCCGAGCACCGCCGGAGTCCAGCGCCCACCCGCCCGGGCCACACACAAGGCCTCGGTGAGTTGGGCGCCGATGCCAGTGGTGTCGGCCCCGTCGCCGATGCCGCCGCAGGTCAAGGCAACGGCATCGGCTCCGCCCCCCTGCTCAATCAGCTGTTTCAACACACCAAGGGCAACTGGAGCAGGCAGGGCGAGAATCAGAAGATCGACGGGTCGGGCCCGCAGCGCGGTGACGTCCGGCACGCACGGATGGCCGAGCAGCGTCTCCGGGCCCGGCTTGATGATGACCAGGTCCGCCGCGGGCAGCGGGTAATGGCTGAGGTTGTCGAGGATGGTGCGGCCGACGGTGCCTTCCTTCGACGAAACCCCGGCCAGCGCGATGCGCCGGGGGGCGCGCAGCGCGGCCAGGAATCCCGCGGGTGGCGCGGCGCGGCGCCCGGGGTGCGCGCCGCGGCTGCCGACGGCGTCGAGCGGACGGGGCATGCCCTCCGTGTCGAGCGCCACCGGGTTCAATTCCAGCAGGGTGAGGCCCTCGTTCCTGGCCACGCGGGCGAGCGTCCAGAGCGACCCGAGGAAATTCCCGAGCGTGGCGCGGTCCGTCAGCTCCTTCGTGCCGCGAAGCCGGCCCAGCCAGATGCGGCCAAGCAGGTGGTTTTCCAGCTCATGCAGGGCCTGCCCGGGGCTGGTGAACGCCAGCGGCCAGCGCAGCGGCGGCGCCAATTGCGCCAGGGCGTCGGCCTGCAGGCCGCCAAAGCCAAACAAGATCGTCCAACCCGCTTCGCCGTGCGCGAGCGACACAAACGCCTCGGAGGGCAGGTGCGGACAGCACGCGATGTCAATCTGCTCGCAGACGAGGCCCTGGATCCAGCGGTGACCGCTGGCGTCGAGGCGCTGGTGCATGCCCTGGAATTCATTGAGGATGCTCTGCTTTTCAAAGGGCAGGAAATGCACGGCGCCGAACTCGGACTTGTGCCAGACATTCTCGCCCAGGCCTTTCACCACGACCGGCTCGCCCGTCTCGAAAGGCAGCGGCCCGCCCTCGACCCCGTGGCGCGGCGGACGCAGCCCGGCGCGCTGGAGCAGCGCGTAGGCCTCGGCTTCGTGCACGAAGGTCGGCCGGTTCATACGGTGGCGGGCATGGCGGCCGACTGGCCGGCGCAGAAGGCGGATTCGTTCAAAGGTTGGAGCGCGGCCTTGTTCTTCAAGACATGGCGCAGCGTTTCCAGCAGGGCCGTGGCGGGCAGCAGATTGGTTGCGGCCTGCAAGGCGCCGAGGGCGACGACGTTTTTCACGACCGGACGGCCGAGGTCGGCCGCCAGCCGGGTGAACGGCACGGGCAGCACGCGCCGGCCGGCGGGCAGCGGGCCGGGCTCCGGGATCATGGTGCTGTCGTAGATGATAAGACCGCCGGCGCAAACCGTGCCGGCGAACTTGGCGAGGCTGGGGGCGTTGAACGCGACCAGGACGTCCGGGGCGGGCGAAGCGGGGTTGAGGACCTCCTGGGCCGCGATATGGACGTCGGCGTAGGAGGTGCCGCCGCGGCTCTCGGGTCCGTAGCTCGGGATGTGCGTGGCGTCGAAGCCCTGCGTGATGGCGGCGCGCACGAGCAGCAGCGCGGCCGTCTGGGCGCCGTCGCCGCCGGCGCCGGCGAGCTTGAGGCTGATGTCGCGCTTGGCGAGGTGGGCCGGCCACACAGCCGGGGCGCGCCGGCCCGCGGCCGGCTCGGCGCCGCAATAGCCGAGGATTTCCTCGGGCTCGTAGCGCGGGGCGGCGGGTTTGAACCAGGGTTCGCGGGCCAGGTCCTTCTTCACGCCAAGCGGATAGACCGGTTCCATCTTTTCCCGCACCCACTTCTCCGCCTCGACGGGCGGGAGCTTCAGGTGGGTGGGGCACTCGCTGAGGATCTCGATGAATGAATAGCCGCGGCCCTCCACCTGGAGCTTGAGCGCCTTGCGGATGGCGCGGCGGGCCTTCCCGCGGTTCTTCGCGTCGTAAAGCGCGACCCGCTCCACGTAGACGGGGCCGTCGAGCGAGGCGATGAGCTCGGCCATCTTCAGCGGCTGGCCCATCGCCGGCGTGCGGCCGTCCGGACTGGTGGAGGTCCGCTGCCCGATGAGCGAGGTCGGGGCCAGCTGGCCGCCGGTCATGCCGTAGATGGCGTTGTTCACGAAGATGACCGTGATGGGCAGGCCCAGCTGCGCGATGGAGATGGTCTCGGCGAGGCCGATGGACGCGAGGTCGCCGTCGCCCTGGTAGGAGATGACGACGGAGTCGGGATTGGCCAGCTTGTGGCCGAGCGCAACCGCGGGTGCGCGGCCGTGGGCGGCCTGGGTGTTGCCGACGTTGAAGTAGAAGAAGGCGAACACGGAGCAACCCACGGGGCTGACGAGGATGGTGCGGTCCTGCAGGCCGAGCTGCTCGATGATCTCCGCCAGGTCGCGGTGGATGACCCCGTGGCCGCAGCCGGCGCAGTAGTGCGTGCTGTGACCCTTGAGGCCTTCGCCGTGCGCGTGACGTTCGAAATTCTGGTAGAAGACGCTGCTCATGACCGCACCTCATGGGTTGTCAGGATGGCGTGGAGGATCTCGTCCTGCGATGGCAGGACGCCGCCGTAATGCTGCACGGCGGTGATGGGCGGTGGCGCGATGCCGGCGTGGCTGAGCGCGAGCCGGAGCTCGTCCTCCAGCTGGCCGGGGCTGCCCTCGACGATGACCAGGCGGGAGACACGCGGGAGCACGGCCTTGAGCGCGTCGACCGGGAAAGGCCACAGCGTGATGGGGCGGAACAGGCCCGCCTTGGCGCCCCGGGCGCGGGCGGCCTCGACGGCGCCCTTGGCCATGCGGGCGGGGGTGTTGCAGGCGACCACCAGCACCTCGGCGTCGTCGCAGCGGTAGGTGTCCGAGCGCTGCTCCGTCGCGGTGATGAGGGCGTATTTGGCGTTGAGCTTCCGGTTGTGCGCCTCGAGGTCGTCCTCCGCGAGATGGATGGAGCAGATGAGATTGAGGTGGTGCGCGCGGTCGCCGCTGACGGCCCAGGCCGGGAGGCCGGGCTTGCACAGCGTGGCGGGCAGGTGCACGACGCCGGTCATCTGGCCGAGGAAGCCGTCGCCGAGGATGACGACGGGGTTGCGGTAGGTGAAGCTCAGCTCGAAGGCGCGCATGGTCAGCTCGAGCATCTCCTCGGGGGTGCCGGGGGCGAGGACGATGGCGTGGGTGTTGCCATGGCCGAGGCCGCGGCAGGCCAGCTTGATGTCGGCCTGCTCGGGCCCGAGGTTGCCGAGGCCGGGGCCGCCGCGCATGATGTTGACGAACACGCCGGGCACCTCGGCGCCGATCATATAGCTGATGCCCTCGAGCATGAGACTGAAACCCGGGCCGCTGGTGAAGGTCATGCAGGGCACGCCGGCGCCGCCGGCACCATACATCATGTTCACGGCTGCGGTCTCGCTCACCGCCTGGACGAAATGGCCGCCGACCTTGGGCAGGATCTTCGCCATCAGCTCCGAGCCCTCGGTGCTTGGCGTGATGGGATAGCCGAAAACGTGCCGGCAGCCGGCCAGCAGCGCGCCGACGGCGGAGGCGTAGGTGCCCTTGAGCACGAGCGGCTCGCAGGCGGGCAGCGGCACGAAATCATCGGGCTGGTCGGTAGGAGGGACGGCCGGGACCTGCTTGCGGCCGAAGATCTGCGCGGGATCCTCCAGCTCAAAATCGACGGGGCCCGTCTGCGGCTCGGTTTCGGGGCGCAGGCCGTAGGGTTCCGGGCAGGCCTGCATGCACAGACCGCAGCCGTTGCAGGCCTCGAGGTGCAGTTCGACGGGCACGAGGCCCGTCACGGGATTGATGGTGGTGCCGGGCGTGATACAGTCGCGCGGACAGGCGTCGATGCAGCGCAGGCAGCCCTTGCAATACTCCGGCTGGAGGAAGGGTTTCGGGCGGGCGGGGGCGATCATGGCGTAGGAGCGGGTGGGGTGCCGGTCAGGAATGAACCGGCAGGTCCAGCGCGTTGCTTTTGGAGGATGATACTGCGGAGAGCGGGCCGGGACTGCGCATGCCTTGCCGGACGCTGCGCGAAAGTTGAACGGGGCATTTGCGCCAAACGGAGTAAGCCGCTGGCTCCAACCCCAACCCACGAAGGACACGGAGTTCACGAAGGCGTGACCCGGCTGGTTTCTTCGTGCGCTTCGTGACCTTCCTGGTAATTAACAACCCATCATGTCCTGGATCTGGTTAATCATCGCCGGCGTGCTCGAGATTGCCTGGGCGGTCGGCCTGAAATACACGGAGGGCTTCACCCGGTTGAGGCCGAGCGTGGCCACCGTCCTGCTGATGCTCGCGAGCTTCTGGTGCCTCGCCCAGGCGGTAAAGGACCTGCCGCTCGGCACCAGCTACGCCATCTGGACGGGCATCGGGGCCGTGGGCACCGCCATTGCCGGCCTCGTGCTCTTCAAGGAGCCCGCCACCGCCGCGCGGCTGGTGTGCATGGTGCTCATCGTCGCCGGCATCGTCGGGCTGAAGTTAGCGACGAAGGGGTGAGCGAGGCGTTTTTGACCACGGATGGCACGGAGCGGATTGAAATGTAGGGCGGGTCGATGGGCCCGCCAAGGTGGACAATACGGAAGAATTTGTCCGTGAATATCCGTGCAATCCGTGGTTAAAACCCTTCATGAAACAGATGATGTGCTGGCTGGTTATTGCGGCCCTCCTTCTGCCTGTGGCGCTGCCGGCCGCCAGCCAGAAGAAGCCCGGCAAGGCGCCGCCGCCGGCGGACCTCGAGAAGCTCGGGTGGCTGGCCGGCAAATGGCGGCTGGAAGCCTCCGGGCGCCTGGTGGAGGAGCAGTGGATGGCCCCGGCCGCGGGCGTCATGCTCGGCATGAGCCGCACCATTGCCAAGGGCCGGGTGGTGGAGCATGAGTTTATGCAGATCCGTGTGGGCCCCGGCGGCGAACTTTTCTACATCGCGCAGCCGTCGGGCCAGAAGGAGGCCGCCTTCCAGCAGGCGACCCTGACCGACAAGGAGGTGGGGTTCGCGAACCCGAACCACGACTTCCCGCAGAAAATCACCTACACGCTCCGGGCCGACGGCTCGCTGCTCGCGGTCATCGAGGGCCCCCGCGACGACGGCACGACCCGGCGCGTCGAGTTTGCCTACCAGCGGGTGAGTAATTGACCACGGATGGCACGGATGGGCACGGATTCAATCCAGACTTCCGCTGCGGTCATTCTGAGCAACGCGAAGAATCCAGAAGATTGTGTGTATAGGATCAGGACTCGGGATCCTTAGCTGCGCTCAGGATGACAGGCCTCACAATTTATCCGTGATTATCCGTGCAATCCGTGGTTAAAAAACACCCATGAAAAATCCACGCATCACCGGCCTGGGCGGAGTTTTCTTCAAGGCCAAGAATCCGAAGAAACTCGGCGGTTGGTATCAGAAGCACCTCGGCCTGCCCTTGGAGGCGTGGGGTGGTTGCGCCTTTCCCTGGCGCGAAGCGAAGAACCCCGAGAAGAAGGGCTGCACCGTGTGGAGCCCGTTCCCGGCGGGCACGAAATATTTCGGTCCCGGCAAGCAGGGCCACATGATCAATTACCGCGTGGCCAACCTGAACAAAATCCTGGCCGCGCTGAAAAAGGAGCGCGTGTGGATCGATCCGAAGGGCATCGAGAAGTCAGAATACGGCCAGTTCGCCTGGATCAAGGACGGCGAGGGCAACCGCCTCGAGCTCTGGCAGCCGCCGCAGTGGAGTTGAGGAAAACCGCAGAAGCACGGAAGAGCAGAATGGCGGAAAGATTCGACTCAGGGCGGACCGCTGCTACCCATCCGCCATGTGAAAATTCTCCGCCTGTGCCCCTTCCTGCTGCTGGCGGCGGGCGGACTGACGGCCGCGCCGGGCAGCGCGCTGCTCGAACAGATGCAGGCGCAGTATGCGAAGGACTATGGCATCGAGCTGGTGGCCGACCATGAGACCTACCCGGTGGACGCCTCCCCCGGCCCCATCGACGCGCGGAATGCCGGGGCGAGGAACGTGGACATGGTGCTGTTTTTCCTGCGCAAGGAATTCGCGAAATATCCGGCGGAGTTCATCCGGGCATCGGGCCTGAGGCGCATCGCCTTCTGCCGCGACCTGAAGGTCAGCGGCGGGCGCGTGGCCGGCGTGGCGGTCGAGCAGAACGCGACCATCTACATGGATTCCTCGACGGAAATCGGCGACGAGGCGCACCGGCGCCGGACGCTGCACCATGAATTCTTCCATTTCGTCGACTACGCGCTGCACCCCGGTCGCGATATCGAGGATAATCCCGACTGGACGGCGGCCAACGCGCCCGGCACCGGTTATGGCGGGCCCGCCCCCCGGCCGGGGCCGAACTGGGCGTCGCACCCCGCGCCGGGTTTCGTCTCGGACTACGCGCGGCAGGCCATGCCCGAGGACCGGGCGGAACTTTACG
>Ga0315295_10001545_pt1 | contig 19783 bp, 21 predicted proteins | sample YL17G14_0_MG_FD_204453 | JGI IMG/M metagenome (GOLD analysis project Ga0315295, IMG submission 204453) | Sediment microbial communities from Yellowstone Lake, YNP, Wyoming, USA - YL17G14_0 | ecosystem: Environmental > Aquatic > Freshwater > Lake > Sediment | place: USA: Wyoming | collected...
CCTCTCTCCACGCCTCCCTGTCAAAGTTCGCAATGTCCTGCCGCGTGCAGCCTTTGATCCACTGCGCGATGATCTCGCTGGATTCCCGGGCCGTCTCGGGCCTCATCATCGCGATGTTGGTCAGGGCGTACGTCGCCATGCCGTACATCCCCAGCGTCCACTCGCCCGCGTACTGCTCGCCTTCGGCCTGGAAAAGGTCGGCGACCGACGGGGCGCCGTCCAAGGTCTTGATGATGAAGTTCCGGCGCAGGAGGATATCGCGCAGATACCGTTCTCCTGTCAGGCCCGGCGCTGAAAGACTGACAAAAATCAGAACAGACGCATAGCCAACGGCGGTAGCCGCGAGATAAACGATCGTTTTCTTGATGAACGTTTCTCTTCGCATCTCGCGCCCTCCTTGACCACTTTTTCCCGGTGCCTCCGGACGCGCCTTCACGCTGAAGCAAGCTTCTGCGCAGGATCGGGCTGCAGGCCGTGCCTGGCTTCCCGGGCCCGGAGATTTCCGGAAAGGACCGCCTCCAGAAACGACGTCATGCGCCCCAGCTGTCTGTGGCGGATGATGAAATCCCAGACAGGCTCGCACTTCTTCCACCCCGCCGCATACGCCAGATGCCGCGCCTTGCGGACAAAAGAACCCTGCGCCCAGGCGCCCCGCAGGATCGAGCCCCACGCGTAAAAATCCCTGTACGCGCGTCCGTATCCGTCGAGAAGCGCGGCCGGCGTCATCTTGGCCGGACGGAACACGACGTGGCGCGTATCATACAGGTCCCAGCGGTTGTGCAGGATGCGGCCCTGCTGGTCCAGCCGCCTGTAAAGATCCGTGCCGGGATACGGCGTCAGGATATGGAAGGTGGCGGTCTCGATGCTGTTCTTCACCGCCCAGGCCACGGTCCTGTCAAAAACCGACGGATCGTCGTCATCCATGCCGAAGATAAAACTTCCATTGATCATCACGCCGTTGTCGTGGAGGATCCGGATGGCTGCTTCATAATCCCGGTGCAGGTTCTGGTGCTTCTGGTGGTCTTTCAGGTTCGCTTCGTTCAACGTCTCAAAGCCGATGAACAGGCTCTTCAATCCGCTGCGGCTGGCTTTTTGGATCAGCCTTTCGTCCAGGCACGCGGACACCGTGCCGGCGGCCTGCCAGAGCCGGCCCATGCCTGTCATGCCCTCGAAGAGCTGGCCGGCAAAGACAGGGTCGGCAAAAAGATTGTCGTCGAGGAAAAACAAATGCCGGCCCCTTAGCCGGACGATCTCTTCCAGCGCCGCCTCAACGGTCAAACGATAATAGGAAGCCCCGCCCCTGAAAAAGGAGTGTTTATAACAAAAATCGCACCGGTGCGGACACCCGCGCGAGACGATGAGCGAATTCGGGACAAAATACAATCCCTCCTTGATGAGTTCCCTGCGGATCCTCGGCATACCGTCAAGCGTGCGGTGGACGGAACGGTAGACCTTCCTGGGGTGGCCGGCCCTGAGATCGCTCAGGAACCGCGGCCAAGAGTCCTCTCCAGGCCCGAGGAACAGATAGTCTGCGTGCTGCGCTGCTTCATGCGGCATGGACGTCACGTGCAGCCCGCCCAGCGCGACAGGGACCCCGCGCTTGCGGTACCGATCAGCAATCTCATAGGCCCGGTGCGCAGACGTGACATAGACTTCAAGGACCACGAGGTCCGGAGTGTCATCGAGATGCAAGGACTCGACATGCTCGTCTTCGATCGTGACCTCGTCGTCATCTCTCAGATAGCCCGCGAGCGTCGCCAGGCCCAGCGGGGGAAACAAAGAATATTTTATCGAGCGCCAGTAAGGGCTCGTCGCCTCTGTCAGCGCGGGAAGGATCATTTTGACTCTCATCGTTCATCACCTTCTTTCTCTTCCCGTCTCCGGGGCGCAGAGCCTGTGTTCTCCGCGCCCCGGATCGTCTTGACTTCCAAAAAACTTTTGTTATTTCTCAATTAAGTAGGCAACAGTAAGCAGCCCGCCGACATAGATGATCGCGGCAGCAACACACACGATGCCGGCCGCGCCAACGATGATCCAGTTATCGAGCGCGACGTACGGCATGCACGCCACGATCCCAAGCCCGCCGGCCACAACAGAAAACAGCCCCAGGGCCCTCGTCGTTCTCAAAATCGCTTCTTTCGTCATGACACTCTCCTTTTTAATAAGCAGTGGATTTTATTCCGTCCCAAAACTCTTTTTCTCACCCGATCACCCCCCTACTCGATCTCTTTTTCATACCATCTCTTTAAAGCCGTTTTGAGAAAAACGGCTCCCGCGGCTAAGGAAAAAACGCCTGTCACGAACAACATCTCCAGGGAAAACGAAGGGACGCCCAGCGTTTGAAAAAGAGACAACAGCGCGAGGCCGATGAAGTTAGCGACGATGACCTTGGTGACCGACAGGCAGACCAAAAAGATGATCCACGAGAAAATGGCAAACGCGTAACAGCCGGTGAGGAACAGATACGCCCAGAACAGCGGCGTCCGCAACAAGACCGGGTCGATGATCATGTTCGGCAGAACCGCGAAGGTGAACGTGAAAAAAGCCCAAAAGGCGGCCAGCAGGGTCAACAGGGCCACGCCCCTCTCTTTTAAGATGTTTTTTCTGCGGACAGGTTTCATCATGTCGCGCTGCCAGTAGCCCATCTTTTTGTAATTGAAGCACAAGACGCTCATGATCGGCGCTACGGACAGGATGAGAAAATTCGACTGGACGCCCGTGAAAAAGCCGTAGAGCTCCGGGTGGACCTTGAGATACCACACATACAGCGGCGTCGCGATCGCCAAGAGGACCAGAAGCCTCCGCATCGGCCCCTGCTCAAAACAGTCCCAGTGCCGGGAACGGCACAGCAAGGCCCTCTCTTTGGGGTAGGTCGGGTATGCTGTCGCCTGCGGCTTCCTGCCTAATGCCTTTTCCATGAGACCGTCCCAACGCTGAAACAGGTCGTAGACCCTGGCCTGATTTCTGGCCAGCTCCTTCGGCGGCCAGGACAAAAGATATGGGTATTCAAAATGTTCTTCTCTGAGCGTTAAAAGCCGGCGCCTTAAATAAAGGAGAAAGACCAGGGCCAAACACACGAAGACGAGCTGGCGCGAAAAATCGTCCCTCGAGCCGACGCCCAGGAGGCCGAACGCGTCCCACGTAGTCATCGACAGCAACGTGATCGCTAAGTAGATAAGCAACAAGAAAACCTCGATAGATAGATACCCAAGATAGAGGGCGAAGAGGGAAAAAACAATGCCCTGGAGCGCGATCAGAAGGACGACATCCAAAGGCAACGCGATCACGGCCTCGGGGAGCGACGCGAGCCAGGCGACCACAGCCGCCACGCTGACCAGAAACACGATGAAGGCGGCGTGGATGTGCGGCTTGCGGTAGCCGGGCAAAAGGTGCGCCCGGTAGGAGGCGAACTGGCGCTTCAGAAAGATACCCAAGAGCATCATGAACCACACCCCGAAGATAAATAGGAACACCGTGGCTTCTTCCCGGGCCTCGATCAGGAGGGCGGCCGAAAACCGGTGGTAGACAAACCGCAACAGCAGGCTCGAACCCACGGCGCCCAGGACAAGCAGCCCCGCCAGGATCATGAACGTCTTATAGCGCGCGTAGAGCAAAAAAACATGCCGGAATACATTCTTCATCGGTTCAGCTCCAGAAAGATCTCTTCCAGGTTAAGGTCCTCCACATCAACCTGCGCTTTGAACTTCTGCTCGATGGCCTGTTTGATCTCAGGCGTGAAACCCCGGACAGCCAGGATCGCTTCGTGCGCAAAGACCTCGCGGTGCAGGATGCCTTCGCCCTTAAAATCCTCCAGCCGGACGCCTGAAGCGCGGATGCGCAGCCGCTTGATCTCCTCTTTCAGAACATCCAGCTCGCCGGCAAACGGGACCCGGCCGTCTTTGAGCACCGCGACCCTGTCCGCAACGCGCTCAAGGTCCGAGGTGATGTGCGTCGAGAAAAAGATCGTGCACGGCCGGTCCGAGACGATCTCGAGCACTGTCTTCAGGAACTGCCGCCGCGACGTGGGGTCCAGGCTCGCCACCGGCTCATCGAAGACCAAAAGCCCCGGCTCGTGCCCCAGCGCCAGGATGATGTTCAGCTTCTGGGCCTGGCCCTCGGACAACAACCCTATCTTGTCAGAAGAGGCCAGCTCCCATTCCCTCATCAGGCGGTCTGTCAGACCATGGTTCCAGTGCCTGTAAAACGAGGCGGTGTAATCGATGATCTGGCGCACGGTCAGCCACGGATACGGCCGGTCGGTCTGCGGCACATAGCCGATCCTCTCCTTGGTCTCCTCCAGAAAATCCCACGGATCGTCGCCCAGCACCTCGACCTTCCCTGACTGCGGTTTGATCAATCCCAGGACGCATTTTATCAGCGTCGTCTTGCCGGCGCCGTTGCGGCCCAGAAGCCCAAAGACAGAGCCTTGAGGGATGACCAAGGACAAGTCCTTCAGCACGCTTTTGTCCCGGAACCCCTTGCATAGATCCTGGATCACGATGGCATTATTCATGGTCAGCCTCCCTTTTCCAAATATTTCCGAGCATCCTTGTGACCTTCTCGGGCCCCAGCGATAACTGGGACGCCTTCACAACGACTTCTTTGAGCAAAGGGACCATCTGGTCCTCTCGTTTCGTCAGATCGTCTCCGGATGCCGAGCCCTCCCTGATCTTCATGCCCTGGCCGCGGGCGAACTCCAGCACGCCCTCCTTCTCTAATAAGGAATAGGCCTTTGAGACGGTCATGGGGTTGACCTCAAGCTCTGCCGCCACCTGACGCACGGACGGCAGAAATTCTCCGGGTTTGAGCGCGCCGGTCGCCACGTGCGTCTTGACCTGGTCGATCAGTTGCCGGTAGATCGGCACGCCGGAAGATGCCGCGATCTGAAAGTAAGCCCTTGCCTTATCTGTCATCGTCAACCTCGCCTAAAGACTCTCCCTTTTTCCTTGTGTATTAAAATTATAATACACTAATACACCTTTGTCAAGAGGAGGGAGGCATAATTTTTTAACATGTTGCTATTATTTGAGTTGTGATAAATTTAAGGGAACGTTTAGATAGGGATCGCGCCCGGTCGAGAAGAGAGGATAGAAGATCGAGAATAGTCGGGTCGGATTTTGGTTTTCCGACATCCGACTTCCGTCTTCCGATTTCGGACTTATGTCTTCAGTCAAAACCTTGGCTTTTTACGTTGACTATTCTCTATCTTCTATTCTCTATTCTCGATCTTCTATAGTCTATCGTCTATCGTCCACTTTATTTGACACTCTACTGTTTGGCGGCCGGGAAAATAAAAAGGGCCCGCCTTTTCAGGCGAGCCTTTTTCAGTGCGCCGTTTGAGCGAGACCCCCTCCCCGCTCAAACTTGATGTCTTGTTATCTGTTCAAAAAAACGTCGATGAAGTCAGCGATGGCCTTCCTGTCATCCAGCTTGATCTTCTCGAAGTGGATGCCGTATCGAAACGCGCCGTCTGTCAGGGGCGTCCTGTTGACGACGCGGCCTTCGATCTGCATCTCCTGTTTGATGTCGCCGATCCCGCTGCTGGCGTAAAGAAGGAAAAAGATGATAAGAAGGGTGGCGCCGTTCGGCATGTCGAATTCCGACTTGATCGCCATCCCCTCTTCGCTCAGGTCGAACATGATCGTCTTGACCTTTTCCCCTCCGACGCGCATGGAGACATCCATCGGCTCCCGGATCAGGTAGCTGACCGTAAAGTGCACCTTGATCCTCTGGAATTTTCGCCTCTCAGCGCCCTTGTAGGCATCGTTCATAGCGTCTCCTCATCCTAAAAACGGTATCGGGTCTGGCGGAAGATGACCAGTAATAAACTACCTGTTCCCCACAAAAAAATCAATAGAAAAATCGGGCTGGCCAACGAGCTCAAATAATTGGGGAAAGAGCTCTCGAGGAGCCTTATTCCCGCGAAGCCCTTCATCCCCGCCTGAGAGGCCCCCATGCCCATCAACATGCCCAGGATCCCGACGCTGTTGATGATGTTCCCCTGCCCCGCCTTCCACAGGCTCCCGATAAAGCACCCGTCCGCAAAGATGAAACCCGCGCCCATCAAAAAGGACCCCGCGGCCAACAGGCCTATGTCCCCGACGCGCTGCTCAAGTTGGATGGGTTGGTACAAGGAAAACTTCAGCCCGATCTGATAGAGCAACGCCAGGCACATGATCGTGAACAACACGCTGCGCCAGACATAGGCCGAGCGCGCCAGGAACCACTCTTTTAACATGCTCGACATGCAGACCGTGCCCCGCTCGACGATGGCGCCGAACAGCAACAGAAGGAACGTGGCAAAGACAAAGCAGGCCTTTTCGTATGTTGTCAGCACGGAAAAAAACACGACGGCCAGAAGGAAAAGGATGAACAGACCCGACAGGACAAAGAAAAGGATCTTCTGGGTTTTTTGCGTCCGCAGGGCGAGGACAAAAAACTCTTTTTTGAGATGCGGCGTGCGGCGGATCAGGAAGCGGAAGACCTTGGACCCGGCATACCCTCCCAGCGCCATGAAGGCGGCATAGATCCATCCTTTCGTAATCATGAAAGCGGTCAGGTTGAATATGCCCGCCAGATTGAACAACACCACGGAATGGACGGACATGGCAGCCATCACCGCCCCGCACCCCATCGTCACCCCGCCCGCAAAGGCATAGGCCAGCGGCTCATAGGTCACGGGTGTCTTGATGTCGAAATCGCCGCAAAGATACGCGCTGACAAAAGCGCCAAAGATGACGAGGCCGAAGGTCACCAGCGGGTTCTCCAACATCAGGGCGACAGGGTCCTTGTCCTGCGACAGGTAGTTCTGGTTAAAGGCCCAAAACAGGATCAGGACCAGGGAAAGCGCCGGCCCTGTCGTCGCATACGTCCAATGCCTAACGTGTCTTTTTTTCATAGCGCTCCAGGACCCTGGGGATCGCGTCGATGAACGCGGCGATCTGCGTCGCCGGGGTACAGACGATCGCCTCGCCGATAAGACGGTTGACCGCAAGGGATTTATAATCCGCCTCGGGATCGCGGCGAGATCTCAGGGCGGCGACCAGGCCGGTGATCGTGTCTCCCGTGCCCCCTATCGCCTCCATGGCCGGGATCTGAGGCTGGCTCAATTCGTTGACCTTGACGCCGTCGGTATAGATCGTGTCCACCGCGCCCTTGATGAGGGTCGTCCTGGCCGTATTTTTATTCTTATAAGCAGCCGCTGCCAGAGATTCCAAAGGGATGTCTTCCCCCAAAAGCTCGCTGCGCACGTACAAAGGGTGCGGGGCAAACTCGTCGCTTAAAAAGTACAGCTCGCCTTTGTCGGGAGTGAAAACGTCGCACAAAGGCGCCGCGCTGATCGTCTTCATCAGGTACATGCCGCCGGCATCGGCGATGAGGACCGGCTTCTTTTTCAGGGACGTGATCTTCTCGATGAACGGCCCGCCGTGGCTGAGCTTCGGAAACATGTAATGCAGCGCGACCACATCGGGATCGTACGCGTCGAGCCGGCTGTTGAGCTCCTCGAACATCAGGTCCGTGCCCCGGCTGTCTCCCACGTCTCCCGCCAAGAGACACAGGGGCATCTCAAGGCCATAATACCGGCACGCCTGGCCGCAGGCCGCTGCCATGGCCGCTGTGCCGCGCTCCACCGGCACAGAAATGCCACCGACATTCAAGACATGGCCTTGGACATCGGCCGGGCCGATATAAAGGCCTGTCTTGTAGGGGACCGTCCCGGCGAGAACGATCATGGCCCCATCACCTCTTTCTTTAAAGCGGCAAAAGATATCTGCAGCATGTACGCGCACAGGCTGCTGCCTATCTCGATGGGGTCACGGGCCTCCTCGATCCTCTTGCCGTAGAGCTCTTCGGCCACGTACGGGATGTCCGGGCAGCCCCCTCCGGAGATATTGACGATCCGGTGCTCCTTTTTATCGATGGTGATCTTCATGTTCCCGGCCTTGCACATGAGATAGCCGTCCATCTCCACGATCAACGACTTCTTGAGGACATTGGGAAGCATCTCCTTTGTCGAGACGATCTTGTACGGCGCGTACGCCTCGCTCGCGAGGATGGTCTCTATCGCTTCCTGCTCGATGAAATCGAACTCGACGGCCAGGTCGCATCCCACCCTCACCTCCGGCGGCGGGGCCACGAGCCGCACCTGGAATCCCCGGTCCTCCAGCATCTTGTGGGTCTGGATGACCTCCTGGACGCTGCCGTAAAGCAGGATCCCCTTGGGCTTTTTATACCTGGCGCCGAATATCTTGCTAAGCGTGTTCTTCATGTCAGCTTTTTGGCAGTTTGAGACCAGGTCATTTACTGCCAGATTTTTGGCAGTTTTAGACCAGGTCTGTTTCTGCCAAATTTTTGGCAGTTTGAGACCAGGTCATTTACTGCCAATTCCGCTTTACTTCGCTCCGCCTGCCTGCCGTCAGGCAGGCAGGCCCGGGACCAGGGGTGCAGCCCGGCGGCGTCTTCCCTGTCACAACCAAGTTACGCTGGGGACTCGTGAGCAACGTAGCCGGCGGGTGGCCGAGGCGGGATGCCCCTCCGCGCGCAGCGGAAGGGGTCCCACGGGGGGATGGGGCGCTGGTCCGACGAATAAGTCGGACCGTATAGCGCGGCCGCCGAGATGTGAGGCGGCCCGGGGCGCGGAAGCGCCAAGGCCAAGCTTTGATACAGAGCGAGCACGGAGGGGTATCACGTCTCGGACAGGACCCGCCGGCTGGCGCCGCGCTGAACAAAGACGACAATCCCCTTGTTCCTTTGTTTCACGATGCCTTCATCAGGCTGAAGATGAAGGCAATGGCGCAATAGGAAAGATACGTGTACACCACGTAATATACCAGAAGTCTTGTTTTAAAGATACGGCGCAAAACGATGACCGTCGGGAAACTGATCCCAGCCCCGGCCATCAGGAACGCCATGACAGCGCCCTGGTTCATGCCCTGAGACGCCAGCACAAAACAGATCGGCGCCAGCACCATGATATTCGAATAAATGGGAAAACCGATCAGGGCCGCCAAGGGGATGACGACCCACAGGGGATACCGGTTGATCGAATCGATGAGCCGGACCGGCACATAATTGTGGATCAGGCCGGCGAACAGCGCGCCGATCAGCAGAGGGGAAAGAAGATACCTGAACAACTGGAGGGAAAACCGGACTGCCGGCCGGCACAGGCCAACGCCTGCCTCTTCGCCGCACGAAGGCCCGCCTGTCACCTGCGGGCATATCTGGTCGTCGTAGCGCAACCGGCGCGCCAGCAGGCCGCCGCCGACGGAAAAGACCAGCGTCGCGACCAGGTAATAAACGCAAAACCGCGCCCCGAACAGGAAATAAAGAAGCGCAGCCGACGAGATGCTGATCAAGGGCGAGGAGAACAAAAACGACAGGGCGATGTTCGGCGCGACGCCCGTCTGCAGCATGCCCGTGAACACCGGGATCGTCGTGCAGACGCAAAAAGGCGTCACCGCGCCGATGAAGGCGGACATCACGTTGCCCAGGCCCGGGAAGGCGCGCTCCCAATCCAAAACCAGCTTTCCCAGGGACAGCCTCTTCATCACGACGAGCGACAAAAAAGAGCAGACAAAGAACAGGACGCTCAGGACGCCGAAAAACTCCAGAAAACTTATGACAACGTTTCTCATGGCGTTCGCCCGCGAAAGATGTTGTTATAGACGCAGAACGGTATGAGCCGGCCGTCAGGCCGCAGGACATGGATGCAGCACTTCATCGCCCTCTTGAAATCAAACGTGTAAGGGTCCATGAAGGGCTTGATCACGATCCTCAAGACATTGTCCTTGAGCCGGGCCAGGAGGCCGGGGTCAAAATGCATGCCGCAGATGCAGCTGAAATCCTTCAACACGTGCGCGGCGCTCAAGCTCGCCGAGGCGGACCACAGGCCCTCCAGCGCCTTTTTGAGCATGGCGGCCGGACTGGTAATGATCCTGTTGGAGAAATAATCGAGATATTTCTCGACGTCGATGCTTCTTGTGACCGGCATGACATCGCCGTTCCTCAGAAAGGCGTAGGTGAGACTGCAGCAGGTCGGGTACGAGCACGGCAGCGGGACAAAATCAGACACCTTGAAAAGCGACCGTGTCTGCGCCTCGATCGCCTTGAGCACGTCCGGAAGCGTCAGCCTGTCCATGGGGTCGAAGACGAGGTCGTCGTTGAAATACGCCACGGGCTGGAACGTGATGCCCCGGATGAACCTGTTCTTGACGGCAAAGTCGATGATCGCGCCTGCCTGGTCGTCGTTCAGGCCCTTGACAAGCGTGGCGACCAGCGTGGTCGGTATGCCGCATGCTGCGATCGTCTCCAGGGCCGCCTGCTTCAGATTGAAGACCTCCCGGCTGCCGCGCAGCGTCTCATAGGCCGACGGCTTGAACCCGTCGAACTGCAGATAGAGCTCGATACCGCGGCCGGCCAGTTCCTTCGCGAAGCTCTTGTCTTCGACCAGCCGGATCCCGTTGGTGTTGAGCATCACGTGGCGGATCTTCTTTGAATGCGCCATGTCGATGATCTTGAGTATTTCCGGATGCAGGGTCGGCTCGCCCCCGCTGATCTGCAGCACCTCGGGGTGGCCTTCATACCGGACATAGCTGTCCAGCATGAAATCGATGGTCGCCAGGTCCAGGAACCGGTGCCCTTCCGCCTTCGCGTAACAGCTGGCGCAGCAGAGGTTGCAGCCGTCGGTGACTTCGAGCAGCGCGAGGCAGGTGTGCTGCTGGTGATCGGGGCAGATGCCGCAATCCTGGGGACACCCCAGCCGCACGTCGGTCGCGTATTCTGCCGGCGCCTGTCCTGGCTTGTTGAAAGACAGGCTATGGAGATACAGGTCGACGTCCGACGAGATCAGCGATTCAAACGCACCGTGCTCGGCGCAGCGCTTGAACATAAAGACCTTTTTGTCCCTGACCCTGACCTGGGCGTCGATCGTGGCGCGGCACACAGGACACAGGGAGCGCGTCAGCTCTAAAAAGATATAGTCTTTGCTTTTTGGGGAAACCGGTTTCGTCTTCACGACCGCCTCACAAGACCCATGGGACCAACATGCGCGTCTCTTTGGCATACGACTCGTAGTCCGGGAGAGCCTTCACAAGCATCTTCTCTTCTTTCTTCGCCCGCAGATAATAAAGAAACGCCACGAGAGGGACATACCCGATGATCATGAAATCGGAGATGAGCAACCCGGAACCCAGCATCGCCAGGATCATGAAAAAATACATCGGGTGCCGCACAAACCGATAGGGCCCCTCCTTGACCAGGGTATGCCCCTCTTTGATGGCTGCCGAGACAGTCCAGTTCTTGCGCAGATGGCAAATGGAGACGACATACCCGATTATCCCCGCAACAAGCCCTGCCATGCCCACGAGCTGCAGCCCTATGTTGCCTTGATAGGTCCCTACCACCTCGCGGACGCTGAACCAGCCAAAGACGACCCAGTAAGGCGCCACAACAAGAAGGGTATCGAGAAATCCCCCTTTTTGCTTTATCTTCCCCTTGAACCGCACTTGGGCCGCGACAGCGATGGCCAACAGGATAGCCCAGCTCGCCTTAAAGATGTTGACCGTTATCTGTTGATCGATCATGGCTAACGTTTGAAAATAGTACCCCAGAGACCGGCCCCGGCAATTATCACGAGACACGTGCCCAGGGCCACGAGAGGGATGACAACGGCGATAAACAAGAAACCGATCCCGATAAACTTCCTTTTTATCGAGACATAGATCGCCGCCACCAGCTCGAGAACGGAAAGCACCATGGCAAAAATCTCGTTGAGCATCCCCGCCAGCCCCGCAGAAGCGCCCATCACAAAAGGGATGAGCAGGAACCCGATCAAGAAATCAACGACCTTTTCTTTTTTCTGGGTGTAAACTTTTTTCTCCATTACCGCCTCCCGTGTTTAAGATGCACCGCATCCGACAAAAACGTATCAAAAAAAACCATCTAAAAAGTTGTTCAAAACGCACGTGCCGACGAGCACGAGGGGGCCGAAAGCGAGAAAAAACAAGAAACCGGTCCCGATAAACTTTCTCTTGTTGGACAGATAAACAACCACCCCCACCTCGATCAAGAAAAGCGCCAGGGGAAAATACCCGAAAAGGGCCGCGCTTGCCGCCGACACCGTAGGAACAATCATCGCAAGAGGGATGAGCAGAAAGCCGATCAAGAAATCAATGACCTTTTCTTTTTTCTCGGTGTAAACCTTTTTCTCCATCACCGCCTCCTGTACTTGAGATACATCCTGCCCGGCAAAAGCGCTTCAAAAAGTCCCGGACCCGAACATGCCCAGAGAGCACGCGCCCAGGAGCACGAGGGGGATCATGACGGCAATAGCCACGACGACCAGGAAACCAAACCCGAAAAACTTCCTCATGATGGAAATGAAGATCGCCAATCCCAGCTCAATGAAAAAAGGCGCCGTCGCGATATACACGGCGGGAGTCGTCAACACACTGTACATCAACGCCCACGTCAACACCATGACAAAAGGGACAAGTAGCAGCCCGGCAAAAAAATCAATGACCTTTTCACTCCTATGGGTATAGACTTTTCTCTTCATCACGGGGCCTCCCCTGTTAACTGCCTGATATCCGACGGGAGCGTGGACTCAAAGTACCATTGGTGCTGCACGCGATAGGTCTTATTGCGGGCGCAGGTGTTTGTGACAAAAGTCGCTTCGATGTCCAGCACCGTGGTGTCCCATGAATTATAGAACGGAACAAAAAATACGATGCCGAAGTTGCCCCTTTTCTTCACCGTCGATCTGTATTTGATCTGCAGTTCCAGGTCCGCGCGGGAACGGTCTTCGACCAATTCATAGCCGTTTTTGACCAAAATATCTTTCAATCTGCTCTCAAACTGCTCTTCTCTTTTCTTCGTGCTGAAATCCAGATAAATGGTCTTTATGGTCGCGCCCGGGCAGAGGTCCAGTTTATCTTCGATGCGGTTCTTGATCTCGCCGAACTCAAACGAGGCGCATCCGGTGGCGACCAGATAAAACACGATCGTCCCGATCCACGCCAGGACCAACCAACGCCGGAAATCGTTCATAAAGCATCCTTTCCGGAGGCGCTGGAATGCCTTCCATCTGAACGGCCGCGAAGGAACGCGGAGCAAAAATACGCAACGAGGACGATAACGACGGCGGCCGAAACGACCTGCGCCATGCTCAGGCCAAAAGCCGCAACGACCTGGTCTGCCCTCAAGAATTCTATCCAGAACCTGAAAAAGGCATACGCCAATAGAAAAATCTTAAAAAGGTCGCCTTCCTTGCGCGGTCTTTTGCGGATAGCCCAGAGATAGATGAAGAGTAGGAAACAAAAGACCGATTCATAGATCTGCGTCGGGTGCCGGGATACCCCGTCTATGACCACGCCCCAAGGCAGGTCTGTCTCTTTGCCGCCGCAGCAGCCGTTAAGGAAACAGCCGATCCTGCCGATGGCCACGCCAAGGGCAAGGCCCGGAGCGAACAGGTCGCCTGTGGAACGCTTGACCTTAAGGATCTTTTTGGCGATGACGACCCCGGCATACCCCCCTATCAGCCCGCCGACAAGGGTCTTGCCCCCGACCGCCGGAGAAAAGAGCGCACACGGATGCGCCACATAAAAGTCGCGGTAAACGAACAACGCTGATCCGACGCGGCTCCCGATCAAGGCACCCACAAGAGCTCCCAGGACGATGTAGAGGAGCGGCTCCGAAGCGACGTGCTTCCTTCTCGCTTCAAGATAAAAAAGGACCCCGGCCGCTGCGTAGGCCAGGGTATTGAAGATTCCATAGCTCAATTCTCCGGAAAAAGGGTGTTCCATCGCTTCTTCCTTATTCTGCCGGGCGAGGTCCGGGCCTTTACTTCAGCGTCTCCTTGAACCAGTCGACGCACAGGCGCTCGAACCGGTCCGGGAACGCGTCAAAAACACGCTCGGCGTGGCCGGCGGCCTCGATGATCTCCAAGGCCTTCGGGTCCCCTGCCCGCTCAAACAGCATCTTACTATGGCTCGGCTTGATGAGCCAGTCTTTGTCCCCGTGGATGAAGAGAACCGGCCGGGGCGCTATCTTGGCGACGGCGTCCAAGGGCCGGACCTTCGGCAAGAACGGGTTGCCGGGCCTGACCCCCTTGCCTCTCCCCTCTTTGCCCATATTGTTCTTCAGGTCCTCGAGCATGTCCGGCTCCCAGAAATGGGCGTTGATCTTGCCGAGGTCCGAGACCGCGCTGACCGCGATGACGCTGTTGATATCGGTATCTGTGCTTGCCTCGATCAATGTCGTCGATGCGCCGAGGGAAAAACTGAGGACCCCGATCTTCGGATAACCCTTCTCTTTCGCGTAGGCCACGACCGCACGCAGGTCCTGCGGCTCCAAAGAAGTCCAGGAAAACAGGCCGCTGCTGCGGCCATGGCCCCGAAAGTCAAACGTGAGGACGTCATAATGCCGCGCGATGGCTTCGGCGATCCGTTCAAACGAAAGGGTGTCCTTGTTATTATAAAATCCGGGCGCGAGGATGACGACATCTTGGAAACCCATGCGGTAATGGCGCGCGGCGATCCGCTGTCCGTCCTTGGTATGCAGGATGGGCCGGGATGAGGCGCGCTGATCGCAGGAGATATTATCCATTGACCTCCCCCTCCTCCTTCTTAAGGCCGGCTCTTTCCAGGGCCATCGCCTTGATCTTCTTCAGGTCCCTCTTTCCGGACCCCAGAAGCGGGATCTCATCGACCCGGTAAAAGTTCTCTCTTTTGGGGATCCACAGCTTGGGGATCTCCTTTTGGTTAAGCTTTTCCCACAGTTCTTCGACGGAAAGAAGCCCCTTATAGAACACGACCAGCGCCTCTCCCTTGCGCTCATCCGAGACAGACGTGACAGCGCAGACCGGTTCCGCGGTCCCCAGGATGCCGGCGATCTCCTCCTCGACCTTGATATGCGGCACCATTTCCCCGCCGATCTTGCTGAACCGGCTCAGGCGGTCGGTGATATGGATGAAGCCGTCCTTGTCGATGCTCGCGATGTCGCCCGTGACATACCAGCCGTCCCGGATGACTTCCTGGGTCTTTGCGGGATCGTTGAGATATCCCTTCATCACATTCGGCCCCTTGATCAACAGCAACCCCTCCTCGTCAAAAGACCGCAGTGCGCCTGTCTCGGGATCGACCACCTTGGCCGCGACCCCGGGGATGGGATGGCCGACCTTGCCGGGCTTATTGCCGATCTGGACGATGGCCTCGTTCGTATTGACCGGGTCCGGGACGTTGAGAGCGGCAATGGGAGAAAGCTCGGTGGCGCCGTAACCTTCCAACGGGACGACGCCGAACTTTTCGCGGAAGGCCTCGATCAGAGGTTCCTGCAGTTTCTCAGCGCCGGCAATGGCGGTCCGGATGGTCTGAAACTGTTCCTTCGCGCACTTGCGAAGATAGGTCGCAAAGAACGTCGGCGTGCCGAGGATGATCGTGGCCTTGTACTTTTCCACGAGCTTGCCGACCGTGCCGGCATCCAGCGGATTGGAGTGGTACACCGCGGTCAAGCCGGTCCCCAGGGGAAAGCACAGGCTCGCGGTAAAACCAAAGGAATGGAAAAACGGAAGCACGCCCATGACCACGTCATCGGGGTCGATCTGCGCCACCTGATAAAAGCCCTGGATGTTCGAAAAGACGTTCCCGTGGGTGAGCATCACGCCTTTGGGCTCGCCGGTGCTCCCGCTTGAGAAGATCACGGTCGCGATGTCATCCACATTGGCCTTGTCCCCGCGCACGAACAGGGCCTTCACCAGAAACGCCGGCAGGCAGAGCGCGGCAGCCGTAAAAGCGATCTTCTCCGCGGCGCTGACACGGCCCCACACGTCTTCCAGAAAGACCATGTCCGGCGCTGGGTCGATCTTCAGTTTTTCGATGAACTTCCTGGATGTGATGACCTTTTCCATGCCGCACTGCCGGACCGCCGACTCCCGGCTCTCCCGGGAGACCGTATAGTTCAGGTTCACGACGACCTTGCCGGCCATCAGGATGGCGCCGTTGACCAAAGCCGCCATGCAGGACGGCGGCAATAAAACGCCCACCATCTTGTCTTTTTTCACATCCGGTTTATCTTTGGAAAACAGCTTCTTTGACAGTAAGACCGAAGTCCCGAGGGCCGCGATGTATCTGACCTCCAGGCCTGTCGAATCCGCCACGCAGATCCTGAACGGCCGCTTCTTGGCTTCTCGGATAAAAGCCATCTGCAACTTTTCCTGATGCTTGCCCCTGAGTTTAAAAGCGTCCGCTGATAATTCCTGGACAGCCAGCCGGACCCGGTCCACCTTCGCGTCCGACGGCAAAGGCGGGCCAAAAGAGACGGTCACGGGATAGGGCGTGACGCGGGGCAGCTTCCAAAAATACCGGCCCCGCTCAAAGCTGAAGATGCTGCCCCAGATGCAATCCAGGTGCATCGGGATGATCGGCGCGTCCAGGTCCTTCATGATATACTCGAAGCCCCGGTTGAAAGGCAGCATGTTGCCTGTGCGCGTGAGCGCGCCCTCGGCGAAGATGCACACCAGGTGCCCTTCCTGGACCGCCTGGCGGGCTTCCTGGAGAGACTTCAGGATCGCCTTCGGAGAATCGGTCAAAGAGACAGGGATGGCGCGCATCACCCGGCAGAACGGATAAAGCAGAGGATTTTCATAGATGGGCCGGAAGACCAGGAAACGGACGTGTCTTTTCAGGGAGGCGAGCAGGATCGGCGGGTCGGCGTAAGAAACGTGGTTGCAGACGAGCAGCGCCCCTCCCTTCTGAGGGACGTTTTCTGCGCCCACCACCTTTATTTTATAAAGGGCGCGGGTGATGACCCAGTTGACGGCTTTGAGCATTGAGAAAAGCATCGAGCGCTCCCCAAAAATCAGTCCTTCATGAGCCGCGAGAACCATTTTATCAGAAGGCCGGACAGGGCCTTCTGGTCTTTCGTGTCAAGCGTTGCCGCCAGGTCCTTGAGCTGGCGGTCGTAGCCGGGCCAGGCCTTGTCCAGGAGATGAGAACCTTTGGGAGTGATGTGGATGGTCTTGACCCGCCGGTCGCCCTTTTGGGCCGATCTCTGGGTCAGGCCTTCCTTTTCGAGCTTATCCAGCAGGCGCGTCATGTTGGAGGCCGTGACGATAAGCCGCTTGCCGATGGCCACCTGGCTCATGCCCCGGCCCCCGGCCTGGTGCTTCAGGACCATCAGGACGTTGAACTTGGCCGGCGTGAGGCCGAAGCCCGCCAGGTGCGCGGCGATCCTGTTGTCAAGAAAGTGGTACAGCAGGGCGACGCCGTACGCGGCCTGTTCGTGGAACTTGTTTGCCCTAAGGTCGATACCCAGCGATTTGAAATAGTCCATGGCGGCTCCCCGATCACTATATAGTTTACATCGCAATAGTTGACTTGTCAAGTATATACCCTAAAAAACAGCGCCTCCATTTCAGGCGCCGCAGACCCCCCAACGGGCATCCTTCCAGGACGACGGCATCGTGATCCGGATCGCAGGCCAACGGCCCCGCCTGGCGCGGGAAGGCAGGGGATCAAAAACGCGCTACGCGATGGAATCCGTGATGATGATGCGTATGGCCTTGGCCGCGCCGTCCGGCTCATTGACATAATAGACTTCGACGTGCTGGCCTTGCTCGATATCCGCCTGGACCACCTCCTGCGTCTGGTCCATCACTTTTGTGTCCGGCGTGAGGGAAAACACCATTTCGCCGTCAAGGCCTTTGACGGCGATCTTGTTGTTGACCCAGTCCGTCTGCGACACCTCGCCTTCCGTCCGAAGAAGCTCGTTTTCCGCAACGCCCTCCTGGGCCCCCAGGCACGGCGCTCCGCATCCTGCCACGGCGAGCCCGATCCCAAGGATAAACCATGCCTTCATGACGGCCTCCTTGTCACGAAACAACAACGTCGACGCGGCCCTGCCTCATCTCATAACGCCACTTCCATATGGAGTAAAGGGGCGGATACACCAGAAGCTCCAGGATAAAACTCGTGAGAATACCGCCGATCATCGGCGCGGCGATCCGTCTCATCATGTCAGCCCCCGCGCCCATCGACCACATGATAGGTAATAGACCCATGAACATCGCCGTCACCGTCATCATCTTCGGCCGGATGCGCTTCACGGCGCCATGCATGATCGCTTCATGCAGGTCATCGCGTGTCTTCATCCTCCCCGCCCTCACGCGTTCATCATAAGCGAGGTCGAGAAAAAGCAGCATGAAGACCCCTGTTTCGGCATCCAGCCCCATAAGCGCTATCATTCCCACCCAGACCGCGATCGATATGTTGTAGTGCAGAAGATGCAGGAACCATACAGCGCCGACCAAAGAAAACGGCACCGCCAGCATGACGATGGCAGCCTTGACGGGAGATTTGGTGTTCATGTACAACAAAATAAAGATCAAGAAAAGTGTTATGGGGATGACGATCTTCAACCTCTCCCTCACCCGAAGCATGTTCTCATATTGCCCGCTCCATTGAAGCGCATAGCCCGCAGGCAAGGCAATCTTCTCGCGGACGACCTTTCGCGCTTCTGTCACATAGCTCCCCACATCGCGCCCGGCAATATCGACAGTGACATACCCCGAAAGCATGCCATTCTCATCGCGGATCATCGCGGGGCCCAAAGACAGATGAATATCGGCCAATTCCTCAAGCGGTATCTGCGCCCCCGACATCGTGGGCACAAGGACCCTCTTTAACTTATCCAGGTCATCACGAAATGCTCTCGCATAGCGCACATTAACGGTGTAGCGCTCCCTGCCTTCGATCGTTGTGGTGACCGGCTCGCCGCCGATCGCCGACATGATGATCATTTCCGCGTCTTCTATCGTCAGGCCATAGCGGGCAAGCTGTCCGCGCTTTAGATCAAAATCTATAAAATATCCTCCGGTAACGCGTTCGGCGAAGACCGAGCGCGTGCCTTTGATGTCTTTCATGGTTGATTCAAGGCTCAGGCCGATCTTTTCGATCTCTTTCAGGTCGGCGCCGTATATCTTTATTCCGACCGGCGTGCGCACGCCCGTAGACAACATATCGATCCTGGCCTTAATGGGCATGGTCCACGCATTGGACACTCCGGGGAACTTCATCTTCTGATCGAGATCATTTATTAAATCCTCGTAGGTCAATCGATCCCGCCAAATAGGCCTGAACGGCGTTTGCAACAAATCCGGCAACCATGAATACCAGCGATGGACTTTGCGCCACTGGTCCTCGGGCTTCAACACGACCGTCGTTTCCATCATGGAAAACGGCGCCGGATCCGTCGACGTCTCTGCGCGCCCCGCCTTGCCAAAAACCCTGTCCACTTCAGGCGTGTCTTTAAGGATCCTATCCATCGTCTGAAGGAGTTTGCCTGCCTCTGTCACGGAAATGCCGGGCAGCGTCGTGGGCATATAAAGGATCGTGCCCTCGTTAAGCGGAGGCATGAACTCTGACCCCAACCGGAAATAGACCGGCACGGCAGAAAGCATCAAGGCCCCCGCGGCGATGAGCGTGGCCTTGCGATATTTAAGTACGAACCGGCAGGCAGGCTCATAAATGCGAAAGAGCGCTTTGCTGACGGGATGTCCTTCTTCCGGATAATAAGTGCCGACGGTGGCGGCATTGAAGACATTCGAGAGCCACCGCGGCCTGAAATGTTTATAGTCCATCCGCGTGAAAAGCATCCGCATGGCCGGATCGAGAGTGATGGCCAGCAGCGCGGCGATGGCCATCGCAAAATTTTTGCTGAAGGCGAGCGGTTTGAACAACCGCCCCTCCTGGTCCACGAGCGTGAAGATCGGCAGGAAGGCCACCGCGAT
>Ga0315295_10001546_pt1 | contig 19782 bp, 13 predicted proteins | sample YL17G14_0_MG_FD_204453 | JGI IMG/M metagenome (GOLD analysis project Ga0315295, IMG submission 204453) | Sediment microbial communities from Yellowstone Lake, YNP, Wyoming, USA - YL17G14_0 | ecosystem: Environmental > Aquatic > Freshwater > Lake > Sediment | place: USA: Wyoming | collected...
ACGTGTACATCGAGAAGCCCGCTTCGCACAATATCTTCGAAGGGAAGAAGATGGTGGAGGCGGCGCGCAAGTACAAGCGCATTGTCCAGGTCGGCACCCAAAGCCGCTCCAGCCCGGCCTTGCAGGAAGCCGTCAAGCAGATGCGCGACGGCCTGATCGGCGAGGTCTACATGGCCCGCGGGCTGTGCTTTAAATGGCGCGACACCATCGGCAAGAAGGCGGACGGCCCTGTCCCGGCCGGCGTCAACTATGACACCTGGCTGGGGCCCGCGCCCCAGCGCCCCTTCAACCCCAACCGCTTCCACTACAACTGGCACTGGAACTGGGACTACGGCAACGGCGACAACGGCAACCAGGGCATCCACGAATGGGACATCGCCCGCTGGGGCCTGGGCGTCAAGCTGCCCACCAGGGTCATGTCCATGGGCGGCCACTACATGTTCGACGACGACCAGGAAACGCCCAACACCCAGGTGTGCACGCTGGAATTCGAGGTGGGCGGCAAGAAGAAGCTGCTGGCCTTCGAGGTGCGCCACTGGATGAGCAACCACGAGGGGGGCATCGGCGAAGGCCGCGGCAGCGAAGCCGACGGCGTTCCGCCGGCCGAAGGCCAGCCGCCGGCAGCAGCCAAGGGCCGCGCGCCGCGCGGCGCCGACCCCAACACCATCGGCAACATCTTCTACGGCTCCAAGGGCTACCTGGTGATCAGCGGCTATACCACCTACAAGACGTTCCTCGGCCGGTCGCAGGATCCGGGTCCCACCAAGACAGCCAGCGGCAACCATCACGCCAACTTTATCCAGGCGATGCGCAGCCGCAAGATCGAGGACCTGAACGGCGACATCCAGGAAGGCTACGAGTCGGCGGTCAGCATGCACCTGGCCAACATCTCCTATCGCACCGGCCGGGCCATCAACTTCGACCCCAAGACAGAGAAGATCGTGGGCGACGCCGAGGCCGCCAAGCTGGCCACGCGCCAATACCGCGCCCCGTTCATCGTTCAGGAGAAGGTGTAACAAGGCAGTGCTGAGTGATAAGTGACGAGTGACGAGTTCTGCCCGTCACTTGTCACTCGTCACTTTTCACTTGCTGGGCAGCGGCGCTTTCTGGTGGGGTTTTCGAACAGGCACAGGCCGCTGATTGTTCGTCTCCTGCTCCATCCAGAAGATTCCGAAAATGTCGGATGGCGGTGCCGTGCCCGGCGCAGCTCGTGATAGGATTGCGCCCCATGGGTCTGAGGAGAATCAGGGAAGTGCTGGGCGGGCTGTCTGTTGCGGTTCTGGCCCTGGCTTCGCTGGCGGTGGTGTTGGACAACCCGCCACCGGAACAGATGCTTGTCGGCACTCGCTATGGCAACCAGATGCTGGTGCCCAGCAACCAGTTGCTGAATCCGGCCGGAGAGCGGATCGAATTCGGCGGCCGCCCGATCGACCTGGCCCTGTCCCCGGATGGCACGACCCTGGCTGTCCTGTTGCCGGGCAGCATCCAGATTCGTTCGACGACGGGGGCGCTGATCCGGACCATCGTCACGCGAACAGCCTCGTTCATGGGGGTAGCCTTCACACCCGCCGGTGACTGGGTGGTGGCCTCAGAGGTAGCGTCCGGCGGTTCGGTGGCCATCGGCGACGTGCCGCAGCGGTGCGGCGTGGCCCATATGAGCGTGCCGGCCAATTCGGTGCCGGCGGGGCTGGCGTTCGACAGGACGGGCGCAAACCTGTATGTCGCCCTGAGCCGGCTGAATGCGGTGGGGCGGTTGGATATCAAAACCGCCCGGGTGGTCCAAACGGTGGATGTGGGCGTGGCCCCGCTGGGCGTGGCCATAACGCCCGGCGGCGACCGCCTGTTCGTAGCCAATTGGGGAGGCCGCCGCCCGGCCCGCGGCGAAGCGGCGGCCGATTCTGCCGGCAGCCCGGCACTGGTGGATGCGCGCGGCATTGCCGCCAGCGGCACCGTCTCCGTCATCGAGTTGCCGGCCTTCCGGGCCATTGCCGAAATCCCGGTCGGTCTGCACCCCAGTGCGGTCGCCATTGCGCCGGACGGCACGCTGGCCGCCGTCGCCAACGCCAACAGCGATTCGGTCACTTTCATTGATACCAACAGTCTCCAGGCCGTGGACACCGTCTGGCTGCCGGCGATGCCGTACGGCTACCTGGGCAGCAGCCCGACCGCGCTGGCCTTCAGCCCCAGCGGCAACCGCCTGTACGTGGCCTGCGGCGGCAACAACGCCGTCGGCGTGCTGGAGCGGCAGGAGAGCGGCTACGGCTTTCGCGGATTCATACCAGTCGACTGGTACCCGGTGGCGCTGGCGGTGGCCGACGACGGAAGTGGCGGCGACAGGGTCTACGTGGCCAACTCCAAAGGGATTGGCTCGCGCGACGCCGGCAGCAACTTTTCCGTCTACCAGTCTCGCGGCTCGCTCACCATCGTTTCCGGCTCGGCCCTGGATGGCGCCTCCGGGGACGCGGCGGCCTTCAGCAACGAGCCCTTCCGAAACGCCGCCGCCCCGGCGGACAGCCCCCGAAACCTCGCCGATTTGGGCATCCAGCACGTCTTCTTGATCATCAAGGAGAACCGCACCTATGACCAGGTGCTCGGCGATCTCGACCGCGGCAACAACGACCCTTCACTGACCATGTATGGCTGGGAGGTGACGCCGAACCAACACGGGATGGCCAGGCAGTTCGTGACGCTCGACAATTTTTACGCCAGCGGAGCGGTGAGCGCCGACGGACATCAGTGGATCACGCAGGCCATGGCCACCGATTATGTGGAGCGGGCGCACGCCGGCTGGCCGCGCAGCTATCCCTTCAGCGGCGATGATCCGCTGGCCTTCGCCTCCACCGGCTTCCTCTGGAATAATGCGCAGCGGGCCGGCATGAGTGCGCGAGTGTTCGGGGAATTCACCGCTCCGGTCAGCGGCGCCGGCGGCCGCTGGGTGGATTTCTACCGCGATTCCCAGTCGTCGGAGATGAAACTGAGTCCAGTCAACGAGAGCAAGGTGGCGGCGCTGAACGCGGTCGTCGATCGCCGCTTCCCCGGGTGGGCGCTGCAGATTCCCGACCAGTGGCGCGCCCGCATGTTTTTACGCGCCCTGGACGAATTCCGGGCACAGGGCTGGCTGCCGAACCTGACCATCGTGTTTCTGCCTTGCGATCACACCAACGGCGTCAGCCCCAACTACCCTACCCCGCGTGCCATGGTGGCCGACAACGACCTGGCCACCGGCCGCATTGTGGAGGCCATCACACAAAGCCCATGGTGGCCACGCAGCGCCATCTTCGTCACCGAAGATGATGCGCAGAACGGCGTAGACCACGTGGATGGGCACCGCACCCTCTGCCTGGTGATCAGCCCTTACGTCCGCCGCGGTGCGGTCGATTCCACGCACTATAACCAAACCAGCGTTGTGCGCACCATCGAAGAGTTGCTGGGACTGCCGCCCATGAACAAGTTCGACGCGGCGGCGCTGCCGATGCGCTCGGTATTCACCACCAGGCCCGACCTGGGCACCTTCCAGGCCGTGCCCAACCGCATTCCCCTGGATGAAATGAATGTTTCTCCGGCCGGCCTGACCGGCGCCGCCCGCCAGGCGGTGCTGGACTCCATGGGAATGGATTTTTCCGGCCCCGACCGCGCCCCCGAGGAGACTCTCAACCGCATCCTCTGGCACATGGCCCGCGGTTTCAATACCCCCTACCCCCGCGTCCCGCACGCGCCCTGGTGCCGGCCCGATCCCGACTGAGCCGGGACACCACCGGCAGCGAGGAGTGGGATGCGGACGCAACCAACAGAGCCGCGAGTGCAAGACCGGGGCCGGCGGGACGCCGGCCGTACAACGCTTCTTTCATTCGCCAGGCGGCGGCTGGACGGTGAAGGGCTGCTGGATGGTGAACTCGATCAGCGTCTCGCTGGGGACGCGGACGCGCTCGCCTCGGGTGATGACGTTGGTGGCCGCGCCCGCGCCGCCGCCGACCCCGGCGCCGATAGCCGCGCCCCGGCCGCCGCCCGCGATGCCGCCGATCACGGCGCCCACCGCCGCGCCGCCGGCTGTCTTGGCGGCCGTGTTGCCGCCGCGACCTTTGCCCGCCACTTCATACGGGCTGGCCATGATCGGCTGCGGCTGATTGTTCAGCACCATATCGGTCAGCTCCAGCTTCAGTTCCGAGCGGCCGGCCAGGCGGCCCGCTTCCCGGGCCTCCGCCAGCCGCCCGTACACATCGGTCCCCCTCGGCGCCACGATCCGCCCCTCAACCACCAAGTTTTCCTGCAGCATGGCCCGGAAACGGTCGCCGATGCGGTTTCTGTCGGAATCGATGCTATCGATCATGCGCACCAGCAGGCGGGTGCCCGCCGGAACCGTGATGCGGTCCGTGGCAGTGGCCACGTTCGGAGCGTGCAGCGTCGTGGGCGGCCGGCTCTCGAGCGAACGCCGCGGGGGTGCCGGAGCAGTCGCGGCAGCCGGTGTCTCAAAGGTGATGGAGGAAACCTGGCTGACGGGGTAGTCGGCGGGTTCGCCCTGGCCGTCTACCTGAAAGCTGATGTTGTTCCGCGTGCCGCCCATGTACCGGCCCTGCAACACCTGGCCATCCTTCAGCCTCAGCGTATCGGCCTGCAACCAGCCCAGCAGCAGGCCAACGCCGGCCACCGCCAACACCCAACGTGGAAAACGTGCCATGGAGTGACTCCCTCCCTTGAGCGCGAAAAGCCCGCTGACTTCTATTATTATACCTCGCCGTGCAGTGGCAGCGGTGGCCGCCGCCTGTTTTCGGTGACCTAACTGGGCTTTACTGGCTGGTTTACTGGATTATAGGATGCCTCTATCCGTTTCCAGTTCCTTTGTTTTCTTATGCTTACCTCACCGTGTCCAGTATTTTACTGGTGAAATACTGGCGCCAGCCCGAAAACCTCTGAAATTATTGCGCTGCTAATACTATGTCAATTTGGCATATATGTCAAGCTGAAAATCTCCCCACGGCTCGCGCCCCTTGAAAACAAAGCAAATAAAGTTCGGACAGCGCCTCCGCTGACACAGGCATTCCTGCCTGTATACGGACTTCCCGCAGTTGGCGCCGCGGAGCGGCGCCAAGAATCATAGCCGGGGGTGAGGGCCGGTGGTTTTCCGGCCCGAACCCCCGGACAAAAGCAAGAAAGCCATGCGCCGCGACAGCGGCGCCAGATGCTGGCTCTGGATGCCGCAGGTAGTAGCCAATCTGCGGAAATCAGCGTAATCTGCGGATAGGTTCCGGACGCGGGTTGACTGCTTGCGAGACAACGGCTACCTGAACTAGGTTCCGCGGAGGAGGCGAGCGTGGCGGAACACGCCGGAGAGCGGATCGGGGTGGGACCGATATGCCGGTTCGTCGGCGGGCTGTGCTCGCTCCTGTTGCTGGTGTTGGGGCTGCCTGCATTTTGTCAGACTGTGGCGGACGAACACGGTGACGTGGTTTTCATTGCCGCAGACGGTACGCGAAGGCGACTCACCTCCTCCGGCAAGGATTACGAGCCGAGCCTATCGCCTGACGGCAGCAAGGTGGTATTCGCGCGGGCCGTTCGCGGCTCCCTCGACAACCCGGACGGACTAACGAGTCAACTGTGGATCGCAGACGTGTCGGGGGAGGCAGTCCCGACCCTGCTGCTCGATACAACGGTTACGCTTCACGGCCGGGCATTTTCGGCTTTTTTTCGTCCGCAACTATCCCCCCACGCCCGCTACCTCTACTTTCTCGTCGATTATGGGGCCGTAACGCAAGCGATTGTGCGGCTCGACACCTCCACGGGGCGAACGGCATTTGTTGCGTCGGCTATGAACTTTTGGGTCGTCCCACGGGGCCGCTACGCAGGTGATCTGGTTGCCCAAGTGAGAAAAACGAAACTGGCAAGCGGCTACTATTACTGGTTCTACCTGCTTTCTGCGGAGGGAAAGGAACTAGGGGTCGTCGGCGAAGACCGGGCGGACGTCGATCTCTTCTTGAGCATGGACGCACGTTGACGCTGGCCCCGCCGGAGCAGTGCGTGCCGCCACGCGCGACAAACCCCGCTGCGAAAACCCTCGAGTCGCCTGAGATTGCCTGGGACCGCGTGGTAATTGAGGCTCCTCTCACAAAAGCGTAAAGCGTTGAGTGGAGGTGAAACGGAACTTCGGCCACCGGGCCATCCGTCGCGAAGCGACGGACTGACATTAGCCCGCTGTTTCAACGGCGGGAACTCCGGGTACAACCAAGTACGCCGCGAAGCGGCAGAATGAAGCGGACGGTCGTCGCCATCACCGCGTGAAAAGAATCGAGGCAGGTGCTTGATTCAAAAAGAAGGGCGCGCTGCTCTCATGCTGCCGCTTCGCGGCGCGATGTCCGGATGCCTCCTACCCGCCGTTAAAACGCCGGGCTAGGCTCACTCGGTCGCTTCGCGACCTCCGCCCGAACTGGCTGCAACGCTTTTACACTTTTGGGAGACGAGCCGAAAAACTCAGTGGCACAGGCACCCCGGTTCACAGCTCCAGTTGCGCGACGTGGAGCTGGCGGGTCCAGCCCTTGGTCTCCAGGGCGTCGAAACAGACGGCGTTGCCGGCGCGGTTCCAGCGCGGGTGCAGATCGCAGCGCAGGTCGCCGCTCATGTACTCGCGCATGGGAAAGGAGCCGAGCACCTGCCCTTCCCCGGTTTTCATGCGGTACAGCATCAGGAGCTTTTCTTTCTTCTTGCCGTCGCCGGCGTCGGTGGCGATCCAGTTACCGTCCGGGGAAAACGTGGGATGCCCGCCGCGGAAGAAGTCGTCGCCAAAGCTGCGGTAGTCGTCCTTGCCGTCGGTGAACAGGTAATACTTCTCCTCCCCTTTCTTCATCTGAAAGGTGGCGAGAATGCGGCGGTCGTCCAGCCAGTCGTAGTGGGAAATCCTGCCGAAGGGGATCACCTGCCGCAGCTCGGAGCCGTCCAGGTTGGCGGTGAACATGGCCGACTCGAGTTGCTTTTTCTCTTCCTCGGGAACGCTCCAGACGCGGGCGAAGAACAGGAACCGCGTATCGTTGCGGTTGAACAGCACGTGGTTGAACCACATGTGGCGGGGCTTGATTTCGGGATGGGCCTGGAGCAGGCGGGCGTAGACCTCGGCAATGGGCACGATCAGGCGGGTCTGGCCGGAGGCCAGGTCCATCAGGAAAATGCCGTCGTTGTCGGGGGCGGGGTTGGCGGGGTTGGGGTCGCGGGCGCCGACGTAGCCAACCACCGGGCGCAGGCGCGCCAGCCGGCCGTAAGTCAGCGAGAGGGCCCAGCGGCCGTTGTGGCTGACGGCGCTGACGGCGCGCGGCAACTCGCGCCGCTGGCCCGAGCGCACATCGAGCGCGACGGAGATAATGTCGTCCCCGCGCCGCTCGTTGAACAGGATGCCGGTCTCCGGGCGGGACGGATCCCAATGCATCATCGCGCCTTGCTGAAAGTTCCAGGCGCGCGTTTCGGCAACCTTATTGAATTTGCCGGTGGCGGCATCGACCAGCCCAATCGCCGCCGCCTCGTCCGGCCGCGGGAGGTGGTCCTGAAACGCGCTCTCCAGCGAGATCAGATACTTGCCCGACTGGTTCCACGGCGTGATGCCGTAGTAGCCGAAGAAGTGGTGCTGCGGGCCGGAAGTGAGCGCGCGGATGGTGTACGGCACACCGGCGGCAACGGCGCGCGCCGCGCGCGCTGCCGGAAGACACGCTGCCAGCGAGGCCGAGCGGAGAAGAGTCCTGCGAGACAACATCATGGCGATTCACCCCCCGAGGCGGGCCACGCCCAACTCGGCCCCTAAGCCAAACTAACCACGGATGAAGTCGCCGCGGCGACATAAACACGGATGATTTCAACACGCCGTCTCACCACCAGGCGGACGACCAGTGGAACACTCAAGCTCCGACAGGATGTTGGCCCCGCGTGTTTGAACGCCAGGCAGATCATCCCACGATGTTTTGCAGCATCCGCACCCATCCGTGTAACAGTCGTACCATTCGCTGTTTTCTTTAGCAGCGAATTCAGGCAGCCCCTCGCCCCCCTTCAAGGACGGACCAAACAACCGATCCGCAGATTTCGCGGATTACGCAGATTAAGATCCAATTCTGGAATCTGCGAAATCTGCGTAATCTGCGGATGGGTTCCGTCCCGCCCTGCGGGATGGTCCGTGTTCATCCGTGTTCATCCGTGGTGAATTATCCGGGCTACCGCGGCTTCGAGCGCGTACTATATCCGAAATGGCGGGCCATGAGCGGCTATAATGCCGGGACGGAGGTTCATGATGCCATCAACGACCCGGCGTGATTTCATGCGCGATGCGGCCCTGACGGCGGGCGTCACAGCGGCCGCCCCGGCGGTGCGAACGGGATGGGCGGCGAACAGCCCCAACGAGCGGATCAACGTGGCCGTGGTCGGTTTCCATGGCCGCGGCCGTGCGCACTACGAAGCGTATGCGAAGATGCCCAACGTCCGTATCGCCGCCCTGTGCGACGTGGACGAACGGCTGTTCCCGGCCGCCGTGGCCGAGGTCGAGCGGGTGGGCAGCTACAAGCCGGCAACCGAGCCCGATTTCCGCAAGCTGCTGGACAACAAGGAAATCGACGCGGTCTCCATCGCCACCCCCGACCACTGGCATGGGCTGATGAGCATCTGGGCCTGCCAGGCCGGCAAGGACGTGTACGTGGAGAAGCCGGTCTCGTTCACTGTGGTCGAAGGGCGCAAGATGGTGGAAGCGGCGCGCAGGTACAAGCGCGTGGTGCAGGCCGGGCAGAACATGCGCTGCGACCCCAAGGTCCGCGGCGCCATCCGGCTGCTGCACGGCGGCAAACTCGGCAGCGTGTACAAGGCCAAGGTTGACATCGTGAAGTACCGGGGCGGCATCGGGCACGCCCAGGATTCGGAAGTCCCCAAGGGCGTCCACTGGGACCTGTTCCTGGGGCCGGCTCCCTCCCGGCCGTTCAACCTGAACCGCTTCCATTACGGCTGGCACTTTTTCTGGGACACTTCCACGAGCGATTTCGGCAACTCCGGCGTCCACAACGTGGATGTTGCCCGGTGGGGCCTGAACAAGCGGGTGCATCCGGTGAAGGTGCACTGCGCGGGTGGGCTGCACGTCTGGGATTCGGACCAGGAAACGCCGAACACGCAGACCGCGACCTTCGAATACGCCGACGGCACGAGCATCGACTTCGAGCTCAGCAACCTGTACGCGCCCGCCAGCGAGGCCTGGAACACCTTCTATGCCACGCGCGGCTACCTGACGTCGGTCGACGGCTGGAAGGCGATGCTGGGCGAGTTCAAGCCGCGGGAGCGCGCACAGGAAGTCTCGGCCGCCGGCGTCAACGAGCGGGTCACCAACGTCAGCTTCCCCAGGGCTTCGTTCACCGCGGGACCGCCGCTCGAGGCCGGCGAGAAAGAGATCAGCCACTTCGCCAACTTCATCGAGTGCATGCGCTCCAGGAAGGTAGAGAACCTTTGCTGCGACATCGAGGAAGGCCACATGTCGGCGGCGCTTTGCCACATGGCCAACATTTCTTACCGCACGGGCAGGAAGCTCACCTTCGACCCGAAAGCCGAACGGTTTGTGGGCGACGAAGAGGCCAACAAGTACCTGACTCGCGCCTACCGCAAGCCATACCTGCTTCCGGAGAAAGTGTGACGCCGGGTCTACGCCTTCGCGGCGCTCCACGGCTGGCGCGATGTCCCGGTGCCAGAGCGGATCAGGCCACGGTTAAAGCAAGCCAAATTGCCGGACAAGATGCTAGTCTAAGGACAGGCGTATCGATGGCTGAGTTGCTATTTGAAGTGCCGACGCCGGTGGGTGTTTTTGTTCGATGCAGCCGCGCCTACTGGGAATTCATTGTCGGCCGGAAACACCCCGTTCTGAGTGGCTGCGAAGGAGAGGTGCAACGGGTCTTACAAGAGCCGGATGAGGTACGAAGAAGCCGAAGGGACACGAACGTGCTCCTGTTTTATCGAAGACTTGAAGGCCGCTGGCTTTGCGCGGCCATCCGTCGCGAAGACGATTCGGGCTTCCTCGTCACCGCTTATCCGACAGATGCAATCAAGGCGGGAGAAACAATATGGAGAAGATCAAGGTGATTCACGACGCGGTCGGGGGCACGTTGACCGTTTGGCTCGACGATCCCGAGAAGGAGCACGTCTGCGAGGAAACCACCGAGGAAGTGGTCCTCATGAAGGAGGCATCCGGACGTGTGATCGGCTTCGAACTACTCCATTACCGGCCGGCCGAGCCCGGCGGTGGTTTGGCAGTAGAAACCGTTGTCAGTACACGCACATAAGCCGTCTGGGGGGTTGCCGGTACCCGCAGAATCAGGTGCTATGTCCTATTTGAGAACTCACCACAAAGCTCTGGCCCCGGCGCCGGGGTTCATAGTTCCAAAAATTTTGCCCTGGTAACCAAGGAAGCTACCGCGATCCGAAGGGCGGCCGTTCCTGGGTCCGCGGCCGAGACGGCCGCGCTCCCAGGCATAGCTTTCAGCGGAGAAGGTGGCCCGGAAGCACCTTCCCCCACGGAGTTGCGGCCCCCCAGCTCTTACAGCGGGCGAATGGGGTCTGTCAGAACACGATCTTCAGAGCCACCTGCACCTGGCGCGCGGGATTGGCCTCGTTCCCAATGGCGCTGATCACGCCGAACTGCGCGGTGCCTTGGCTGGTGCCGGGATTGCCGAATTGCGTCCGGTTCCAAATATTGAAAAACTCGCCGCGAAGCTGCGCCTTCAGGCGCTCACGGATGGGGAAAACCTTGACCAGCGACATGTCGAAATTATTGATGCCCGGCCCACGGACGTCGGGCAGCGTGCGGGCCAAGTTGCCGAACGTGAACGGCGCCGGTTGCGTGAACACGGAAGTATCGAAATAGCGGCTCAGCATGGCGTTGGTGCTGTCGGGCGACAGTTTGGCCGACTTTCCCGTGCTGTTCGGACGCTGGCCGCCCCCCAGCGAGTTGGTGGTGTTGGTGGAGGAGGTAATGCCGAGGATCTGGCCGCTCTGGAATATCGCCACGCAGTTCAATTGCCATCCCCCGATCACCAGATCCACAATCCTGGGCACCGCCCCTCCCAGCGCGCGGCCCTTGCCTATAGGCAATTCCCAAACTTCGCTGATCACGAGGCGCTGGGGCCGGTCCAGCGTGGAGATGGCGCGCTCGCCGCGAAGGTAGTTGTTATTCTGCGGACTGCCAAAATCGTCGATGATCTTCGCGTTAGTGTAAGAGGCCAGGAGCGAGAAACCCCGGCTGAATCGCTTTTCCACCTTCAGTTGCAGGGAGTTGTACGTGGAGCTTCCGATGGTCGGGCTGAGGACCCCGACGCCCGTATACTGAACGTAGGGCACCAGCAACCGGCCACGCGCCACCGTCCGGGATGCCAGCCCGCCGCTTGAAATGATGCCGTAGAACGGGTTCGTGACCTGGTCCAGGAGCGCGGAACCCATGGCCAGCAGGTTGTCGGGGAGTTGATTGAGCGCTACGTTGCTGTTGGCCAGGGCGATGCCGCGATTGCCAACATAGGCCGCTTCGATCAGCGTGCCTGCTCCGATCTGGCGCTGAATGCCCAAGCTATACTGCTGCGTGTACGGTATTCTGCGGGCGGTGTTCGTGAACGAAACGCTCTGGCCGACCAGCGTCGCCAGGCCCTGCGAGGAGCCGATGGGCTTGAGCAGCGGATCCGGGAAGGGATTGCGCAGTGTGTTCAGCGGCGTCATGTTGTCGAGGCTGGAGACGAACGTCGTGGTGGCGCTGAAGCCGGGCGCCGCGTTGGTGCCCGCGCCGATATCCGTGGTGCCGGACCAGAAGATACCGTAACCCCCGCGCAGCACGGTTTTCGAGGTCAGGCTGTAAGCGAAGCCGAAACGCGGGGCGAACGTGTTCCAGTAAGTGTCCGCCTGGCCGCGCGGCTGGCCGCCGGTGCCGGCATAGAGCAAACCGCCCTGGAGCTTCAGCCCCGCCACCTGCAGTGGGCTGGATTGACCGAAGGCGAATCCACGGGTCATCCGGTTGTACCGTTCGGTGCGAGCGCCTTCGTGTTCCCATCGGAGCCCCACATTCACAGTGAGCTTGCGGGAGAGCTTGATGTCATCCTGGGCGAAGGCCGCGCCGTAGAGATTCTGGAAAGAGAGCGCGACGGCCTTGTCCACCGACCCGCTGGCCGGCGTCCCCAGGAGGAAGGAAGCCAGGGCGTTGCCGCCGGTGGTGGTGGCGCGAAGCGGGTCCGGCCCCTGGGTGTAGGCGCGGCTGAAGCTGAAGTTGCCGCTTCCGTATCCGGCGCTGAACTGGTTCTGGCGGATGACACGGAAATCGCCGCCGAACTTGAGCGTGTGCGCGCCGCGGATGTGCGTCAGGCTGGCCTGAAAGGTCTGGGTATCTTGGGTGTTATTCGATCCCCCGTCGCGGCCCATATTGGTCAGACCCGAAATTGAGAACCGCGGGTACATCCGAAAAATGGTCTGGTCGCGGAAAGACGCCGGGAAACCCAGGGTGGTAATGTCAAACCCTCCCGCCGGGTTGCGGGTAGGATCGGCGTAGCGGGCGAAGCCCCAGCGCAGGTTCAGCAGCCAGCGCGGGCTGAGCGTATTGACGTAGTCGAGCGCGGCGCCCCGGCTGGAACGGTTGGCGGAAGTGAAGTTGGAGTCCGCAATGTTACCGAAGTAGTTGTCGTCTCCCCGCGGGCGCTGGCTCCAGGAGAACCGGCCGAAAATCCTCTGCGCGCTGCTGATCTGGTGATCCATGCGCGTGATCACCGCGTCGTAGCCGTCGGGAGTGCCCGCTGAGTAGAAAAGGTTGTCGGCGCCGGTGAGCGGGTTGCCGGGCGCATTCGGCACCGGGAAGTACTGCATCGCCGCTTTGGCGACCGGGTCCCAGCGGGCGGTCGGAATGCGATTGCCCGCGAACTGGTCGCGCAGATACGAGCCGGGCCGCGCGGGGTCGGCACGCGTGCTGAACGGGTCGTAAATCTGGATGGGCTGGTTGGCCGCCGCGTAGGTCCCGGAAAAGTCGCCGTCGCGCTGCTGGACCGTGGGCACCGCCCCCACGTAAGTCCGGCCGTCCAACTGCCGGATGGCTTCGTAGTTGAAGAAGAAAAAGGTGCGGTCCTTGCCGTTGTAAACCTTGGGCAGGTACACGGGAGCGCCCACCGACGTGCCGAACTGGTTGTAGTGCAGCGGCGCCTTCTTCGCACCGACGCGGTTGTTGAAAAAGTTGTTGGCATCGAGCACGTTGTTGCGGAAGAAATCGAAAAGCGAGCCATGCACCTGGTTGGTGCCGGACTTAACGGTGACGTTGATAACACCGCCCGCCGACCGGCCGAATTCCGCGTCATAGGTGTTCGTCTGGACCTTGAATTCCTGAGTGGCGTCGATGGAGGGTGTAAAGGTGATGGTGTTGTCGGCGCTGACATTGCTGATGCCGTCGAGCAGCACTTCGTTGGCTTTGCCGCGGTTCCCGCTGAGCGAGGCGTTCGAGATGGCCCCATTATCGAAGGGCCGCGTGAAGGTCCGGGTATCGGTCGGCAACACGCCGGGCGCCAGGCGCGTCAAGAGGTAGGCGCTGCGCCCGTTCAGCGGCATGCTGATCACCTGCCGGTTGTCGATCACCTGTCCCATGGTGGCGGAGTTGGCCTCGAGCAGCGGCGCGCTGGCGGTGACCTGGACAGATTCGCTGGTCGCTCCGACCTGCAGCATGAGATCCACCGTCAGGCGATCTTGAACGCGGACTTCGATTCCGTCGCGCACAGCCTTCTTAAATCCGGCCGCTTCCGCCGTCACGCGGTAAGGGCCCGGAATCAGGAACGGCACCATATATGCGCCGTCCGCGCCGCTTTGGGTGTTCACGGAAGTGTTCGTTGCCGTGTTGGTGACCGTAACGGTAGCGCTGGGCACTACCGCGTTGCTGGCGTCCACCACGCGTCCAAGAACCGTTCCACGGAATTCCTGTGCGCAAAGCGGCAGGCCCAACGAGAGCGCGAGGATACACCAATAAATGATCCGCATGCCCGAATTGATACCATCCTGTGAAAACGCTGTCAACCCGGATGCGGACTGTCGAGGCGAGGGGGCAAAACAATAAAAAGGAGTCGCTTACCGTCTCGCAGAATTGCGGCCGCTGGGCGGCCGCGAGTTAATATTCCCCTGCATGTAGGTTCGCAACACGGCGTTGATTCGCGTGTCTGCGATCGCGCGCTGGCGCTTCGCGGCTTCAATTACGGGGCCGGCGGGTGACGGTCGGCCGTGGCCGGGTGTACTTTCAACGTCACATCGATGCGTGAGCCGAGACGGTTGATGATTGCCATGAGGCGATCGACGGTGAAGCGCCCCAGATCGGCGTTGCGGATCCGTGAGAAGTCCGCCGCAGCCGTCCCTGTGCGGCCTGCCGCCTGGCGCACGCTCAGACCCTCCAGGTCGAGGGTCTTGATGATTTCAGCGGCCAACAACGCCTTGAACTGCTCGACATCGGGGTTGTCCTTGCCGAGGTCCCTGAACACGTTTGCCCTACCGCAGCGTACTTCAAGCCGGTGTTTCATCGCAACATCTCCTCCAGTCGCCTGAGCCTGTTCTCGATCAGTGCTATCTCGCGCGGGGGCGTCTTGATTCCGCGGGTGGCCTTTTTGGGGAACGCGTGTACCACCCAGAGATCTTGCCCGAGCTGCACTGCGTTAAACCACGGTGTGCTGATCCGGAAACAAAACGACAGCGGTCGTCAAGAAGTCACGGATGTATGCAAGCTGTTCCTGTCGCCGCTGGGCCCTTTGCGCGCCAAAGTGAAGTGCGCCGAGCACCACCCAGGGCACGTACACGGAGGTGACCTCGGCAAATCGTGGGGGCAAGACCTTGTCACCGCGAAAGTATGCGACCACGACGTTGGTGTCCACCAGAACACTACCAGCCGTGTTCATTGATTTGCTCGCACCCTTCCTCGATGACCTTTTCCATCTGGTCGGCTTCTTCCGGCGAGAGACATCCGAACGTACGGGCGAGGGCCGCTTGCCGCTCTTCCTGGCTGGTATCTTTCAGCCGCTGGATGTAGTCGGCGGCCATTTTCAGCTTGGGTGGCGGCAGCGACTTCAGATCCTCGACGATGTTTTCGAGAGGGCTCACAGCTACCAGCGTACACCGGCGTCGCCAGGGTTGGCAAGGCAGCGCAGAGGCGGGCGCGTCCGGGGCCCCGCTCTGCGGGATGGGCGCGGGGGCGGTTTCAGGCGCTTTTTCGGCGCCCGTGGTTTCGGTGGCGGCGACGTGCTTCTTGGTGGTGATCTTCTTGGCGGCCTTCCTGCTGCTTTTCGGCGTCGGTTGATTCTCCTTGGCCTTGCGCTTCATTGCGTCGAACCCAGGCACATGAAGCGTGAGCCTCGCGCCGCGTAGCAAGGGGAACCTGAAAAACGTTCAGTTGCCCGCTGGGGGCCGCCACCGGCAAGCGGCCTCCGGAAATCAAGGGGAATTCGCAGGGGTGTTCGAATGCCACTAGCCGGCATTTCTCACAAGGGGGCGAGCATGGGCGGTTGCGGGTCGGGACAGGGCTCAGCCGGCGCTGGCGAGAACCGCGGAAGGCAGTGGAGCGGATTTTTGCGTCTTCGGGGCGCCGGATCGCTTCGTGGAACGGTCGATTCATAGCCTGCGGAAAGGGAAAACAGCGCCGACACGGCCACTCGGTGCCACTCGCTTTACTGGTGTCTTCGGTGGCGATCTTTGTCTCCGACAGGCCCCTAGATAAGGCACCGTCAGGAACTGGCACGCGCGGTTAGCGGACGAACACCGTCGCGATATTGGATCGCTGCCCCCACGTCTCGAGCGCGACGGGCTGCTCGCCGGTCGGTGCGTTCGAAGGCACCCGGACATTGACCTGCCAGAGTCCGACATAACCCGGCGCGAGTCCTGCGTACTCGACACTTGCGGCAATGCCGCCAATGGTAACCCTCGGCACGTACACTGCAAGAGGCAGCAGAGCACCGGAGGGCGCAGTGCTTCCTGTCGCGATGGAGGGAGCGAGGGAACCCAGGCCAGTTCCGAACAACTGAACAAGCTGGCCGCGGGTAACCGGGCTGGAGGGGGATTTCGGCGAGCTGTCCTGATTCAGCGCGGCGGCCGCCCCGCGCCCGGTGGAATCAACGGTGAACAGACCGGCCGTTGCCGGCTCTACGTCCAGGGCAACGGCCCTGGAACTGGTACCGCCGACGGTCAGCACCATCTGGACTGTGCTCTTCCCGCCAACTTCAAACGGAACCTGAGCATTCAACGTGCGTCGGCTCTAAAGACGATCGGCGAAAACCCTGAGAGGATCGCTTCGAGAGTCTGCGGGCCGGCAGTGGGACCGAGCTTCCATTGAGCGGTCACGGTGCCACTGGCATCCGTAATGGTGAACGCCGGTACGACCACTCCGCCACCGCCGGACACCCGCCAGGTAACAGGGAGTCCCTCGAGCGGCTTGTTGGTCGAGACATCCACGACGGTAAGCACCAGGGGCTTGGGAAGTTGCTGGCCGGCACTGGCCGTCTGGTTATTCCCGCTGCCTGTCAGCCGCAGATTGCCAGAGGCGGTCCGTGCGCCAGCCAGCACAAAACCCGCGCTTTGAAACAGGTCCGCCGTGGCCGCGACCGAGTTCAATCCAAACGCCGCGCCCAAGGTCAGGACGGTGGAAGCCAGCCCCTTGTCGTCGGTAATGGCGCTCGTCGGGGAAACCGTTCCCCCACCGCCCTGCACCGAGAAGTTAACCTTGACGCCGCCGAGCAGTTTGCCCGTCGCGTCCTGAGCCTTAACCACCAACGGCGCGGGGAGTCGCGAGCCCGGGGCCCCCACTTGTCCATTCCCACTCACCACCTGCAGTGTGAGAGGCAGAGCGGCGGCCGGGGGGGGCGCGGGGGGCGCCGGGGGCGCGGCGGCCACTCGGAGGGCATCCTTGAGGAACCCCACTTCTTCCCCGGTCACCACCGTCACGGGAAATCCATCGCCGACCTTCGCATTCACGGTGACGTCAGCGGTGAGGGAGGTAGGGGTGCTCACGGTCACGGAATTGATGACCATGTCGCCCGCGCCAAAACCCACGAACGTTTCGCCCTGCACAAAATGCGTGTTCGTACCGATGACCCGTATCAAGAAGTTCTGCTGGCCGCTCGGGACGCTCGTCGGTGCAACAGCAATCTCGGGCGCGGGGATTGCGGGGTCGTAAGTGAAACGGACCAGATTTGTCAGGTCTTTCGGCTTGCCGTCAACGTACGTGACGCCGGCGTTAACAGAGAGGTCAGAACCCTGGCCATCCGAGTTATTAACGAAAATGCCTGAGCCGTGTCCGGCGGCGCCCAGCGGGGCGGTGACCACAAGGCTGGTAGGACTGCTCGAGACAATCGTGGCGGGGAGTCCATCAAAGAAGACCTTGGAGAAATCGGTGAACCCGCTCCCCGTGATCGTCACAGCCGTGCCCCCAACTCCCGAGGTGGGAGAGACGCTCGTGATACGCGGCGGAGGGGCGGCAACTACGTGGACGTACCCGGCTGAAAAGTACAACTCCGGGGGCCCAGGCTTCTCCGGATCAGGCACCGCTACGTAAATGATCGAGCGAATACCGGGGGCTGCATTCGCCGTCGCGCTGACCTTGAAAGAGAGGGTCGAGTCGAACCACCCGGCAGAAGACGATTCGTCCACCGTTCCACTCAGGTTGGAGGTCGCCAGTCCCGGCCCTGCAGACTGATGCCACCCCGTAAACCCGACCTGTACGCCAACGGTCGGCACTTTGTCTTTCGTAACAGGGTCGGGAACCATTTTGACCATCTTGTGGGCGTCGCCGACCTCGACCGGAACCTGCCCACCCCGCTGAACCCAGACGGACGGCACCCAAGCCTGTCCGGTGGGATTACTTACAGCGTCGAAGGCGTCCATGCCCAGGAGGCCGCGCTCCGGTACGCCCCAGATGCGGGCATAAACCCGACTGCCCGCGGCCACGTCCAACGCGCGCGCCCCCGACTCGGAGTAGCTATACTCCCCGAACATGGACAGGAAGTTGGCGCCAAAGTTCAGGCTCGGGGTAACCGCGCCGCCGCCCAGTTTCTTCTGCGGCCCCAGAAGGTTGGGGTCAGTAGACCCTCCTCCCATAACGCCCCCCATCAGCGGCTGGATGAATAGCCGGTAGGTCCCCGGGGGCAAGCCGCGAATCAGGAAAGTGCCGTCCGGATTGGTATAGGTTCCGATGGCCACGCTGTCGCTATAAGCCGTTACTGCTCCCAGCACGACCGGATTCTTGCCGTCGGTGACCCATCCGGCGTACTGACCGGTGATTTTGTCAAAGTCGTCTGTGGGATAGAGCGAGGAAATCCCGGCGACATCATCGGGAGAAAGGCGCCCCCTATTATTGATATAAACGACCTGGGTTACCATGCCCATGATGTGGCTGTTGTTCAAGCCAATGCTGCCCCCAATCCCCTCAGCCAGTGCATTGACAAGCCCATAGGCCCCGAGTTCGTCCACGAGGTGAGGTAACTTAACGTACGACGCAGTGAGCGGAATAAACGCCGCACTGTCGTCCTTTGGAAGCACATCGGTCTCATAGGCGTGAATAACCGCGACTCCCGGGGGTATTTCCGGGGTGAAAGACACAAGTCCGGCCGGCCCATTGAACTTCGTGAGCTGGGTGAAGCCTCCCGGCCTCAGCCGCAGGGCCGAAGTCGAGACATTCCACGCATCGAGGGCCGCCTTCAAATCCGCAAACAAAGCGGCTTTGGGGTGGTTCTCCGGTAGGAGCCACAGCCCGTCGGTATTAATGTGGAAAGTCAGAGTGGAATTGGGCAACTTCGAGAGGTCGTAGCGCACGGGGATCATACCCGAACCGTCATTCTTGAAGTACCCATACGGGAAATAAGCCCACGACGTGGCGGCGAACGCCAACATCGAGACGAACGCCAGCTTAGCTATTAGGCCTTTCATCACCGGTCACCTCCCGAACGAAATCCCTGGGCTCTGGCTTCCCTGAAGGGCCGGAGTTCCCGCAGGCTCGAAAGCGTGAGGGAAACAGGGCCCGCGGAAGCTCGGTGGGTGTGCGAGGGGGGCTCGATTACCCGGGCCATAGGGGAGTCTTGCTTGAGCATGATCTCGCCGGTCTGCGGATCACGCGCCACCCGAAATGAGCCTTGCGTCAAACCTATGACTTGATGGCGTCCGCTGGGACCCGTCCAGACAAAAAGGACGACTTCATCGCCCGGCTGAAACTGGGGCGTGCCCGGGTAGTGAGTCACCCGGCCGCCTACCTCTCCTCCCGGCTCGCTGATGACCACACGCCGACCGAGATCGCCTTTGTAGTATTCCTGCACTTCAAAAACGTTGTGGGTCACCATCCCGAACTCGCCGGGATCCAGCGCGCCTTCCACGGCCACACAGCGGCCCAGAAACACCGCGGAGGACCTTTCAGCCATTTCCTCGACGGTCAGGTGGATCAGTATGGCAGCCGCTCCCCGCCCCGTGGCAAGAAGCAGCAGACCCACAAGGAACAACCACAGCTTTCCGCGCATGACTGCACCTCCTCACGCCTTTTGACAGGCCCGGCCGGGGCCCTGGCCCCGGCCGGGATGAGCTCGCCCTTCTTTCAACTTCTGTGATCGATGGGCCCCGAACACCTCCCCCTCGTAGACGGACAGCATCGGGGCATTCAAAGCCAGATCCCGCCCGGTTGCGACAAGCATACCCTATTTGTCAAGACGCAACGGCTACCAGGGCTCTCCCGGGGAAGTGCTACGCTCAAAAGACCACGCCACATGCTTACATCCCGAGGCGCCAAACAATACCGCCCTGGGCACGAAAATCGCTGGTGGC
>Ga0315295_10001547_pt1 | contig 19765 bp, 17 predicted proteins | sample YL17G14_0_MG_FD_204453 | JGI IMG/M metagenome (GOLD analysis project Ga0315295, IMG submission 204453) | Sediment microbial communities from Yellowstone Lake, YNP, Wyoming, USA - YL17G14_0 | ecosystem: Environmental > Aquatic > Freshwater > Lake > Sediment | place: USA: Wyoming | collected...
GATCACCACACAGCGGGCCACCCGATAGATCTCGGGATTGGTCACGGCCTTTACGCAGACTTCGGGGCCGATCCCCGCCGGATCACCCATGGTGATGCCGATGATCGGTCTATCCATTGAATTTTATCCCGGCTTTACGGAGACGTTCGATGGCTTCTTTTAGGCGTTGCTCGGGCTCCACCAGGGCCACCCGCACATATCCCTCCCCTAGGTCGCCGAACGCCACACCGGGAGAAACCACGATGCCGGTCTTCTCGATCAGGTGCATGGTGAACTCGGTGGAATCATACCCCTCAGGCGTGGGTATCCAGACATACATGGTTCCCTGGGGTTTTTGGATCTTCCAGCCCAGCGAATTGATCCCCTCCACAAAGATATCCCGCCTCTTCTGATAAGTAGCGCGGACCTTATCAATATAGCCGTCTTGCATGTGCAGGGCGGTGATGGCCGCCTTCTGCACCGCGGTGAACAAACCATAATCCAGGTTGGTCTTGATCTTCCGTAGCGATTCGATCAGCGTACGATTACCCACCGCAAAGCCGCAGCGCCACCCCGGCATGCCAAAGGTCTTGGAGGTGGTGTGGAACTCTATGCAGATCTCCTTGGCTCCGGGGATGGAAAGCATGGAGAGGGGCTTCTTCCCCTCAAAATAGATCTCCGCGTAGGCGAAGTCATGCACCAGGATGATATCGAATTTCTTGCAGAAAGCCACTGCTTCCTCGAAGAATTCCCGGGTGGCGAAGGCCGCGGTGGGATTGGTGGGATAGCTCAGGATCATCAGCTTGGCCTTGCCGGCGATGGCGGGATCGATGATCTTCAGGTCCGGCAGATAGCCTCTGTGTTCGGTGGTGGGTAAGACCACCGGTTCGCCCCCGGCCAGGATAGTCCCCCGGAAATGCGCCGGATAAGCGGGCATGGGGACCAGAGTGGTATCGCCGGGATTGATATAGGCAAAAGCGAAATGGACCACTCCTTCTTTGGAGCCGATCAGGGTGACCACTTCATGTTCCGGATCGACCTCGATCCCGTACTGCCGCCTGCACCACTCCGCCACGGCTTCCTTGAAATCCGGGGCGCCCTCGAAGGAAGGATAGCGGTGATTGGCCGGATTTTTCAGCGCTTCAACCAGTGAATTGATGACTTCGGGAGGAGGAGAAATATCCGGATTCCCCATTCCCAGATCGATCAGGTCCGCGCCCTTGGCGTACTCGCGCGCCTTGACCTTGTCCAGCTGGGCAAAAACGTAGATGGGTAATTTTAATAACCTTTGAGCCTCTTCCATATTTCTTCCGCCTTATGAGAACTCCGAACGAATGGCCCTGCTACGACTTCCCTTATCCCGCACCCCTTACCCCAGACCTCATACCTCTGATATTCTTCCGGTGCGACATAGCGCTCTACCTTAGCGTGATTTTTTGAAGGGGCCAGATACTGACCGATGGTCACGATATCGCAGCCCGCATGGGATAGATCACGGAGCGCCACAGCTACCTCTTCGTCCGTCTCTCCTAATCCTACCATAAAACCCGATTTGGTGTAAATATCGGGAGCTTTATCTTTTACATATCTCAAGATCTTAACTGATCTTTGATAGTCCGCCTGCGGTCTTATCCTGGGATATAATCGGGGAACGGTCTCAAGGTTGTGATTGATAACATTGGGCCGGGCCTCGATCAGTTTATCGAGGTCCAGGTTATCAGGAATTAAAACCTCAATCAGGACCTTGATACCCCTGATCTCCTTGATAACCTTGATAAACTGTTCCGTCCCTCCCTCCGGGAGGTCATCCCGGGTCACGGAAGTGATGACCACATACTTGAGGCCTAAAGCCGCGACCGCTTCCGCGATCCTCTTTGGTTCTTCCGGGTCGGGCTGAGCGGGAGTTCCCTTTACTACCCCGCAAAAAGCGCAGCTGCGGGTGCAAATATCGCCCAGGATCATGAAGGTCAAGGTCCCCCGGGAAAAACATTCCCCCAAATTGGGGCATTTAGCCGATTCACAGACGGTATGCAAAGCGGGGTCGAGCAACTGGCGGATCTTTTTCAGGTTCTCCCACTTGGGAATGGATTTTTTAAGATAGGTCGGGAGCAATTAGACAATACCTTTTAGTTTTTTCTCCAGGGCCTCGGGATTCATGGTATGCAGCATGGCTTCTTCGAAACTGATGAGCCCCTGAGTATAGAGCTCCTTTAAGGAGGAGTCCATGTTCTGCATGCCGTACTTGGCGCCGATCTCGATCACCGAATAAAGCTCCTGAGTGCTGGCCTTGCGGATGATATTGGAGACCGCCGGAGTGGAAACCAAAACTTCCACCGCCGGGACCACTCCCTTGCCGTCCTTGCGGCGGATCAATTGCTGGGAAATGATGCCTCGCAAGTTCAGGGATACCATCAGGCGGACCTGGGGCTGCTGCTGGGGCGGGAAGACGTCGATAATGCGGTCCACCGACTGGGGCGCGTCGGGAGTGTGCAGGGTGGAGATGACCAGATGTCCGGTTTCCGCCGCAGTGATGGCGGTCTGCATGGTCTCCAGGTCCCGCATCTCACCCACCAGTATCACGTCCGGGTCCTGTCTTAAGACCCGCTTCAGTGCGCGGGCAAAGCTTAAGGTATCGGAGCCCACTTCCCGCTGTTCGAGAATGGATTTTTTGTTGGTGTGCACGTATTCAATGGGGTCCTCAACGGTTATGATGTGGGCTCCCCGCGTCATGTTGATATAATCGATCATGCTGGCCTGGGTGGTGGACTTGCCGCAGCCGGTGACTCCGGTCACCAGGACTAATCCCCGGATCTCCTTGCAAAAGGTCTCGATCACCTTGGGCAGGTGCAGCTCCTCCCGGGAAGGGATGGCCTTGGGGAGGCGGCGCAGGGCGCAGGCTACATTGCCTCTTTCAAAGTGGACGTTCACCCTGAAGCGTGAAGGCCCCAGCTCATGCGCCAGGTCCAGCTCCCGCTCCCTCTCCAGGGTGGTCTTTTGCTCATCGTTGAGCAGCTGATAAATGAGGGTCTTACAGCTTTCCCGGGTCAGCTTCTCCGCTCCCAGGGGAATAAGCTCTTTATTGATGCGCAGGATGGGGGGATTCCCGGTTATCAAATGCAGATCAGAGGCCTGTTTTTCGGTCACTACATTGAGCAGTTCTTCAATTTGACCCAGCATGGACTTTACTATATAATCTTGGGCAGTGCTTGTCAATATCTTTGTTTTTCTGCTGGGCTGCGTGATCGGGAGCTTCCTGAACGTTTGCATCTATCGCTTGCCGCGCGGAGAATCGATCATACACCCTCCTTCCCACTGCCCCAAATGCCAGAATAAGATCCTCTGGTACGACAATATCCCCATCTTAAGCTATCTCCTGTTGAGGGGGAAATGCCGGCATTGCAAAGGGGAGATATCCCTGCGCTATCCTTTGGTCGAAGCCTTAACCGGCTTTTTGTTTTTATCCTTAAACCTTAATTCGGAATTCTATTTCAATGCCTTCTTTGTCTCCCTCCTGATCATTGCTTTCTTCGCCGACCAGGAGGAGCAGATCATACCCGATGAGATCATCTATCTGGGTATCCCGGCAGCCCTGCTTTACGCCACCTTAAGGGGGAGGATCGCGGAAGCGGTCATCGGCTCGACCCTGGGTTTCCTCCTGCTTTTTCTGGTGCAGAAGCTGGGGGCTTTCCTTTTTAAAAAGGAAGCGCTGGGCGGCGGGGACATCAAGCTGGCCGCGCTTTTGGGGGCCCAGCTGCTCTGGCAGGGCCTGCTGCTTTCTCTTATCCTGGGGTATCTGATCGGCGCGGGGGAAGCGTTGCTGCTGCTGGCTTTGCGCAGGAAAAAATGGGGAGAGTACATCGCCTTCGGCCCGGCCCTGGTGACCGGCGCCCTTGTGACTTTATTTTTCGGCCAGCAGATCATAGAGTTTTACTTTAAATTGCTGTGAAAATAAACCTTTGGGTCCTGCTTTTGGCGTTCATCATGATCTATTTTGTTTTCCAAATCCGCGAAGATATGATAAGATTCAATGAGCTGGAAGCGGGAAACTGCCGCTTATTAAAGAGCCTGGATGAGGTCAAGCAGCAAAACCAGGGATTGGCGGTAAGATTGCGCAAGCTCAAGCAGGATTATTTCATTGAGTCCCTGGCCCGGGAGAGATTGAATTTGATCAAGAAAGGAGAGGTCGCGTACAAAGTATGTCCGCAATTGTAATCGGTTCCGAGGTGGAGGGGCGGATCACCGGGATCACTAATTATGGGGCTTTTGTGGACTTGGGCAATGGTGCGGTAGGGCTGGTGCACATCTCCCAGGTCGCGGACACCTACGTAACAAACATCAACCAATTCCTAAAAGTGGGGGACATGATCAAGGTCAAGGTCCTGGGCATGGCCAAGGAAGGCAAATATGACCTAAGCATCAAGCAGGTAGGCAAAACCACGATCGCTTATATCCCTCCCCGGGAAAAATCCAAGGAAAAACCCCTGCCGGGGACTTTTGAGGACAAGATCACCCGATTCTTAAAGGACAGCGAGGAGCGCCTGCTGGACTGGAAGCGCAACCTGGAATCCAAACAGGGCCTGCCCAAGAAACGCCGCTGATCCCTCCGGCCTGGATGGTGGAATTGGTAGACACGAGGGACTTAAAATCCCTTGGCTGCATAAGCCATGTCGGTTCGACTCCGACTCCAGGCACTTAATCAGGTTAATTTGGAATTTAAAACCGAAATTTTAAGGCCCAATCTTTGGGCGGCGCGGCTTTTATCCTGGTCACAGCGAATCATTACTTCTTTGATGAATCCCTTCTCAAATTCAGCGTAGATCTCTTCCAGCGATTTGGTATAGGAGACCTGAGGGTGCAGCAGGACGTTTAAGGGCAGGTCTTCGGGTTCCAAAAGCGGGCTCTCCACGGTTAAGACCAGTCTTTCCACCATTAATTCCAATTCCAGCATATTTCCCGGAAAGGGATAGCTTGAAAGCAGCTCATTTATCCGGGGAGAGAAGCCCTTAATATTCCGGGCGTGCTTCCGGTTAAAAACTTCCAGGAAATGATCAAGCAGCAGGGGCAGGTCCTCGCTCCGCTCACGCAGCGGGGGCAGCTCGATCATGGTCTCGGATACCTGGTCCAGCAATTCCCGGTTGAATCCCATCTCCTTGAGGTTAAAAGATGAGCCGCAGACCAGCCGGACGGAAAAATCAATACCGGCGAGTTTTTCCTGAAGTTTTATGGGCAGGCGGTCAAGGTTGTCCAGAAAGATGACTCCCTGCTCGACCTCTTCGAGCTTCCCCATCATCCGGGAAAGTTCGGTCACCGACCCGCCCCGCTTCTCGCCGAATAACACCTTATCAAGATGGTCGGGGGACAGGGTGCTCAAGTCCAACTGAACGAATTCCTGACCGGGAGTAAGTAAGGAACGGGCGACCCATTCCTTCTCCACTCCCCCCTCCCCCAGCACCAGGACCCCGCCTTCTTTGTTCCTGGCCTCCTCTACCATGGCCCGGGCCTGCTCGATCGGCCTGCTAGAGCCGATGAGGTTTATTTCTTCGCCCCGGAAAGCTATCCGCTGGGCTTCACGGGTTATTCCCCTACGGGCTAAAATGGAGGCGGTAGTGTCCTGTATCTGGTTCACGTCGAAGGGTTTGACCACATAGTCATAGGCGCCGAACTTTACGGCCTCGGCGGCCTTGGACATGTCGTTGACCGCGGTGACCATGATGACCATGGTTTGGGGGCGCACCTCGCGGATCTTTCTTAGTGTTTCCAGCCCGTCCAAGCCGGGCATGCGGATATCCAGGTAGACCAAGTCCACCGGCTCGTCCACGCAGTACTTGACGGCGGCTTCACCGGAGGCGGCCAAAAGCAGACGGTACTGGTCGGAGAGTATCAGCCCGAAGGACTCCCGGATGGAGAGTTCGTCATCCACTACCAGTACGGTCGATCTGCTCATTTCGCGAATTGATCGATGATGATGAGGGCCTGCTTGCGCAGTTCGGCATCGGATGTGATGCCGGTCACTATGGTCTGGACCATGTGTTCGGCTCCTTTGGCCTTGACGAGAGTGGGTCCGAACTCGGAGGCCAGCGCCATGCGCACGATCTTGGTGATGGCGGCTTCTACCGTGTCGGTCTGCTTGATCTCTCCGCGCAATCCGGCCTCGAACAGATCTACTTTCCCGGATTCCTGTTTCTTGATCTTCTTTTGCGAGCCCAAAAGGTAGGGAAGCAACTCCCTTTCACGGCTCCATTCCTGTTCTCTTAATCTGGTGGCTGGCATAGATATCACCTCCGCTATTGATATAGCAATTCAGCTGCCACTCTCACAAGGCATATTTTAGCACATTTTTATGGGCAGGGATGCACTTAAATTACGGCGCTGCGGCCAGCTTGCCCTTGCCGATGACCTTATTGCGGGTGCGGTCCACGATGTTAAAGAGATAGATGCCCGATCCGATCAGGCTGCCCTGGTCGGTGATCAGGTCCCATTCCACTTTGTTGGGATTGGCGGTGCCGCCCGCCTGACCGCCCGGTGAGCCGGCGTTGAAGGTGAACTTCTTGACCACCCGGGCGGAGATATCAAACACAAAGATATCGACATTGGCGTCCTTGCTCAAGCCGTACTGGAAGGTGACCCTCCGGTCGGTGCGCAGCCGGACCGGCGAGGGGAAGCAGATGGGAGTGCCGATGATCTCCGGATCCCCGGCCATAATATATACGGTGCAAACTTCCACGGTGGTGCCGTATTCATTGGCGGCCTTGATGGTAACGGTCTGAGCATCCTTGCTTTCAGGGATGGGATCCACGCTTTCCTTGGTAAAATCGTACAGGAAATTGATCTCGGAATAAGCCGGCGCCAGGCCCCTCGTGCCGGTATAGTGGCTGGCCTGGATCCGGTAGTTCTTGGCCGCGGAAGTCCCCTCGTTCAAAGCCATGGACAGGCTATCGACTAAAAGCGGCACGGGAGAGGTAGCCGTGGCGGAGATCTTGGGACGCTCGGAGATTATGAACTTTTCTCCCTGGGCCACCAGAGTGGGCTGCCATTTGCGCTCGCCGAACTTGATGTTACTGAGATGAGGCATAAGGGCCGCCAGCCAGGGAGGCAGGGGACGGGGGCCGGGAGGCGCGATGCCTCCACCCTTGACCAGTACCAGGGTAGGATGCACGTCATAACCGCTGCCGGTGATGGTGACATCCACTGGATTGGCTCCGTAATCGTCCACTAAAACCCCGTTTTTGTAACCTTTGACTGTGGCGCACTTGTAAATGCCGGGGGTTAAGACCATGCGCCAGTCCTCAAAAGCGTTGATCATGTCCTGGTTGGCGCGGCCGGAAAGGCCTACTGTGCCACAGTTGTCATCGGAATAGGCAATGGAGGTGTCGCCAGGATAAAATACCACCCAGCGCCCCTCCGTCCCTACCCCGTCCGGATCAGAGACATCTCCCACTACCCAGTACATGCGCAGGAAAATATGCTGGGCCTGCGCCTGCAGGGTCAAGGCTACTAAAAGGATAAAAGCTAATAATAAAAGTTTCTTCATTTATCTCCCGGATAAAGTGACGTCCACATCCCTGATGACCGAAACCTGAAAGACGCGGCTACGGGTCGGGGAGATCCCACTGGCCGCCGCCGTACCCAAGCCGGCAGTAGGAGTGAAGGTAGGCGCGCCGCTTGGATCATAGGTCACATAATAACCCTCTAACTGACTGTTGGTTCCCAGCCAGCCGATGGCGGTGACATTGTTGGTGCCGGAGACCGCGTTGATGGCGGCGGTCAGTTCGGCGATAGTGTTGACCGGGGTGGTGTAATCGGTGGGGGTTGCCCCGGGAGCTCCGCCTCTTACCGTGAGCGGCAGATCGTGTAATATAGCGAAAGCATTGAGTCCTAAACCATCCGTTGCGCGGCGGAAATAATAAGTGACCGGTCCTCCGCCTCCCGCCCCACCCGGCCAGGCCCCCGCCAGAGCGCCGGAAAGTGAAGGCAGGCGAGCAGCCGGGTCAGCAGTGCGATTGTGAGAGAATACCTTGAAATAATAAATGGTTCCCTCCGTGAGCGGCGCGGCGCCCAGACTGTTGATGGCTATCTGCGCTTCAGCAGGCCCGCCTGCGGCCACCGCCACATTGGCGGCTGGATCAGTATTGGCCGCGTCAAAAGCCAGTCCCGCCCAGGCGTTCACATCCGTGGTCCAGGCGATCTGGGCCCCGCCCACCGAGTTGGAAACCAGATTGGGATCGGCATCGGTGGGATACTTCCACTTTAAAGTTAAGCCCGCTCGGTCCGGACCCGAAAGCGCCACGAAGTTGGCTACCGGAGCAGGATTCACGCCAGGAACCCCAATGTTATTTATAAAAGTGTAATTCTTGCCCTGCTGTCTGATTGCGCTCACCGTTTCCGCCACATCCCAGGCATATACCCGGTAATAATAGCTTACGCCATTGGTCAATCCGGTATCGTCAAAAGATGATTCTCCCGGCCCCAGACGTTTGATAACCTGCCATCCGCTGACTGTTGAGCCTTCGGTGGGGGGCTCCACTCCGTCTGAATCAAGATCTCCGCCCCGCCCCGCCCCCTCAAACAGAACCGCCCCAGAGCGATATACGGTCGAATCCAAAGTTCTCAATATCGCATATCCTGCCCTATCCGGAGCAGTATTATTCCAAGTCAATCTTATGGTCCCGTCCCCTCCGAGAACCCCCAGTCCACCGCTAAAAGCCGGCGCCACATAGTCGTGGGGCTTTTGGCTGAAACGCCTCATATTCTCATCTTGATTATGGTTTAAGGTGCCATCCCTGGAGCGGATGATGTATTCATATAATTCACAATCGCTCAAAGTTGCTGTTCCAGAACCAGGAATACCTGTTCCCGGACCGTTCTGATAAGTATCCTGCCCGCCGCCTCCCAATCCATCCGCCACCAGGGTTCCAGGCAGGCCAAATCCTACGGCGCCGCGATAGACGGTGTATTGATAGTATCCATCTGCATATCTGGTCTGGGTCCTGACCCCGGCAGGGCCCACATTTGAATCCCAATCCCGGTTGATAGCTCCCCAATTTACGGTCAGGGTGTTGCCCACATTGGCCACTCCATTGCCGGTGCTGACCACACCCTGCACCCCATGGAAACCGGCCGTTTCCCCGGTACCGCCGATCGGCTTGTCCGGACTGCCGGGCTTCTTGCCTTCTCCTACGAACATATCATTTGCCCGGTCTCTGGTGCCGGTTTTATCCGCTCCGCCGGAGGCAGAGAAGACCAGATAATTGGTATCGTTGCTGTAGGGGGGGTTCCAGCAGAAATTGATGAGCTGTGAAACTGCCACGCCGGTGGCCGGCGCATCGTTCTTCATGCGGAACCAGACCCGGTAGATAACCTGCTCGCTGCCGGTGGGTGCCAGACCTCCGGACAGGGCATATTTTGAATATGCGAAGATGTCGTCATCGGCGCCAGCCAGCGGTCCGATGGCTGTTCCGGCGCGGGTGCTGGGCCAGGCGCTGCCGCCAACCTCATCCCAGTGATCATAGGTCACATAAGTTTTGTTGAACTGCAGATAGATCTCCGCCGCCACCACATTGGCGGAAGGCACCACATCGCTCGAATTGTAACAAACGTTCACATAAAACAGCGCGCCCCGCTCCACCGCCCGGGTGGTGCTGGTCCATTGGCCAATAACCGGCGCCGAAATATACACCCTGCCCCAGGCCGGCACTGTCAGAAGCATCACCCCCACCACCATCAGCATAAAAATCTTTCTCATTCTTACCAACTCCTTACTATGGCACATAACACTGATCCCGGGAGGGAAGCCGGTCATACTCCCCTCTCCAGAAAGCAAAATCCACGGTATCCACATCACCGTCACCCTGCAGATCGGCCACCGGATCGAATCCGCTCGCATCGTAATAACCTCTCCAAATAGCAAAATCTACGGTATTTACCAATCTATCGCCGTTGATGTCCCCGGTCCTGAGCAGCCGCCGCGCCGCGGAGGGCAGCATGGCCTCCAGAGTGACTCCCGAAGGCGTGTAAGCCGCGTTATAAATTAAAGAAGTGGTATCTGAAATACTGATCGCCACATGATGATCCACGCCAAAGCCATCCCTGCCGTAAGAGACCGTGATTGAAGTTATGATGGGCAGGTGCTGAACTGGGGCCTCGGTCGTGGTCAGGACATGGGTAACCACGAAATAATAATTCCGTTGGGCTATGCTTTCGCTGGGGAAGCCGTTGTGGCCGAAGCCGTTCTCGTCCACCCTGATCCAGGTGCTCTCAACAGTGGTGGTGGCGGTCTCCGGACCGCCGGAACCTGTGCGCGCCTCCACTTTCAATATTGCCGGAGCCTGCGTGCCGGTAGACGGATCATAATAACCTTCCAGGAAGGCCTCGATAGAAAGCTGGGGCCCGCCGTAAACCGGCACCGAATCCCTGACCACCAGATCTTCAAGGATATTATCAAAACCGGCATTGGTGGTGGGGTGCGTTTTGGGATCGCTCAGGAATCCGGCGTTGAGCCGGGGATCCACATAAACCCTGACCGCATCCCCCGCCCCTCTCCAGGTATCATACGCCAGCGGGTCGGGATCGGGATTGATATCCAGGTTGAAGACATTGAACCCGAAGTTGCCCCCTATCGCCTCGGTGACCAGCGCGTAAGGAGGAATAGCGGTGTCGCGGACCAGGTTCAGTGAAACTTTGGTGTTCCTTCCCGGAACCGGTGTGCCCGTTACCCCGCCCACCACGAATTTCGCCGGCCGGAAGAATATGGCTTCCGCCATCGGCGAGATCGCAAGCAACAACAAGATTACAAGGGAAAGTCTCTTCATTTAACTCCTATGACAGTCCAGGATAAAGTATCGGTGGTCCCGCCCAGGGAGAGCTGATAGCCGATCCCCGGTTTAAGATCAAAGCTGGCCGAACCGCGGGCCCCGCCCGCCAGATAATAATATTCGGTCTGCCGGGTCTCATCCCAGCCGCTTATGTATTCAAACGCGGGCAAAGCTGATTCCACCTCTAATGCGCTGGTTATCAATCTGGCCTCAGTCGCTCCCGGATAGAAAGAGTAACAGCGGGCAAATGGTATGGCTATGGAGTTGATGCCCAATCCAGTGCGTGAGGTATCCAGAACATAGGTCTGCCGGCCCACCAAATCGCGCGGGGACTCGGTCAAAACAGCCCCGGCGGGGACTACTCTCCAGTACTCCGTGCTCTTGGTAAGGGGAACGATAGTGAAATCTTGGTTGATGGAATAATACTGCGTGCCCGCGTCATAGGCCGGTGCGGCGGTGACCGGATCCCAGGTAACGGTAGGCGCCGAGACATCGCTAGCGTGATAGATGTTAAAGGCCACCAAGCCAGGGGTGGCTTTCCATTTTATCTTAACGGTGTCGTCATCCACTCTTTCGATGTTCACATCATAAACCCCGCCGGCCCCTCCCACCCCCGCCGAGGCGGTCCTAAAGGGAAAGTAAGCCGACCAGGCGGAGCTCCAGCCGTAATAATTCTGAGCCCGGGCCCGGACCTCGTATCTGGTGCTTAAGGCCAGTCTCTGGATCACTTCGTCCGGATTGGTGGTTACCGGACTGCCGCCCTGTCTGGTAAATAAACCGGTGGGAGCACTTTCTAAACGAATTTCAATTTCATAGTTGTTGACCTCATGCTCCGCATCGGGCGTAATATAAACTGCCGCCACCCCCACCAGGCTTCCGGCTCTTTCAACATAGGTAAGGTCCACGCGGTCAATAGTGGGGGCCAAAGGCTCTTCCGCTAGATAGACACAATTTATTCTGCCTACTGACCAAGGAGTAGGAAAGTTGCCGCTGCTAGAAGCGTACCCTTGTCCCGAAGTTCCGTAACGATTACCTCTAGCTACTCCATCCGGCCAAACCCGAATAAATACTGGTGTATTAGCTGCTTCTGTTCGATAATATACTTCAAATTCACCCACACCGCGCCTCACCTCTCCAATGCCTCTAAGATCTATTTGAGTATCATCTGTGTGCAGTTGATCGGCATTAGGAGCAGGCAAACGGACCGGCCCCCTTATGACCTGAACCTTGTTAGCTCCGGTAGGTACCGGGGTTGCGCGATCGCTTAAATAGGCGATATTGGGAGCACCTACCATGATCACATCTATACCTTCCGCCAGCACCATCGACGCGGCCAATGCCATCACCACCCCTGCCAGAATAATTTTTTTCATATCCAACACTCTCCTTAAATTCATAATCTAAGTCTCCAATCCACCCCGGCACCCGGAGTCCCGCTTCTGCGATAGGCAAAACCCAAACCGGGCTGGAATATAAAATAGCTGGAAGGAGAAGTCTGTATTTCAGCCCAACCTGTTGAACTCAAATACATCTGACCGCCCCAGCCGCTCCCAGTCCAGCTCAGCATCTGATCGGCATCCCCCGGGACATCACTGGCATGCGAACCCGCCGCCACATTCAATCCGGTCGAGCCCCAATCATGGATCTTGGGGTAGGGAGGACTTATCAGGGTCCATAGATTCAGTCCAATATTTGAACCAAAGTTTTCAGCTGCTGAGGCCACATATTCCTGCCCCAGCACTTTACCCACCACGCTTATGTCCTTGGTGGCTCTGCCGGATAAGGCCGGTACCCTGACCACTGTGCCTTCGCCCAGGGTCTGGTTGAATCCGCTGCCCGAGCTTGACTCAACCCAACCGGCGGAACTCAGATACATGGTGCCGCCCCACCCTAACCCGGTCCATTTTAAAAGCTGATCGGCATCGCCCGGCACATCATTGTACACCAGCTGATTTCCGATCACCTGCGGCCAATCGCGGTATCTCTGCACGAAGGGAGCGGAAATGATAGTAAAGGATATGCGGCCGGGATCTCCGTTGATCGCCACATTATACTTGCCGACTGTCTCCGAGGTTGACATGTTGACCTGCAGCATAGCGGCGGGGAAAGAGAACTCGGTCAAAAGTATCTTATAATATGACTGCTTAAAGTCGCGGCCCACCAGATCATCCGGGGGCACATAATTATCGGTGGTCTGAGCTCCCAGGAGCGTCCAGGCGACCGGATCAACGGTATACACCGAAGAAGCGTCACTGGTCACCAAACGGTAAATATTGACCGAGGTTCCTCCTGCCCTCCACATTACTTCAACATTTGATCCGGCAGTATCCGCCACTCGCCTGATGCCAAGGTCCGCCACCTGCGGGATCTCCCCGATGCCGGCCAGCAGGGTAGTGCTCACTTCTTCATAACCTTTGCCGGAAATGGGGACCGGGGTGGGGCCGATATGATAGGGATTGGGTCCATCATAAAAAGTGGTAAAGACATCATAACTGCGGCCCACTTCCAGGGTGGAGAGCATCCCGGCGTTTATAGCGAACCGCTGGGAGGCGATCGTGTCCTTAGCGGTGGCGTTCTCCAGATAAATATTGTGGCCGTTCGCGACCGCGCTATCCACGTCTCCCAGGACCCAGTAAATGTTGAGATAGGGCTCAAATTCCTGCGCATGGGAACTGAATCCCAGGCTCAAGATGCCCATTCCCAATAATATGATTACAATAAATTTCTTCATTTTAACACTAGCAAATCTACCAATTATTCTCCTTATTTAGTCGCCTTTAAGGTGATCGGTCCCACCGCCGCCGCCGCGTCCGCCGGGTTGGCCACCCAGACCTGATAACCCCGGTAAGCTATAATGGGATCAGTGGCCGCCACACCTGTGGTCAGCGTCAGGTCGGTTCCGGCCAGAGTCCTTACCGGCGTTAAGGCCGGGGATGTCCCGTAATTTACTTTCTTAACCCCCTTGGCCCCTCCATCCCACCACCCTAGGGCCTGCACATAATTGCCTCCGGCCTGATTGTTTATGGCCTGGATGAAGCCCAGTATATGATCGGCTATGTCGGTCGTCCCCGAAGGCGTCGGCGCCACGCGACCAAGGTTAAACGGCGTGACAAACGGGAAGGCAATGGAATTGACTCCCATGCCGCCGTCGTCCTTGCGCAGGGTGAATTGAGCTTCGTTGCTGGCGAAGCCACCCAGGGAGGAGACCGCGGCGGTTTGCGCCGACGGACCATACTTGGAGCTGTTGTTATAGGGATAGGCCTTGAAGAAATAGATGGGGACCATGCTCCCCAAAGCCGCCGCCGCATCCCAGGTAGCAGTTGAGATCGTACTGGGAACGAAAGGAGGGTCAAAAGTGCTTACCGGAAAATCTATAAAACCATAACCGTCATTGGTTTGGGTCCCCGCGCCAAATCCCGGAGCGGTGGGCCAGGAGGTGACGGTCCCATCGCCAGCCGGGGTCGGGAGCAGGGCCCATCTGTCGGTAGGCAGATCATTATCGCAATAAGCCACTCTCACGCCGGTGCAGAAAGAATCGGGAGAATTTATCCAGCGGAAGGTAATATTATTGACCATGGGCCCGGTCAAGGCGATGAACTCATTGAGCGCTCTGGGCGGTACCCCGGGAACTCCCGAAACATCCACCCCGCTTGAATAGTTGCGCCCCATCTGGACCAGATCTACACCTGCCGTACCATTTATCTGATCGTAGGTTATGATCTTGAAATGGTACGTTCTCCCATTATCCAATCCGGTCTTTCTAAAGCTCGAAAAAACCTCTCCCGGCGGTGCCCCTTGATTCCTCTGAATGCCGGTATTCCCGTGGTTGGCCGGATCCGCGTCGTTCTTGCCTGCGAAAATAACTGTCCCGTTACCCGGCGAATCCCCCTCTGTCATGATATCACCATGGGCATAAGTCGATGGGTTGGCTCCGCGTATAGATACTGCATCCACCGGCGCATCCGGCCTCATGATGATGACCACGCCGCCCTGATCGTCATAGCCCCCAGGATTAGCCCAGCTTAAGGTCAATTCTCCGTCGCCGGAGCCAGTGCCCGCGCCCGTAACTTCTCCAGGTGAGGTGGTATCAGTGGGAGTTATGGTGAAAGATGAAGTTGAATTTTCATTGCACCCGACAGTATCGGCCACGCCGGGAGTAGGATCATGATTGGTAGTATTGTCCTGATCGTTGGGATTGGTGCCGCTGTCCGTGTTGTCCACGGCGTTCGCCTTATAGGTATAGGAGGTCCCGTCGTTCAAGCCGGTGGTGGGCACCCCTCTTCCGGCGCCATCCATAAAGGTGCCCTGGTTCAAGAATTCCGCAAGGCGGGTCGTGCCCCGGTATACATGGTAGCGCAAACTCTGCCCTGCGGGAGAGGGAGCAGATGAACCATAAAAAGTTTTCGCCGTTCCCGTATCGTCGGCTGTATTCCGGTTGCCGCTCCAATCCAGGGATGCCGTGTTACCGATGGAGGGCCTGGTTCCGGCTTTATCTCCGTTATAGACGCCAACCGGTGATGGCCCATCTAATCCTGTAAAAGTGGGCGCGGCGCCGGTGACAATGGTAACCGAAGGCGGAGTATCTCTTGCACCAGAGACGTCAACACCCCCTGCTTCTTTAACATAAACATTACCAGTTGGATCTTCCCACCAGCGGATATTGATTGGGGAGGTAGCGGCAGTTTTCTTCACGTGGAAAGTTATTTCCATTAGATCGATGATCGTGCGCGGCGTCGTATTTCGAACCAGCACGGGACTGCCGGAGGGAGCTATATATTCATATCTTATCTCGCCGGCCGCCTTTATAATGCTTCCAATGGATAATCCGGCTGTCCGATTTACCGCTTGAGGATCATCCACTAAGGTCGTACTGGAATCATATCTCATCCAAACCTTGGCCCCGTATATATTGACATCTCTTCCCTGGTCGTTTTCGTATTTGATGGTGACCCTAAAAGTTGCTCCCTGCTCCACATTGGCTTGCCCGTCGAGTCCATCCACTCTAGCTTGGGTCATATAAATCCTTGCCTGCCCCATCCCTGCTCCCAAAATCAGGAAAGCTAAAATTAAAAATAAAATTTTCTTCCTCATAAAACAATTCCTCCTTTAAGGAACATAGCTATGTTTTCCTATTTGACTTCTCAGTATTTCCCAGCTTCCCACCCAGATGGTATAATCGCTGGCCTCTACTACGCCATTGCCATCCAGGTCTGATATTTTATCTGAGGGAGTAACTATAATCCCGCCGCCCGGCCGCCTCGCCTCCCAGATCCCCACCCAGATAGTATAATCAGCCGGCTCAACCTTTCCGTTGCCGTCCAGATCACCAGGCCGCATCAGCAGATTCCCGCTTAATGTCTTCATGGCCGGTATCAAACCGGTTGGAGTATAACAGGCCTTAAAATTAGGGTCCGTCGAATTAGCAAAGTTGCAGATAATTCCCGCACCCACACTAACTTTGCTGTTGGTAATCAGGGATAAGTGTCCCTGGCCGGATCTCCAGGTTGGCAGCTTCTCTTTAATTACCAGATATTTATCGCCGCTCACCGGCGCGCTGAAAGCGCCAATTCCCCTGCCTGAAGAATTTAAGGGGACTTCTGCAGTAGCAACAATAGTAGTGGCAGTGTCCGGGGTGCTCCCATCTCTAGCTTCCACTTCTATTGTAGCCAGCGCTTGCACTCCTCCGCTGTAATATCCATCCATAAGCAAAGTCATATCCAGCCCCGCCACCACCCCTTCCCCATACCTCAACAATAGATCCTGCCGCTGGTAACCGTAGCTGGAGATGGGGATGGTCTGCGGATTGGCGCCGTAGCCGTCGGAGCCCTGCGGGACATATTCCTTGTGTTCGGTGCTGTCAATGGGCAGGTCGTCCCCGCTCAAGCGGGTACGGTCATTGCCGAACTGCCCGAAATAAAGCTCATAAAATGCGTTCTTAAGATAGGGGATTATATTGGTGCCGGTAACTTCCGTGGAGGTGTAAAAACCCTGGCTGGGGATGGTCTTGTAAAGGACCACATCGTGGTCTATCGCCCCGCCCCCCTCCTTGCTGACATAGCCGGAAATAAAGTAAAAGGGCAAAAATACGCCTGGCTGCTGGGCCTGCGCCGGCGGCGCCATGACCAATGACCAGATCCCGATGGCCACCAGAGAATAGATAATCAGGAGATTCGAGATCCGAATAAAAATATTCCAACCTCGGATCCCCCTATTCTTGATTTTTAATTGGCCCATTTTCCCCTTTCCCCGCGAATTTTACCCATATTATTATAACACTTTTTGCCTATTACTACAGCACCTATTAATAACCATTGCTACTTAACATTCAGCTCCACGACCAGATCATTCCTTATGTCTCCGGTGGTCAGGTAGATCTGATATCCTTTACCCACAGTTAAAGGGAACGCCCCTAAACGGGCCGCTACACCCGGATCGATATTAATGCCTGAAGCATATGTCACCACTTCCCCGCTGACCATCTGTAAATTATTCTGCCACTCGCCGAAGGTCTTGACCACCCCGAGAGAGGGTATTTGATTTATGGCGTTTATCAATTCCAGGGCATTGGTTATTGTTCCAGAAATAACAGCAGTAAACCAAGATGATCCGCCATTAACAGAGTATCTCCCGGCCGCTCCCCAGGCGGCTTCCGGGGTAATGGTCATGGGCCAGTAAGGGATGGAGAAGGAATTGATGCCATGCTTGTTGGCCGGCTTGCGGAAAGAGAACTTGTGAGCACTGCGCGCCGCCGGAGACAGAGTGGTAAAAGAGATCACATTGCTCCGGGGACCGAACCCGAAGGGGCTGCTCACCGCTACCTGCACATAATAAGTTGTTCCCGGCGACAAAGCGCCCGGCTGAGGCGCCCGCGGGAAAGAAAAACTTCCGTTGCTGGCCCTGGCTCCGGCCGCAGGAGGGATTGAACCAACGGGTCTTAAAGGACTGTTCACGGAATCAGAAATGTCCGCTTCTATCACGCCCCCGCTGGTCTCATCCACATCACCGCCGCCACCTGTCCTGGTACCATAGAATACCTTATAACGAGTGATCTCAAAGCCGGCCGGATGCTGCCATCTCAGGGTGGCACCGTCATAATGCAGTTCGCTGACCGAAACCGCCAACAAGGTGGGCGCTCCCGGTTCAGTAGCAATTATATTGGTCCAAAAATTTGGGACCGGAAAAGGATTGGGAGGTGAAGTGCCGCCGCTCGCCGCGCCCAGCGCGGAATATCCATATCTTACCCCTCTGTCCGGAGCAGTACCGTTCCAGGCCCTTACATAGACTGCGCCTGTGGGATTTTCATCCACACGAGCAAAGCAACCCGCCACACTACCGGCCCCTTCTCCTACCGTTCCCAATACGCCGAGCAAGCTGTTGCCGCTCCCCAGAGCTCCCGTACTGGTGGGCGGGACATATCCGCCACTGATGAATTGCAAAGCCCGTCCGACAGTAAGCTCATTGCCGGGAGCGATCCCGCTTTCGTTATAAACCTTGCCGCTCGGGGGCGCGCCGGTGGCAAAGAAGTTGATGCCCGCGCCCCAGGCCGGCACAACCAGCGCCGCAAACAGCATTATCACCAAACCTTCTCTCAAAATTTTCCTTCTCATAAACTTCCCTTCCTTTTATTAATCCGCATAAGGATTAAATCTCCAATCAAAAGCCCGCCCGGACGGCGGCCGCCCTGATGTTTTAACATAATAGAAGTAGCCTTTGCCCACCTCCAGATCGGTGGAGGCAGCGATGGGGCTCCAGCTGCTGCCGGGGCCGCTGAAATAATTAGATAAACCATAACCGGTGCCGTCCCAGCCGAATATCTGGTCCGCGTCCGCCAGATAGCCGGAAGTCGCGCCGGATTCTCCGAAATCGGCGAATTTCAAGTCCTTCCTCAGGGGGAAGGGATCGCCGATCAGGGTATAGGTGGTATCCCCTATCCAGGCCTCGTATTCCAGGGACACCACCTTGCCCACGATGGTGGGGAACCTGTCCGCCGTGCCCGGCTGAGAATACACGAAGTATCCCAATCCTCTATCGCAGGGCATATTATCTAAAAAGTTGGACCAGGTCCCGGCCGCATCCCGTTTTATGCCATAAGAAAATCCGGTGCCGTCCCAACCAAATATCAAGTGCGCCATGGTAAGATTGCCCGCGTCCAGCTGGTCGCCGAACACCGTGTTCCAGCTGTTATCTTCCTGGATAAAAGGTATGGAGATCAGGGAATACTTCATATTCCCCAGTATCCTCAAGTTGACCTTCCCCACCACTGGCAAGCCGGCCAGCGCCGTGCCGATGCCGCCCGATTCCACCCGGTAATAGGCCTGAGGGTCACCCGTCCTGACCTGGCCTGAAACCGTGAAGGACCGATCGGAAGACGCCCCGGAGGGGAAAGTCGCTGAGTCTATATTACCCCAGAGAGAGGCTCTTTCCTGGTAAGTGCCGGCCTCAGTAGTGGGATATCTCCACAGGTATATCCTACGGCCGTCATAAGTACCGAGCAGATCAAATAAGATCCGCAGGGCATCTCCCTCATTCGGCCCCACCCGCCTGATCCTGATATTTCTGACATAGGGATCTTCCCGCGAACCCGGAGGCACCATCGACCACCCCACCACCTCCCCATAGATCGCCCCCAAACCCAGCCCGTTGCCTGATGCAGTCGCCCAGCCTATGGCTGGCTCACCCTTATTGTCCAGCATTTTGTAATTTCCGGTAGGAGAAGTTAGATCCGTGCGGCCGCCGGAGGAAATGGTAAAAGAAGTTATGGAATAAGAGCCGCCGGTCATGGGAGTGGCCAAACCAGGAATGGCCAATGACCAGCTAAAAACGATCAATAAGACAAAAATTGCGATTGATTTTTTTTTACTCGGCCTATTCATGGTTTTTTTATGATCCTATCTGTTCCCCTTTAGCTCCAACATTTCCTGCTTCAAGCTGCTTATCTTTTTCCGCTGTTCCTTGATTACCTCCACCAGCAGTGC
>Ga0315295_10001548_pt1 | contig 19754 bp, 12 predicted proteins | sample YL17G14_0_MG_FD_204453 | JGI IMG/M metagenome (GOLD analysis project Ga0315295, IMG submission 204453) | Sediment microbial communities from Yellowstone Lake, YNP, Wyoming, USA - YL17G14_0 | ecosystem: Environmental > Aquatic > Freshwater > Lake > Sediment | place: USA: Wyoming | collected...
CAGGGATGCTCCTCGGACAGGAACAGGTATCCGTCGCCCGATCCGTCGTCACCCTCCTCCCGTCGGTCGTCCCTCGGCAACAGGACGCGCTTCCCGTGTTCGTGGGCATCACGAATACGATAGTAGGCAGCACCGCACTGCCTGCAGAAGACCAGCCCGAACATCGGCTTTTCCGGCTCACCAGGCTTCGCGACCTGCTTGGAAAGTTCGATGTGCCGCACGGCTTCGGCTTCAAGCGTGGACCACACTGTGTCCCCGCGGGTGAAGAACTGATGGAGCCGGAACGCGAACACCGGGAAACGACTAGACTCGGAGCGTCTGATGGATACGCCCTTCATAAGGAAGGCGTGGAGGTGTTCCGAGCACGCTTCTTCGGAAAGACCCGTCTGCCTCGCTAACTCTTCAGCTGCGCTGCCCGGCCCCTCGAGGCGCTGTGGCAGCTGACGGATCAATCTTCCGGTCACTACCTCCGCCGTGACGCCGAAGGTGGTCTCGATCCACGATGAGAGAGGATGACTGCAGAAGCTCTCGTAGCCATCCGGCGGCGTGGGACCGGAAGACAATGCCTTTCGCAGCTCGTCGTGGAAGACCGTGTCCTCCTTGTCGCGCTCGGGCGTTACCCGCTCGAGCGTCTCACCGATCACCTGAGACGAATCGAACGGGACCCCGAAGAACGTCTGAGCGACACTCGCGACCTCCCGGCGCTGGTCCTCGGTCGACCCACCGCTGGCCATCGTGGCCGACGTGCCCACACAAACGGTGTGCTCATCCCCGAATGACTGACGGCACCGGCGAATGAGCATGGCGACGTCTGCACCCTGACGCCCCCTGTATGTGTGCAGTTCGTCGAACACCAAGAAACGCACACCGCGCAGCTTACGCACCAGCTCCCGGTCATCGTGCCGCGTGAGCAGGAGTTCCAGCATCATGTAGTTGGTGAGTAGGATGTCGGGCGGATTGCTGCGAATCGCGTCGCGCTCTGGCCCCCTCTCCTGGCCGGTGTATCGGGCAAACGTCACCGGCGCGGCACCCGGCGGATAGCCAACGTTGATGAACTTCGAGAGCTCTTCGTGCTGGCTGTTGGCCAGCGCATTCATCGGGTAGACCACGATGGCCTGGACGCCTTGTCCAGACCCATTCCGAAGCACGTGATCGACGATAGGAATGATGTACGCAAGGCTCTTCCCCGACCCGGTTCCACTCGTCAGGACGTACGACTTACCCTCCCGGGCCTTGCGGATGGCTTCCGTCTGGTGGGCATGAAGCAGGAACTGCTTGCCGGAGTGGTCCGAATCAGACTTGTTGATCCGGAAGATTGTCACGCACTCATCGTGCAGCGTGCCGTCAGCAAAGAGGTCATCGACGGTGCCGCCAAGCAAGAAGGTCGGATTGAGCTGAAGGAGCGGCTTGGGCCAGAGTACGCCGTCGTTCAAGGCGCCCTCGACGCGCTCGTTGATGCGAGGATCGGCGATCTTAATGAAGCTGCGCGTGTAACGGGCGTAGTCGTTTACGAGGCGAGTACGGAGGTCAAAGACATCCATAGGGCCGGGAGCCTCCGATAACCAAGTGCGAGCCTGAGATCACTACCGCAAGTCCAGAGCCTCCCAGAAGATAGTCCTTTCCCGGCCAGCCTCCAACGCAGAACGGCCATTTCCCCGGGCCACCTCACCCGATCCTTCGCTTTCCACGCAAGGATGGTGAGCAGTGTCGCTGCCTCAGTGCCGGAAACGCATGCCGACCGCCGCGAGCTAGACCATGTCCTTGCTGATGTACCGGTCGTCCAGTCGGCGAGCCGGGGGCAGAGGAACGTCTGGGACGTCCTGCGGACGAACGAGCCCTCCGGTCCCTTCAACGCCACCTCCCCCGAGGTCCACGCTGCTGAAACTCAATCCGTACGCCACGAGCATTCGGGGCAGGCGGGCCCCGTGGTGACCAAGGGGCTCCAAGTCGACGGGCATTTCAAGTGGGCTCCGCCGGAGGCCGCTCCAAGCGTAGCTGCCATGCTCAGCCACCGCGTGGTCAACCAGACGCTGGTAGAACCCCATCCTCGTCCCGCCACCGGTCAGGAACACAGGGAGACCATCCTCCCTCCATTGCCTGGTTTGCGGGTTCTTCATCCATGTCTGGACGAGGACCGTCCGGGTGGCCATCGCGCACTCTTCTAAGAAGTTCTTGTCTACTGCGGACAGCTCGACGGGGATCTCGCCGCCGTCTTCAACGTAGGCTGCGAGGTCATCGGGAACGGCGCCCGTCGGGTCCCGGGGATCAATCTGGCAGGCTGCCCCACGGTGATCACACCGATCCAGCGCACGCACGCGGTCAAGGTGTAGGATCGCAGCCCCAAGGTGTTCGACGACAGTTGAGAAGAGCACGTACCTCTGGCCCTCGCTGTCATTGAGTAGCCCGAATCCACACAAGTCGAGGGTGCTCGCTCCCACATCGACCATCAGGTGCAATCCACTCTTCGCCCGCTTGGACCGTGCGTAGCCAGCAGCGGCTGCCACAACCTCCGGGATCACCGTGACCGGCGCCTCAGTCCCCTCGTCCAACTTCACCCAGGCCTCCTCCACATGCCGACGCGTGAGCGGCTCTCCCGCCATGGAGAGCCACCATGCTGCGCGGGCGGCATTGAAGAAGCCCTGTCGAATTTCGTCGTCATCGTACCCGGCGGATGGAACCCCGACGTTTACGGTCCACCGCAGCTCATACCTGCCGTACCGTTTCTGCTGAGTGCGAAGAAACCACTCTCGCGTGTTTCTGAGCACTAGTCCCAAGTAGACCGCAGCATCCCGCTGGGCCTCAGCGTCACCTGGATTCACCAGTAGGCGCACCTTTAGGTCCGGACATCTCTCGCCGCCGATAGCTGCGGTCAGCGAGTATTCTCCCCGGGCGTTGCGAAACATCTGGCTGGGCAGGAGATACGGCTCGGTGCAATCTTCGGCCAGCGGCACTGCGTAAGCACGGTCGGCAGCAACGATTAGCCCGCGCACCACTACCTTGGAGCACGACGTCCCAAAATCGAGCCCGATAACGATGTCTGCTTTGTCCGCAGTGGTGCCGCCAGGAAACTGAAGCAGCTCAGGGCGAGGGCTCTCGGGCTCCTTGGTGACCTGTGCGCCCAGTCGAGCCTTGGGCCGATGGCTCTGGGCCTTCTTGAGAGTCTGTGCGACAGGTTGAGCCGCAGGGCGTCGGGCAGTCTTCCTGGGGGTCTTCTCAGGCGCGGCGGGTGGCTTCTCTGGATGCCTTGCCGGCTGACGAACCTGTCTCTTGGGGCGCTCAGCCTCCGGCTGCTCCGCTGGAAGCAGGCCCAACGCCCGCAGCAGTCGCTTCAGGAATCCTTCAGCCATAGCGCGCCCACCATCTCTCAGCTGACTTCGATTACTCCGACCAGGAAGAGCCGCGACTCCATCTTCAGCTTGCTCGCATCCTCGATCTCGAACTTGCGCCTTGCTGCCCGCTCTTCAAGCTTGGTGATCTTGGCCTGAGTCGCGGCTGCAAGTGAACTCCTCCCATGGGTCTCGTGCCGATCCAGAACTTCCTCAAGGCGTTGTCTCTGTCCCTGTACCTGACGCTCAAGGGTGCGTAGCAGTGCACTGGCTCTGTCGTGATTCTGCGCCTCAAGGCTCTCGACGTAGGCCAAGTAACGAGCCCGCATCCGGCCCAGGCACTGCTCGACCGCACCACCAGCCACAGTTGGGAAGTCAACCACCCCGGGAGCGTCCAGCCAGTCACCGCCTTCGATGGCCGTAGTTCCCACCAGCCGCTCGGCGTCTTCTTCGTGCAAAGGCGCTATGCTATCGACGGACTGTGCTTCAAACACTAGCCTCTCGATGTCCTGCACGCCAGCAACTGACCACCGCTCAACCGCAAACCCGTAGACCCCAGGCTGTACCTTTCCTGCGAGCGCTGTGCCAGACACTCTCGCAGCAACTGCCAAGCGCAGGTCGTCTTCCTGTTGTCTCAGCTCCGCACTTGCAAAACGGATGAGCGGGTGAAACTGGCTAATCACCTCAGGGCCTCGCTTCTCGCTGCCCACGATCAGGTTCTGAAACCGACACGCGGTAGCCCCACCGCCTGAGAGCACGAGGCGCGTAAAGCCCTCAAGCCGATTCCGCTGGATGTATTGTTCAAGTCGATGCTTGGCCCCGACGGACAGGCGGATGTTGAAGAGCAACTCATCCTCTTCCGACTGGCGCAGCTCCGAGTCAGGGAAGAACTGGCCTAGGAAGTCAAGTGCGTAGTTGCGCAGATCACGATCTGTGATACGGCGCCCAAGTTCGCGGGCCGACTGCACTTGCCGCAACAGGTAGTCTCCCAAGGCGATCAGCGAGCTCGCCTGATCTTCAAGCTGTTCTTCAATGCGTCGTGTGGTCTCAAGCGCTACAGCGGTTTGGTCGATCCGCCTCAGTTCCTGCTCTGGCGACAGCCGATCGCTCATCAAGTCGCGCGTGAGCCGTTGGATCTCATCACCGAGCACCGCTTCCAATCCGCCCAAAGCCCTTTCGAAGAGCTTCAGGCGCTCATAGAGTCGTGCGTGGATGCGAGCGTCGATTGTGTCGGCACAGAAGAGGTTCCAGATACTGATGGCTTGCGCGACCTGACCAATCCGATCCAGACGACCGATGCGCTGTTCCACGCGCATTGGATTCCATGGGAGATCGTAGTTGATGAGAACGCGAGCACACTGGAGGTCGACGCCCTCGCTGCCCACCTCAGAAGACAGCAGGACGACTGCACCCGACCGTGCGTGGAATGCTGCTATGACGTCGTCCTTATCCTCTGTGTCACCATGCATTGTGAGCGTCGGAATCCCGTCTTCCCTGAGGCGTTCTTCCAGGTAGGACAGCGTCGCCCGGAAAGACGAGAACAACACGGCCTTCGCATCAGGCGAGTCAGCGAGGTGCGCCTTGAGCTGCTCTCGCAACCGTGCGTACTTCGTGTCTTGCGCCCGCAGTTCCTCGAACGTGCCCAAGGAGGACACCGTGTTCACGAGAGTGCGAACCAGCGCACCTTCCTCGTCGCGCTGCCCGTCGCTGTTGTCCCGGCTCGCGAGGGTCTCGTCCTCATCCTCCACGTCACTCTCCCGCCGCTCGTCGGTCTTCCGCAGCTTCTCCTGCCAGTAGCGGAACGCGGCCGGGATTGAGCTCGCCATCTGTCTCTGCGGGGTCGTCAGCAAGAAGCCCTCATGAGCGTTTCTCTGACGACAGTAGTGACGAACTACCTCAGTGACCTGCTCATAGAAGTCGCGTTCCACTGTGGTCAGCACTACAGCCTCTGGCACCGCCACCCGAACAACCCTTCGCTCGTCAACGTCGCGCTTCCGGGTTCGATTGATGACCTGGCCGAGCAGGTTGACTTGATCCAGGCCATAGGCAAGCTCTGCCCGGTTACGTGGATCCCTCAACTCCCCATCACTGGGCGGCGCGCTCACTAGGGTCGCCAGCTGCCGGCTATCGCGCAGGACGGGGTCGCTCCGAGCGGTCTCCACGAGTTCAATGAACTCTGCCTGGGTCAGTGACCCTGCAAGCACGCGGTCCCTGGCCGCTACGAGCGGACCGTTGGCTCGGAGGATTTCGTCAAATTCCGCTGCGTTGACGAAGGTATCCTCGTCGATGAGCCGCATGAGTTGGAACAGGTCATTGCTGCGAAGATGCACTGGAGTCGCAGAGAGGAGCACCGCGTAGTCCGAGACACCTCGGAGAAGCCGGCCGAGCTGCGAGGTCGCGGTTTCGAAGTTCCGCAGATGGTGAGCTTCGTCGATGATGAGCAGGTCAATTACCGGACGTTCCTGCTGCCTCTGATCAAGGAACGCCGCAAGTCGATTGGCCGCGGGGCTCCCACCCGTCGGGCTCTCCTCATCCCAGCCCTTCCATGGCCGCATGCCTTGCATGCTGCCGATCAAGGCGAATCGGGATGTCAGATCCTCAGATGCGGCCTCCTGCAGCTGTTCGAGGATGCGCTCGGCATCGCAGACTTCCGCCCGAACTCCGAAGCGCCTCGCCAGCTCCTGGCGCCATTTCTCCCGCAGCACCGCGGGACAAAGCACGAACAGACGCCTGAACTCGAAGCGCCTGCGAAGCTCGGTCCAGATCAAGCCGGCCTCAATCGTCTTGCCAAGACCTACTTCGTCGGCGATGAGGATCCCCTGGCTGACCGAGTTGAGTAGCTTGAGGATCGGTTTGAACTGGTAGGCATAGAAGTCGGTCTTCGTTGCATCCAAGCTGTAGAGGACATCCGCGAGGCGACCACTAAGCCGGGCGTGCGTGAGAACGCGACGAAGGGCTCTCGAGTGTGACAGCCTGCCCTCACGCAGCAGATCGACGGGATCTAGTGGAATGTCGCCCGCTTCCAGCTGGTCTTCGGGAACAAACGTGAACCCGTCCGAGAAGTGGACCTGCCAGTAGACAATCCCAAACTGGGTGCGCGTCCTCCCGGTCAAGGTCCCGATGCGCCCGGGATCATTCCGGAGCCGGACCGTGTCGCCTGGATTGAAACTCATGGCTCGTTGCCTGCGCCGACTTCAATCAGCAGCAGGGACATACCGAACTCCTCTTCAGCTGGGCCCTCGGGTAGGGGGCCTTCTGGCGGGACTGCTCTACTGACAAACAGTGAGGCCGCCTGCTGCGCCGAACGGCTTCCACTCCCGGTAATCAGCGACATGGAAGCACTAGGGGACTTCCACCCTACCGTGAGCGCCTCGAGCTGGGCCACGGCATTGCTCGCTCTTCCATGTTGTGCCACACGCGGCCGGGCCATCACACCGCTGCGCTGGCGATCGAAGACCTTCTCAAGACTCATGTCGAGAATGTCCCAGATCACCTCGGACCACGCATCGTCCTTGCCGCGAGGCACAATCACCCGCCCGGCGCTGAGCGTCAGCATTTCGGCTAGCACGATGGGCAGGTGCCGCGGCGAATGACCGAGGTCAGCTGGGGGCATGACCCACAGTGGCGCCCGCCATAGCTCCTGCGGCCACTGCAGGGGCCGCGGACGCCGCCGCTGAAAGTAGTCGTCGCAGGCAAACGGGGGGCCGAACAGGACTAGGTATTCTGCCCCGCCGTGGACGCTCTTGGGCAGGACGTCGCGCTCCTCGTGGCGCAAAGGGGACGCGTACCGAAATGCCGGCCACGACCGGTACAGTTCGAGCTGCGGCTCGCCTGAGTGGTTCCAATCCGGCTGAATGCACTTGGCCTGTAGCAGCAGAGCGCTCTGGCAGGTACGAGCAGGTTCGTGGTGCCGCACCATAACGAGCAGATCGCCGAGCTCGCACCCCTTTGGCGAAGCGGGCCACTTCACGATCGGTCGCTGATGGCAGAAGACGCTAAGGATCGAGAGCTCGTGGCCAGTTTGTTGGAAATGCTCCACCCAGCGCGGGGCGAACTCCGCCACCCCGCGCAGCATCAGGGCAGCCATGAAGTCGGGTTCATGGGGCATCTTCCGGTAGTGCTTGCACTCAAGGACTGTACTGGCGATGGCGTTTCGAAGGGCCAGACCGGCGTAGCCGATGAGGCTGTCAAGCATACCTTCGAGAGCGTCGGTTGCCGAGGCCATCACCCGCGGATGTTGAGTAGCCATGTCGTCCTCGGAAGGAGTGTCAGGATCTCGGCGCATGCCGAGGCACGTGTGGGGCGGACGCCACCTGTTCCCAGAAGGTCTCTACGGCTCTCTGGTACGCCACCAAGTCGTCCTCGGTCACGTACAGGCCCTCACCAGCTAGCGGCGTGGAGACTCTGAAGCTAACTCCGGGCACGCCGAGCTTGCGGAACGCCGGATCCTCGAATAGGTCGGGACGCTCCTGGCGGAGGTGCACCGCTGAGGGCCCCTCAGCGTGCTTGGTGACGTTCGCCACTAGCCGCAGTTCATTCAACTTCGACCAACCCGGCAACAGCGAGAACTTGATCCGCTTCAGCCCGAGCCGCTTCAGCTTGGCGTAGTACATCTCGCAGTGCTGTTCGAACAGGTGGTACAAGCCTGCAGCCAGCAGGTTCCTGGTGGCTTGCTCGAGTTGCCACAGGGCGGCGTACAGCTCCAGGCCTGCTTCATGGGCCGCTTCGGCCGCATCAGCGGGATCCTCGTCACCCGTTCCCGGCCGGCTCATCAGACGGTTCCATTCCTGCGCCGCGGCCTCCTCCGCTTCAACGTCTCTATTTCGAAAGCCAGCCAGCAGGCGTTCGCGGGCCAAAGGCCCCAAGGTGCGCACCTGCTCCAGCAGAACGTGGCGAATGAAACTAGCAGGCATTGGCCGCTCCGCGAAGACTCACGTGCCGCTGCCGATGGGCAGCGGGTCCCGGCAGCCGCTGGCGTTGAGCCGCCGCCGTGCTTCTTCCAACTCCGCCGGCTCGAACAGCTCCTGAAACTGCGGCCGGAGCATCAACCACTCGAGGATGAGCTCAAACCGGCCGTCTCCAGCCAGGCGGGCGAACATACCCTGAATCCGCCCCGCTCCAACGAGGTCTTTGGCCGCGGCACGAGCGCCGATCTCATCGAGCATCTGGCTGTACCGCTCATCTTGGTAGCCAGCTGACTTGGCCCGGGCGTACTGAACGAGAGCTGCCGCCTCGAACTCCCGTTCAACCTTGCTCACGACGTTCCCCCTTCCACGCGGCGATCCCTTCGCGAGGATTCCTCAGAGACTCCATTCGCCTCTCGCTCCAATGGAGCCCACCCAGTGACTCACCTCTCAGAACGCAAGCCCCTGCTCCACCTGGCCCCGCACGCTATCAAGCCGCCCCAAGTCCACTGTAACCACCCGGACACGGACTTGCGCCGGACCTGCCCCTTGAATCTCGAATTCCCTCTGGATTCCGGGAACCCCGACGGCGGGGTGATGGGGATACACGAGCACCGCCATGGGGGTTTGGAAACGCTGGGAGTAAGTCAGGACCTGGTAGACATCCGTGTTCGACACGCCAAGGTCCGCCCGCTCGGCACTTAGACGCTTCCATTTCGTGTCCATCACGACGCAGGGCTTTCGCCCGCGCAGGACCATGACATCGGGCCGCAATAGGAATGCGTAACGCCCCCGCTCCACGTCTCGTGCGAGATAGGCGTCGCTCTCGTGCAGGCCCACATCGAGGCCCTTCGGGCGCAGCACCTGCAGGCAAACTCGCCCAACGTATTCTTCGAACAGCACGTTCATGTCCCACACCAGCGCGAACGTGTCTCGATTGCCCTCGGCGGATCGACCCAGATCGGGGTTGCGATTGCCAAGGATGAGCTTCGCCAGGGTCAGCAGCGGTTGGAGGTGACGACTCATCCGGTCCGTGCCCAGACGCAGCACGTCGGTCGGAGACGGGCGCTCGCTCCCGACGTCGGCCATCATGTGCCGCAGTTCGGTAACCACCCGGTCACCACGCACCCCTTCGAGGAGGCTTGCGGCCTGGAGCAGCGCCGCCTTGAGGGTTCGGTTCAGCAGGGTGTCCTCAGAGCGCTCGTCAAAGATGCAGCTGAAGTCGGTGCGTTGCGCCACGTGCAGCTTCGCCTGCGTGGGCCAGTCGATCTTCCCCCGGACCCGCGCAAGCACCTCGTGATGGACGACGTAGTCCTGCCGGAGACCCCGCCGAACCGCCTCGAGCAACCGGTGGCAGTAGAGGCGTGCCAGGGCGGCGATGAAGGGTTCGTCGCGTTCGACGAACATCACCCGGTCAGAGGCCTGCAGTTCGAGGTCCTCGGTCAGCGAGAGCATCTCGAGCAGGTTCTGCCGGATCGCATTCGCTCCCGAGCACCCCTCCAGCTTGGGCAGGATCTCCAGCTGCAGATCCCCGATGCGAGCGACGCCGACGAACTGCTGGATCCGAAGGGTGGCCCTCCCCTGCCAGGACGCTATACGCACTCCCATGCGCGCCCCGAGGGCGACCAGCGCATCGGCCTGCTGGGGTGTCAGCGACGCCGATGCGTCCCCGGATGGGACTACGATTCGAACGTCGCTCTGCTCGAAGACCGTCAGTCTCACGCGTAGATCTTCTGGATCGCCGCCGGCGAGATGGCCGGGTTGACCCGGAAGCGGGTAGCGCGCTCGCCGGCACTGCCAGTGCCTTCGGAGAGCTCGATTCCCTGGATGAGCTGCTGCTCCGGCGGGCAGTCCACGTCGTTGAATACCTGCTGGATGCGCCGCCAGTCCTCGAAGAAGTACTCCTGCAGCAGCGGAATGATCTGGCCCTGGAAGCGCGCAACCAACTCCTCGAAGGACCCGACGCCCATCAAGTACGTGTGTCCAAGCACGTGATCCCGATCGAACAGCCGCTCGATCCTCAGGTTCATCGCCTCAAGCAGGGCTCTCAGGTTGATGCCCTCGACGTCGGGCTCTAGCAGGTCAACCCGTGGCCGCATCTCGCGGAAGGTGAATCGGCGCCGCAGCGCGGTGTCCATGAGTGCGATGGACCGATCCGCCGTGTTCATGGTCCCGATCAGGTGCAGGTTGGGCGGCACGCCCAGGAGTTGCCCGCTGTAGGGCAGCTCGGTTTCCTGCTCGTCTGGCTGCCCGAGCCTCTTGCTTGGCTCTACCAGGGTGATGAGCTCACCGAAGGTCTTGGCGAGGTTGGCCCGGTTGATCTCGTCGATCACCAGAACACAGTTCGGTGCCTGCCCGATCGTGCGTTTGGGCGACAGAAGCTCGCGGAGGGCATCCCAGTTCACGGCGTCCTGATCAACTAGGTAGATGCTCATCTGCGAGAGGCGCTTGGAAGACAAGATGCTCACCGGAACACTCTCGGACGAGTGCCACAGCCAGCGCACCGGCCGGGTCTGCTCGTAGCCTTCGGCGCGCGCCTCGAAGGCGTACGGACCGATGACCTCAGCGATCGCCCGGAAGCGAGTATTGCCGTCGGAGACGATGATCAGGTCCCCTTGATGGAGCTCGTTCTTCAGGTAGTGAATCGCAGTGGGGGCAAAGTCCGTCTCCCTCCCCTCGGGGTGCTCGGAGGACCTGTAGCGCTCGCGGACGTCCGTCAGCGAATCGCAGCCGGAGAAGTCGGTGTGGCCCCCAAAACCGAGGCACACGTAGCCACGCTCCAGACAGTCCGGGTAGATCCAATCATTCTCGCTCTTCGTCGAATCGCCCAGGGACATCTTGAACAGCCTTCGTCCCTTCAGGTCGACTTCACCGCCCGTGGCGATCTTCGATTCGAAGAGCTCGCGTGCGTGCGTGACGGCCTGCTTGAACACCCCGGGTCGCACGTCGTATCGGACCTGTCCGTCTTCAACGGTCGGGCGGATACCTTCGACGAACTCTTCGTAGGAGAACGAGGGGTGGAAGGTGACGAACCGGATGCGGCGCAGGTTGCGCAGTTCCCGGTACCGCGCCATGAGTGCTGGCCTGGTCTCGGGCACGACGCCATCGCAGATCTTCACGGCGAGCTCGACGGTCAAGTACGTCTTGCCGGTGCCGGGGGGGCCGTACAGGATGAGGTTCTGGGGTTGGTCCGGGCTCGGCTCCTGTTGGACGGCCTGGTCGTCGGCATCAGCAACTTCCTGAACGATCGGCTCCGAAGCCGCCGTCTCCTCCCACACTTGCCGGGACAGCAGGATCAAGTCCTTCTCGGCGGCGTGCGCGAAGATCTCGCGATGGAGCTCAGAGATCCGTTGCGGGATCCTCCCCACTCGTCCCTTAAGCCACGCCTTCAGGCGATCAGGCTTAAACACCGCTACCACGCCAGGGTTGCTCATGTCCTGGTAGTGGAAGGCGATCTTCCACTTGTACGCCGACCCTAGATCAATCTCGTCGATCGCCGCGAAGTCACCGCGAGCTGCAGCTTCAGCTACGGTCACGACGAGGGATTTCACCTTAGCGAAGGCCTGCTCGGGGTTCGCGCCGTACTTGGTGTACCAGGCGTAGTCCTGCGTGTAGGACTCGCCGCTCCCACCGGTCTTCGGGGTCTTGTCCTTCCGGGAGTAGATGCCGAACTTGAAGGCTGAACCGCCCCAGATGCTCCCGAGCTGGTCCAGCCGCTTCTCGATCCAGGCAATGAACGTGTGATTCTGACCCGCCGCCGCATACTCCTGAAGGGGCATGCGGCGAAGTCGCTCGATTGGCCACTCTCTGAGGAACTCAGCCCAAGTGTCGTGGAGCTTCTGGAGGTCCTGGTCCATCCTGTCCCTCGCGATCAGTGACGGGCATCGGCAAGCTACTGGCGACTTGAATCATAGTCAGGAATGGGCTCAGCACAACCCCCCGGAGGCCGTCTGGCCTCCTCCCCAGTGGAAGCCGTGCTCCGTAGCAGGAGTAGCAAGGCCGCGATCTGACGATCCTCGTCCGGGCGATAGACTCGACTGATCTTCACAGTCTCTCCGTTCGTAAGGGTAGCCTGCAATCTAGTCGGGAAACCAATCGTTCCCGGATGGGGCTAACTGATCTCGACCGCCCGTCGCAACCTCGCCGCCTCGCTGTCGAGCCCTGCCTTCTGCAGCGCGTACACGGCGTCCCAGACGAGGCGCTCGAGGCGCTTGATCCGTTCCTCCCGCACGGCGACGGCCGCATCATGGCCGGCCCACTGGCGGATGAGCGCCCACGCAGCGCGGTAGTCATTCAGCAGACCCACCAAGTAGGAGTCGCCCGGACGAGTCGCCTCTTGGGACCACTTCTGCTCGGTGGCCTCGATTCCGACGAGCACCGTCGAGGGTTCCTTGGCGCAGAACGCCCTTGCGAGTTCCAGGGCCTCATCGAAGGCCAGGTGGAACTGCCCATCCCGGTCGACATAGGACGCAAGAGACGGCATGCTCACTGTCAGGTCGGCGCGAGAGCGAAGGCGGTCGATCGCCTCCGGGGATCCAATCAAGGTGCCGTGGTGAATGTGCAGCCCCTCTCCCGTGCTCTCGAAGACCTCCTGCATGGCGTCGACGACGGGAGAACCCTTGGCGTACCCGTGCTCTGCGTTGTGTCGGTGGAGTCGCTCGGCGTTCTCTTCCTCCTTCAGGAGACGCTTCGCGTCCTTCCACAGGACGACCAGTTGCGCCGACTCAATGTAGTCCACGAGCCCGGGGTTCGGCTCGACCCACTCGGCCTTCCACTTGTTGCCCCGGATGTGCTCGATCGTCTTCACGCGTTGGAGGGGCATGCCTGGACCACGCTTCTCCCTGAAGGCGTACTCCTTCCCCGGTTTGATCTGGGCCTTGAGCATAAGCCAGTTCTCCTCTCGGCGTCGGCGTCCAAGCAGGCAGTGCATGTGTCATTACTCGTGTGCCACTCATCAGCAGTCACTAGCCGGAGAGGAGACGCCGGCTCAGTCGCGCTACCCCCCATTCCGTCAGTCTCGGAAAGAGCGCACGCGTGGGCTTCGCGACAAACTCCGGCGTCGCCCCCGTCTCGCGGACCTGACCGAGTTGGAGACCACACCACAAGCCTGCCAATCCCCGATCGCGCGTGCAAAGGTGCCACGCCTCCCCGGGCGCCAGACGTCGGGACTGCAGGGCAATCTCGACGGCGTGCAGATCAGCCAGGACGTTGTAGGAGTCGGCCTCACTCCTAAGTTGGGCTGGCTTCAGCAGGTCGCGGCCGACCTGTAGGCTCGTGGCCGCATTGCTCTCGTAGAGACACGACAAGGCGGCGACAACTGACAAGGAAGTCGTGGCGAGCCCGTGCTGACGGGCTAGAGTCAACAGCTGTTCCTCGACTGCGCGAAGGTCCTTCGTGGAGACGCCTGGGGCCAAGATGGGCGCAACCTGCAGCAGGAAGGCAGTTGCCGGCCGGGAGTGGCGGTGCAGACCCATCACGAAGTCGTAGGCAGCCCGGAAGTGCGGTTCGGCAAAACGGAGGAGTTTCGCGTGGGGCAGGTCCCGGGAAATGGCAGCCGAGGCCTGCTCGAACTCTTGGACGAACTCGTCATAGCTCGGCGAACTACGGTGTCCGCCCTCTAGCGCGCAAAGCAGCGGGTTGACCTGCACATCGCCGAAGAGATCCATCCACCAATCAAAGGACGCCGCGTCCGGCCAAGCGTCCGGGCGGCGCAGGCTAGCAAGGGCCGACACCACGTTTCGGTCCACCAAGAGCCGCGGCGGCATGACCATCGGAGGAGGCAGCCAGCCTCCATCGACGAGGGCGTACACCATGAGGCTCTGGTGAAAGGCGATTGGCGCGTGGCAGGCGAATCGCCCCTCCACGAGCTGACCGTCCACCAGGGCCCGCTCGGCTTCGAAATGGAGCGGCAGGAGTGCCGTGGCCTTCTGCACCTTCGTAGCGACAAGATCGTCAACTCCCAAGGGCCGATACGTCGTTGGCTCGACCTCAATGGTTCGGCCGTCCTCGCCGCGGTAGTGCAGGCGGTGGGTCGCCCCAGGGGTGCGGGGCAACATCTTCGAAGGCCCGCTGTACTGGTCGCTCAAGTGCGTCATGACACCCTATGGTAGGCAATCAGGTATTGGCGCGAGGTGCCTCATCTACGCTGCCGGGCGCTCGCCCGCGCCGTCGCCACCTTTCGAAAGTACCCTCGAAGTCCCGCAGCTCCCGCCAGCAGCTCCAGCCCGCGCTGCTTGGTGTAGCAGCAGTAGGTCACGTGCGCCTGCGGCAGCCGGTAGATGAAGCCGTGGGCGTCGGCAGCGCCCATTGCGCCGAGGTTGGCGACACACTGCAGGCTGATGCGCGCCCGGGTCAGGCCAACGAAGAACGCCTTGGGACCGATTGGGTCCATGCTGTGTTCGTCACAGCCCAGGATCAGCACGTGGTCGGCCGAAAGACCCTTGGCCCCCACGAGGCTCAAGATTTCGAGCGTGCGGGCACTGGGGGCAGCCCCCGGCTGCTCGCCTGCCGCTTCCTCGTCCCGTTCCAAGGTGGCCAGGGCACTAGCCCCAAGCGGCCGCTGCGTGATGGCCTCCGCGAGCGCTCCAACGTCCGCGATGGGGATCAGGGCGGCCACGCGCGTGGCCAGTCGCTGCGAATCTGGCTCCTCCGCGCAGGCGCGGGCTACCTCACCAGCGATGCGAAGCGCCTCGGAGACCTCGGCCGATGGCACTTGGCTCAGGAGCCCCGAGGCCTCGAGCGCCGCCGCCAAGAGCCGGTGCACCGCTCGGGTGGTCAGACCTTGGTAGTAGAGAACCTTGCGCAGCTCGAAGCTGTCTTGCGGGTGACGACCGAGGGCGGCGTAGACAGCAGTCTTGTAGTAGTCCTCAGGCGGCCGGGGGGCCGCCGCACCCTGCAGCGCGCTCACCGCCGCCTCGAACTTCGCCTTGTGCTCGCCGAGGCACTTCAGCTTCTTGCTGGGCGCGAGGAGCAAGAGGTAGGGGTCCTTCTGCCGCCCGGCAGCAATGTCCTCAGCTCGGGCGGTGATCGCTGACCGGTGCTGCTCGAGCCAGGCCAGCACGTAGTCCACCGCGGCCGCCGGGGACGTCGTCGCGACCATCCGTACCCGCTCTTCCCCCACCCCGTCGGTCAGGGGCACAAACAACTTCTCGATGCGCCCCGGCTCGGCAGCGGCGGCCATGAAGCTGGCGGCAGCCATGGTGATGTGGTGGTTGCAGCGGCCGCACAGGGGCAGCAGGCCGTTGGCGTATTCCGGACCGGTGTAGAGCTCGCGAATGAGGTCTGGGTCACCGCCCTTGAACTCGTAGAGCACCTGGTCATCATCGCCGGCGAGGAGCACCCCTTGCGAGGGAGCCAGCACGCTACGCAGGAAGCTCGCCTCGCTCGGATTGAAGTCCTGGTACTCGTCCACGACGTGATAGCTCTGCAGGAGGAACTCGGGGTGCTCCACTGCCGCGTCCCGAGCCCGCACAATGAGGTCGTCGAAGCCGGCCGCGTTGAACAACTGGCAGAGTCGGAAGTACGTCGTCGCCAGAGGGGCCCAGCGGGGCGGGTCGAGGGTCTCGTTGCTGTGCAGATAGGCGGAGAAGCGCTTCCTGGCGAACTCCTGCCGGGAGAGCTTGGGATGGAACGCCAGTACGTCTCCCCAGACGAGGTCCGGCCAGGGGCCTGCGATGATCTTCATGCCCGGACGGAAGGGCCAGGCCGCGGTACCGCGGCTTTGCTCGACCAGGCTGCGGGCCAGCCGATGAAGCGTGAAGACCTCTATCTGACATTTCTGCTGCTCCGTCAGGCGGTCGCTGTGGTCGATGTCTCGCTGAAGGTCCTCGACCAGCTTGCGCACGAAGCTGGTGACGAGTACCCCTGTGGCCGGGTCGGTCTCGAGCCAGTGGAGAATCCGCGACAGGAAGAGGTAGCTCTTCCCGGTGCCCGGACCCGAGACGAGCAGTAAGCGCCTGGCGCTGTCCCGCGCCAATTCGGCGGCGTTCGTGTCCCGGAAAGCCCGGCGCTCCTCGCTCGTGCAACTGAGGAGTTGCTTGCGGAGAATCGCCAAGAAAGCGGAGGCAAAAGGCTTCCCGTCAGCGGAGATAACGGGCGCGACCATGCCAGCAGGACAGCACGAAATACGTCTACTGTCCAGCTTGCCGTGTTACAAGCTCGCAACCCCGGCCCCTGCGTTCGCGAGGCCAAGACCGCAAGCGTCTGTTTCGTAGCTCGGTCATGCTGCCGATGCAGTTGCAGGCGCTCTTCGCCATGTTACCTGCCTTACGGGTTTGCTCCTCGACTGGAGTTTGCCCGATTCTATGGACGGCTCACCGCTTCTGGCCTCGGCCTGAGGGCAGCGCCCGGCCTGGAGAACAGCATGCGGCTGGAAATGAGGAAGCTGCTCGAGAAGCTCGGCCTCGACTGGACCGAAGACGATCTCGCTTGCAATCTCCGCCCCTACGCCCTCGGGGAGTTCCTTGGGAGCGGCGGAGCTGCCTTCGTGTTTGAAGGGAGCGTCGAGTCGCCGCACCGTCCCGTCGTCCTCAAGTTCCCGAGGGTGCCTGAGCCTGAGGAAGTCTTTCAGATCAGTTGGGAGGCGTGCATCGATGCCCTTGACCACGAGGGGGCCATCCTGACCACTTGCAGGGACGTTGATGGCGTCGTGCAGCTCTACGCGGACCGCCGTGAGGCCTCGCTGCCGCACCTCGTACTGGAGAGATTGGGCACAAGCTTGGACGAGCGAGTTGGCGAGAGTGGTGAGCATCCGCTTGAGCTTCGCGAAGCCGTGGCGCTGGTGCGTGACCTGGCCTCAACGGCAGCCCACATGCACTCGCGGGGCGCCCTGCATGGCGACATCACACCGAGGAATGTGCTCCTGAGGTCATCCTCGCGCTGGGTCCTGATTGATCCGGCTCCGCCCACGCTGATGACCGAAGACTTCGCGACTCAAGGGGTACGCGGGGAACAACGGGATGTCCTAGGAGCCTGTCCGAGTAATCGTCAAATCCCTGGCTTTGGTGGGCGGCAGCGTGGAAGATGCGGACATGAAGACCTTCCGCCCGTACCAACCCGACCAACTGCTGCTGCTGCCGCCGTCCATCGAGGAGTGGTTGCCCGAAGGACACTTGTCCCGGTTCGTCCGTGAGGTGGTCGCGACGCTGGACCTGACCGCGATCGAGGCCAGCTACACGGAAGAGCGCGGTTACCCGCCGTATCACCCGCGGTTGATGGTAACGCTGTTGCTGTACGCGTACAGCACGGGGACGTACTCGTCGCGGCGGATGGCGGCGAAGCTGGAGGACGATGTTGCGTACCGGTATCTGGCGGCGGGCAACACGCCGGACTTCCGCACGCTGAGCGACTTCCGCAAGACGCATGGGGTGGCGCTGAACGGGCTGTTCGTGCAGGTGCTGAAGCTGTGCGCCGCGGCCGGGCTGGTGAAGCTGGGGCGGGTGGCGGTGGATGGCACGAAGGTGAAAGCGAACGCCTCGAAGCACAAGGCGATGAGCTACGCGCGGATGGTGGAACGCGAGGCGGAGCTGAAGCAGCGGGTGACGGAGTTGCTGGCGCGCGCCGAAGCGGTGGACACGGCCGAGGATGCCGCGTACGGACGCGACCGGCGCGGCGACGAGTTGCCGGAGGAACTGCAGCGGGCCGAGGGTCGGCTGGCGAAGATCCAGGCGGCGAAGGCGGCGCTGGAGGCGCAGGCGCGCGAGCAAGCGGTGAAGGACGGCGAGGCGGCGCGGGCGCGGCAGGCGGAGCGCGAACGGCAAGAGCAGGAGAACGGCCGGCGCTTCGGTGGGAGGAAGCCGGTGGTGCCGGACCCCGAGCAGGCGAAGCCGGCGCCGCAGGCGCAGCGGAACTTCACGGATCCCGAATCGCGCATTCAGAAGACGGCGGACGGCTTCATCCAGGGCTACATCGGGATCCTGGCGGTGGACGACCAGGCGCAGGTGATCGTGGCCCAGCACGTGACGCCGAACGCAGCCGAGGTGCACGAGTTGTTGCCGGCAGTGGAAGCGATCGAGCGAGACCTCGGACGCTCCGCGGGGCAGGTGCTGGCGGACGCGGGCTACTGGTCGGACGAGAACCTGGCGGAGTTGGTGGAGAAGAAGATCGATGGCTATGTGGCCCGCGGGCGCGTGAAGCACGGTGAGAGTCCACCGCCGGCGCCACGCGGACGCCTCCCGAAGCAGATGTCCCTGGCCGACCGGATGCAACGCAAGCTCCGGACGAAGGCGGGACGTGCGGTGTACGCGAGGCGCAAAGCCATCGTCGAACCGGTGAACGGACAGATCAAACAGGCCCGTGGCTTCCGGCAGTTCCTGCGGCGCGGCGTCGAGCGGGTGGGGCAGGAGTGGTCGCTCATCTGCACCGTGCACAACCTGCTGAAGCTCCGGGTGGCGTGGAAGGCCGCATGAGCGGGGCACCAGCAGCCGTCGCAGGCGCTCTCAGGGAGTCATCCGATGGCCGGAGCGCCCCGGTGCGCGCCCGGCAGACGCCAGAAACGCGGACCCGGGCGCACGACCACGAAGACCGGAGATCACGTTCTCCGGTTGCGATTACTCGGACAGGCTCCTAGGGATTGCCCGCACGTTCCTCTCGGCCTACTTCGGCGTCGACAACCACAGAGACGTTCCAGAGGACGAGACTGCCGAACTCGAAGAACACCCTGATCTGCTTCGGCTTCTCCGGAGAATGCTCGGGCAAACCCGCTACCCGATTCCCCGCGCTACGACTGTCGCCAGAACAGTCGGGAGGATCTGGCGAATCGACTTCACGTAGGTACCCCGGTCGGAGGTCGCTCAGCGCCGTTGTGAGGATCTAGACCCAACCAAGCACCGCCGGGCTGGTTGCAGGCTAGGCACGCCCAGGAGCAATCGCAGCGGAACAGCATCGCCTCCAGCCTGCAGACCGTGCGTGCGATCAGCCGAGGTCGCACATTTCCGGCCGGAAGCGTACCCTCGACAAGCTCGGCAAGCACGCAGTGCCGATTAAGCTGAAGCGAGCATGAGGCGGCGGATCACGGCCGCCGTTCTGAGGTCTAGGCCGCGCGAGGAGGACGAGAAGGTGCCCATCGTCCACGGACGGAACTACACCGAAGCTGACGGCTGGACAATGCCGTCGCCCGAGTTCCGTATTCTCGTGCCACCCGGCGCGGTGCCGAGTGCCAAGCGGCACCTCCTCGGCATCGACGCGCTCGCCGTCTTCCTCCGCTCGCTCCCCGGACCACCTTGCGGCCTGCACCTGCTCACCTACGGGGACGAGGCGATCGTCGCCGAGAGGTTTGACGGGCTCTCGATCCAGTTCACCCGGCTCACGGCTGAGCCGATGCGCGAGACGATCGAGCGTGTCCGCGCGGCCTTCGGCGAGCACGCCGCGCCACAGGCGACGGTCGATCTCTTGGCGCGCGGCGTCGAGGCCCGCGTGGACATCGTGGTACCCGAGCTGGTGCCGAGCGACCCCCCGCAGATCGAACTCATGAAGGCCCTCAACATCGAGGTATGCGACTGGCGAGACGCCCTCCGCGCCTGCGAGG
>Ga0315295_10001549_pt1 | contig 19749 bp, 21 predicted proteins | sample YL17G14_0_MG_FD_204453 | JGI IMG/M metagenome (GOLD analysis project Ga0315295, IMG submission 204453) | Sediment microbial communities from Yellowstone Lake, YNP, Wyoming, USA - YL17G14_0 | ecosystem: Environmental > Aquatic > Freshwater > Lake > Sediment | place: USA: Wyoming | collected...
GGGGCCTGCAACCTGAGAACAGGTCAAGTCGAGTTCGGTCACGAGAAGTCCCCCAACGTCGTGGCCTGGGTGATGGCGTCTGCGTCCTATCCAGGGGCGTTTCCGCCGGTCCGCATCGGCAGCGAAGTCTACACAGATGGGGGCGTCCGGCACACGGCTCCCATCGAGGAGGCCATTCGCATGGGGGCTGACTCCCTGGACATCGTGCTGTGCGACCCCCAGACCGGAGAAGACAACCCCTGGGATACAGGGGACGCCGGGAACGCAGCCCTGGTCGGGATCCGGGCTGCAAGCATCATGTCCAACGAGGTGTTCCTGACCGACATGGGCGTGTTGCAGGATTTCAAGGGAACCCACCGGATCTATTCTCCCTACGCCCCGTGGACCCTGAACTCCCTGACGTTCGACCCGAAAGCCATCCGGCACATGATCGACGTGGGTTACGGGATTCCGTAGCCCCGGAATCTCAATCCGGTGGGGGGATTATAGTCTCCTGGGGGTATGCCAACCTCCATCTTCGCCGCAATCGGTGCGTCCGAGTGTTCCTCCAGGGAGGGAGTATCCTCGGCTGCTGTTCTGTCCAACGTCCAAGTCTACGTGGACGCTGAACTGGGCAACGACGTGAACCCCGGGACGATCACGGCCCCGGTGAGGACAGGGGCCCGTGCCCTGTCGATGCTACCGTTGACCTGGACGGGGAAGTGCCGCATCCACGTCATGGGCACCACACCCGTTGAGTGGCCCGATACGGCCGAAGTGGGGAGACCAATGGTCAGGGGGGAGCCCCTGACGATCATGGGGGAAGACATGACCCCCGTGACGGGGAGCGACCCAAGCATCCCCAGCGGTACACGCACCATCGAAGTGGTCACTTCTGGGCCTGCAATGCAGATCCAGGACGCCGATGTGGCCCTGGGCATGACCGAGGGGGCATGGGCAGGCTACTACCTGCGGTTCCTCGATGGCCCCCAGCAGGGACAGCGGTACGTGATTCGCTGGAACACCTCCAACACGTTCATCACTTTCAACGGGACACTCGAACTGGGTGACCCGGTTGTGGGGAACACCTACGTGATCGAGAGCCCTACAGGCTCGGTCAACCTGTCCACACAGTCCTTGATGCGGAACCAGTGGATCGCCTTCAAGGATCTGAACATCAATGCCATGGCTGGTCTGACCCTGTACGGAACGACAGAGCTGTGGCTGGAGTCCTGCTGGCTCGGGGGTCCAGGAACCCTGGACCTTGAGAACAACGCCCAGCTTGTGATCGGGTGCATCTCGAACCTTGCCGGGTACAACCTGTTCTCCGACTTCTCGACAACTGAGCCGGGTTGCGGTGGGCTGTTCCTGACCAACTACATGGCCCTCAGCGCCCAGCCCGGTTCCGATGTGGACATGAATGGCCTGGTGGTGAGGTCAAGCTGCTACCTTTTCGCCAATGGGAGCAATGTGTCGGTGGTCCTTGCTGATATCCGTAGCTGGGCGACCAACTGCATCGTTCTCGCTGGTGGGGCAACTTTCCTTCTGGGTGGCGGCGGGGACACTTCGTACATCGAGCCTACGCTCAGTCCCGGGTTCCCGGACCCCCGTCCCCTACCAAGGCTTCTTCTAGGGGGCATTCCGATTCCGAGACCCCCGATCCGTCCTCGTCCCCGTCCGTGGCCGCCACGCCCGCCATTCCCCCCTCGGAGGACTCGTGGCGGTGGCATCCTGTGTTATCAGGACGCCCACCTCATCCTTGACACCGTGGACCTGTCCGTCTGCAACCACGCTGCTGCGGTGCAGGTTGACGATGCCCACTGCACGATCCTGAACTCGCTCACCGGCATCTCGAACACCGGTTTCGGGATCAAGGCCACCAACGGCAGCCGGATCCACTACCCGTCCGGGGGCACCGTCACGATCACCGGAGCTTCCGGGGAACTGTTCGTGGACGACCTCGTGGCCGCCCACGCAGACGCATCCACGGGTGTCATCTCCCCGGCTACCAAGGCCAGGATTGACGCCGGAACAATCACCGGTCTGAACTTCACGGACACGACAGGCATGGCCGAGGACTCCCAGATCGCCAACACCGTGCGTGGCCGTAGCTGGATCGGGGATACCCATACTTCGGTCTGGGTAGCGAACAGTCTTTGCCGCTCGACTAGCACGATGACGGGGGTATCCAACACGACGGGCATCACGGTCGAATCCGTGGTGGCTGGAGTCAATGGTTTCACGATCAACCTGACAGCCGCATCGTCCGGTAGCACCTACGTGGGCTGGGAACTGTTCACCCAGTAGTTTTCCTGGCCAGACAAGATCTCGATTTCCGATGGGCTAGCTATAGACCCCACTGGGTATGCCGACTCCTATCTATGCTGCAATCGGTGCGTCCGAGATCACCTCCATGCAGGCTGCACAGGGTGGTAGCGGTAGTGGCGGTGGGGGCATCGTTTGGTCGCTTGGGACTCCGTGGTCAAGCATGATCCCTGTCATCGATGCCGCGGGTGACGCTACGATTCTTCTCGTTGAGGGGGACCCGACTGGTACTCCGCGTGTCATCACTGGCAAACCTGACGGTGCCGGGGGGTATCTCCCTCAGGACTTCTCGCACATCATCTTCGTTGGGGCGTCCCCGGACCTGGCATCCAACACCGTGACGGTGCAGATGGATGCAAACGTCAGGATAGACCCAGGGGTGCTCCGATCCAAGGACATCATGTGGGTACCCAGTGCGGCCAATATCGTAGCCAATCCGTCACCGGCATACGAGGTTGACCTTGACGGGGGCGGGATTACTCCAGCAGGACCCATCGGGGGCAGTCTATTTCGTACATCCACGTCGAACGGCCCGAACAGTTTCAGACTTCGGAACGGTGCGATCCTGGATGGGACGAACCTGGCACCCGCTAGCGAAGCAATCGCACGGCTTCGCCCTGGATTTGATGGCGAGGTTGTGCTGAACATCGTGAGCTACGGGGGCGTCATCGGTCCCAAGTGTTTCATCAACTTTGCTTCATTCACCCCCCCGCCGTTCCCACACAGCACAACTGCCATCGTGCTTGTGGACATGGATGCGAAGACGGTGGTGAACCCGGCGTACACCTCCCCAGGGGGGGTCAGTCTTGTATCAGTCCAGCAGGACCAGACAAAGCGGGACACGGCAGGCTACATTGCCTACGATGACACGGCTGCGAATCCACCCCTCGGGGGCACGGATGTCCAGGCTGGCATCGATGCCGTCAAGTACATGATAGGCAAGGCCGACGAGAACCCAGACAAGACGGCTGGGATTGCTGTGACAGGACCTGGGGGGACTGTCATTGTTGCCAACACCAGCATCACGGCTACATCTCGGATTCAACTCACGATCCAAGATGGTGGTGTAGCGCCCACCGCAGGGGTCTATGTCTCAGCGAGGACCGTGGGGGTGAGTTTCACCATCCAGTCCCTCAATCCCCTGGATGTGGGGGTTCAGGTCTACTACCAGATATGGGAACCGGCCTAAGTCCCGATGGGCAAGCTATAGGGCCCAATCAGTATGCCGACCCACATCTATGCCGCAATCGGTGCGACTGAGGCCACCGCCCAAGAGGTCATTTCTTCGGCGTCTTCGGAGTACCTGAGGTCCAACGTCCAAGTCTACGTGGATGCCACGTCTGGCGACGATGGGAATCCAGGGACGAGTGGTTCTCCTGTGAAGACCCTGATCCGGGCTCTGGAAATACTCCCTGTGGCCTGGGCAGGGAAGTGCCGCATCCACCTCGCCGCAGGGACGTACGACATGCCCCTTCGGTGGGCCACTGGTAGCCCCATAGCTGGGGGCCAGCGTCTTCTGGTAGAAGGGCACATGAGCGTGATCGTTCCCGGGACGATCACGGGTGTGGCCTTCGATGCCCGGAACTGCCTGGTCATCACCGACAACACTCTCGTGATGACCCCGAACGCCCACCGGCTGATGTACGTGGAGTTCCTGACCGGGACCCACGCGGGATGGCGCTACCCGATCACCGCCAACACACCTACTGACCTGACACTGCTCAAGGGTAACACCAATCCTTTGCCCCCTTCCCCTGGGGACTTGTTCCAGGTGGTGGTGCCCGACGCGGTCATCCAGACGCTCGCGCTAGCCCATGGCATGACGTACACGGGTGTCATCGCCGCATTCAAGGACTGCGACATCTCGATGGACCCGTCGTCGTTGAACTACGAGCAGGACTGCTCGATGATGTTCGATACCTGCCGGTTCACGAACCCAAGCCTGGTGCTTCTTCGCACCCGCACCCTCAATGTCACGAACGGGGAGGCCTACTTTGGCCCGTTGAATGCGGGTATGCGTCACGAGTTCGATGACTTCCCCCAGTCAATCTCGGATGACTACGCGAATGGAGTGATTTTCCAGGCCGCCGTTGCGTCCGTCGGCAACGCAGGCTCGATGACGGGCACGAGCATGGTTCACGAGGGTGGCAACATCTCGGGGAGCTTCACCGCACAGTGGGGCGGGGCGATGACCTTCCATGGGGTCGATGTGAACAGTACGGTCGGCCTGGCCCTTGATGCGGATGGCGGATACGTGACACTGGGCGGGGCTTCTGGGCAGCCCATCAGCAAGATACGGACACCCTCGCAGAACTCGTTGCAAGTGGCAAACGGCGGTCGGGGGTCGTTCAGCAACATCCAGACGACATCGATCCACATCAACGGCAACGGAGTGCTGGTCGATGGGGTCGGGTCCCGTGCTGCCCTCGTCGGCGTGACGACTCCCAGTCCCATTGCCCGCTACGGGATCGTCGTGTCGAACGGCGCGTACTGCAACGTGGACGCAACGACGACAGCGAATGGGGTCCTTGGGAACTTCATCGTGGACTCGATCCCAGGTTCCTGGGCCAACAACCGTGTCAACGGCGTCTTCTCGAACCTGGTCTCCCGGCTCGATGGTGGATCCCCTGTGCTCTTCAGCGCCGGGCCCTACGTGAACGGGAACACGGCGAACTACATGAGCTTCGTGGTCCGGGTTGCTGTGGGTGCAAATGCTGCCACGGTTTCGAGTAACCTCGTACGGGCTGCGTCCGCACTGCGGGGGACCATCATGCGGGGCCAGCCAGGGATCGCCATCCAGTCCGTAGCACCTGGAGCGGGCAGCGTCACCGTCACACTTTCAGCCATGGCCATGGTCACGCCTGTCGATGTACTCATAGAGAACATCGGTAACTGACCCCTCTTCCTCGGAACTAACGGGCGTAACTACAGCATGGCGTGCGACCGATTCGTTCACTGGCACGGTGAGAAGAAGCGCCCCCACCGGGAAGAAATCGAGGCTGCCCTGACCGGGTACATCGGTGGGGCAGGCAGCGTCCATTGGGAAACTGACCGCTACTTCGTGGACCTCCTCGGGGCACCGTCCAACCCATTCCCCCACAGGACGTGTCCCCATGACATCCGGTGATTCGAGGTGTACCTGCACGAGGACGCCATTGACGTGATCACCCGCGAGGCGGACGAGTTCACGAACAACGTGGCCAAGGGTTTCGCCGCGCTGTGCCACCGGTACTGGCAGGGTCAGTGGGATCCCGAGTAGTAGGTGATTTTCCTGTTGACACCCCGCGCCGGGCGTAATACCTTCAGGACACCGTGAAGCTGTACCTGCCCGAGCCCATGCGCGAACGTGAGTGCGACTCCGAACGGGTCGCGCCCGTCAGCAACATCTAGGCTCGCGTCGGCTAGCGGTTAGGCCCTCAGACCTTCAATCTGATGAACGGAGTTCGACTCTCCGCGCGAGCACCCCGGGCACGTAGCACAGCAGCTAGTGCGCCAGATTGTCGATCTGGATTACGGGAGTGCAAGTCTCCTCGTGCCCGCCACGTTCCCATCGTCTAGTGGCCCAGGACCCCGGATTCTCAGTCCGGGTACGGGGGTTCAAATCCCCCTGGGAACGCCATACCCGCATCGTTCATCAGTAGGACATCGGCTCGTCACGCCGAAGAGGAGGGTGCAACTCCCCCTGCGGGTGCCAGAAGCGTAAGTTCCCCCATGAAAGAATATCCCCAGATCCCCTACCTGACCACGGGACAGAAGTTCCGAGAGATTTCCGGGGCCTACATCTTCGACAAGCTGGACGGGTCCTCCATGCGGTCGGAATGGTCCCGCAAGAAGGGCTGGTTCAAGCACGGGAAGCGTCACGGGCTTCTCGATGACAGCAATCCCCACCTGAAGGTCGTTCCCGAGATCTTCGAGAAGACCCTTGCGGAGCCCCTGGGAAAGATCGCCCGGGACAACCGCTGGCAGGAACTTGTGGTCTTCTACGAGTTCTGGGGGGACAAGAGCTTTGCTGGGTTGCATGAGGAAGGAGACCCGAAGTTTCTCTCCCTGTTCGACGTGGCCGTGGACAAGAAGGGGTTTCTCTCACCATCGGAGTTCATCAAGACCTTCGACGGGAAGGTGCCGACAGCTACGTTCCTCGGGAACTACAACTGGACCCGGGGTTTCGCCCAGATGGTGTGGGACATGGACATCCCCGGAGTCACTTTCGAGGGTGTGGTCGGGAAAGCAGGGGAGCGACACGGGATCGTCCGGGCGAAGGCCAAGACCCGGGCCTGGATCGAGAAGGTCCACCATGTCTATCAGGACAAGGCGGACCTCATCATCAACAGCTAGAATTCCGGCTGATGTGACCCATCGCCCAGCCCAACCAGTGCATCCTTGGGATTCTTCGATGGTGCCTGCGGGATCGTCAAACGTAGGCTTGACAGGCCTGGCCCCACAGGCTACCTTCACCACGCTATGAGCCGCCCCACCGCAACCAGCGTTCGTGACCGCTTTACCAGCGGCACCCGTCTGCACGTTGCAGGGGTAGCTCCAATGGTAGAGCGCCGGGCCGAAGACCCGGGCGTTGTGAGTTCGATTCTCACCCCCTGCACCACGTCCTTTCGACAGCAACGTTCCTAGCACACACGCTGGGGTCGTTCAGCAGTCAAGGACATCCGGCTCTGACCCGGAAGACGAGGGTGCGATTCCCTCCCCCAGTGCCACCCAGACCGGGTTGGTCCAGTGGGACGGACATCTGGCTTTGACCCAGAAAACGCGGGTTCGATCCCCGCACCCGGCGCCGCGAGCGTAATACGGTTGACAGCACCGTTTGCAGGTCTATATTGGACCCTTAATCCTGTCATGTTGACCACCCTGCCGACCACCCTGCACCTGAAGCGGACCGCCGGACTCATGTCCGGCAGCAAGTCCGTTTGCGGGCGTAGCTCAATGGCAGAGCAGGAGACTCTTAATCTCAAGGCTGGGGGTTCAAGTCCCCCCGCCCGCACCAGACGCAGACCCGAAGCCATCGTTCGTGTCTGCGGTCGTAGCTCAGTGGAAGAGCGGCGAGCTTCTACCTCGTCGGTCGTGGGTTCGACTCCCACCGGCCGCCCCGTCGTCCGAGTGTGATTGCCACCCCGGGCGGGTGGCACCAACACGCGGGCGTAGTGTAGCGGTTGCACACCTGGCCTACACCCAGGAAGACGCTGGTTCGATCCCAGCCGCCCGTACCAAGAAGAGGTCACGACAATGGGTACCAGGAACAGCAGCATGATCGTCACGGTGCTCGCTCCCGCCATGGGAACGCTGAGCCCGTCCCGGTCATGCAGTTCCAGGTGCCCGTCGTGCTCGCGTCCAGCGAGCCCTACCAGCGGACGAAGGTCATCCCGACCGTCGTCCAGTAGCCGGTAGGCAGCTCGCCCGCTTCGTCCAGCGGCAGGACACCTCGGGGTTGACCCGGGGGATCACGGTTCGACTCCGTGACAGGGCGCCACGCATGAAGGCGTGAGGAAGGACTGACTTCCCCTCGTAGCGCAGTAGAAGCGCATCCCGTTCCTACCGGGAAGGTCGCGGGCGCACATCCCGCCGAGGGGTCTGTAGGTTCATCTGTCCCCGTGGCGCAATGGAACAGCGCATTGGCCTCCGAAGCCAGGGGTTGCCAGTTCGAGTCTGGCCGGGGACGCCCTGATCTTTGACAACATGGTGTCAGTCTCCCCCCGTAGCTCAGCAGCATAGAGTGCCTGGCTACGAACCAGGAAGTCGCGGGTGCGATTCCCGCCGGGGGGTCTACATGGAAGCGTGGCCGAGCGGCTTATGGCATTCGGTTGCTAACCGAAAGGAGCTAACCCCTCCCGCAGGTTCAAATCCTGCCGCTTCCGCCAGTTTCAGCACATCTCCCCGTGGCCCAACGGATCAAGGCGCTGCGCTACGAACGCAGACGTGAAGGTTCGAGTCCTTCCGGGGAGACCATCGGCGTGTAGCGAAGCCTGGTATCGCGCCCGGTTCGGGTCCGGGAGACCGGGAGTTCAAATCTCCCCGCGCCGACTATGAAGATCAACAGCGTGTAGCGAAGCCTGGTATCGCACCTGAATGGGGTTCAGGGGATCGTGAGTTCAAATCTCACCACGCTGACCACGGAAGCGCAAGCCGATAGCTGACGACGGCATCCGATTCGAGGTCGGACGAGGGCTAACCACCCCTTGGGCGTTTGACCCGCCCCGCTTCCGCTACTCGAAGTGCCAAGTGTCGATCAACGGGTGTTCCCCAGCGTGGGTGCGGATCTCGACCACCGACGGGTCCGGGTCTTGACGACCATTGAGCATCAGCAGCGTGCGTACCATGCTTTTCTTCTGGATGTCGTTCATATCGAACGGGGGGATGACCACGCGCAAGGGGCCTCCGAATTGGTCGATGGTGAAGGTGTCATATTCCGAGGTGTGGGAACAGTACAGGGTCAACACGATAGAACTCTACAACGGAGTATAGCCTAGCGGCCAGGCGCTTGCTTTGGGAGCAAGATCACGGGGGTTCGATTCCCTCTACTCCGACTTTGGTGGGATGGCCGAGTGGTTTATGGCGGCGGTCTTGAAAATCGCTGGGCTCGGAAGGGTCCCGGGGGTTCAAATCCCTCTCCCACCGCTACATGGAGGACAGCCGGATGTTGGTTAGCCGGGCTTGTCTGGAAAGCAAGTGGGCCGGAAACGGTCCCAGGAGTTCAATTCTCCTGTCCTCCGCCGGGCGTAACTTGCCCATGAACCAGAAAGAGATGGTCAAGATGTTTCTCTGCCCTGGCTGCGTCTGCGGCAGCAACACCGAGTGCGGCAAGTACAAGCCCTACAACCCAGCACTGGGGGGTTGTGAAGGTCACGTCCTGGGGACGTTGACGATGGGCACCGGGTCGTTCGCCTTGGGGATGCCCAAGGGTTTCAACCGCCCGTCCCGTGTCGAGAACGGTGACCCCTCCGCGCACAGCAACAAGATGGTGATCCACCTGTTCCCGAAGGGCGTCGAGGTGGTGAACTGGGACCCCCTGTACAACGTCCCCGTGTGGAAGCTGGTGCAGGATGGCTGCCTGTTCGTTCGCCTTGCCCTACCCAGGATTGGTGGGTGGGTCATCAAGGTCATCGAGGGGGGCAGCCCCACGGACTATCCAACGGCCATCGACATGACTCCCCACTACGGGGAGTACGACTGATCGGGAACACGGGCGTAACAACCCCATGGAAGCTACCACCTACAACACTTTGGTACAGGTGGTCACCACCCGCAGCACCACCGTGAAGGAGTGCCTGGGCACCATCGAAGACCGGCTTCGCAGCGCCATGCGGGATGTCATCCGGGCCGGGCCAAGGGTTCACCCGGAAGTGTTCTTACCCCTGCTACAGACCCTTCAGGACGCCCTGGACGCCCATGATCAGGCCGCGTCCCAGACAGAATTCTCGTTGGCTGAGTTGAAACACCTGGTACAAGCCCCGGTGGCCCCCGGTGGGGCACCCGAAAACGGATCAGGACATCCCGATGAGGGACACCAGTGAACCTGCTACCCGAAGCCCCTTGGGCCAGAGTAGGGGTGTGGGGTTGACCGAAGGTTGCGGAAGAACCGGACACCGCTCGTGCTGGTAACAGCACGGGGCCTGGCCGCGAACAGCCGGTGTAGGGAATCGCGTTTCCTGAAGGGTCATTTACCTGGTGGTGGGGGTTCGATTCCCCTCCGTGGCACCAAAGTCGAGCGTAACAAGACCATGGACAAGAAGAACATCCAGGCGATCATCGACCGAGCACGGGCCAAAGCGACGGTCCAGAAGGAAGAATCCCAGACCCAGGCTGAAGTCAACGCCAGGGTCGCCGCCGAGGCCCGCCGCAAGGCCATCATGGATCGGGTCAACCGCTTCCTGACGGAACACCTGGAAGGGGCTGTCACCCGTACCATCGTGGCGGAGCAATCCAAGGTGCTCCTTTTCGAGGGGGATGATACGGATGACGATGGCGTCTTCGCGGAGGCACTCTGCGCCGAGCTACGAGGTGCAGGGTACAGGGCCACTGTTGTCCCCCGCAATGAGCCGTCCGGTAAGATGGGTTACGGCCGAGGGGATGACTTCGTCACTGTTCCCTGCGTTTACATTGACCTGTGACCCCTTCCTGGGCGTAATCCCAGCATGGCAAATCTCACCGAAGGTCAGACGATCCAGGTCAAGGGTTCCGGGTCCTCCGTGTGGACCCTCAAATGCGTGGGTGGCGTTGTGTATTGCAACTGCCCGGCATGGAGGAACATGGGCGGACCTGTGGATACCCGCGTCTGCAAGCACATGGTCCGCGAGGGCTTCAGCAACACCGCCCCCATCGCCCCACAGCCTGCCCCCGTCACTCAGCCCACCCAGTCCGCCCCTGCCCAGCCCGTGACCCCCAAGGAGCCCCCCGTTCTCCTGGCCCACACCTGGGACGGGGCCGACGACCTCACCGGCTGGTGGATGTCCGAGAAGTACGATGGCGTGCGGTGCTGGTGGGACGGGACGAAGTTCCTGTCCCGCCTCGGGAACGAGTTCCACGCCCCGGCGTGGTTCACCGAGAAGCTCCCCAAGGAGACCCTGGACGGTGAGCTCTGGATGGGCCGGAAACTGTTCCAGCAGACGGTCGGCATCGCCAAGAAGCAGGTTCCCGTGGACGACGAGTGGCGGAAGCTCACCTTCATGGTGTTCGATGCCCCTGACCGCTACCTTCCGTTCGAGACCCGCTTCGCCCACCTCGACAAGGTACTCGCCGGGCTGCCCTACGTGAAGCCGGTCAAGCAGGAGCCCTGCTACGGCATCGCGCACATCAAGGCCGCCCTGAAGGCGGCAACGGCCCTTGGTGCCGAGGGGCTCATGCTGCGGAAGCCCGGCTCCATGTACGAGCCCGGTCGGTCGAACACCCTCCTCAAGGTCAAGGAGTTCACCGACGCCGAGGCGACCGTCACCGGCTACGAGCCCGGCAAGGGCAAGCACAAGGGCCGGGTCGGGGCGCTGGTTCTCAGGTCAGACACCGGCAAGGAGTTCAAGGCCGGGACGGGCCTGTCGGACAAGCAGCGGTTGGTCCCCCCGTCCGTGGGTTCCAGGGTCACCTACCGCTACCAGGAACTCACCCAGGATGGGATTCCCCGGTTTCCTGTTTTTTTGGGGTGCCGTGATTACGAATAACCCCGACGATTTCCCTTGCACCCTGGCTTTTCCGGGCGTACATAGTGGCTGACACCATGTTGATGCGTACCACCACACGAATGCGGACGCGCACCGCCGGTCGAACTACCATAGCGTAGTTCCCGGCAGCGGAGTCCCTCGTGCTGGCGTCGCTCAATGGTGGAGCACCTCTTTCGTAAAGAGGACAATGTGGGTTCGATTCCCACCGCCAGCTCCCGAAGTTCGTGCTGGCGTAGCCTAGTGGTGAGGCCCCTCCATGGTAAGGAGGCCGACGTGGGTTCGATTCCCACCGCCAGCTCCATCGTGCCGGTGTAGTTCAGCGGTAGAACGTCGCTCTTGTAAGGCGAATGTCGGGGGTTCAATTCCCTCCACCGGCTCCGTGGACGGGAAGCTCAACGGTCGAGCAGTCGGCCTATAACCGTCAGGAAGCTGGTTCAACTCCAGTCCCGTCCACTTTCTGCCAGGGTAGCTCAGTTGGTAGAGCAGGACTTTCATACGGTCAAGGTCGGAGGTTCAACTCCTCTCCCTGGTACCTTCCCCAACATCATCCTCGTGCTTATCCTTGCCCCCACAACACCAAACACGGGCGTAATGGGACCATGACAACGACACGAGGGGCGACAGCCCTGGAACTGAAGATGAACGCACTTCAGAAGGCGTTCCAGAAGGCCGGGCTGACCCTGACCTACGCGGATCAGCCTTTCGCACGGGGGGGGAACGCCGATGACGTGTTCGGCCTGGACATCGGGAGGACCGTCTCCGGCAACCGGCGCGACGAGTTCTTCCGCATCTGGTGGGGACACGAAGACAACGAACTCCAGGTCGTGTCCGTGGACAAGCGCCTGGCCCAGGTGGTCTTCCTGGTGCGGGAGCCCGTACGTGAGTTCACGACCGCACTGCCCGAGTTCGCCGTGCGGGCACACGGGGGCACCGAGGAGGGTTTCAAGGCGATGCTCGCCCAGAACGGGATCAAGCCCCGGGACGTGATCGAAAAGAACCTGTCACGGAACTACGTCCTGGTGCGCCGGAAGACCACCCGTGCCGTCCGTCACTACCTGATGGGTAGGGACGAACGCCAGTTGTTCATCGCGGAACTGCGGTCACCAGCGACCACCGTGAAGCAGGCCCACGACAGTCTCAAGAGTGAAGATGTCACCTTCGCGGAGGGACGGGCACCCGGGAAGACCCTCCGACAGGGTGAGTGGTTCTTCGTGAACCCCACGCCCGAGGAACTGGCCATGCTGGAACAGGCCATCAAAGACAAGCGGACCATCGTGGCCCGCAAGGTGGACCTCCGGGGTGCCATGGCCCGCAACGACGTGTCGGGTCGGTGGCGTCGTTCCACCAAGGTAACCCGGAACGTGGGGGGCAACCCCCATGTTGCAGACGAGGTTGTCACCTCCGTGCCCGCAGTGCTGGAACACGGGTTCCCGGTGCGGCAGCGCATGGAGGTCTACGTCCGGGGTGCCGTCCGCCATGTGGACCACACCACGATCAAGCTGAAGACCTGGCGAAAGGTCATCAGGAACAACGAGGGTGGGACCACCGCCAGCCTCGGAGGCGGTTCCTGGATCGACTGACTTCTCGGGCGTAATGTGCCCATGATGACCCCCGACGAGTTCAAGGCCCTCTTCGCCACCATCAACGACTGGGTTGCCACTCACGGGAGGTTCACTCGCGGCATCGTCAACGGCTACATCGCCGTTGACGTGTTCGAGTACGAGGACGACAAGGTGCGTATCTCCAGGCGCCGTGAGTCCAAGGCCATGGAGATCCTCCGCAAGGAGAACCACAACCCCGTGCTGATGATCAACGAGGACGGCAGCACCCTTCGCTACCACGGGGAGTTCTGCTACATCGAGGACCACCTGAAGGCCCTGGTCGCGACGTAACACCATGGACGACCCCAAGCCCCCACAGACCCCCGAGGAAGCCATCAAGGCCATCCGTGCCGCTGTCACCGAGGGGCGCATCAAGTTCGGTAGGGACACCATCACTGCCGAGTACGACGACGAGATCCAGCGCATCTTCGTGGCCGTCCGCAGGGTCATACTGGGAAGGGAGCCCCCCAGGGGTCTGTGGACTGCTGACGGTGAGCACATCGGCAACGTGCTCGAAAAGGACCCAGTCACCCATGACTACTCCCCCAAGAGCTACGCCGCCTGCGAGCAGGCATCCAAGGAGCTGGGCATCACCATCACCCCCAGGACTGTGTGGGAAGATGCCGGTGCCGCCTTGCGCTCTCTGGACTCGACCCAGGTGAGGTCCTGACCCGGGCGTAACTGGGGCATGAAGAAGCCCAAGCCCATCCCCCGCATCAAGAAGTCCATCCCCGTCGGGCCTGTCCCAGAACTCGACATCCTTCGCGTCCGCTACCACATGGAGTACGGCAAGGGCCGCGAGCAGTACGTCAGGTCCATCCGCATCCCATGGAACGGGAAGCAGTGGATGAGCGTGCTCAACAAGGAGGGCCCCTGGCTGCCCATGTGCTGCGGGAACATATCGGCCATCCGAGACTACCTGATCGCCACCCTGCGGGAAGACGGGTGGCTCGACGTGTCGAGGCTCGCGGATATCATCGGACTGTTGAAGTCCCACGACGGCTTCGATGAGTGGTTCAAGGATGAGTTCAAGCCCACGGAGGAGGTCCTCCGCGACCCCATGTACAAGCTGGTCCAGGCCTGGAACGCCGTGAAGGACCGTCGCATGGTGCCGTGGCAGGACAAGCCCCGTGTGGGCCGGGACAATCCCGCTGAAGAACTGGAGAAAGCCCTAGGGGGCTACAACATCCAGGAGCTCTTTCACATGGGTACCTACCAGGACCCCGATGAGCAGAAGCGGCACGAGTACGAACACGAGCGGGACCGTGTGCTGGCCCTGGGCAAGGTCTTCGGACCCCTGCGGACCATGTACCAGAACTTCATCGAGAAGCACATGTCCGTGGTGGTCGAAGGCTTCGCCATCGTCCACAAGAGCCAGCCCAACAAGCCTCTGGACACCCGTGGAGGCCCGGCCGTGTACGGCACCTTGAAGGAAGCCGAGGAGATCGTTGGCTGGTGGGTGAAGGACCAGGAGAGCAACGGCCACGACGACAAGATGGTGCGGGAGGACTTCAGCATCCATCCCTGCCGGATGACCATCGAGAAGGGCATCGAGATCTTCCCATGAAGAAGACATCCCGTAGGGGCGAGGTCCGCGCCTGTGGGCACGTATGGAAGCCCGATAGTGATGGTGTGTCCACCGTGGTCCACGGGCGGTTCACGGTCATCACATGGCGCTTCGGGGACATCCACCAGTCCAAGGTGTTTGTGGACTACCCCAAGTCCCGTGACCCCATGGGGACCGAAGTGGGCATCTGTCTCCGCCCCGGGAAGACCCGCAAGGAGGCCATGGAACATGGACTGGCCTGGGTGGACAAGTACATCAAGGCCGGGGGACCAGAAGGTCCAGACACCCTGTTCCCGAAGCTGTACCGGGACTGGCGGACCATCTACCGGACCAGGCTGAACATCCTGGACCATCTCTTCTTCGTCATCGGGAACGGGTACACCTGGCTCGACGGGGGCATCATTGCTACCAGCGACGAGAAGCCAACCAGGGTGAAGCACCCCAAAGGAGCCCCGGAGTTCGCCACCCCGGAGTTCTACGCCCTGGAGGACCGACATCTCCAGCACACCATCATGCAGGCAGCAGGGGATGCCAGGGAAGAGAAGATGAAGGTTGGTCCCCTACCTGACGACGGGAAGCCCCGACACTTCTACCCGATCTGCGAGTACAGCGATGTCCTCAACACCCCCGAGGATGTGCGGGAGGACTGGTTGAAGGTGGTCTACGAAGCCGCCGTGGTCCTCCGTGACCGACAGTCCATCGAACCGGACAGCTACCATGACACCGAGAGGTGTGCGAACAATCGAGAACATGGGCGTAAAGTGGTGGAAGAGCTCGAAGCCAAGTACCCCCACCTGAGGTGCCCATGACTCCCTACGAAGACGCCAAGGCTGCCTTGAAACGGCTCACCCAGGATGATATCCGCAGGCTCATCCATGAACTGGAGCACGAGTCGGGGATGGCCCTGTGCCCAAAGGCAGAGCAGGACGGGGTTGATGATCCCCGGGACTACGTGGTCGAGATCACCAAGGAATTGCGGGACCTCACCAAGATCAGGGTCGTCAAGACCCTCCGGGAACTGGTCTACGTGTCCCTGGGGGATGCCGTGTCGGTAGCTGTATCCGCCCCCAGCGAGGTGGCCAGGTTCCCGTGGTCCAGGCGCACTGACATGCAGCGCCTTGTAGACCGCCTCAGGACTGCCGGGGCCGAAGTCGCGGTCCGAAGGGAAGTCCCCTGACGATTTCTGTTGCATCCGTCCCCGGGCGGACGTAATTTAGGCACGCACCATGTTCCCGCTCTCCAGCTACCCCTTCAGCATTACCAGCGCCGGGACGGCGATCCCGGCAGCGGTGTGTCTGTACCCGAGGGTAGCTCAGCGGCTAGAGCAGTCGGTCGATAACCGACAGGTCGCGGGTTCAAGTCCCGCCTCTCGGACCAAACGCGGTACTTGCGCTGGGCGTTAGCCCAGCAGCAAGTTCAACCGCGGGTGTGGCGCAATGGTAGCGCATCTGACTGCCAGTCAGAATGTTGAGGGTCCGAGTCCCTTCACCCGCTCCCCAGTTCAATACCATAGTTATCAGATTGAACTTGGTAGAGGTTCAATCATGCGAGGGGTTCGATCCGATGCGCTTCGGGATGATTGCTTGCGGCTACGGGTCGAGGAGCGCCTGTCGCTGAACGAGATCCACGTCAGGACGGGTGCGCCCAAAGGGACCCTGTCTGGGTGGCTTCGAGAACACCCACTCACCGAGGATGAACGGAGGTCGAAGATCAACTCGCGGGGGTCCCGCTGGGTGCCTAAGAAGAATCGCGGTGAGGAGTCCGTGCTCCACCAGATGGCACAAGGTCGCGTCCTATCGCACAGCCAGAAGGGGAAGATCGCTGAGGCCGCAGTCCTGATCCGGCTGCTGATCCACGGGTTCAACCCCTTCACGTCCATCTTCGACGGGGATTTGACAGACTGGTTGACCGAGATCCCTAGTACCGGCAAGGTGTGGAAGATCCAGGTGAAGCTGGCTGTCCCCGATGCGAATGACAAAGGGCTTCCTAGCATTCGGCTGAAGCATGATGCGGGTAAGTACAAGAGGGGAGATTTTGACTTCATCGCGGTTTACGACCTGTTCACGGATACCTGCTATGTGTGGTCCTGGGACGAGGTTGTGGAACGAGCATGGTTGACCATCAAAGAGGATGCTAGAGAACGCTGGGACAAATTGCTGCGGGCGTAGCCTAGAGGTCAGGCACTTGCTTCCCAAGCAGGACTACACGGGTTCGAGTCCCGTCGCCCGCTCCATGTCCCGTCGCGGGAGTAGCTCAATGGCAGAGTTCCAGACTTCCATTCTGGCTGTTGCGGGTTCAAGTCCCGTCTCCCGCTCCAAACGCACCGTCTGACACCAGGCGGTCGTGACGCAATGGTAGCGTTCCAGACTTTTAATCTGGGAGTTGGGGGTTCGAGTCCCCCCGGCCGCACCATGGTTCCCATCGAGGACGTAACACCCCATGATCCCCATCGATCAGTGTGAAGACCGCAGGCTGTACAGGGTCAATGCTCGGAACTTCACCCTGGGCGTGTACGATGCTGGCCAGTGTGCCTTCATCGGCATCAGGACGAAATTCTATGACAGGTTCCTCGACCGGGAATTTCACTGGAACTACGGAGGGCCCCACGGGACCGCCCGACCTGAGGAAGCCCTTCCCGTGACTTTTCCCGGGGACCTCGGGCTGGACGAGAACGACCCCCTATTCAACTGGCTGGAAGAGGCAGAGAAGACGTACAATACTCCCACGCAGGAATAGATCAGTGGCAGATCGCCAGCTCGAAACGCTGGAGGCCGTGGGTTCGACCCCCGCTCCCTGTACCGGACGATTTTCCTGTTGACACCCCAGCCCCGAAGGGCTACCTTCATCCCGATCAGTAGGACTACCATGGACTCCCGGACCACCACCCCCCGTCTCGACCGCCTCTGGCGTCGCTCCCTGAGTGACGCTTCCAGGTCGGGCACTGGGGTGCGGGCGGGTCTCCAAAACCTGCTGTCTGTGGGGTTCGATTCCCCCCCGGCCTGCCAGATGTGGGACGGCCCGCTCAATTCCACCGGCTCTCCGACCGTTTCACGGGACGGTAGCTCAGTGGTAGAGCAGTGGGCCGTTAACCCGCCCGTCGGGGGTTCAATTCCCTCCCGTCTCGCCAGCCATCGACACCATCGCTGTTATTGATCGCAGCGCGGGGCGCGCGTCTGCAAGCATCAATGGAGCGGTGGCCGAGTAGCGAAGGCGTCCGGCCGTAACCCGGATACACCACACGGGAGTGCGAGTCTCCCCCGCTCCACCACGTTGGAAGACGTGAACAGGCGTCGGAACCACGAAGGCAGTGGAGCAGACTGTAAATCTGCCGCCCTCAGGGCATTGCGGGTTCGAGTCCCGCCCGGCGCACTCATGGTAGCCGTGGTGTAGTAGTCTGCACGCCAGGTTGTGGCCCTGGAAGTACGGGTGCGATCCCCGCCGGTTACCCCACTTCGCATCGTGACCCAGACGGTCGGGGACCCGGCTGCAACCCGGGGCAAGGTGGTTCGACTCCACCACGATGCTCTGTGGCCGTAGCTCAATAGTAGAGCGCCGGGTTGTGGCCCCGGAGGTACGGATGCAAGTTCCGTCGGTCACCCTATGGGGGCGTAAGGTCACACAGGAGACGGACCATGCAGGACGACCTGGGCGACCGGATGAAGATGTACGAGCGGGACTGGGCCAGCGGCCCGCCTGATCGACCGCACAGTGATCCCCGAGTGGCCTTGGGGTATCTGGACCCGACGCTGCCCATCTGTGTCCGTCTTGATGGGCGGGCCTTCCACACGTTCTCGATGGGTCTTCCACGTCCCTACGATCCACGGCTGGCAGCTTTGATGGTGGACACCACCCGGTGCTTGGTCGATGAAACCAACGCCCGGGTCGGGTTCACCCAGTCGGACGAGATCACCATGGTCCTTCTTCGGGAGTCCGAAGAAGCCACCCCCTACTTCGGTGGGCGCGTCCAGAAGCTCACGTCAGTCCTGGCTTCCATCGCCAGCGTCCACTTCAACCGTGAACTCCCGAACTACCTGCCCGAAAAGGCAGATCGCCAGCCCGTGTTCGATGCCCGGGTGTGGAACGTCCCGTCAGAGGACGAGGCTGCGAACGTGATTCTGTGGCGTGAGCTTGATGCCTACAAGAACGGGATCGCAGCCTTGGCCCTGTGTCACTTCAGTGCCAAGGCCCTGCACGGTCTGGGACGGGCGGACATGATCCAGATGCTGGAGGACAAAGGGGTGGACCTGTCCGCCTACCCCCGGCACCTGTACAACGGCACGTACGTCGTCCGGCGCAAAGTCATCCGGGCGTTCACCACGACCGAGATGGACAAGCTGCCCGAGAAACACGATGCCCGGACCAACCCTAATCTCATGGTGGAACGGGGCGACCTGTTCTACCTACCGGGCCTACCACCCCTGATCAGGGTGGCAAACCGGGTAGACGTGCTGTTCCACGGTGCCGACCATGTTATGGTAGAAGACATGCTCCCCCGAGAGGATTCTATTCCATGTCCAGCGTGATCCCCGTCCGTACCAACATGCCGTGGCTGGAAGCCCGGACCATCCTTCTCGTTCAGCATGGAAGCCATGCCTACGGGACCAACCTGCCCACGTCCGACACGGACTACAAGGGTGTCGCCGTACCCCCCAGGGAGTACTTCCTAGGGTTCTCTCAGAAGTTCGAGCAGGCCGAGAGCAAGGAACCTGACCTTGTGATCTACGACATCAGGAAGTTCTTCCAGCTTGCCCGGGACTGCAACCCGAACATCATCGAGGTGTTGTGGGGCGAGCGTGTAGACGACGTGATACTGACCCCCGAGGGGCGGTTGCTCGTGGACAACCGGGACCTGTTCCTGTCCAAGAAGGCCCGGCACACGTTCAGCGGGTATGCCCTTGCCCAGCTCAAGAGGATCAACGTCCACTATCGCTGGCTGACCAACCCGCCGAAGGTGATGCCCCTTCGGGAGTCCTTCGGGCTGCGTCCCGAGAATGAGATGACCCCTGCCCAGCGGGACCAGATGGGTGCCGCAATGGCGATGGTCATCCGCGAGGTTGCCACCTGGCATGACCTCGAATGGACCGAACTGGATGAACCCGGTCGGATCGCCCTGCGGAAC
>Ga0315295_10001550_pt1 | contig 19746 bp, 24 predicted proteins | sample YL17G14_0_MG_FD_204453 | JGI IMG/M metagenome (GOLD analysis project Ga0315295, IMG submission 204453) | Sediment microbial communities from Yellowstone Lake, YNP, Wyoming, USA - YL17G14_0 | ecosystem: Environmental > Aquatic > Freshwater > Lake > Sediment | place: USA: Wyoming | collected...
ATTAGATAGTAGTCCAATAATTTGGACTACTTCTGCGGAACAAAAATCCGTTGAATGAAACATACTTGTGTTTGCTCTTACTTGTCCATCCCAATTAACAATTTCCGCGATAGCTCGTTTACACCAGTGATAGGATATCTGTGTTAATTTGACCCAGGAAAGATCTTTTCTCATTTCAATATTGTAAGGTACTTTTATCCAAAAATGAATATAGCCTCCAGATTTAGATTCGTACCAAGAAAAATTAAGGTCTTTCAAAATTCCACGTAGTCTATTAATTTTTCTCTCCTTTTTAAGTGAAAATCGGATAGGCATGCATCCAGATCTTTCTCCAGTATATGATTCTGGTCTACTCACAAAACTTCCATCTGCTTGAAACGCAAATCGTAAAGCATCAAGGGAAGTAAAATCGTTTATTATCCCCACCCCCTTCCCAGCTTGAATCCATTCATTTCGATGTGTATATTTTATATCAGCAGCTTCTTCAATTTCTAAAGTTCTTTTGGCAATGCTGCGGCGAATCATACGATGATTGGGAGTAACAACAAGATCTATCTTTCCTGTAGATCCTGGTGTACTAAATTTAACCATATCTCCTTTGAAATTATAAGCGTAGGTTTTGGTAGGATTTACAAATTCAATAGTTCCCTGTTTTGTGTACTGCGCAATTTTATTATGTTCTTGTAAATAAAGAAAGGGGATAAATCCAATATCTGTAAGAATTTCCGTTTCTGCGTCGTAGCATGCGGGAATGCTAAATCCAGCCATATCACAACCATAATGTTCACGAGCCATGATTAAAGCAGCAACCGTATCTGTTCCTTTGAAATTAACCAAATGGGCACAACCACCTACTGCTGCTGATTCAATGCTAGATACTCCACGAAATCCAAAATCGTGAAGCTTAAAATCTATTAGATCCGGGTTTCCAGTTTTGTCGAGATAACTGAGGATTAATTTTTTCATTCCTCGTGAAAGTGTTGCTACGGTAGTTCCATACCAGCATTGCGCTAGAATTGTCTCTAGGTAATTAGTGAGCCAGAAACACTCAGGATCAGTATTCTCCACGGTCATCAAGACATTCGACGTAGGAACAACAGTTCCTTCAGGAACGGCCAGAATACGCACAGGAAGCTTACCACCATGCTTTTGAACAATATGCATCCAACCAGCGCTGTTGAAAATTTTATCTGTGCCGAAGTGTTTCGTAAAATATTTTTCAGCCTCTTCCACTTGTTCCATCTCCACAGGACGACTCAAGTATTGATCCAAGTAATATTGCAAGCCAAAAAATACTGTCTCGGGAAATAAGCCTCCACGACTCTCGAAATATGAATAAACAGTCTTTGTATTAGGCGGATATTGTCGATAGTGACCTACTTTGTAGCTATCCGTTAGCAAAACTAAATTGTTGATACTTTTCATTTTTTTCCTCCTTCGGACTATCTTCTGTAGTCCTATCAAATCTTAGATATAAAATATTGAATTATGTGACTATGATCCTCAAAAAATTTATTTTCCAATCTTGCCACGTCCATTAAAGGAATCCATTTAGCTCCTGCTGCATCATCACCATAGCTTATTTCTGGTAGTCTACCATCTTTTAGCTTTACATGGAAGGCATGGGTTATGGTTCTTCCGCGAAGGCTTCTTTCGGGATGGTCGAACATTCTACTATCTACAATACTGGAGTCTAAAATGATTTTTTCGACTCGGATTCGTGTTTCTTCTTTCAATTCTCGAATAGCTGCTTCCCTAACAGTTTCAGTACCTCGCACAAATCCGCCAGGGAGGGCATACAAACCTTTCCCTGGATTGAAACCTCTCTTAATTACAAGGACATGCCCTGCGCAGGTAACTACTACATCAGCCGTTACAAAAACAGGTACATATGGAGCATCCTTCCATGAAGCCTTATATGCCTCAATAGCCTTGTATTCTTCACTGAGTCGTACAAATTCTTTTGTCTTACGAAATTCTTTTAGAAATTCCAACACAGGAGCAGGAACTCTTTGTTCCAAAAATCGATCCTGAGTTTGTGCATCACCCGGAGAAATCATAGCTGTTTCATCATATCCTTTATGAAAAGAGATATCGAAAAAATGTTTCCTCACTGAAGTAGCATCGAGATTTTTGATTTTTTGTCCTGATAGGGGAACAAATTCCCATTGTGGAAACATACGGAGGTAATAAGAGCTAGAATCTTTATAATTTCCTAGAAGCGCTACTGATTCTCCATCTTGGATGAACTGGTCTGTAAGTGATTGAATATTGGATACCCAAAGAGAATCGCTGTAAAAGTAATCTCTAATCCCAACTATCTTCAATTTTCCCATCCATTGCGTAGAATGATGACCTGGTTGACCTTCAGGGAGTGGGAGATATTCAGGGAAGCAATCACTTAGCATTTTTCTTCGCTGCTCAAACGAGAACGGATTTTTGACGTTGGGGGCTGAGTGGGCAGATCCAATAATTACAATTACATTTTTTGCAATATCTAATGCTTGCTCTAAAAGGGCTTTATGATTGTAGTGAAATGGTTGAAATCTGCCGATGATTACGGCGTGGTCGTATTGCTCTTGTTGCATGTCTTTCTCCTTCGGGCATGCTTCTGTTGCCCTACATCTAGATTAACTGCTTTAAATCCTTTTACAATTGATAAATCTATTTCCACCGCTCTTATGATGCGAAAGTATTCTGCAATTTCTTCTTCTGTCCTACCACCTATTGGTGGATCTATCATTTCTCGATTTCCCATTAGGTGCTTGTGGATCAATCATTTCATTCCCCTTGTACGTACACATTCAATATTTGTGTTCCATCATCGAGAGTATATGCGCGTAGTTCATCACCGTCACCATAACCACGACATTCAAAGCCCCTTCGTGTATAAACACCCACGAAGCGGGAACTCGGCACGTCCGAATCTTCAGCACACGCTTTTTCTTTTATAAAACGCTTCCAATTTGATATTTTTCGTGCGGGAGCTTCATCAACTTGTTCATCCACATATTGTTGTTGGATGCAGCCGGGGTGAGCTATTACATAATCTACAATAGCTATTTTACATTCTGTTGATGAAATACTCATTTCAAATCTTCTCGTGCCTTCTCCAAAGTGCAATATTTTGGGTCAACATCATCATCTCTGAACCTATGAAATACAGGATGCCTCAATCGGTCATCTTTTGTCAACTCCTGAGCGTAAATATCGACTACGCGACCTAAATATTTGTCCTGGTTTTGTGTAATTTCGTGACGTAATGCGTCAGTCATACCACTTGCAAAACCTATTTCTAATAGTTCTTCTGCTCTTGGTTTCTTGCCTGCAATCACTGCCATGTAACCAACAGTTTGTGAAATATGATAGACAGAGACCGCTATCGCGCCAATTTGCCCTTCATATTTTCCTTTCCCCGGCTTATAACCCGAGATTATACAGGAGACATCATTTCTCTTTTTCATCTTTACCCACCCCACCCCATAACCATTATTGATATTTTTAAGTACAAGACCTTCCCCGCCTCTAGATACTACTTCGTCGAAATATTCTATTGTGGCTGGACGTTGTTCCACTGCGATGATATGTGGGTTTTTTAACTCATTAAGAGCATTTTCTAGAATCTTCCTTCTTTGATGTAAAGGCAAATGACGGCAATCAACACTTTGGAAGAAAAGAATATCCCATACTCGAAATTTGATTAAGCCTTTTTGTTTTTGTGATTGAATAGCTTTGGGAGGCAACGAAAGCATGATACTAGAAGTATCTCCAAGATCTTTTGCGCCTTCTCGAATAGCCTCCCCATCAAGAACCGTTCCCCAAGCTGATTTTGGATAAGCCTTCGTAATATGAGGAACATTAGCTGCGCGGTCGATTCTCGGAAAATCAAATCTACTGTAGAAATAGGTAGCACCTTCCTCAATGTATAGCATAAATCGAGAACCATTTAACTTCTCTTCTGCAATATAATCGGGATTATTTAACATATCGTCCCGAAACTTGCTTGTGCAACGGCTAGGCTTAATTCGAGGAATGTTCATTTGATTTTTTCTTTAGGTTAGTAGTCCCGAGGGGAATCGAACCCCCATCTCCGACGTGAGAGGCCAGTATCCTAAACCGTTAGACGACAGGACCATAATTAATTAAACCAGCTAAGAGCCAAGTTACGGCGCCTTTTAGAATCCTCCTAAACGCGCGAGCACATAACCAAAGAAATAAAGAATAAAAGGATTTATTAGTGGGTACAAAAACACAAAAAGTTTGTCTGGATTAATGGCTTTTATTCCATTATCACTTAACACCCCCACCAGAAGAGAAATCCCCACCGCATGATAATATGTTAACGCTGGGAGACCAAAAGGGACAACAAACCATCCCCACAAAGAACAAACAACCCACGCATGGAGGAAATAAACCAACGCCATGTAAGGAGGAACAACCAAAGTATACGTAATAATTTTTGATAACATCTTCTTTTTCCTTTCCTATCCTATTTTCAATTTTCTAAGCCAGTTTTCTAATCCAGTTTTCTATCGTTTTTAGAGTAGCATAATCTCCAGTGAGAACAAACTCACGTTCAAGAAAGCCTGGAGATTCTACATAATCAAATTCATGTCCTTGCAGTTTGGCTTTATCTAACTGATAACGTATATGACTACAAAGAAGTCTTCCGGCTGTAAAAGTGAATGTGGCTTTCTTCATGTTCGTCCTTTATTTGAATCGGGCCGTTGGCGTGTCAGGCCCACCGAGGATTGGAATCGAGTTTCACCGATTTGTGGTCGAGTGGTTTTTTTTTTCTTTCCGGTGAAATCTCGCAGCCAACTATCAATCCGATCAGCGGAGTGCCATCTTTCTACGACTGAACTTCCTACGGACAATAGTTCCCCTGTTTTTCTCTAATCAACTAAGTAATTTTTCTAAAACAACCAGCAATTTGAAAACCTCAAACTAACGCCTAGTCCAATTGCCAAGCCTTCCACAAAACATTCTACCTTTCTCATTTTAGCTATCACTTTCTGCGATTGGACTTAACAGTCACTTTCACGGTTTGCGACTTTAGTACGTCATAAATATTAGGACGACTACCAGGACCACCAGCAGGGTAGCACTGGTCGGTAAAAACGGTCAAACCGTATTCATCCACCGCAAAACGCTCAACACTCTCTTCTTGAGAGAGTAAACCATCTCGCTTGAGAAGTCCCTCTATCTGATCAAACGAGATACTAAAGCAAGTCCCACTATATTGATTCTTGGACTTTTTCCATGCCTTTGCTTTTCCACGCTCATAAACTGCTACGTATGCCATCTTGTTTCCCTCTAATCTAATTATACCAAATTTAGAAGTATTTGTCAATATCCAAGTAGCATAGCGTCTGCTTAGGCTACCTTTCTCCCCCTCGAATCAATTAAACCATCGCTGGTAAACTCATAACCTTCTGCCTCCAACTCTTCTACCAACTTTTCGTTTACATCAAGAGTCGCAGCCGGATTCGACAACCTGTTTTGAAGATCCTGCTTATACGCAGAACTTGGACGGAAGGTAATAACCACGATGGGGCTACCATCTTCGTGACAGTCAGGCTTAGTCACGCTGGCAACGTCTTCAGGCGAAAGAACCTTCTCCACGTTTTCTTTATTCACAGTGGACACACAAGCGGCTAGATCATCCACAGAAATCTCTCCAGCCTTGACCTTCGCCAGAAGAAGCTGTACGGTGTCTTTGTTCTGAAGTAGTGAGGGGGCTGAGAAAGAAATAGAACCATGATCTTCAATCTTCAGACCATTCCCAGCGCCAGGAGTAATCTCAGGAGCATCGGGGCTGGTGTTCACATACTCATAGAACTCGCCTTTAGCCGTCTTAAACTCTTCCTCATAATACTTGGAGACTACTTGCGCCCGGAAAGCCTTGCGAGCGATCTCGTTGATTCGAACATCACTGCAATACTGAGATTTCGCGGTCTTTTTCTTAAATGCCATTTTCCTTCCCTTTCTACTCTTATTATATCAAATTTAGAGTTATTTGTCAATACGCAAGTGCTTAGTCTTCGTCCTCGTTGTTTCCTTCGTGGAGTTTCCAAGCCATTAGAAAGAACAAAATGAGGAGAGGGTAAAAGCAAGGTGATATAAGAGCATTAGAATAACCTACTAGGTATGCATGAGCGGACGCCATACCTAACACTATGATCAAAACGCTCAGAATGTTTTCCATACTTAGATTATAGCATCCTAAGCTATATTTGTCAATATAGAGAAAGAACTATTTACGACTTCTCTTTTTTGATTTGTTGTAATGGGAAGGACCGAAGCTGGGACCATGTATTTTACGGCTTACAGGTTCCCCTAGAGAACGAATAAAATTAGCAATTTCTAAGGTGAATTCTCGAAATTTAGGGCCATGGTCATCTATACGCAAGTGTGCAAGTTCATGCCCAAGCGAAGCCATTATTGTTGAGCGTGCTACGGCACCACGATTGCTTCTCTTCCATGTTCCATCTTTTCCTTTGGTTATTCGATGTACTCTAAGGCGGATTAAACCAGAAGATTTTAAACAATCGCCATCCATTCGGGCGCATGTGAAAGCAAGGATAGGTTCAAAACGCAACTTTCTTTTCAATCCAAAATGCCTTGTGACTTTTTGGGAAATTATGAAAATATCATGCCAAACTGTTGCATCAGCCATACATCCTCCAGTATGGCACAAACATAGCGGTCTGTCTAGCTATTCGTCTTTATTAGTCGCTTGCCGTATAATGTAATCAGGAGAACTCGGTTTGTCCTTAAACTTCTCTTCAAATACTACAATAGGAATCTCACCAAATAATCCAAGTGATATAACTCCTGCCAAATAATCGTTACTATTTGAATCTTTTTTCTTCCATAGAACTCCAATTGGAATTTTTTTCTGTGATCTAATCATACTTTTTCTCCTCTTTGAATAGATAAGGGTTGATAATAAATTTCTTTGCGGGTCTTCCACGTCTCCTTATTTCCCCTCTATCCGCCTCTCTTATATATTGATAATCCAATAATAACGAAATTGCACCATCTAAAACATCTCCACGAAAGCCTAATTTCACCATTGCATCGGATCTAGTGAATTCTTCCCACCCATGTTTCTTTATACCATTTATTAATTTTTTTGCATCTGCTGATGAGGTGTCAGTTCTCATTTCCTTAAATGCGGCTAAAGAATGTTCCAAAGCATATTTTGCTATAGAAATGGCTCTTTCCATTGTGTCCAAACAAACCGGCTCTTGAAATGCAAATTCCACTTCATGCACAAATCTTGTTAAATGAATCAATGCAGCAATTCGTGCCGTAACTCCTGCGAATTTGCCTCCCCAATCACTTAATTCTCCCAAACGACCTAAAGGTTTAAGCTGTGGCTCAATAAATTCACAAAATTTTAACCATATTTCATGGGCTTCTTTTGATAATTCTAAAGTTTTACTATAATTTTCAAGTGTTGTTGGGATCAACTCCTCATCCCACTCTGATTTTAAAAGATGTAAAATATTTTCATAATATACATTTTTATGTTTAGCATTGCAAAATCCTTTTCTATGATCCCGTTCCCCCAAAAAATCGTTGGGGATACAATACCAAAATCTAGCCAAAAGACCCTTTCCAGAAAATCCCGGTCTCAACCACATACCAGACAATACATGAGGTTGAACCGCCAAACCAACAGTCAGTGAGGGGTTTTGTATATATTCATCTGCACGTCCGATACGATTCACTCTAAAAGGTTCTCCACTATGTGCCTTTAAATATATTTCAAAATTGGGAGACCCATTTTTGGAATATCTTCCAGCCATATTTTCTAAAACGCCATCCCCCTCATCGCTCAATACGCCCATTCTTCCATTATTGTGAAATATGGCGCTAGCTAGAGCTTCAGCCGTTGTATCTTCAAGAACTAATTGGGGCTTACACACCCGGTCCATCATGGCTAATTCAACAGTCAATGCGTCAATTTCCTTCCAAAGCGCATTTCTTTCTATATCGTTACCAGCCTTTGCGTGATCTTTTAACAATTTATCTTTACGCATTTTACGAATTTCAATAAGAGAATTTTGCTGCTCTATTTCTGCCCTCTTTTCCCACGCTAATTTTTGTTCAAAATCACCTATAGGGCGAAGGGCTTCTTTAAAAACCGGAGATTTACCACTCCCACTCCTCATCACTACGATATTGTACAAATTCAGGGGTTGATACCAACCATGCTGTATGTGTATTTGATATTTTTTAGCACAGGCTAGAGAACACATGGTTAATGCAAACATAGCAGCTAAGTCAACTGGGGTTTGGGTCTCTTCTGCCATCCCTTCACAAAAATTCCGTATCCATATAGGTAAAGTATCAAGAGGAAAAGAAGGCAAATTAGTGGTTGTTAAAGGTTTTGGTGGAGACCAAGAAGAAATATCGACCTCTGTGCTTAAATTAATAAGAACTGGATCTTCTGGTTCATATTTAGAAACACTATGAGAAATGATTTTAACGTCACGAGAAGATAATGGGGGATTACACCGAGTTATATTTTCTGCTTGAAGTGCTGCTTCAATAGCGTTAGAAGAAAACCCTTTGCGCCTCATTGATCCTGCAAGTCTTGTCAATAAGTCGTTACGCCCCCCTTCTGTAATTATGTTTGGAATTTCTACTATTGCTCGTTTATGTTCCTCTAATAAATTTTCTATCCACTGTGGGGGATCAGATATTGGACTTTCAACAGCCCATGTATATTGACCTTTGGGAGTTATACTAGGTGGAGCTACAAGTTGTCCACCTTCTGCACGAATATCTATCCCAGGTCGAATATTTGTACCACTTCTAAATGGCTTCGTGCAGTGAAAGTAGATGTGGTATCCACCTGTGGGGGTGCGAGCTATAAGAGTTTCTGGAATTTGACCATATCCTTGTTCCAACTTTGCAAATTCTTCGTCTCCTTTTTCTTTCTTTACATCAATATCAATCCCAAAAATCCCACTATTTACTCCAGTGGCAATACCAATATTTGCATGGGGATAAGCTGAGAACCATTCTCGGACCACAGCTTCATCTGTAGAAGCCATAGTAGTCCATTCACTAATTAAAGGATGCTTACTATGATTATTCTTTCCACAATCGCGAAGACAGGAACAACGCCCATCTTCACGAGTGTAGTGGAGAGGGATTACGCGCCAACCTAACTTTGCGTATTTTAATGCTGCTTCTAAACAGTCGGACATGTTAAAATTATTAGTCTGAGTTTGCTAACTTTGCTAAGACATCACCATGACAACTCTTAGGGGAACACCAACAGCCTAAAACTTTTCCTTTCAACTCTGAAAGTTTTTTCATTAACTGCGGTTGTTGGACAATCCATTCTGCATATTTTTCTATAGCTTCTTCTCTGGTGGCAACTTTAAATTTTGCTAAAGTTCCATCTTGATGACTGTATAAATTTCCCCATTTTGAGGGACGACCTATATAGACATCGTAATTTTCACGTTTACAATGAACCACACGACCAGACATATTATTTACCTTCCTTTTTAATCTTACGAATTGCTTTACATATAGAGCACTGAACTATCCCATTTTGTCTGGAATGTTTAGGTCTAAAATGTGAAAGAATTTCCCTCCTATACGTTGCGTCAATTTCTTCTCTTGTCATAACTTCTCCTTTATAACTCACAAGATCCTGAACGACATTCAAGTTTCATTGCTTCTTCTAGAGATAAGGATTCTATTGGACTAGAACCCCTGGACCCATCTCTATACAACGTCAAACCTTTGATTTTTCCCACATATTTTCGAATAATCGGTTCGACTTCTTCCGCAGTACAGGTGTGAGGCACACAGAGGGTTTTACTAATCGAGGAATCAACGTGTTTTTGAATCGTCGCTTGCATAGCCAAATGGCGCTCTATTGGAATTTCTAAAGTTGATTCAAATAATTCTACTTTGTTTGTGTTTTTCAATTTTGTAAAAAGAGGATGTTCTATGATTCTTTCTGCTGTTTGTCCGTCTTGTCTCCACCTACGTCGATAAGCATAACTATACATAGGTTCTATTCCACTAGTAACTCCTGATATAATAGAAGTAGTTCCTGTGGGTGGGCAAGTCATAGTGGTACAATTACGCATCCCTGTTCTCAAAATATTTTCTCTAATAGACTCTTTTAATCTATGACAAAAACCTGATTCTATAAACTTATCTCGATCCATTGCAGGAAATTGACCTTTCTCCGCCGCAAGAAATAAACTAGCTTCATAAGATTTGTGTTTTATAAAAGAAAAAAGCCAATTTACAAATTCTAATGCTTCTTCGCTACTATACTTTTTACCTAGCATAATTAACATGTCATGTAAACCCATCACCCCAAGACCAATGCGCCTAAATTTTTTAGTGGTTTCTTCAATCTTGTTAAGAGGATATGTATTCACATCCAAGACATTATCCAAAAATCGTACAGCTAAATGAATCGTTCTAGCCAATTGTCTTCTATCCAATTTTCCTTCAGATGTGACAAATCTAGGAAGTACTAAAGAGCCTAAACAACAAGCTTCTTCTCCCGATAAAAACAACTCACCGCAAGGATTTGATGAATTTAAAGATGCACAAAAATAAGTATTATTCTCTCGATTTGCTAACCATGTGTTGAGAATTCCAGGTTCTCCATTTTCTACAGAATTATCAATGATTTTTTTCCACATTTCCCGAGCTGAAATTTGCTTTTTGACTTCTCCACCCCAAACTAAATCATGAAGTTCATCTTTATCCACCTTTTTTAAAAAAGAATCTAAACTTTCATTAGTAAATGCTACAGAAATATTAGCATTTGTCAATTGTTTTTTATTTAATTTAACATCTAAGAATTCTTCTATGTCAGGGTGATCATGGTTTAAACAAAATAAAAGCGCTGTCCTTCTTGAGCCTCCAGCTTGAATCACTTCTCCTACTGAATTCATTATCTGCATTAAAGAAACAGCGCCGGTAGCAGTTCCTCTATGACCCCTAATTTCAGATCCACGGGGGCGTATAGAAGACATGTTGCAACCAACACCGCCGCCATTTCCCAAAACTACAATTCCATCATATACAAGCTGCCCCCATCCTTCTCTAGAATCTGCTGGAGATGAAAGGACGAAGCAATTTAACAAAGATGGCTTAGGTCTAGCTGATCCATACCAAATTCGACCACCAGGACAGAAACGATTACTCACAAGTTCTTCATAAAAAGCCCCATAATAAGGCTTAACTAAACCATTTTTTTCTGCTACTGCCACAAATTTAGCAACTCTACTACATGCTTCTTCCCATGTTTCTTTTCCGTCATTAAAAGCATAACGCTCCTCAAAAATCTGTTTTCCAAAATCTGTTGGTTCAAACATTTATCTCCTTCCTCCGCTCATCTAAAATAATAGCCTTATGTGTACCATGTCTCTTGCAAAGAAGTTTATGTACAGCAACCCATTGACCACCCGTTCTTTTTCTTTTCCATCTTAATTTACAACCACAGAAGGGGTTTTCTGTTTCTATTTTCCACTCTGTTCCTTTACGGCCCATTTTAATCAAGATATTTCAATAATTCTTGTTTTCCCAAATAGATTAGTTTTTCTTCATCTAACGTTACTGCGTCAAAAACCTCTTGATGCTTTTTTAAAACCGCATCTACAAAACCATCAACACTCTGTTGGGCAGCAATAGTAATGATAAGAGCGGGATCAGTATTTGCTCTACGATCAATTCTATCTAAAGATTGACGATAAAGTGTTAAAGACCATGGTTTTTCCAAATATACAGCGGTTCTAATACATTTCAAAAAATCGACACTGGTACCTGCCTTTTCTGGGATTGCTATAACAACTCTCGCTTTTCCACTAATAACTTTATCTCTAACTATTCTATCATCGCTCCCCCCGTAAAAAGCGATAGACCCATATCCCTTATAACGCTTCACTAAAAGATCTACAGCAGCTTTCCACTGAGTCCACACTAAAAGCTGAGAATTTGGATGAGATAAAATTTCCTCTGCTATGAGATCAAGCTCATTATATTTAGCAGATCCACCAATATAATTCTTAACATCTTTAATAACCAAAGGATGATTTAATATTTGTCTAAGACGAAGAAGCTTAGTTGCTGCATTTGCTAATGATATAGTATCCCCTTCCTGGGTAATAAGCTCATTCTTTAATTGCTTTTTTACTTCGTTATAGAGTTTTGCTTGATCCCCACTCAATTGTACAATACGGTTTTGGAAAATTTTCGACGGTCTATCTAGAACCTCTGATTTTAAAAATCTTATCATATTAGGTTCTACCATTTCTCTCAATCTTCTAAGATTTTTAAATCCCACATCTACCATTACCTTTTGTTTTCCGAAAAATCTCGGTTCTCTAACGACAAAATATTTACTAAATTCTGCATAAGATGGAAAATAATGATTAGGTCTTTGGCAGACTATTTTCAAAGGAGCCCAAGCACTGCGAGGATTTCCGTCTATGGCTGTTCCGGTGGCACACACGAGTGGAATATCCCCCAAATTCTCTATAAGGTCTACAATACGTTTGTGACGCTTAGAAGAAGGGTTTTTTAGTGTGTGTACTTCATCAATTGCTACGAAATCAAAAGAAAGTTTTTTTATAATATCAAATATAGAAATCTTACTGCGAGAGTCTTGAAATAGACAATCGTAATGGAGTATTAGTAAATCGTAATTACCAGATGAAAATTTGTTAATATCGTACTGAATTTGTTGTGAACCATTTCCCACAGTTAAAGCTTTTAAATTGGTATGTTGTTCTACTTCCTTTTCCCAATCTAACTTTCCAGAATTCATGCAAAGTATCAATCCACGCTTTGTCCCCATTGATTTCCAATAAAGAAACGTATATAACAATACTAAGGTTTTCCCTATCCCTGTTTCGCTCCCTTCTAAAGAACGTCTTTTTTCAATATGAAATTTAATACATTGCATTTGATCGGCATATGGTTTTGTTTTCCATCCAGGTATCTTATCCAAAAGTTCCCACTGCGGTTCTTCTTTTTTTAGAGATTTAAATCTTTCTATTTCACTATAGAAATTTTTCACTGCATCATTAGCTTCTACTGTAATTTCTCCTTCATCTACTCCATTAATAGTGCAGAGTAAATCTCCAAAATTTTTATAATCCGAAATTGATATAAAAAACCCACCATGTTTTGGAGAATAACTTGTGGAAAGAAGAGATTGAATTGCGTCTAGGGATTCACGAGGACAATCAATGCAGCGGACGAGGAGTCGCCCTTTTTTACCAGGAGCTAAATCAATATCTATCATCTTTCATCACGTTTGAAATTAAATCTATCTAGAATTAAAGCTTTTTTTAAAAGATCAATTTTATCTGAGAAAAATATAGATTTGTTCCCTTTACGATTTATTGTATAACAAACATCAAGAGCAACAGTAAAATAACAAAAAGCAGGTAATTGTAAACCGTGATGTATATTAACATCACAATTTCCTATGAATAATACTTCGCATGTGTCATTTATTATTTTTATCATTTTTGGTGTAGTTTCTCCTTACAGAACCTCCCTTCTCTGTCTGTATAATAAACATGCTTAATATTAACAGATTGGAGTAAATTCCAACAGTAAGAACAAGGGCGGCTCATAGAATAACTTCCATTTCGTGTTATACGAACGATGTATAAGTCAGCATGATACAAACGATCATAAGGCACGTAGAGAACCGCGTCCAATTCGGCATGGATTGTGTGCCACGGTGTTTTAGATCGTGGGTGAGTCTTGTCCTTATTGCAACCCAACGAAACAATGCGGTTCTTTTGGACTACAACTGCGCCCATAAGATAACTACAATTAGAATGGCGGGCTGCTCGCCTTGCCAAATCAAAAAAGCGGGTTTTCATAATGTAATTTAAGATCAAATTCCGGTACGCGAAAATCTTTTATTAGTTCTTTGTCTAGCATTATTGCCATCTCTATTATAAAACCAAGAACATAAGGAGGTCTTAATTCTGCTATATGTTCTTCATGTTGTAAACTGTCACTCCAAAGACATTTTACATATTTTGGACATAAAAACGCCACTCCTTTTAAATCACATTTTGGACATAAAAACGCCACTCCTTTTAAATCACATTGATCAAATGAACAACCTTTACAAAGATAATTATTCATCAACTTCTGAAAACAATCCTTCAACTTCTTGATCTATTTTATCCTGCTCGCAGATTTGAGAGACACGCTTTAATCTACCTTTTAGGAGAGGGTATTTTTTCGGGCCAACTTTTGGGATACGCACTTCTAAAATTTGTGCATCTTCGGTTGCTTCGTAATGGTGAGTAACCGTCCGGTCAGTGTCTCTTCCTTTATTGAAAACACCAACCTTAGTTTCTAATCGAATTATAGCCCCTTCAGGAACTTCGACACTAACAACCCACCAATGCTCATAACCCCTCCAAGCAGGATTAGAAGCATAAACTACCCGCCCATCAAAATCTTGTCGTGCGTTGCGTTCGTTAATTTCTGTACCATCTATTGATATATGTACAAGTACACTTTCACGACTTGATTTTTTGCTTCCGTACACGCCGATAATACGCATTTTATTGCGCGCAATCCCTGCCGACGAGAATTTATAAATAAAAGCCGCCGGTTTCCTCTGTCTAGGCGAGCGATTTGTTCATCCACTACAGACAGCGCGGATTATTTGTCGCCCCGTAAATCCAGGGATTTTACGACTTAGCGTGTTAGGCTATTGCAAAGTTCTTGAACCTCGGAGTTGACATCTTCATCAGTGTCAGGCCGAGTTCCACTAACATCGTCTAGCAGCGTGAAATACGCTGATGCCACCAACCGAAGGCGGTCGATTCCTGACTTAACCTTGGTCACTGGCCCGACGCCCACGGCTTCCAGGTCCGACAGCAATTGATTCGTGCGCTGCCGAGCCTTGTCGTGTAGTGTAACACCGTCGATACTCGTTGGTACTGCTTTGTTTGCCATGCTTTCCTCCTATACTGTTTTGGCTTCTTCTAATATCTTGATAATATACCAATCAAACCGCTTTGTCAATACCCTCTTTTTGACCTCCTTTTCGATGTTCTTTTTCATCTTCCCCCAAAGTAAGTTCAAAAAGAGTGCGTTCATCTATGGCATAATCTATGTTAATTTTAATTTTAGGGGATTCTGTATGTTCGGTCGTCTTTTTCACAAGCATACCTCTCAGCATTTGCCATTTTTCCTATAAGCTTCCAATCTTCTCTCGATTTTATCACATCGCTATGGGATTGTCCAAGACGCATTAAGTATGAAGGATGAAAAACAGCAATAAATTGAATCCCCACCCAATCTGGATGTGTATAAATCAAACCCCGTTCCCTACTGATCTTCCCAGTTTCAGGAAAGAAGACTTTTAACGCTTTATCACCTATTAAAACAACCACCTTTGGGTTTACTAAGCGGAGTTGGCATCGTAGGCGGGGATTACAAGCCGCAATCTCTTCTTTAGTGGGAGGTCTATTTTCATTACCAACTACGGGGCGGCAATTCACTGTATTCAATATATGGAACATTTCATAGCAAAGTCCATTAGGCTCAAAATAGTTGATGCGCATGTGCTTTCCCGCCTTACCTTGGAAGGGACTTCCCCAAAAATCCTCTGTAGCCCCTGGAGCTTCACCTAGCAAGGCGACAGCCGCATGCTCAACCCCCCCGAAACGCACAATATTCGTCCGTGTTTTGTAAAGTTTGCACCGTTGGCAATCTCCCAACTTCGCCCACAATTCTTCAAAAGTCTTCACATTACTAAATTCGTCTGTATTAAACACTTCTTGAATTAAACCCCATACTTTTTTCAATTCATAAACATCTGTGAAAGTTTGCACATCATTCCAACTTGGTTCAGTTTTATCCCTCCACTGATTTTCAAACTCCGCTTGTTGATATGGTTCTAATTCTTTAACATTTCCTAATATGTATGAAAGGTTGTAAGCCAATTCTATCTGACTAAGATAATTGGGAACTGTGCTCATCAAAGCATTCTTTGGAGCATTTAGAGACTGTTCAATAACTTCGCGGAGACCCCCACATTCCACTATAAATTTGGCAGCTGTCTTTTCTCCAATGCGGGGAATTCCAGGAATGTCATCATTAGCATCCCCACTCAAAGCGCGAATCTCTGGAAATTTTGAAGGAGATAATCCAAACTTTGCTTTAAAATCATTTTCTGTGAATGATTTTTTCTGAATCGGATCATAAAGGCGAATATCAGGCCCCAAAAGCTGCCACAAATCATGGTCGGAAGATACAATGACAACTTCCGAAGAACCACAAACCCGTTCAACCGTAATTCCAATTAAGTCATCTCCTTCTACCCCTTCTACATGAAGCTGACGAATACCAAGTTTAGGGATAACATATTGTAAATCCTGCATTTGTGGAAGTAAACCTTCATGGAATGATGTGTGATCCTTTTCTGTTCGTTGTGCATATCGAGATGCTTTATAAAATGAAGGAGACTCTGAAATCTCCTCTGGAGAAAGAAACTTAGACTCATTGTATTTTTCAATTAGAGCAGTCCGATGATCCGACTTATGATCCCAAACAACTGTTATATTATTGCTTTTAAACGTTTTAGCAATTGTGCATATGGACATCAAAAATCCATGCACAACACCGGAAGGTTTTCCACTTTTTGTCGCTAATCGCTGTCCTGAAGCGGTGTTCCAAATACGATGGACAGTATGATTTCCATCAACGATTATTTCTTTATTCATGATTATATGTGAAATATATATTAAAAACGATTCTTTGTCAATACCCTGTGGCAAATTGAAAATGCATTGGATCGGGGCGTTTCCACCGTCCTCCCCAAACAAATCCTCGTTTTTCAAAATTTTTAATTATAAGAGGATGCATCATATCACTTTTACATCCTGCCCATTGTTTTCCTAAAGGATTTCTTGCAGGATCAATATCTATAGCTATTCCAAAAGTGTGCGTGCTAATTTTGCTCATTCCTCGTTTTAAACGATAAGAATAAATTCCTCCATATACGAGACGGTCTGGTGGAACTCCCAAATCTAAACATTCTTCAATTGCATCTATAAATTCATCGATGAGAAGAAAATGAGTACGAATCTTTGTAATCGTTATTTTAGGATCGCCAGCGTATGGAATTCCATGAGGAAGTTTTTTGGTTATGAGAATCTTATCTTCCCATGCTTGTTTATTTTGCACATAAGGTAGTGGATCGCCAAATACTCGGATTATCTCGTTAAATCCTTTAGGTCTGTTTATCATAATGTAAATGCATACTCGCAAGTTATTGATAGATTTTGAGGTCTGGTATATGTATCACCTGGATGTTCATATTTTCTTGTGACCATAATAGTACCAGCAGAAGGGACTGTTATTGTATTTGTAATATTATACACATGTAAATCAGTTGGGTTTTGTGTGGCTGGACCGGGGAATTCTAATGTTAAATTTGCTGCTGGGATTGCTTGACCCCATTGCCAAACATAAAAATAAATCCAAAGCCTATGCCCCGCTCTAGTTCCTCTTCCTAAAAATGCTTGAAAATTTTGTAATCTTCCCGGTCGATCAAATATATATTTATACGATTTTTCATCAGAATCAGGTCCGGCATCAGAAGCCGCCGCAGAATCTCCCATCGCCTTTTCACCTTTCTTTTGTAATGTATTAACTTCACCCCATCTTAATAATGATATTCCCCAAATATCTCCACCAAGGGAATCTAATTTAGATTTATCCCCCGCTGACATAAAACCTGCATTAGAAGTAGTTGCAAGTGAATGTTCATCACCTCCCACATAGGCATGTCCAAAAACCAGTCTAGCTTGATTATCAGAAAGGTGCTTAGGAGAACTTCCATATCCACGAACAACCAAGCCTGTACTTACCGCATAAGAATCATGATATATTCCAAAAACTCCCGGTGTTATAACGATTTCCGTCAATCGATCCAAGCGGATAGTACGTTTTTGAGTTCCCTCATTAGTAATAACCCCAAAACGGCGAAGATCCAATCTTTTTTCTGCTCTTAATAGGAATGGTTCTCCCCAAGAAACATTATAAGTGAGATCACCATTAGGTGGAAATTGTAATTGACTAACACTATTCAGATTGATAAATTTTACCCCATCCCAATTAACACAACCAATAACTAAATATTGTCTTTCACCCGAGACAGGTTCTAGTGCATTATTTAACCATACTGGTATTCCATTATTACTTGGGCAATATCCATCCAATAGATCCTTAGCTATTTTCTTTATAGCTAAAGCGAATCCTGTTCCATATTGGATAGCTATATAGTAAAAACCAGCCGATTCACCAGCGAAAGAAATATTAGTAGATGTTGGAAAATCCGCTTCTGTAAAAACAGAATTATTAATAATACATGTCTCTTCAGATGCCAACCCATTAACTGTTACTTGTGTTTGTGCATCGGATGTAGAAAAAGCAAAACTACCTGTGTCGGGAGCCCAATCGTCATTAGCTGGCTCCATTCCGATAATTCCATTAGAAATACCGACTCGCGCCGCGCGAATGATATCACCAGTATCGAAACCTACATCATCTAATGCAACACCGTGAGGATTTTTAGCATTGGGGTTTCCTGATCCCAATAATCCTCTATGAAAATGATCTTCAGCCGATTGGATAGGTTTTTGATCATTTAAAGAATTATTATAAATTGCCTGCAATGCAGTAATCTGATCTGGTCTAGCAGTATCAATAGCAGGGAAAAGGCCACCCTTAGTTCTAGCTAACACTGCTGAGCTTATATTACCAACAGTAGTTCCAAGACCAGTCATAGTGGCTAGAGGCACGAAATTTTCATCATTAAGAGCAGCCGATAATGCTTGAGCTTCAGCATTGGCCTTGGCTGCTTCCGTCGCATCCGTAGCTACGAAAAGCTCTGCTATAGGTTGTGGGACAAAACGTGTATCTTCAGTTATTGGATCAGATTCGTGTGCCTTGGGAGTTGTAGTTACCTCTGTTATTCTCAATCCCACAATTGCAAATACATTGGTCTGTGTAGGTGCTCCAGTAATATTAGTAATAGCGCCTTTCACTTCAACCAATTCTCCATTTTTGGAGTACGCTCTCCCAGGATTTATTGATAGGGTGGACCCATCAGGTGATGATACTTCCAACCCCTCTACAACACCAAAATGTTGGAGATCCTTTCTAGATATAAGAATATTCGCAGACTTAGTATCTTCAGTATTGATCAGATCACTCTGGTCAACCTCGATTCCGTCTTTATATCTTGTCCTTTCCATAAATTTCCCCCAATTAAGTAACAGATCGTAATAATGCTGACCATGATACTTGAACTAATCCTGAAGTAGTAACAATATCAACTCCTACATAATTATTCATTCCTATAAATTTTCTTTCTCCTATTACAGATGACGCTTGATCTAAAATTCCTGATATTGTTGTTGTTAATAACTGAGTTTCGTTAGATGAAAAAGCAAAAGAAGAATTAACCGCTGAAGGTTGTCGATAAACAAAAAAATTGCTCACTTCACTATCAGTTGGAACTTCACAACGCGCTATTCCACTACTATCAGTAATTGTGTCTATATCTCCAATAGAAGGATATATTCTTTGGAGTCCTACAGTCTCAGAAGTAATAATAGAATCTTCTCCAGTGCTCCCACCAATAACATTCCCCCGAAACAAAGTTTGAAAAACATATCTAACATTAACAAACCCACT